>JACCEE010318650.1_pt1 | contig 10293 bp, 11 predicted proteins | sample 7449931 | NCBI WGS metagenome assembly JACCEE01 (sample SAMN15323457, study PRJNA562643) | freshwater metagenome | isolation source: river surface water | place: USA:Blue River Watershed | collected 2017-08-19
CCATCCAGCCGCCACCGACTTCGAACAGGCCGCCGGTTTCCTCGCAGGCTTCGCTACCGAGGAACACTACCAGCGGACTGACCAGCTCGGGCTTGAGCTGCTCGAACACCTGCGGCGGAATCAGACCTTCGGTCATGCGCGTGCCACCGGTGGGGGCAATAGCATTGACCAGAATGTTGTTCTTGCGCCCTTCGATGGCCAGGGTACGGGTCAGGCCGTACAGGCCCAGCTTGGCCATGCCGTAGTTCGACTGGCCAAAGTTGCCGTAGATGCCCGAGGTGGACGCGGTGAAAATCACGCGACCGAAGTTCTGCTCGCGCAGGTGCGGCCAGGCGGCGTGGGTGACCTTGTAGGCACCTTCGACGTGAACCTTGTAGACCAGATCCCAGTCGGCGTCTTCCATCTTGACGAAGGACTTGTCGCGCAGGATGCCGGCGTTGTTCACCACAACGTCGATGCGGCCGAAGGCATCCAGGGCGTTCTGCACGATCTTGCCGCCATCGGTCACCGAGTCATGGTTGGCCACCGCGGTACCGCCGGCGGCACGAATCTCGGCCACCACCTTGTCGGCCGCCGAGGCATTGGCGCCCTCGCCGTGGGTGCTGCCGCCCAGATCGTTGACCACCACCTTGGCGCCATGCTGGGCGAACAGCAGGGCATGGGCGCGGCCCAGGCCACCGCCGGCACCGGTGACGATCACTACTTTGTCTTCGAAACGCACTGCTTCAGTCATGCAAAAAACTCCTGCGCCAGGCTTGGGGATGGCGCGAGTGTCGGGCAGGCTCCGCGTGCCGGCAACAATCGCCGCCGGCGCTGAATGATGAGCGATAAGACAGCGGCATGATCAGCCGCGCTGGATCAGGCTCAGGTGGTTGTACAGATGCAGCACATGAGCCTCGGCATACTCGGCGTGGCTCAGCTCGCCATAGGCAAAGTGCGGCTGCAACGCGCCCTGGTGCGCGGCAAAACGGGCAAAGGCCTGCTGCAGTCGGGCCAGTGCAGCGCTCACGGCCACCGGGCTGTCGATGGCCGGCGCGCCGGGGATCGGCTGATCCAGCGGATGGCGCATGGCGCCGCGGGCGGCAAACACGCTGAACGCCAGCGGCCCGACGGTCTGGCGGAACCAGGCCGGCTTCAGTTCGGGGTAGCCGTCGATGCTGAAGTCGATGCTCTGCGCGCAGTGGTTGAAGACCTCGGCCGGCGACCAGCCCTGACGGCTGACCAGCGGCTCAGTCGCCAGGCGCTGCAGCAACGCCAGCGCGGCCTCGATGCTCAGCGCCGCCGGCGCCGGCCCTGCCGGCAACCGCCAGTAGCCGGCGCCCAGCGCCACCGCACCGCCGACCGCGAGCACCCCGAAAAACCGCCTTCTCTGCATGTTCATGCCTCCCTGCTCTGACGAAACGCCAGGTAATGTGCCAGCACCGCTTCAGGCGCCTCGACCTGTGGATAGTGGCCGATAGTCTCCAGCAACACGCAGTCGGCGTTCGGAATCAGTTCACGGTAGCGCTCGACCATGTGCGCCCCGGAAATCGGGTCGGCCGCGCCATCGATGACCCGCAGCGGCACGCGCGTGCGCTGCATGGCACTGACCCAGCGTTCGCGCTGCACGCGGCGCTCGGGCATGTAGCGAATCAGCCGGTGCATCACCGCCGGGCCGTCATGGCTGTGGATCAGACTCCAGAAGGCATCCAGCTCGGCCGCCGAAGGCTGGGTCTGCGGACCGAAAATGCGGGAAAAATTGGCCTCCAATTTGGCCCGGCTGAACAGCCGGCCGATCAGCGAGCCGATCGGGCTGAGCAGCAGCTTCTGCACCAGCACCGGATGATGGGTTTCCGGAAACAGGCCGCCGTTGAGGAACACGCAACTGGCCAGGGCAAAGCGTCCCTCCTCGTGCCGCGCCAGCAGCTCCTGAGCAACGCTGTCGCCGTAGTCATGCGCCAGCACATGCACCGGCCCGTTCACGCCCAAGTGCGCCAGCAGCGCCTGCTGCAGATCGGCCTGCTCCAGCAGGCTGTAGGCATGCCCGCGCGGCTTGGCCGAATCGCCGAAACCGAGCATGTCGCAGGCGATCAGCCGGTAGCGCTCGGCCAGGGGCTGCCAGAGAAAGTGCCAGTCCCAGGCAGCCGTGGGAAAACCATGGATCAGCAGCAGCGGCTCGGCATCACTCGCGCCTGCCGTCCAGTAGGCGATGGGCTGCCCCTTGAAGCCGAACGTCCGGCCCTGGGCGCGCCAATCGTCCAGGGCAATTCCTGTCAGCGCCATTACTGGTCGTAACCGGGCATCTGCGCATCCAGCTTGCGCAGCAGTGCCGGCCACGGCAGCGCGCCGCCCATGCCCACCGGCGTGCGCATCACACCCGCCATCATCTGCGTGGCGCCATCGAGTACAGCTTGAGGAATGTGCACCAGCTCACCGCCACCGCTTTGCGCCATGACCTGAATTTCGCAGGCGCGCTGGAAGATGAACATCATCAGGAAGGTATCGGCAATGCTGCCGCCAGCGGTCACCAGGCCGTGGTTACGCAGAATGTAGAAGTGCTTGTCGCCGAGATCCGCCTGCAGGCGCGGCTTCTCGTCCTCGCGCAGGAACACGCCCTCATAGTCGTGATAGGCCAGGCTGGAGAGTACGAACAGCGACTGCTGCGACAGCGGCAGCAGGCCGCACTTCTGAGCCGCCACCGCGACCCCGGCGGGCGTGTGGGTGTGCAGCACGCAGTTGGCATCCGGGCGCACCTCGTGCACCGCGCTGTGCACGGTGTAGCCGGCCGGGTTGATCTCGTACTGGCTTTCCATGAGCTTTTTGCCCGCCAGATCGACCTTGATCAGACTGGACGCGGTGATCTCATGGAACATCATCCCGTAGGGGTTGATCAGGAAGTCTTCGGTGCCGGGCACCTTGGCCGAGATGTGGGTGAAGATCAGGTCATCCCAGCCGTAGAGGGCAATCAGGCGGTAGCAGGCGGCCAGATCGACACGGGTCTGCCATTCGGCAGCGGAAACCTGATCCTTGACGTTGGACAGATGCAGTTGGGCAGTCATGACTCACCTCGGCGTGTTGTTATGCCGATGGAGTCTAGCGACTGCCCACCGCCTCACCAGTTGCCCGGCGAGCCAGCGTCGTGGCTTTGCCGGTCAGAGCAGCTCGGGATACTCGGCGATCAGCCGCGGCCATTCACGCTGAGCCTGTGGATCGTCACTGAGCAGTCGGAAGCCGGCGAACTCGAACGCCGGCGCCACTGTGCAGCCCACCAGACAGTAATCCCCCAGCGCTCGCGCCGCCTGCCAGGCATGGGCCGGCACGGCGCGCTGCGGCAGGCAGTCCGCCATCACCGGGCCCAGATGCTCGCAGCGCAACTGCTCCGGTGACTCGGCAATCAGCAGCTCCAGGCCATCGCCTTCATGGAAGTGCCACAGCTCATCGGCATCGACCCGGTGCCAGCGGCTGATCGCCCCGCCCGGCAACAGAAAGAGAATGGCACTGCTGGCTAGACGGCCGCCGGGCAACTGCTGCGACGAGGCGAAGACACGGCGGTAGAAGCCACCCTCCGGATGCGCCTGCAAACCCAGTTGTTCGATCAGCTGCACGGCACGCGGGTGCATATCAGCCCTTGAGCGCGGCAATGAAACCGGCCAGCCAGGGCTCGGCATCGGCTTCCGGGGTCACCGTCTCGCTGGCATCCAGGCGCAGCATCGGCAGCACTTCCTCAAGGCCCAGCTCGCCATACAGCTCACGCACCAGCTCGCCACCACCACAGAAGGTATCGCCGTAGCTGGCGTCGCCCAGGGCGATGACCCCCGCCGGTTTACCGAACCAGGCCGGCAACTGATCACGAATGGCAAAGTACAGCGGCTGCAGGTTTTCCGGCAGCTCGCCCATGCCGGTGGTGGCGGTGACGGTGAGGAATGCCTCGGGCTCGAACGCCTTGAGCTCGTCCAGGCTCATCCGCGGCGCATGCCAGGCGTCAAAACCAGCCTCTTTAAGCAGGCGCTCGGCATGCCGGGCCACTTCTTCGGCGGTGCCGTACACAGAACCCGAGAGAATCGCGACTTTCATGAAAACTCCGAAACACATGTGCCAAACACGCATTATGCCGCAACCGCGCGCTTTGCCTTAGAATGCCAGGGAATCCGACCGGGAAGTCCGCCGATGATCAACGCCAAGCTGCTGCAACTGGTAGTCAACGCCTCCAATGACGGCATCGTGGTCGCCGAGCAGGAAGGCGATGACAACATTCTCATTTACGTCAACCCGGCGTTCGAGCGCCTGACCGGCTACCACAGCGACGATATCCTCTATCAGGACTGCCGCTTCCTGCAGGCCGGCGACCGCGAGCAGGCCGGTCTGGCCGCTATCCGCCAGGCGGTGAAGGACAATCGTCCCTGCCGGCAGATCATCCGCAACTACCGCAAGGACGGCTCGCCCTTCTGGAACGAACTGTCGATTACCCCGGTATTCAACGAAGGCGACCAGCTGACCTATTACATCGGCATCCAGAAGGATGTCACCGAGCAGGTCGAAGCCACCGAGCGCGTCAAACAGCTGGAAGCCGAGGTCGCCGAACTCAAGGCCGAGCTGGCGAAACTGCGCGGCTAGGGTCATTTCCCGTCGAAAGGACTGAAACTTGCTTGTTTCATCAGCAAGCCATTTCCGTCAAAATTTCGACATGACCGACAAATCCCTGCTCAACCGCGATGAACTGGAGTACATCCAGCAGATTCTCGGCTACAGCCTCAGCCCCAGCGCCTTGCCCACCCCGACCTTCCGGGTGGATGGCGGTGCGGCGGCCAATGCGCTGTTCGCGGCCATGGGCAGGCAGGCCGACCTGCATCTGGAGGCGGTATTCGGCGATCAGCGCCTGCGCTTTCCGCTGCAACTGGTCGAAGATGAATTCCATGCCCTGCATCTGGAGCTGGGGGCGCCTGGCATCTTTCAAAACGGCCCGGTGCAACGTCCCTGGCGTCTGCCGTTGGATACCCCGCTGACACTGCTTCATGAGAATGGCCAGGCCAGCAGCCTGGAGGTGCATGAGCTGTCCCCGGCCGGGGTGCTGCTGAAATCCACCGACCTGCTGCCGCCACCCGACAGTTTTGCCCTGTGGCTGCCGCTTCCCGATCAGGAGCCGGTGTTGCTGCGCGGCAACCGCGTGCGTCATACCAGCAGCGACCTCACCGCCTTCCGCCTGGAAATGCCGCCGGCCAGTCATGCCGAGCGCCTGCGCCACTTCATTTTCCAGCAGCACCGCCTACGCCATCCGCAGCTGCAACAGCACTGAGCTGCGCTCCGTCTCAAATCGCAGGCAAAAAAATCCGGTAGCCAAAAGTGGGGACGGCTACCGGAGTGCGCAGGCTGTGTGAAGCAATCAATCAGGCAGCAAATTCATCCTCGGTAAAGGCCATCAGGGTGGCCTTGCCGGCCTGAACCTCGGCCAGCAGGCTGTCGGTTTCGGTGAGCACGCGGGCCACATAGAAATCCGCCGACTTGAGCTTGGCGCCGTAGAACTGGGTCTCGCTGCTGCCGGCCGCCAGTTTCTGCTGAGCCACCAGGGCCATGCGCGACCACAACCAGGCCAGCGTGGTCAGGGCGAACAAACGCAGGTAAGGCACCGACGCCGCACCGGCTTGCTCAGGGTCCTTCATGCCTTCGCTGGCAATCCACAAGGTGGCCTGCTGCAGCTGCTTGAGCGCCTTGCCTACCGCCGCCGCATGTGGCGCCTCGGGGTTGGCCTTGAGCCAGCGTTCAACCAGAGCAAAGAAGCTGCGCACCGCGCGGCCGCCACCCAGGCTCAGCTTGCGACCGACCAGGTCCAGCGCCTGAATACCGTTGGTACCTTCGTAGATGCGGGTGATGCGGCAGTCACGCACCAGCTGCTCGATACCCCAGTCTTCGGTGAAGCCGGAACCGCCCAGGACCTGCAGACCTTCGTTGGAGCAGTTATGGCCTTCATCGGTGAGGAAGGCCTTGACCACCGGAGTCAGCAACTGCACCAGATCGTCGGCCTGCTGGCGAACTTCGACGTCCTCGTGATCGTGGGCGACATCCAGGTGCAAGCCGGTGAAGTAAGCGAGCGCGCGGCAACCTTCGATCATCACCTTCTGCCGCAGCAGCATGCGCCGAACATCCGGGTGCACCAGGATCGGATCAGCCGGCTTGTCGGCAGCCTTGGGGCCGGACAGCGAGCGGCTTTGAATACGTTCCTTGGCGAAGCCCAGGCTCACCTGATAGGCGCTCTCGGCAATACCCAGACCCTGCATGCCGACCATCAGGCGCGCCGAGTTCATCATGGTAAACATGCACTTGAGGCCCTTGTTCGGCTCGCCGATCAGCCAGCCCTTGGCGCCTTCGAAGTTCATCACGCAGGTGGCCGAACCCTTGATGCCCATCTTGTGTTCCAGACCACCGCAGAAGGCCGGGTTGCGCGTGCCGTCTTCAAGGAACTTGGGCACCAGGAACAGTGAGATACCTTTGACGCTGTCCGGCGCATCCGGCAGCTTGGCCAGCACCAGATGAACGATGTTGTCGACCAGATCCTGCTCGCCGCCGGTGATCCAGATCTTGGTGCCGCTGATGGCGTAACTGCCATCAGCCTGGGGGATGGCGCGGGTGCGGATCAAACCGAGGTCGGTGCCGCACTGCGGCTCGGTCAGGCACATGGTGCCGGTCCATTCACCGCTGATCAGCTTGGGCAGGTACTGCTCCTGCTGCTCGCGGGTGCCGTGCTGGGTCAGCGCATTGATCGCACCATGAGTCAGGCCCGGATACATGCCCAGTGACAGGTTGGCCGAGCAGACCATCTCCTCGACCATCATGTTCAGGACGTGCGGCAGGCCCTGGCCACCAAATTCCGGGGTACAGGCCAGCGCGGTCCAGCCGCCCTCGGCGAACTGCTGGTAGGCAGCCTTGAAGCCATCCGGGGTTTTAACCGTCTTGCTCGCCGGGTCGTACTGGCAGCCCTGCTTGTCGCCGGGGCCATTGAGCGGCGCGAGCACGTTCTCCGCCAGCTTGGCGGCCTCTTCCAATATGGCGCCACCGAGATCGTTGCCGAACTCGCGCTGCGAAGGCAGCGACTGCAGGGTGGCATAAGCGTCGAGCACCTCGTCGAAGACAAAGCGCATATCACGTAGCGGGGCACGGTAAGCGGGCATGTGAGCCTCCAAAAACTATACAAGCCAAATTCTTGTACAGCTTTTGTATAGCTTTTTGCGAGGGACGTGCAAGTACTTTTTGCTCATGCACAGCAATAAAGTGACCCGGACAGCGCTATCCGGTCACAAAGCAGCGCAGAAAGAAGGGAAGGATCAGGTATCCAGATGACCACGCAGCAACTGCTGCAAGCGGCGCTGCAGGGTGCGCGCATCGCTACCCAGACAGGCGACCGGCGATCCGGCCAGCTGCTCTTCGGCCAGCTCGGCCACCTCGCCCGCCACCGCCAACGGGCAATCCAGAGCCAGCGCCAGCTTGCCCAGCTGCCGGGAGAAATCCGCCGCCGGCGGGTGATTGGAGAACAGCACCAGCAGTTGCGGCTGCAGCTTTTCGCAGACCAGCGTCAGCTCGGCCAACGGCTGCCCCAACGGCAGCACGGTCAGGGCAATCTCGCTGCCGGCCAGCAGCACGCCCGCCACCAGAAGCTCCAGTTCATGGCACTGCCCGGGGATGGCGCTCAGCACCACCCGTGCGCCCTGCCCCCGTGCCAACTGCAGGCGCTGCAGCACACGCCCACGCAGAAAGGCATCGAGGAAGAGCCATTCGCTGGTCTGACCGAAACCGTCCTGACTGAGCAGCAGCTCCTGCCAGACCGGCAGCAGAACATCCTGGAAAACCACCGGTAGCGGGTAGCTGGAGAACACCTGGCCGTAGACCTGCTCCAGGCGCGCCTCATCGAAGACCGACACGGCGCGGCGCACCTGGCGCTGCCATTCACCCCACTCGCCCAGCGCCACTTCCTCGTACACCGGTGCGGCCGCCGCACGCTGGGCTTCGCTGCGCTCAAGGATCTTGCCGACCTTGCTGACCGCCACGCCGCGTTCCAGCCAGGCCAGGATGCTGCGCACGGCATCGATATCAGCCTGCGAATACAGGCGATGACCGCTGTCGGTACGGGTAGGCTGAATCAGACCGTAGCGCCGCTCCCAGGCCCGCAGGGTGACCGGATTGACTCCCGTAAGCCGCGATACCTCGCGAATCGGAAACAGCTCTTCCTGCTTGAGGGAGGCGGAAACGAGGTCGGTCATGGCTAGGTATCGCGCTGATGGGCTTGCCGGCATTGTAACCCAGGGGCCCGCCCGCTTAAATTGTACAAAAGCTGTACAAAGGAGAACCAATCATGCTGCCACGCTGGCCACTGCGCCTTTATTTCGATGGTGACTGCCCACTGTGCGCTCGCGAAATCGCCTTGCTGCGTCGACGCAGCAGCGAACAGCGGCTGGTGCTGATCGATATCAGCAGCCCTGCTTTCGACCCGACCAGTACGCCATTCGAAACAAAGCAACTTCAGGCAGTGCTGCATGCGCAGGATGCCGAGGGCACCTGGCTGAAGGGGCTGGATGCCACCTATGCGAGCTGGCTGGCCGCCGACCTCTGGCAACTGAGCTGGCTACTGGCCTGGCGCCCCCTCCGTCGTCTGCTGCATCCCCTTTACCGGTTGTTTTGCTGGCTGCGCCCAGGCCTGACCTGGCTCCCCCATCCCGACGGTGCCAGCCGCTGCGACCGCGACCACTGCCAACCCCCAAAGCGCCAGGAATAATGCTTCGCCGCTGTAAAACTGGGCAAATCCATTACAAAAACAACCACAATGTACAACTACAAGCTTCAAACCAAATCCGCACGCAGCCACTGAAAACCCTGATAAACAGCGGAAAATCAGACATTCAGGACTCACCACGACTTACCCACACAGCGCTCATGGTTGTACAAAACAGAACAGTGGTATAAGTTTGTTTCAGGTTCAGTCGGCCAAAAGCAGCTTTGGTCAGGTTATGCCGGCGGTCGCTGAACCCTACTTTTTCTGCCTACGAGGCCAGCATGAGCACGCATTCCGCCCCCATCCTGATCACCGGTGCCAGCCAGCGTATTGGCCTGCATTGCGCCGAGCGATTGCTGGACAGCGGCCAGCCCGTGATCATCAGCTATCGCAGCGAGCGACCGGGGGTGGGGAAACTGCGGGAGCGCGGTGCCATCTGCCTGCCGGCCGATTTCGCCAGCGAAGCTGGCATCCTGGCCTTCATCGATCTGCTCAAGCAGAACACCGACTTCCTGCGCGCCATCGTGCACAACGCCTCGGCCTGGCTGAACGAGACACCCGGCCATGAGGCCGAAGCCTTCCAGCAGCTGTTCAGCGTGCACATGCTGGCGCCCTACCTGATCAACCTGCACTGCGCCGACTTGCTACGCCGGTCGCAACCGGCCGACATCGTGCACATCAGCGACGATGTCGCCCGCAAGGGCAGCGCCAACCGGATCGCCTACTGCGCCAGCAAGGCTGGTCTGGACAGCCTGACACTGTCCTTTGCCGCCCAGCTGGCGCCGCAGATAAAGGTCAACGGCATCGCCCCGGCGCTGATCCAGTTCAACGAAGACGATGACGACGAATACCGCAGCAAGACGCTGGCCAAATCGGCGCTGGGCATAGAGCCCGGCGCCGAGGTGGTCTACCAGAGCCTGCGCTATCTGCTGGACAACCCCTACGTCACGGGCACCACCCTGACGGTCAACGGCGGCCGCCATCTCAAATAAGGCCGCGAGGAAAATTGCCATGCCGCTTATTTCCGATCACTACCGCGAAATCCTTGTGGGTCTGGGTGAAAACCCGGAGCGCGAGGGCCTGCTGGACACCCCCAAGCGCGCCGCCAAGGCCATGCAGTACCTGTGCAACGGCTATGAGAAGACCCTCGACGAGATCGTCAACGGCGCACTGTTCGCCTCTGACAACGACGAGATGGTGATCGTCAAGGACATCGAGCTGTACTCGCTGTGCGAGCATCACCTGCTGCCGTTCATCGGCAAGGCCCACGTGGCTTACATTCCCACCGGCAAGGTGCTGGGCCTGTCCAAGGTCGCGCGCATCGTCGACATGTTTGCCCGCCGCCTGCAGATTCAGGAGAACCTCACGCGGCAGATCGCCGAGGCCATCCAGCAGGTCACCAATGCCGCCGGCGTAGCGGTGGTGATCGAGGCCAAGCACATGTGCATGATGATGCGTGGCGTTGAGAAGCAGAATTCGGTGATGAACACCTCGGTGATGCTCGGTGCCTTCCGCGAGTCGTGCAATACCCGCCACGAATTCCTCACGCTGATCGG
>JACCEE010311611.1_pt1 | contig 10290 bp, 11 predicted proteins | sample 7449931 | NCBI WGS metagenome assembly JACCEE01 (sample SAMN15323457, study PRJNA562643) | freshwater metagenome | isolation source: river surface water | place: USA:Blue River Watershed | collected 2017-08-19
ATCGAGGCCTACCTCGGCGTCGCCCAGGAGGGAGCCCCATGAGCGCGCTGCTCGAGCTGTCGGACATCGCCGTGTCCTACGGCGCCATCGCGGCGCTGCGGGGCGTGAGCCTGCATGTCGCCCAGGGCGAGATCGTCACGCTGATCGGCAGCAATGGCGCCGGCAAGTCCACCACGCTGCGGACGATCTCGGGGGTCCTGCGCCCCACGGCGGGCAGCGTCACCTTCGATGGCGAGAGCATCGTCGGCGTGGCCCCGCATCGCATCGTGCGGCGCGGGCTGTCCCACTGCCCGGAGGGCCGTGGCGTGTTCCCGGACCTCACCGTGGACGAGAACCTCTCCGTCGGCCTCTTCGGCCGCGGCGGCGACCACACCGGCGCCGACCAGGATCGCGCCCGCGGCCTCGAGCTGTTCCCGCGGCTACGCGAGCGCCTGCACCAGCGCGCCGGCACGCTCTCCGGCGGAGAGCAGCAGATGCTCGCCATCGCGCGGGCGCTGCTCGCGCGGCCGCGGCTGCTGCTCCTGGACGAGCCCTCCCTGGGCCTCGCGCCGCAGATCGTGCAGACGATCTTCCGCATCGTGCGCGAGATCAACGCGAGCGGGACGACGGTGCTCCTCGTGGAGCAGAACGCGCGCCTCGCCTTGGAGGTCGCGCACCGCGGCTACGTCATGGAGAGCGGACGCATCGTGCTCGCGGACGACGCGAAGGCGCTCGCCTCGAGCGACGCCGTGCGGAAGGCGTACCTCGGCGGCTGAAGTCGGTTCACCGCCGCGAGCAGCGCGCGCGGCCCGAAGGGCTTGGCGAGGAAGGCCGCGTTCGTGGCGCCGAGGACGTCGAGACCGGCGTCGACCGTGCCCGAGATGATGAGGGCGCTGCCGTGCGTGGCGGCGAACTCTGGCAGTAGCGCGCGTCCGTCACCGTCCGGCAGGTAGATGTCCACGACGTGGAGCGCGAAGGTGCGCTCCCGCAGCGCGTGTCGTGCCTCTGAGAGCGTCGCCACGCCCATGGCGATCCACCCGGCCTGGTGCAGGATGCGCGCGATCAGCTCGCGTGTGTCGGCGTCGTCGTCCACGACGAGCGCGTCGGGTGCGCGCTCTGTCACGAGTTCGGCCATGGCGGCCTCCTAGTTCGCGATCTGGTTGATGACCCAGTCGCGGATCGTCCGCGCCTTGGGGCCGCGCTGGTGGGCGGAGGTGAGGAGCCCGCCGGAGGTGTTGATCTGGTAGCCGCTATGGACGCCGGTGAGGAAGTGTCCCGAGCCGCAGCCGCCGCTGTTGGGGCAGTAGAAGTAGGGGCCGCCCGACATGCCGGCGCCGCTGGAGAGCTCGACCCGGATGACGCCCGGCGGCATGGAGTGGACGGGCCCGTTCCCGGCGTACATGTTCGCGCCGTCCCAGGCGTCGTTCGTGGTCAAGAAGTCGCTGCTGATGACGTTGTTGCCGCATGTCGCCGTGTAGGCCGGGAAGGCGCGGTGGTACTGGGTGTAGTCGTCTACGACCGAGTCTGAGGCTTGGGAGAGCGCGAACCAGCCGAGGTTTGTCGTACCGTCGAGCGTCACGATGGCGTAGTCGTGCTCCGTGGTGCCGTTCCACGCGCCGCCGTACGCGGTGATGTCGGTGGCGCCGAAGCACTGCGCCGCGCTCGCCATGTTCTCCAGGGTGCAGACGTCGACCTGCGTGACCGGCAGCGTCCCGGTTCCGGTCGCTACGCAGTGCGCCGCGGTCAGCACGTGATCCTCGTCGATCAAGGTGCCGGAGCACATGCCGTTGGCCGACCAAACCAGGACGATCTTCTGTTGTTGCTCGTTGAGCGCGCCGCTGATCTGCCAAAGCGGGTCGGCGGTGGTCTGCAGCAGCTCGTACACGGGATCGCTGTCGCACTGAGTGGTCGTCCAACTGACGTTGGGCACGGTCCAAACCTCGGCACCCGCGTCCTCCGGCACCAGCGCGCCCACGCGCTCTGCCACATCGGGCTCTGGGCCGAAGCGCCGCAGCACGTCGGCGTCGTAGGCCTCGATCGCGGTGTAGGCGGCGTCGATGTCGACGCTGACGAGGCGCCAGCGTCGCCCGTACACGTCGACGCGCGTCTGGGTGCCTACACCGAAGTAGGCGTCGGGATCTTCGTCCATGCTGTCGTGCACGACGTCGGGGACGATGCCGCGAACAGCGCTCCAGCGCTCCACGACCGTGGGAAAGGTCGCCTGCCCATCGTAGCGCCATGTGAGCGCGCCCTCGGTCAGCGTCGGGGGCGTCCGCACGTTCGGCGGGAGCGCGTACGTGTATGTGGCGCCGTCCCGGCTGGGAACGCGCTCGAGACCGAGCTCGAACTCGCGGAACGCTGCACGCGCGGCGTGCTCAGCAGGCGTGAGTGCGTGCGCGAGGTGCGCCAACAGCAAGACCATCATGGGGCGTCCGCGTCGGGCGTGAACGCGCCCTCGCGCACGTTCACGACGCCACGAAATTCGTGGGTGCCGTCCCTGTGCAGCACGGATTCGATGCCGAACGTGGGTACATCCCATGTCCCGCCGAACGGAGCACGGAGGTCAAGGAGGTGCATGGCGCCGTACTCCTCTGCGATGGCGTCGTCCGCGCGCCTCAGGAACCGCTCGTCCATCGTCGCCGTTCCCCACCCTCCACCGACGTCTTCCATCGCCCTCAGGCGCGGCGAACCTTCGCCGGTCGCCGTCATCAACGCCGAGGCCGTCAGGACGAGGTTGTCCCCGAGCAGCACCACCTCGAGAGGGACGTCGAGGACGACGCCTGCGGTGTGCCTGTCAGGCTCAGGGTACTGAGTGTCCCACATCCAGATGGGTTCGCCGGGTTCGACGCGCATCGTCGCCGCGATCTGGCCCTCGTCCTCGCTGGCGGGTCCCATCACGCCCCCCGTCCATCGGATCGTCCCGACGCGATCGTGGATCATGGCGAGCACCTCCGCTGCGTCCCAGTCGCTGGGACGCGGCTCGTCCGCGTCGAGGGGCCAGCGGTTCCCGTCGTCCGGGTTCTCACCGGACTGGCCGCCGTCGATGGGCGAGCGCTCGTGACCGGGGCTCGCGTGACAGGCCACGAGCGTCAGCAGCGTCAGCATCCGTATTCTCCGCCATGCCAATGTCGCGTGACGACGCGCAGGTGACGAGGCTTCCGCTGCAGTTTCCCCCTGTCAGGTTCGCACATGCAGGTGCGAGGCTGACATAGGCAGACATGCCGCGCGCGGCACGATACGGCGCCCGGATGGACGTGGACGTCATCGCAAGCGAGCTCGTCCGCGCGGTCCGGGGGCATCGGTCTCAGATCGCCTTCAGTCGGCGCATCGGGTACGCGTCCAACGTCGTGGCGAACTGGGAGAGCGGACGGCGGTTCCCGACGGCCGCGGAGTTCTTCCGCGCCGCCGAGCGCACGGGGTTGGACGTGCGCGTCGCGCTCGGCCGTTTCTACCGCACGCCGCCGGAGTGGCTCACGCGCGCGGACCCTGGCGCGGAGAGCTTCCCTGGGACGTTTCTACGCGACCAGAGAGGCGGGACCTCCGTGAATCTTGTCGCCAGTCGCGCCGGCGTGTCCCGGCACGCAGCCTCACGGTGGCTCACGGGCGAGAACCAGCCGCGCTTGCCGGACTTCCTCGCGATGGTCGAGGCCACCTCGCAGCGCCTCGTCGACTTCGTCGCGGCGTTCGTGGACCCCGACGAGGTGCCCTCGGTGGCGGACGCCTGGCGCGTGGAGTGTGTTCAGCGCGACCTCGCCTTGGAGGAGCCCTGGTCGCAGGGCGTCCTTCGGGCGCTCGAGCTCCTGCAGCTGGACGGGCTCCGCGGGGAGGCCGCGATCGTCGCCGCCGTCGCCGCGCACCTGTCGTTGCCCGTCCCGGCGGTCGAACGGGTGCTGGAGTCGCTGCTCGCCTGCGGGCTCGTGGTGTGGGACGGCGCCCGCTACCAGGTCTCCGGGGCGCGGATGCTGGACACGCGCCGCTCGCCGGAGAGCGCGCGGCGCATCAAGGCCTTTTGGGGCGCGGTTGCCCTCGAGCGGCTCGAGGCAGGTCAGCCCATGGCGGCAGCGTATAACCTCTTCGCGGTGTCTGAATCCCAGCTGCGTAGGCTGAACGCGCTGCACGACGCGTACTTTCAGGCCGTTCGCGCCCTGGTCGCGGAGGACGAGCCTCCCGAGTGCGTCGCGCTGGTGAGCCTGCAGCTCCTGCGCCTGGGTCAGGCGCCGCCGAAGTAGCGCGCCCGTGCCTCCGGATCGCGCCGCACGACCTCGGGCGCTCCGCGCGCCACGACCGCGCCGCGGTCCAGGATGAGCACCTCGTCACACGCCGCGAGCGTGGCCTCGACCGCGTGGTCGGTGAGGAGCACGGCGAGGCCGTCGTCCGCGAGCCCCCGCAGGAGCGCGCGCAGGTCCATCACGCCGATGGGGTCGACGCCCGCGAAGGGCTCGTCCACCAGCGCCACCTTCGCCCGCTGCGCGAGCATGCGCGCGAACGTCGCCCGGCGGCGCTCGCCACCGCTCAGCGTGCGCACGTCTCGGGCGCCCATGCCGCTGAGGCCGACGCGCGCGAGGCACGCCGCGAGGTCGACGTCGCGCTGGCCGGACAGCTCGGCAGCGAGGGCGACGTTGTCGTGCAGGTCGAGCTCCGGGAAGAGCACCTCGCGCTGGGGGAGCCATCCCAGCCCGCGGCGTGCCCGCAGGTGCAAAGGCAGCCCGGTGACATCCTGACCGAGGAGCGTGACGCTGCCGTCGGACGCGCGAAGATCGCCGGTCAGCAGCCGAAAGAGGGTGGACTTGCCGGCGCCGTTCGCGCCGAGGACACCGATGACCGCGCCCGCGCGGGCCTCGACGTCGACGCCATCCACGACGGGGCGCCCGCCGAGGTGGACCCGCAGCCCGTGACCGACGAGCGCGCTCATGGGGAGGCGATGACGAGCCGGCAGGGTGTCGCGTCGCCCTCGCAGCGCGCGCGGCCGTCGTCGAGGGTGAGCTCCACGACGGCGCCCTCCAGCGCGCTCGCGCCCTCGGTGAGGCGTGGCCGCGGGCCCTGCTTGCCGGCGCGAAGCACGACCTTGCCGGAGCCCGGCTCGAGCGTGGCCATGCCGGCCCGGGCGGTCCGCGAGCCGTGTGTCACCACGACCTCGCCGGTGGCGACCATCGACGCGAGCGCGTCGGTGTCCTCCGCGAGTGTGACGTCGAGGGTCTGGCAGCGGAGGTCGAGCACGCCGCGGGTGAGGTGGACCTCGCCCTCGAAGCGGGCGCTCCGGGCCTTCAGGTCCCAGGTGCTCGTCCGGGCCGTGATGGAGAGCGCGGGCTGGCCGTCCCGAGGGGGCGTCCGCAGCGCGGGCTCTTCCGCGCGGGCCGTCGTCGCGAACAGATCCGCGCGTGCGGCGACGACACGCCAATCTGGCCCGGAAATCTCAAGGCCCTCGGCGCTGGCCCGCGCCCCTTCGGGCAAGGATGCGTCCGCCACGGGCGGCGGCGGTGAGGCGCACGCCACCAGGACGAGCATGCCCGTCAGGAGAGCCTTGCGCACAAGGTGCGCCAGGGATGCGGAGGCCGCCGCAGGCGTCCCGCGCGGCGCGCGGGGCGAGCGTAGCGAGGCCGCAGCAGCCCGACGGCACCGAAGGTGCCGTGGCGCGCATGGGTTGCACGGGGCCCCGTGCGCGCCAGTGGAACAGCGTGGCGCGCATGGGTTGCAAGGGGCCCCGTGCGCGCCACAGGGACAGCGTGGCGCCGGATCCGACGCTGACACCGAGTTCAGCTCGCCCTCAGCTTGCGCTCCACGGCGGCGCGGACGAAGGCCGAGAAGAGCGGGTGCGGCGCGAGGGGCCGGCTCTTGAACTCGGGGTGGAACTGGCAGGCCACGAAGTAGGGGTGCTCGGCGAGCTCGACCATCTCCACGAGGGCGCCGTCGGGCGAGGCGCCGCTGATGCGCATGCCGTGCGCCTCGAGGCGCTCATGGTAGGCGGGGTTGACCTCGAAGCGGTGGCGGTGCCGCTCGGAGATGCTCCCGCTGCCGTAGATCGCGCGGGCGCGGGTGCCCTCGCGAAGCTCGCAGGGGTACGCTCCGAGGCGCATGGTGCCGCCCAGATCGGTGATCTTGCGCTGCGCGTCCATCATGTGGACGACGGGGTGCGCCGTCGTGGGCGCGAACTCGCTCGAGTGCGCCTCGGGGACGCCGCCGACGTGGCGGAGGAACTCGATGACGGCGAGCTGCATGCCGAGGCAGATGCCGAAGAAGGGGAGGCCCTGCTCGCGCGCGTGCTGGATGGCGAGGATCTTGCCCTCGGTGCCGCGGCTCCCGAAGCCGCCGGGGATGAGCACCGCGTCGATTCCCGCCAGCAGCGTGGCGACGTTGCCGCGGTCGATCTCCTCGCTGTCGACGTACACCAGCTCGACCTTCGCCTCGTTGGCGACGCCGCCGTGCATGAGCGCCTCGTTGAGGCTCTTGTAGGTGTCGGAGAGGTGGACGTACTTGCCGACGACGGCGATGCGCACCTGGTGGCGGGGGTTCGCGGCGCGCGCGACGTACTCCTCCCACTTCTCGAGGTGCGGCGCCATGGCCCAGAAGCCCCAGCGCTGGAGGAGGCGGTCATCCAGCGCCTGCTGGCGGAAGGTGAGGGGCAGCTCGTAGATGTTGCCGACGTCGTGGGCGGAGATGACGTCGTCCACACCGACGTTGCAGAAACCGGCGATCTTCGCGCGGACGTCGCGGGACAGCGGCTGCTCGCTCCGGCAGACCAGGATGTCGGGCTGGATGCCGACGGAGAGCAGCTCCTTGACGGAGTGCTGCGTCGGCTTGGTCTTGAGCTCGCCGGCGGCCCGGATGTACGGTACGAGGGTGACGTGCATGTAGAGCACGTTCTCGGGGCCGACATCGGCGCGGAACTGGCGGATGGCCTCGAGGAACGGCAGGCTCTCGATGTCGCCGACCGTGCCGCCGATCTCGACGATGCCGATGTCCACGTCCGCGGTGGCCTCGTGGATGAGGCGCTTGATCTCGTCCGTGATGTGCGGGATGACCTGCACGGTGCGGCCGAGGTACTCGCCGCGGCGCTCGCGCTCGATGACGTTCTTGTAGATGCGCCCCGCCGAGAAGCTGTTGGCCTGACGCGTGGGCCGGCTGACGAAGCGCTCGTAGTGGCCGAGGTCGAGGTCGGTCTCGGCGCCGTCGTCGGTGACGTAGACCTCGCCGTGCTGGTAGGGGCTCATCGTGCCCGGATCCACGTTGATGTAGGGATCCATCTTCACGTTCGCGACGCGCAGGCCGCGCGCTTCCATCAGTGCGCCGATGGCGGCTGCGCTGAGGCCCTTCCCGAGAGAGGAGAGAACGCCGCCGGTCACGAAGAGGTACTTGGTCTTCATGGGCGAGGTGTCTACCGCGGCGCGGGGGGCGCCGGTAGGGGCTCAGTCGATGTAGGCGAGCGGCAGTTGAAAGGTTCCGACGCCGTTGATGGGGTTGTACATCTCTGGGCCGGGGCTGATCCAGCCGCAGTAGCCGCCGCCGACGAGGGTCACGACCTGGCCCGACGGGCTGTAGGTCGCGCTGCCGCTGGCCTCGTAGCCCGCGACGACGAACGCGTTCGGGAGCACCCGGAACGGCGTCCCCGTGAGGTCGACGGCGCCGTCGCCCGGGAAGGTCGAGTTGCACGACATGGCCACGCCGAAGGGCATCGAGGTGACGGTGCCGCCGCCGAAGGTGAATCCGCCCGAGGAGGTCGCAAAGGTCGCGTCCGAGATGTCGACGAGCAGCGTGACCGGGTCGAGGCGCACGCGCGCGTAGACCGTCGTCACGGACATGTAGTTCCAGTCAGGGGTGACGAACTCCGAGGCGTTCCGGTTCTCGGGGAGCGTGAGGTACTCGGCGGGCGACGTCGCCATGGCGGCGCACCAGGCCGTCCACGGCCGCGCGGGATCGTTGCCCAGGTACAGGGTGTAGTTTCCGTCGGGCGCGCCGGGGGTCGCGTCCCGGACCTCGCGGCAGGTGGCGGGCGTGCGGGGCAGAGGGTCGCCATCGCCGGTGTCGATGGCGGTGTCACCCGCGGACGTGTCCGTCGCCGTGTCGTCACCCGCGGCGGTGTCGTCGTCACGCGAGGCGTCCTTCAGGTCGATCGTCGTGCTGGTTTCGCACGCGAGCAGGAGCGCGAGGAGGTGCATGGCGAGGCTCCGTTCAGCGGTAGTAGAGGACGAGGGTCTTGTCCGTGGCGTTCCCGACGAGCCGCTGCTCGAACACGTCCACCCCGTAGGAGCCGTTGTTCGCGCCGCCGGCGGCGAACGCTGTCTGGCCGTAGCCGCCGTCGTCGTCGAGGTTGAAGGAGCGCACCGTCGCGCCAGTCGTCAGGGCGGCGTCCGTGTACCAGAAGTTGCGGCAGCTCCCGTCCGACGGAATCTCGCGATCCGCGTCACAGCGGAAGGGGTTCGTCAGGCCGCGGCTGACGGCCGACTGGCGCGAGGGGTTCCAGCTGTCGCCGTACACGTCGAGCGCGTAGTCCGAGGGCGTGCGGGCCGTGAACGCGGCGTAGGCGCGGTCGCTCGTGGAGTTGCCCGGCGAGAACGTCCAGGTCGCCCAGTCCGTGCCGTCCCAGACGCGGAGCTCGCCCGCGGTGGCGTCCGGCAGGCGGGCGAGGCACACGGCGGCGTCGGGGTTGCACTGCGAGAGCTCCTGCTGGAGCACGTCGCGCGCGGAGCCCCACACCCAGCTCGCGCTGGCGGAGTACCACCAGAAGCGTGTCCAGCCGCCGCCGTCCGTCTCCATGTCGCAGGCGACAGAGAACGCGGGCTGGCCGCCCTCGCCATCGGGGTCGATGCTGTAGGTGCCCGACCTCGCCACCGGGTCGAAGGCCTTGGCCTCCGCGCAGCTCTGGGGGGTCGCCGTGCCCGTGTCCGTCGTGCCCGTGTCCGCCGTGCCGGTGTCCGGGGGCGCGGTGTCGGACGTGTCCGTCACGGCGGTGTCGTTGGTGCCGGTCTCGCTCGCGCTGGTGTCGGACGTGTCCGAGCCCGTGTCGATGGTGTCGGCGTCCAGCCCCGTGTCGTCGACGAATTCGTCGCCCACGGTGAGCTTCCCGGTCGAGCAGCCCGCGACGAGCGAAAGAGCGAGGAGGAGCGGCGGACGGGCGAGCAGGAGCACAGCGACCTCGGAGCACGCCATCGTAGCGTGCAAACGGTCCGCTGTGGAGACGCGAGGTCGGAGCGACCTGTTTCCGGAACGGATACGGGCCGCGGGGAGGCGCCTCGATGCCATATCTCGTGCCATGGATGTCTGCGCTTCTCGGGTGTGCGTCGCCGGACACGCTCCGCACCGAGGCCGCGTTGGCGGCGTTCATGAGCGCTTCCCGTGTTCAGGATGCGGACGGGCAGGAGGAGATCGCCATGGACGGTGTGAGCGGCAACTGCCACCATGGGGAGGTGGAGGTGGTCGCGCCGGACCCGGCGTGCGCCTGTCCGAGCGACTGTCCTACGAGGTACACGGCCACGTTGCTCTGCGTCGGGACTGCGTGGGCCGGACCGTGGGAGGGCCGCGGGCAGCTGTACCGCCTGGAAGGCGATCTCGACGCGGATGATCATGACTTCGACGCCCCAGTCCCGTCGTCCTTGTTCGACGAGGCGGACCTCGTGCTTCACGCCACGCGGGTCGGATCGCACCTGCCGTTCGAAGTCAGCTGCGACGAATCCGCGCGCGGTGACGAGACCTGGACCGGGGAGGCGTTCGTCGACGGGGTGTACCAGGCGTTCGTCGTCGATTCGGAGTTCGGCTGGGGCTTTGAACGCTGGAGCGTGGCTCTCGACGAGCAGTCCGTCGTGGCGTGGGAGGTCTACTCCGGCTCGCGTTGACCCCGACCCTCCGCGAACGCCCGCGCCCACGCCAGATCCTCGGCCGTGTCGACCGAGCGCCCCGCGTGCGCCACGTCCACCACGGCGATGCGCAGCCCCGCGGCGAGCCAGCGCAGCTGCTCCAGGCGCTCGCTGGCCTCGAGCGGGTGAGGCTCCGGTCGGACGCGCGTCGCGACGCGCTGGAGCACCTCGTAGCGGAAGGCGTAGAGCCCCACATGCACGCGGAACGGCCCGCCGTGGGGGATCGCGGCCCGCGAGAAGTAGAGCGCGCGGCCCTCGTCGTCGGTGACGACCTTCACGCGCGCCGGATCGTGGGCCTCCGCGTCGGCCAGGGGTGCTGCCGCCGTGGCCAGGTCGACCCCGGGCAAGGACGCCGCCTGCGCCACGGCCACCACCTGGGCCACGTCGAGGAACGGCTCGTCGGCCTGGACGTTCACGACGACACACTCGCGCAAGGCAGGATTTGTGCGCGCGAGCAGGCGCG
>JACCEE012705581.1_pt1 | contig 10288 bp, 8 predicted proteins | sample 7449931 | NCBI WGS metagenome assembly JACCEE01 (sample SAMN15323457, study PRJNA562643) | freshwater metagenome | isolation source: river surface water | place: USA:Blue River Watershed | collected 2017-08-19
AAGTCCAACACTGAAACTCCCGGCACCGGGCATTTTCATTTGCTGATCAATGCCAATGACGTACCCGAGAATCACACCATACCGAGAAACGACCAATACAAACACTACGATAAAGGTCAGTCTGAGACCTTGGTCTTTCTTCCACCGGGCAAATTCAAGTTAACGCTGCAATTAGGCGATGGCGCTCATCGTTCCCTGGGCGAGAAGTATCGTAAGACCATTGAAATCACCGTGGTACCTGACAAGGACTAGCCGAGCACTATGAGAACTGGCGGGCAATGAATCTAATCGTCCAGGCTGTCGTCGGTTATGTCGGCTTGCTAGGCATCGCTTGGCTGATCTGCAAAGACAAGTCACACATTCAATGGCGCACCGTGATTTGTGGTGCACTACTGCAGTGGGTGTTAGCGCTCCTAATTCTTAAACTTCCTGCTGCACAAACGCTGTTCGCTTCATTTAATCAGCTCATGCTCTCGATTGAGCAAGCGACCCGTGAAGGTACCTCACTCGTATTCGGCTATCTGGGGGGTGCCGCTCCGCCTTTCACCGTGAACGCTGGCAGCTCAACATTCATACTTGCCTTTCAGGCGTTACCCATCGTGCTTGTTATGAGCGCTCTATCCGCTTTGCTGTTTTATTGGCGAGTGCTGCCTTGGCTGGTGTCGCACATGAGCACACTCCTTGAACGCGTGCTGGGCGTAGGCGGCGCTGTTAGCTTATCGACCGCTGCGAATGTTTTTCTGGGCATGGTAGAGGCGCCGCTGGTGGTCAAGCCCTACCTTGAGAAAGTCTCACGCGGCGAAATGTTCGTGATCCTGACCGCCGGTATGGCTGGCGTAGCAGGCAGCGTGATGGGGCTGTACGCCGCCATCCTTGGCCCTCTGGTGCCGAATGCACTGGGTCACATACTGGCGGCCTCGTTCATTAGTGCACCTGCGGCCATCATGTTCGCTAGCTTGATGATTCCTCATCAGGGCCATGCCACCGGCAGCGAGCAGATCGATATTGAAGCCGACTATAGCGCCATGTCGGCTGTCTACCGAGGCACTGCCGAAGGCCTGCAGCTACTTTTAAATATCATTGCCTGCCTGATTGTCGCGGTGGCACTGCTATCCATCATGAATCAACTGTTAGCTTGGCTACCGCATGAAGGTACAGCTTGGTCATTGCAACGCATTTTAGGGGTCGTATTAATGCCGATTGCGTGGTTAGCAGGCATTCCATGGGCTGAGGCTGGCACTGCCGGTGCCCTACTAGGCACTAAAACGATTTTGAATGAATTAGTAGCTTATATTGATCTGGCCAGACTGCCTGATGAAAGTTTGTCTCAACGTAGTCGCCTAATCATGACCTACGCCTTATGCGGTTTTGCCAATATCGGCAGCCTAGGCATCATGATCGGCGGGCTAACCACCATGATCCCCAGCCGTCGGCAAGATATTCTCGAACTCGCACCCAAGACCCTACTCTCAGGAACTCTGGCCACGCTCTCCTGCGGCGCGGTGGTGGGTTTCATCGACCTGCTCAGTCATTCCTAAAAAATATTGTCCTCGTGTAAAGAACCTCACTTTCCCTAAGCGAGTCGGCCAGAATTGACTCAGGTCAATCTTTTTCTGCAGGGCAAATGATAAAAGTACGGCATGCGTTGATCGGTGCTGCCATTTAAGCGCGCCGCATCACTCGCCCGATTGACTCTATTACGTGAGAAATGCTGATGAATACTGTTGCCGACCCCATTCCCGCCGTCGAACTCCATCAACTGGACGTGCCTGCCAAGATGCCTGTGTTCTGGTGCAGCCTGAACCACTTCCCAGAAGAATTACGTCTTGCCAGAGAAGCGATTGATGATGTGCGCGCTGTCCATCCCGACAGCACTCCGTCGAATGTACAAGCGGTGTACATGAGCCCATGGAAAAGCCATCTGATTAGCCCAAAATTCAACCCCTTGATTGATACCGTGGCGGCCATTTCCAAGCGCGTGTCACGTGAATTTTTACGTGCCGATCTACCAGCACTCAACATGGATTTAAAAGCGACCGACTGTTGGGGTGTGATCTATGAACATTCTGACCAAACGCTGTTGCATCATCACTTTCCCTCCGATTTAGTCGCTGTGGTTTATCTGGAAGCAAATGAAAACTGCGCGCCTATCGTGTTCGCCAATTCGATCATGGTTAAACCAGTGCCTGGAACACTAGTTATTTTCCCCGGAATTTTGGAACATCACGTACCTGAAAATTTTGATAAGCGCGTGATCGTCGCGATTAACTATCAAAAATTTCCAAGCTTTTAATTCAAGCTTTTAAGTAAGTGTCTAAACGTGTAAAGCTGGGAGAAATAAAAAACCCGCTAAGTCTTTCGACTTAGCGGGTTTTTATTTAAACGATTAAATCGATTACTTCTGTATCGTTTCTAAGAAACCGATGATGCGCTTGATGTCGTCATCCGAGATCGTTCCACCCCAGGTAGGCATACCCATGTCAGGACGACCTTTGGTAATCGTGGTGTGGGCCACTTCTTGCCATTTGTCTGCGTAGCGAATTTTCAGCTTACGCAAATCACGTTCTTGCTGCGGGCTAGCACCGTTTTGTCCATGGCAGTGCGAGCAGCGGCTGTTAAACATGGATTTAGTCTCATCCATATTTGTATCGCTAACCTTGACCATGTTCAGACGAAGATCAACCACGTCAGCGCGAGCGCGTGTCAGTGTTGGCTGCGCATGTTTATCCGCAAATTTGATGGCGCCTGCAGGAGCATGACCGCCCGCCACTTGGTGCGTAGTCGACAACCATGAGGCTTTCGCATCCAGCACAACGGGAACGGCTTGAGGGAAACCGTATTTCTGCTGAAGCTTTTTAATCTCAGGCTGTAACTCAGTCAGCGCTTGATCAATCTTTTCTTTTAACTCAGGTTTGTTTTTGGATACCGCCACAGCGATCTGACCATTTAAGCCTTGACCTGCTACCGGCGTAATCTTCCAACGGTTATTTTGCGTCGTCTTATTTTCAAATCCAGCACTTGGGCCCCACAAGATTGCAAGCTCTACTTCGCCTGCAGCGAGCGCAGCAAAGATATCTTCTTGAGTGCGGTAATTACGTGGCTCATAGCCCGTTTCTGACGACAGCAGTACATGGGGAGGTGACCCGTGCAAAACGCCTACGCGCTTGCCCTTAAGATCTTCCAATGCTCCCAATTTGAATGACGCTGGTCCAACAATAGCGTAACCAACATCTAAAAATGCGTGAGTTCTTTCTGCACCTCTGACCTTATAGTCAGCGGTTGCTGGCAATGCAAAGTAAGCATCGCAGCTGTCCATCGTATTACGGACAGCGCGACGCTGGTTGTGTGACAACCACCAAACGTATTCAACGGAGGTACCCAAGCGCTTACCCACCATTTCAGCCAGTTCGATATAGAGACCTTTATCGGATCCTTCGGACTTACTGAACGGCATGTTGTCAGGGTCTGAACAAACCTTTAACGGGTCAGCACAGGCCAGTGACATCGACAACATACCGGCAACAATCAACGCAGTCTTCAACGCAGATCTGCATGGCGTGATAAGCAACTTGGGCATTACATCAACTCCGTATTAGTTAAGAGCAAAAACAAACATCGTGCCGCCTTCTGGGCTAGCGTTAACCATCTTCTCGCCAAGCTCGCCGAAGAAAGCTGGGATCGATTGGGTACGGCCTGAAACAACAGCCACGTACTGTTTGCCATCGATTACATAGGTCATCGGAGCAGCAGTGATACCGGAACCGGTATTGAACTGCCAAAGGACCTTGCCAGTTTTTGCATCAAATGCACGGAACATGCCTTGGATGTCACCAGCAAATACCAGACCCGATGCAGTAGTCATCGTGCCGCCATTAAATGGCAGGGAGTTTTTCTGGAACCAGACTTCTTTTTGCTTCACTGGATCCCAAGCTTTCAGACCACCACCGTGACCGCCAGGGCCCATCTTGCCGAGATCAAAGTTCACGGAGAGATAGAACTGACCGCGCTTGTAGTCTTCCTGAATGCCTTCCATGTCCATGCAAAGGTTGATCGTTGGAATATAGACAAGGCCAGTTTGCTTGTTGTAGCTCATAGGCATCCAGTTTTTGCCACCGATCAGATTCGGGCAAACATTCGATGCTTTACGCTTCAAACCAGGACGCTTGCTGTTACCTGGAGCTTCGATTGGCGAACCTGTTTTCAGGTCAATGCCAGTAGCCCAGTTAACACCGTCAACGAACTGCTTAGCTGACAGCAATTTGCCGTTAGCGCGATCGATAACGTAGAAGAAACCATTACGGTTAGCTTGCATGATCACTGGAGTTGTCTTGCCATCGATAGGCAGATCAGCAAACACCAGCTCATTTACACCGTCGTAGTCCCATGCATCATGTGGTGTGAACTGATAGTGCCACTGGATGTTGCCAGTGTCAGGATTCAGAGCCACTACAGAAGCGGTATACAGGTTGGAGAACTTGCCCACATCGGAGCTGTCGTTACCACGAATAACAGCTGACCAAGGAGCTGGGTTCGATGTACCGTAGTAAACGAGGTTCAGCTTAGGATCGTAAGAACCGATGAACCAAGCTGCACCGCCGCCATGCTTAGCGGAGTCACCCTTCCATGTGTCGGCATTCTTTTCACCGGCTTGCGGCACGGTGTTAGTACGCCAAACTTCTTTACCTGTGTTCTGATCGTAAGCAACCAGAGCACCAACTACGCCGTACTCACCACCACCGAAACCAGTGATCACCAAGTTTTTGGCGATAGTAGGAGGCGAAGTGATAACAGTACCTTGGGTGTAATCGACCACTGTCGATGTCCACAGTTCTTTACCAGTTTTTGCATCCAGAGCTGTCAGCTTAGCGTCCAGGCGACCAAAGAAGATCTTGCCGTTAGCATGAGCTACACCGCGGCTGTTAACGTCGCAGCAAGCGAACTGATCAACGTTCTTAGGCATCTCTGGCGAATGACGCCATTTAACTTCACCCGTTTTTGCATTCACTGCGAACACGTTCTTAGGACCGAACGATGATGTGACATACATCGTGTCGCCAACCAGAATCGGTGTCGATTCTTGCGAGCGGTTAGTACCGAGTTGAAGTGCCCACTTGACTTGCAGGTTGTTAACGTTAGCTGCAGTAACTTGCTTGGCCTCGCTGTAACGCGTATTGCCAGTGTCACCACCGTAGACGCCCCATCCTTCACTTGCATTAGCCAGCTGAGCCGAAGCCAGCATGACTGCTGCTGTCATGAGTTTTTTTGATAGTTTCATTTTGTCTCCATCCAGTTCGTTCTTTAAAACGAATCGACATTTTAAATTTAGCAAGGTCATTGCTATCTCTTACATACCCCTTACTTAAGTGCTTTTTTAGAAACAACCACCGATTTATCAAAAAGCACCTATCAGGCCAGCGGATAATACAAGTAATCATGAAAAAATCAACAAATACATATCCAAAAAATTCAGCTATTCACAAAATAAATCTGCAAAAAATTCAGGATCAATAGTAAAAATTAAATCGTGTAATTTCCGAGTAAGTTTCACGCAAATTCAACGACTAAAATCGCCCTAAAAATGTAAATTACTCGTAAGTCTTTATTTATCCTGACTGGAAATAATCCGGCTGACACGCGCTCAATTTTTTGCGATCAAGCACACGAGGTTTAGACCGATCAGAACGACGTTTTACAAGGCGGGGCCGCTGTTTAACAAGGCGCTATTTGAGGTTGGCAAGGTGCCAGATTTTGATTGATTACGCGGTATCCCTTCGTCCAAACGCGAGGAATAAAATCAGTTAATCCTGTTTCTTCGCGCGCAAGTAAAACCGGTCCATCAATAATGGGTAATTGAGGGGATAATCCAGAGACATCCACACGACTCAGTCTCTGCATCCAAAAAATATTAATCGCACCCGTTTCAACCGATTGCGAGAAAATCAAATCCAGCATTTTTTTAGCGTTTAGATGACCTAAATCAGCCGCTTTTCTGTAAAGACGAATCGCTTCAACATAGTTAATCGGTATGCCTTCACCGCGGTGATAACGGCGAGCTTGTAACCAACTTGATTCAGCCAATCCATTGCGGTCTAGACCAGATTGCGGCCGCGCAGCAATAGATTTTGAGTCATCGATTTCTGTCCTAATGAGGCTAGCATTAGTCGATACGATGCTTGAGTTTTGCTCAGCAAAGACAAAATGCTGCAGCGCTTCATTTAGCTGCTTTTTTGCAGCACTCTCTATCCCCAGCTCTATGTGGGCATGGATGTCGCCGGCATTGGCCGCCTCAACGAGTAATTTGTGATGCGGAATGTTGTCGATCGTGGACTTAGCATCAACATCGTTCGGCAGGTCTAGCGGCGCTGATTTCGCTCGTGCCAACCATTCAAAGTACAGCGCTCGTCCGCGATTAACTTTAGACAGTTGGGTTCGCCAATAGCGTGCCTTAGCCAAATCCGGCGGCATACCGCACCCCACCAATTCGCACCATGCCAGACCCGCACTCGCGATTTTTTCACCCTGCTGCCACGCAATTTGAAACCATGACTTAGCGCGCTTCACATCTGCCGGTAAACCTCGACCATGTAAAGTGAGTAAACCCATAATCCAGGCTGCATTGGCCTGCTCGGGCTTGGATGATTTCGAGGTTTTATAGGCATTTTCAGCTTGTGCTGCCAACACCGACAATTTATCTAATTCCATTTTTTGCGCTATTGAGATCGCGCCGCTATCCACATCAGCAACTTCAGGACCTGATGACCGTACCGGCGCATCTAGCAAAGGTACATTGAAGGCGAGTTCAGAACACTCTTTAGTGCTTTCCCAATGCGCGTCATTGATATTCAGATCGGTGCAAGCATAGGATGTAGTCGATAACGGTGTATTTGCAGTGGCACTCGATATCGAGCATACGAAGAAAAAAACGGTGATTACAACTTCACGAAAAAAACTTTTCTCATCAACTAAACGCATGGTGAGCGATGAAGGATTTAGCGTGAACTGCCATTTCATTTGGCAGGCTTAGTCGTTTTCTTAGGTATCACATCCCAATAAATCGCCGAATAACTAAATTGGTCATTTAATTTATTGGTATATCGCTGTAACAAATCTGGTAAGCCCGCTACATTTGGCAGTGGCGTTAGTCCTGCCACTTGTAAATCTTCGCCTAACTTAGGATACACATCCTCATCCGTCGCAATACATAGCAAGCCCTCTTTGCCCGGTGCCGCTGCATCAATCGCGTAGCCTGGGTTGGGACTCATCCAATCCGGCATGCGTAGTGTCTGCCCTGCTGATAGCACGGCTCGTGGAGAGATCGCATTCGGTAGTAGTCGAATGACTGAACCTGACGAATTACTAAGGTAGCAGTACAAGTAAGACGAGCGAGAGACGGTAGCAGAGAGAAAAATTTGCTCTCCTACTTCGAACTTACTACGCCCCATTAAAATATTTTCTATTTGAAGATCAATGGTGCGTTTTTCTTCACCTTGACCAAAGGATTTTCCTGAGCTTGACGACTGCGCTACCACGTTCACTGATTTGGCTTTTGCTTTGCTCGGCGCCCAACCATAACTCACCAAATTACCTTTTCTATCCAAGGACACATAGTCCCGCAGTACGCGCTCATAGGTAGTGAAATCAACGGTGCCCGTCACTACCATGCCATGGTCCGCTTGAAATTTACCTAAAGCTCGACGAAAACTCATATCGCTGATGTCACCATCACCTGATTTTTTATCTAAATAGCCTTTAGATATTAACGAGGTTTGTATCAAATTACGATGAATCGCAGCATCGCCTTCGTCATACCAATCACGTAATTGTCGTTGAAAGCTGGGGTGATTTTGTTCCAGCGTTAAACACTGCCAGTAAGGCACCCGCGCCCACTTACCGGCTAATTCAATGACAGCTAATTCCACCAATGTTCTCACCGCCGCACCTGAACCTTGAGCGTAATCGCGGCCCACATTAAATTGCAAACCATAGTCTCTAATTCGGCCCGCCAAATCTAAACCCTGCCCACCCGTACCCATGATGACTTCATTAGCTGAATCCAATCCGGGGATTAAGGTACGCGTACGAAAATCGCCAAGATGTAATTCCAAACCTATGATCGATGCATTTCTATTTTGGCTGTAACCCGCATCAAAATTGGAGTCGGAGATACCGGCCTGATTACGATTAATCAGAACGTTTTGATCTAAAAAGGCAATTGCTCCAGAGATGTACAGTGACGGCCGCTGTAATTGAATTTGATTGTTATTGAGAAGAATATTGGTTAAATTTTGAACTGTGTCTTGCCGAATAAGTTCGACTTCATAGTCAACATAGCGAAACGTATTACTAGTTCGCGACATTTGCAGCAACGCAGTAATGATCATGTCTTTGGTAGCAACCGGCGCGCGAGTCGAAAAGTCAGGAATGATTTTGCTGGTAATTAAGGTCGACGGTACTTCTGCATCGCGTAGCATTTTGTCCATGCAATCAAGCGAGTCTGAAAAGCTAGACATCGATCGTACGGGCCTAACCGTAGGGCGACCATTCACATTGGCATAGCTTTGGAACGACGCATCTTTGCGCGCATCCATAGGCGTACTACATGAAATCAGTAATAAAACTGAGGTAATTGTAAAAAAACGTTGAAGAAAATATTTTGGGTTGGCTGCCGATGGTTGTTGTTTTACTTTATTCATGCGTAGAGCTTCCAATTATTGTTGTTGAATAATCTAGCGGCAAATATTTACCAGATCGCCTTTCAACACCACAATTTGATCTTGCGGCATCGCTCCAAACTTACCGGCTGAATTCGATGCAGCCGTAATCGTGCTCCCCACATTTTGAATACACGTCTTTCTAAAGCCATCAGTAATAGTAGTGGTCTTCACATCGCTGTCTGTGTAAATTCCCGTGGCCTCAAGGGAATAGGCCTTCGCTTGGAATTTTGCGATTCGCGCATCCATCCATGCAGGAACTCCAGATGAATTCTCCAACGGAGTTGATCGCATCGTATTATTTATTGGAAGCATGTTAACGACGACTTTTTGATTTAAATACACCGGATCTTCTCCTGGAGCTAACTGCGCGTTGGCAAGCATCGGCGTTAGTAAAAGAAAGGATAATTTCACTGACAAATGATTGAGCCGCATTTCCATATCCTTTCAATAGATGGCGAAGTCACTACGCTTAACGCAGCAACCTCGCCATAAAACTTCACGAAAAATTAATGATGCGAACCTGACGTAGAATTTAGGCAGGTAATGCAGTTGGTATTCGAGGCGAAATTTTGTATTGCCTGAGCTCCATTTGTTGCACTGTTAATTGAACCTGAATGATTAAAAACAGCGAGTTGATGTGTCGTGGTGTACAAACCAGGGCCACCCGCGTTGGAGGCCATATTTTGCGTCGCATGACCACCATGGCTGCTATGGTTCGAAATAAAAGAATGTCTCGCGCTGAAAGTTTGGTCTTGCGTATTCGAGCTGGTAAACGTACCTGCATTGGTTGCGAAGTTTTGCTCCGATGCGCTGCCCATTCCATCGCTGGTATTAATAGTTGAGGTATGCACAGTGACTGTGGTTTGAGACGTTGGACCGCCGCCGCCGCCGCCACCACCTACCGTCGCCATAGCCATTGAGCTCATAGCGACCAATCCGATCATTACTAATGCTTTCATGTCATTTCCCTTCAGAAAAGTTTTATCAAAGTAAATTTGTTTTGTCGTCCATGCCTGTGTGAGCCATTAACCGTCGAACCAATTCATCATGAGAGGTCCCCCGATCAACAGCACGGTGCAAATTTACTAACTTTTTAACGGTGATTATCGACAATGAATCGTTCTGTGATTAATATCAATCTGCCCTACCGGAATACGCGATTTCGGTGAGATAACAACCAATGCACTATTGTTTTTTCATGAGAGCTAGTCTGAAAAAAGACATAGCCATGGCAAGTGCCGCAAACGGCGGGAGCGGAATACAGAGGGAAATTGAGTATGCGTAGCATTTTTAGCTACGCATATCGTGAATGAAAAATTAGCTTAGTTAGTTAGTTAATAAGCTTAGTTAAGCTTACTTAGTTAAGCTTACTTAGTTAAACTCAGTCAGGGTCATGCGCATCACCCCGCCTTGAAAGAAACGCGCGGTCGTCGGTTCTTTCCGCTCTAGCTGAACTAGTCCTACATTCGGGCAATACCACTCACGACTTTCAATCGGAATGGGTTTGTACGTCATTTCGCTTTCTACCCACAGATTAATGGGGGCGATTCCCTTGATGATCAAACAACCACTGA
>JACCEE012159013.1_pt1 | contig 10287 bp, 5 predicted proteins | sample 7449931 | NCBI WGS metagenome assembly JACCEE01 (sample SAMN15323457, study PRJNA562643) | freshwater metagenome | isolation source: river surface water | place: USA:Blue River Watershed | collected 2017-08-19
AAAACTTTGATCACATTCCAGCCATTTTAAAAGAACCCATTTTTGAGAAGGCGTTTAATACTTTAGAAGAAGCTAATTTAACCAGAGAACAGTTAGAACAATATCAAAAAAGCCTATTAACTTATTGGGAGCTAAAAGGCGTGGTCAACACCGCTCACGACGATGGTTTTGTTGAAGGACATCAACGAGGGCGAATAGAAGGCGAACAAATCGGATTACAAAAAGGTAAAGTAGAAGGTGAAAAATTAGCAAGAGAAGTAATAGCTCGAAGTTTATTAGATGTGTTAGACATTGAAACAATTGCATTAAAAACAGGATTGAGCATTGAAGAAATCAAAAACTTAAATCCCCATAAAAACTGAAAAGTTGGAAACGCCTAAATTTGGAAAAATAGGCATTTACGGCTTTATACGTTAGACAATGGATTTGCAAGCGTTGCTAAAAACCTAAACTTCGTGGTTAAGTCGTGTTAAAAAATTTTTAAATGTTGATTTTATTGTAAAAAATTGCTGCATTGCGAGATTTAAAATTTTTGCAAAAAGGCTTGCGGATTCATAAAAGCCTGTTACACTTGAGCTAATTTATAACCAACATCTCATGAGGTGAGATCATGGTTAGCCAATTTAGTGTTGCTTTGCAGCACATTTACGGTTTAGCGAAAACCCCGCATGGATGCGAAAGTCCTAGCGGGGTTTATTTTTATAAATATAGGTTTGGCAAACGGTGATTTTAAGAAAGAGTATTGCTCTTGGTCTTTATCACAATTTATTAAGAGGAACAGTAAAATATGAAACGCCAAAATATTATAATAATCACTTGGTTATTTTTACTCACTGGTAGCGTGTATGCTGCCCAATTAAGTAATCCTAGTATTGTTTCTCCAAGTGCAGACGCTGTTATTAATCCGACCAGCTCTATTAATTTAGATTGGTCAGATGTTCCTTTAGCAACAAATAATGAATAAGAACAGTATTTTTCAGAGGTTATATTTATGAAATACATTAAATGTTTTTTAGCAATGGTACTCTTATCAGCACCCTTTACTGCTATTGCTAGTGGTTCTATTCAAGTGAATATTTCTCCACCTGAAGCAGTCGCTGCAGGTGCAAAATGGGAGGCTAGAGTATGGGGCTATGGTTGGGGAGATGCTTCTAACAGTGGAGAAACTATTAAGGGATTTGCAGAGGGTTCAACACCTGTGCGAGGAACAAATATAAATGGTTGGATTACACCATCGGAAACTTCAGTTAATGTTCAAACAAATAAAGTAGCGAGCACAACTCTTATTTATGTTAAACAAGCTCCCACTACGGGTTCTATCCAAGTAAATATTTTTCCAAGTGAGGCAATTGCTGCGGGCGCAAAATGGGAGGCAATGATCTGGGGTATTGGATGGGTAGGAACTTACAATAGCGGCGAAAGTATTTCTAGTTTTCCAGAAGGTTCAACTCCTATTCGCTTTACAAATATAAATGGCTGGACATCTCCCCCAGAACAAAATGTTACCGTTCAAGCTGGACAAGTTTCTGTTGGAAATGGGACATATCAACCTACAGGAAGTTTAAATGTTAATTGGAAAGAACCTGCATCTGATGGCATAGAAATGACAGGTAGTATAATTTATGCAGACGGTGTTATTTCTAATCCTAATGGAATTAAGCAAGTATTTGCTACCTTTGAAGATAATTTAGGGCATAAATATATTGGTAATCAATCAAGAGCAAATAGCGTAACTGAAGAAAGTTTTGGAATTGCCTTACAACCCATTTCTCAAGGGTTTCTAGAAAACAGTGTCATTAATGTCTCTTTAAGCATTATTGATGGTTCTGATCAAAGAATAGATAATATTGCTAACAGGAGTTTTAAATGGTGTAGTCAATCGCCTTGTGTTGCTAAACCTATAAATAAAGAACCTACTTTTATTTCAGGTGTGGTCAACAGTGCCACAGTGGCGGAAAAAGGTAGTTTGCAATTTAGGGCTGTTTTCAAAGACCCTGAAAATAATCCTATTATTGGGGTGAAGGCACGTTATCGCAGAGAAAGCATTGTTCTAGGAGCATATCCTACTTGGACAGAAGTTGTATTAGATTATGAAAATGGCAGCGTTGATCCGACTTTCTCAAAAACAATCTCTATGGATGTGTCCGCAGGTACTTATGAGTTTGAGTTTCAAGCCTCAGATGTTGAACAACTAAATGGAGCAATTTTACATACCACTGCATGGCAAGGATTAGGACAATTTAGTGTTATTGGTGTCACAAATAATCAACCACCAATTTTGAATGTTACTAAATTACCAATAATTGTTAAGAAGTGCCAACCCGTTTCAATTACATTTCAAGTATCCGATCCTGATAAAAACCTGCGCGAGGTACAAGTTGATTGGTCAGGTGAAGGAAATAATGTAACTGGGCATTTAGTGGGTGATGGTCAAACTGTTATCGTTTCTTCGCCAGTTGGAACAGATGCAAAATGTCCCTCTAAAGTAACTGATAAAAATGATGCCACCCTATCGAAATGGACTGCAACCGCTTATGACACCTTAGGTGCAAAAAGTAAAATGGTAAAGGCAGGATATTACATTAATCGTTTTCCTGTTTCTATAGTGAATGCTCCTAAAGTTGGTGGTAATTCACAAAGCGTTAGTGTTTGTTCTAAAAATGGTAAATGTGTAATCGGTGATCCTGTTAATCCAGCGACTGGTTCTCAAATTATGGATTTAACTTTATTAAAAGTGAATGGTGTTTTACCGATTTCTTTTAGCCTTTCTTATGATTCAGCTATTTTAGATAGTAATGGAATTATTGGAAAAGCATGGAGTAGCAATTTAAGCAATACTCGTTTAGAACAAACCCCAGACAATGATGTCATTATTCATTGGTCAGAAAGCCAATATAATACGTTTTTATTACAAGAAGATGGGAGTTATCTTTCTAGTGATAATCGCACCCGTTTTGATAATTTAATTAAAAATGCTAATGGTAGTTTTACACTAACCCGTCAAAGTAAAGCGATTTATGATTTTAATGCGACGGGACAATTACAAGTTATTCGCAATCCTCAAAATCAACGCTTAACTTTTGAATATGATTCTACAAATAAATTAAGTAAAGTAAGCGAACCTATTTCAGATGTATTTTTAAGCTATGTTTATAATGCGGCTGGATTATTAGAATCGGTTTCTGATTCTTTAGGTCGTAAAATTTCTCTTGCTTATAACAGTGCGGGTTATTTAGAAACAATTACTGATGCCGCTCAACAAACAGTCACTTATAGTTATGATAGTGCTGGACGGATTTTGAAAGCAGTTAATTCAGCAAATGATGTGTTATTTGTGAATACCTACGATGCAAATGGAAAAGTTGCAACTCAAGATGATAGCAATCCAAATAATCAATTATTACGTTTTGCTTATAGTCAAGACGCAAATGGCAATGATGTAACGACCGTAACACAACGTGATGGAAGTACACGAACATTTATCTATAATGGTGCTTATCAATTATTGAACCTAAAAGATGAATTAAATAACACTTTAGGCATCGTGTATGATGAATTTAGTGGATTACCATTAGAAAGCGTGAATGCAAAAGGAGCAAAAACGCAATTAAAATATGATGATAAGGGTAATCTGACAAGTGGCATTAATGCTAAAGGAATTGCCACACAAATCACTTATGATACGTTTAATAATCCGTTAAGCATCATTGACGGTTTAGGGAATAAAGATTCTTTTGTTTATAACAATAAACAACTGCTAATTAGTGCAACCAATGCCTTAAATCAAACCACGACTTTAACGTATAACAATGATAATCAAGTATCAACTATTACTTCTCCCAAAGGAGCGGTAAAACAATATGAATATTTGAAAGGATTGTTATCAAAAGTTACCGATGCAGAAGGTCAAATCAAAACGCTAACTCGTGATGCAGCGGGAAGAATCATTAAAATTACCGACGCGTTAGGAAAAAGTAGCGAATTGGGTTGGGATGCAGTGAATCGTTTGATTTCAATCACTGATGCGCTTGGGCGTGTTACAAAATTGGCTTATAACGCACGAGATAAAATAACCAGCATTACTGATCCGAAAGGAAATGTAACAACATTTGATTATGATAGCAATGGTAATCGGATTAAAGTCACTAATGCGTTAGGGGAAATAACTCGTTTTGAATACGACGCAGAAGATCGTTTGATTAAAATTATTGATGCGTTAAATCAAACGTCGCAATTAGTCCGCGATGCAACGGGGCGAGTGATTAAAACGATTGATCCGTTAGGAAATAGTCATGAAATTCAATTAGATGCGTTAGGTAATGTGATAAAAAGTATTGACGCATTAGGACAAACAGTTGCTACGCTTGAATATGATATTTTGGATAATGTCACGAAAGCAACGGATGCATTAGGAAACAGTGCAAGTATTGAATATGATTCATTGGATAGAGCAGTAAAAAGTATTGATCCACTGAATAGAGCAACTGAGTATCAATATGATGTTTTAAGCCGTTTAGAAAAGAGCGTTGATGCGTTAAAGGGACAAAGCTCACAAACCTTTGATGCGGACGGCGAATTAGTTAGTTTCAAAGACCCCAATCAACATGAAACCCGTTCTGCTTTTGATAAGAGCGGTCGAATGATTGAACAAACCACGACTACTGGCGGTAAAGTAAGCTATCGTTACAATGCAAATAACTTATTGATTGAATTGAAAAATGCACGTGGTCAAGCTCGCACGGTTGAATATGACGCAGTGGGAAGAATTGCTAAATGGACGGATAGCATTAGCTCTCGCACTTACCAATATGATGATAACGATAATATTTTAAGCGTTATTGATAGCGTGGCGGGTAAAGTCAGTTTTAGTTATGACCAATTAAATCGGGTTTCAACTTATATTGATGCCCAAGGAAATAAATTAAGCTATACCTATGATGTTGTTGGTAATTTAACGACCTTGACTTATCCAGATAATAAACAAGTTAAATACGCTTATGATGCACGCGGTTCTTTAATTTCAGTGACGGATTGGGCGAATCGGGTTACTCGTTATAGTTACGATGCGAATGGTCGTTTGATTAAAGAAGAACGTCCGAACAAAACTGTTTCAACTCAACGTTACGATGTAATGGGACGTTTGGTCGAAAAACAAGACCTTGATGCAACTGGAAAAGTGATTGTCAGTTTTAATTATCGTTATGATGCGGCGGGGAATATTGTTGAAGAGCAAATGTTGCCCGAACCTGATATTTCTGCGGTGCAATCGATGACAATGGAATATGGGCTTGGCAATAGTTTGAGCAAAGTCGACGCGCAAGCAACGCCATTTGATTTAGATGGGAACTTGTTGCAAGCCCCATTAAACGGCACATTAACAGATTTTATATTTAATCAACGAAATCAATTAGTTAAAGCCGCTAATTTAGAATATGGTTACGATGCGTTAGGTTATCGTGATGTGGTGAAAGAAAACACTAAAACAACCCGTTATGTTTTAAATCCATTACCCGCGTTGCATCAAGTATTGATTAAAATTGCGCCCGACGGCACGAAAACCTTTTATGTGTATGGATTAGGTTTGATTGGTGAAGAAACCAACGGAAAATATTTGAGTTATCACTTTGATTATCGGGGAAGCACGGTGGCTTTAACCGCCAACGATGGGCAAGTGGTTAATCGGTTTGCCTATGAGCCGTATGGTGGCTTATTAGGTCGTGAGGCATTGTTACAAGGCACACCGTTTTTATTTAATGGGCGTTATGGGGTCATGACCGATCCCAATGGGTTGTATCAAATGCGGGCGCGTTATTATCACCCTGAATTACGCCGCTTTATCAATCAAGACCCCGTCTTCTTAGGAACGCTCGACGATTCTCAAAGTTTGAATCGCTTTGCTTATGTGACAGGAAACCCTGTGAGTTTGATTGATCCGTTTGGGTTATGTTATGAAGTTCTTAATAATTCAACACAGGCTTGGAGTTCTTTCCATGAAGAAGCTTTTAAACAATCAGGTAATTCTGCTGGAGCAAAAGTATTTGGATATGCAGGTAAGAGCTTAAATATCGTTGGTGGAACATGCTCTACTTTAAAGTCATATAATGAGAAGGGTGGATATGCTGCTTTTAAAACAGGCATTTCTGAATTTGCAGGTTATTGTGTTAGTGCTATAGCAGGAGCAGCATGTGCCACTTCTAGTCCTGCTTCTCTTGTTTTTGTTCCTACTTGTTCTTTTGTTGGAGGAGAAGTAGCCAAATCTACAGTTAAAAATACATTAGATGGCATTGAAAATACAATAAATAGTGCAACAATTAGAGTTGAGGCTATATCTAACGCTCCAAAAATAATTGAAGAGACTGCAATTGTCTATACAATGCTAGAGATGGGTGTTGACTTAGAAACAGCTGACAAAACAGTTAATTACTTGAATCAAGGTAAGAATAAGCAAGCTTGGAGAACATTATTCGATAGTGATCAAAAATAAGAGATAATTTTTATGAATGCTTCTTTTATTTTTATAAGCCCGGTAGGGTGGGCGAAATGTCGCGGCAATGCGCTTAAAATTGGCACAAAACCCAACGCGACATTTTGCCCACCATGACGATGTAACTCGTAAGATGCGGCTCTCTTCGCATCATCGTTTGGTGATTATTTTGAGAGTTTCTTTTTTGATTTGATGTGGTTTGCAAACTCACCCCTTACAAAAATAAAAAGAAACCTTAACAGAGAAAAACATGGCAACCATTACCATAGAAATCCCCGACATTATGCTTGAACCCCATTATCAAGGTAAGTTACAAATCAAAAATGAGATTCAGCAAGGCATTGTTATTTGGGAATATTTAAACGGTCGTTTAAGTTTGAGAGAATGCAGTGATTTGTTACAGATGAAATATCGTAACTTTTTAGAATTACTGTGGAGTAAAGGTATTCATATCGATGCTTTAAATCAACACGAAATACAAGCACAAGTAGATTACCTTCTTCAACATTTAACAACACATAAATGATAATAGTTTCTAATACTAGCCCATTGATTGCATTGGTAATTTTAACGAATTACGAAAACGACAGTTTTTCTTACCAAACTATTAATTTTTCGAAAAGAGGCTTTATATGATTTACGGTGAAATATTAGGCATCTATGAAAATCATAAAACTTTAAGCGGTAAAGCATGGGAACATGCTGTAGCCCTTGATTTATTAAACAACAGTAACATTGATGATTGCTCAATTCATTGTTTTCATTATCAACAAATGTTTGAATGCTTATTTAAGTCTATTTTAGAAAATAAAAGTCAATTTGGTTCTTATTCTAAAACACATAAATTAAATAATTTATTGGAAGAAGTAATTGCATTGACGGAATTTAAAATTGACAAATCAAAATATCGTAGTGATTTATTAGTGATTACCGTTTGCGCTGAAGAATACCGATATAATTTTGATATAGATTGCAAAGGCTACCAAGAAAGCGTGAATATTTGTGATGAGCTATTACGAATACTGGTTGATTTTAACAACACCTAAATTATTTACACTCATTGCGAATATGAAGAACGAGCAATTAGTATTGGTTTATCAATTCAGCATCGAATTTTACTCGTTGTTCACACAGAACAAATAATCCAAGATGACACGATAATTGTACGAATTATCAGCAGTCGTAAGGTAACCGCTTTAGAGAAAAAATATTATGAAAACTGATGAAATGCTCCCAGAGTATAACTTTACTGGTCAACAAGGTGAACGCGGTAAATATTATCAAGCCTATCGCCAAGGACACAGCGTAAATGTGTATAATAAAGAAAACGGCAAAGTAGAAACACATTATTTTACCTTAGAAGAAGGTGCGGTAATGTTAGAACCTGATGTGCTGGCTTATTTCTCAAATTCAGAAGCCGTCAACCGTGCTTTGCGAGGACTTATTGCAATTATTCCCCAATCACCACCTCACGCACTGACATAATTTTAAACATTACTGTAAATATCATTCGTTTGCCAAATTAACCGTATTTATCGAGGCTTGATACCATGAAATCAAATGCTTTTTATCGTAATTCTTTGAGCATTGCCATAGGACTAACATTAGCCCTTCCAGTGCAAGCGATTGTCTATGAATACGACGCATTAAATAGATTGGTTTCTGCACGTTATGCGTCAGGAAAAACACTTAATTATAGCTATGATGCAGCAGGTAATCTTTTAAGCATTAAAGCACTTGCAACTCAAAACAATACAAGTATTAATGGACAGCTTTTAGATAGCACTGGGAAACCAATTTCTGGAGCAACCATTACTATTGGCGATAAAACAGTTATAACAGACTCTAATGGTAATTATCAAATCAGCGGATTGCCATTAGGAACTTACATCATTATTGCAAGCAAAGATGGTTATTCTTTTAATCCTACTCAAATAACTTTAGATAGTACAAATAATAATCTTACAATTAGTTTAACAGGAGCTCAAACCAATAATATTATGCAAGTCTCAATTGGATTGCATAATTGCCAAGATAATTCTAACCAAATCCTAACTGTGGATAATAGCGGACAAGCAACTACATCTATTGATGCTATATCTAAACCTGTTTCTAAAATTACAGCTGATGTAAATAGTGATAATATTCAAGAAGTTATCTCTTTTGAGGCTAATTCTACAAATAATGTATCTATTTTAGATAGTAAAGGACAAACTTTAACTTCTTTAGCATTAACTTTAAATGGTGAAAGTGCAACAACTAACCTGCCCAATATGTTGGGAACAGTTTTTATTGAGCAAAATAAAACTATTCTAGCAATCGTCAATGCGGAAGGTTCTGATCATCAAGTTGCTCTCTATAGCATAGATAAAGATTTTAAAGCAACTTTTCTTAGAAGTTTTAATCCATTTGATACTACAAATGATTCTCGTCGCAAAAATGAAAAAATAACGGTTTGCCATAATGGTAAAGAATTAGATATTGCAAGCAACGCTGTTTCTGCACACTTAAATCATGGTGATTCATTGGGTTCTTGTCCAACACCACCTCCTCCTAAAAAAGTAACGGTTTGTCACGATAAGAAAGATTTAGAAATTCTTGAAACCGAATTAACCACCCACCAAGCACATGGCGACTCGTTAGGTTCTTGTCCTATTATTGATAATAGCTTATGTTCTTCAAGTGGAGAAGCAGGGTTGTTAATTAGTAATTATCAACAGGGAGATGTAACAATTATTTTAGTTGCTCAACAAGGAGATAAAGAAATTAAAGCATTTGATAGTAATGGTAATTTATTACAAACCTTTCCTATCCCAAATCAAGATAGTGTTATTTCCAGTTTAGCAAATACAAATCTAAACTTAATAACAACATCTGTATTGCCAGACACGAATACCGTTTTACAAAACACAAAATATGTTGGAACGAAAGAAAAACCTCTCGAAGTTGATAACTATAAAGTTAAAGGAAATATTACTTTTGAAAACGCGATTATTGGCAATATAACAATAGAGAACGTAGAGACTGTAAAATTTGGCTATAATGTTCGTTTTAATGATAAACGTTACATTCCTCAACATGCTAATTTATCAGATATTTTTATACGCATTCAACAACCCTTTAAAAAAGTGAAGAAAACACCTGCTGCGATTAATTTAACGCAAAGTATTGTGATAAATGCACCCACTATTTTGCAGCAAATCCAAGCTCTATATCCTGCTCTTCAACAAGATCAAGCAACAGGTAATTTAACGCTTGAACAAAATAATCAACGCTTTAGTTTAAAACCGATAAAAGTTAAACAAGGCGATGGTACAAAAGAAAAAGGCTTTAGTGTGATGGGAACAACAATTCTCTTTGTGACTCAAGAAGATCATGAAGTTGAGCTAATTCCTGCAATGGAAGATACTGAGAGTTTGGGAACTGCTTTAGAGCAAGAAGGGATTGGTAATTTAGAAGTAACCGACGCAGGACAGCTCTCCGCATTACTTTTAGCAAATACTTCTGTTGGTTTCTATTCAGGTGTACCAGAAATGTTCTCAACACCAGTTGATGATTCTACTTCTGTTGGTTTCTATTCAGGTGTACCAGAAATGTTCTCAACACCAGTTGATGATTCTACTCCTGTAGGATTACAAAACATTGATGCACCCAATTTAACGCAAGGAAATCAACTCTTAAGAGCGTTAATATTCAAAGATAAACAAGGTAAAAAACGCAAACAAATCATTTACCCTCAATTCGCAGAACCAACGAGTATTAATGGTCAACTAGATTTAAATGGGATTGCTTATTTTGTGGTA
>JACCEE011477685.1_pt1 | contig 10282 bp, 7 predicted proteins | sample 7449931 | NCBI WGS metagenome assembly JACCEE01 (sample SAMN15323457, study PRJNA562643) | freshwater metagenome | isolation source: river surface water | place: USA:Blue River Watershed | collected 2017-08-19
CGAAAAAATTCTTGAAGGGCCATTTTTCCCTTGTAATGGGCATCCCAAGGCTTCTGTCTATGAAATCATGGCGAAGTCTTTGGGCCAGAAAATTTCCAAGGGGCCCTAATGCTTAAAAAGATTTTTGCTTTTCTTTTAGGCTTGGTTTTTGTGTTGCTCCTCTTTGAAACTATTTTACGAGTGGGACATTTTTCTTTTGCTTCCCACCTTAAAGAGTCTAAGCTTTGGGGAGAAAAAGTCATACTTTGTCTTGGGAATTCTCATACCTACGGGGCAGGAGCAGAAGAGGGATTTTCTTACCCTGAACAGTTGCAAAAGCTTTTTCAAAATAATCATTCTAAAAATATTCAAGTGGTGAACGAGGGCATTTTAGGAATGAACTCTGCCCAGCTCTTTGCTAGTTTGGAAGATAAAATAAACTTTTACAAACCAAGTATGGTTATTCTTCAAACTGGAGGCCCAAACTATTGGAACAAGCAACTCTATCCCTTTCAAGATAGGGTGAGACGTTTTGAATTGAAAACCTTTCAGTTTGTTCGTTATCTTTGGCTGACTTGGGATAAATCTAAAGAAGAAAAGGATGAAGTGCTTTGGAGTCTGTTTCAAGATTCGCAGAATATGAATAAACTTCCCCGCACCAAGATCAATGATCAAAAAGCCCTGAAGCTCATCGAAGAATTTAAAAAGCGTCTTAAGGATCATCCTGCCGCTTCTATTCCCACGGCCAAACTTTATGAGGAGTATTTTCATTCTTATCAAGAGGCTTTGGAGTGGTATTTTTGGGGCATCGAAAATATTGATGAATCTAAACATGAGCTTGTTTATGAGTTGGAAAATTATCAAAGCATACTCCGCATTGTTGATCAGCATGATCAAGACGTAGCCCTTCAAGCCTATTATCAAAAGCGTTTGATGGAATTTTCGCATAAATATCCTGAGCGTCTTATACGCTTTAAAACTCTCAACCAAGAAGAGCTTCAGCGCTGGGTAAAATTTGATCTTGAGCGCATCGTCCATTTTCTTAAGAAGAGAAATATTGAAGTGATCTTACAAACCTACCCCCCAGCTCCACCAAAAGGGGAGAGTATTGATCATTGGGCCAATCCCTTGATTAGAGAGTTTGCTCAAAAAGAAGGAGTTATTTTGTTTGATCAAGAGAAAGAACTTAAGGCCCTATGGAGAGTAGGCAAAGAAAAGCCTCAGGATTATTACAAGATTCTTTTTAATGTCTATAACTCTCATCTCAATGAAAAGGGTTATGGCTTTGTGGCACAGAAACTTTTTGAACTCGTTCCAAACAGCTACAAATAAAAAGGCCTGCTCGAAAGCAGGCCCTCTTTAAACTTATAAGAAAAAATCTTACTTGTTATTCTTCTGTTCCATGAACTTGATGAGGTCAGCGAGACGAACTGAGTAGCCCATTTCGTTGTCATACCAAGAAACAACTTTGAAGAATTTTTCGTTAAGCTGGATACCAGCTTTAGCGTCGTAGATAGAAGAAAGTTGGCAGCTTGTGAAGTCAGTAGAAACAACTTCTTCATCAGTGTAGCCAAGAATTCCTTTGAGATCGCCTTCTGCTGCTTTCTTCATAGCAGCGTTGATTTCTGCCATAGAAGTAGCTTTTGTTGTCTTGAAGGTAAGGTCTACAACAGAAACGTCAGCAGTAGGAACGCGGAAGCTCATACCAGTGAGTTTGCCTTTTGTAGCAGGCAAGCAAAGAGCCACAGCTTTAGCTGCGCCTGTAGAAGCAGGGATGATGTTTTGAGCAGCACCACGACCACCTCTCCAATCCTTCTTAGAAGGACCGTCAACAGTAGGTTGAGTCGCTGTCATAGCATGAATTGTGCTCATGAGACCTTCTTCGAGACCGAAGTTGTCCATGATCACTTTTACAACTGGAGCTAAGCAGTTAGTTGTACAGCTAGCGTTAGAAACAATTTGGTGTTCAGCAGGGTTGTACTCGTTATGGTTAACGCCCATAACAAGAGTCTTAACGCCTTCTTTAGCAGGAGCAGAGATGATAACTCTCTTAGCACCAGCTTGAAGGTGAAGACCTGCATCTTCTTTCGCAGTGAAACGACCTGTGGACTCGATCACATAATCGATACCGAGATCTTTCCAAGGAAGTTTAGCAGGATCTTTTTCAGCGAAACACTTAATCACTTTGCCATTTACGGTGAAGCTATTTTCTGTAGCAGAAATTTCACCTTGGAAACGACCATGAGTAGAGTCATACTTCAAAAGATAAGCGAGGTTGTCAGCAGGAACGAGGTCGTTGATCGCAACAATCTCAATGTCCTTGTTTTGTAGGAAAACCTGTCTAGCGAAGAGTCTTCCAATTCTTCCGAAACCGTTAATTGCAACTTTAATTGCCATAAAAATTCCCTCCGTAATATGTTAATGAATCTTTATTGAAGGTAAGATTAAGAATAACTGAACCATACTACAGCTTAGACTTTTAGTAAAAAACTAAAGCAAAAATTGCCCTTGGAAAAAAACTGAGCGAAATAGTCTTCATCTTTACCAAAGGAAAAAAGGAGAGTAAGTTCCTCTCGAATTTTTTTTTCTTTCTGTTAAATTATCATTGATAGTATTTTGCAAAATTTAAAAGGAGTTTTTCAAATGGCCAAAAAAGGAACAATTGGTATTCTTACCGGCGGTGGTGACGTTCCAGGTCTTAACCCAGCGATTCGTGCTGCAACCATTCGCGCAATTAAGGATGGCTACAGTGTTATTGGGATCAGAAATGGATGGAAAGGCTTACTTTATATCGATCGTAATAAAAAACTAGAAGAGCAAGATTACGCTCTAGGTCTCGATATCAGAACAGTGAATCATTTAGGACGCAGAGGTGGTACTTTCCTCCATAGCTCCAGAGTGAACCCTGTGAAGATTGCTAAAAAAGATGTGCCCGATCATCTTCAAGCTGAATACAACAAAGATATTAATGACCTCACTCCCGAAGTTGTTAAAAACCTGAATCACCTCGGGATTGAATATCTTATTCCAATCGGTGGTGATGATACCTTAAGTTACGGTGCTCACTTGCACCGTCAAGGCTTCAAAGTGATCGCTATTCCTAAAACGATGGATAACGACGTTCCTGGAACAGATTACTGTTTGGGCTTTTCTACTTGTATGACTCGCACAGTTGAACTCACTCACCAGCTTCGTACTTGCGCTGGTTCTCATGAGCGTTTTCTTGTGATTGAAGTGATGGGGCGTTATGCAGGTTTCTCGGCTATCCTTCCCACAATGGCCGGTGCTGCAGATCGCTGTCTTATTCCTGAGCATCAGTTTAATTGCGACCGTTTAACTCAACTTCTTCTTGAAGATAAATACAATAACCCAAGTAATTACTCTGTAGTTCTTGTTTCAGAAGGGGCCATGCCAGAGGGTCTTAGTGAAATGGTCTTTGAAAGCGCTGAAACTGATGGTTTTGGTCACAAGAAGCTTGGGGGGGTTGGAGATCTTGTTTCTAAGAAGCTTAAAGAGCTTTCTCCTAAGTATAACAATGGCAAGAGAGTGGATACTATCTCTCAACGTCTTGGTTATCTTGTTCGTTCAGGGGATCCAGATGCGATCGATTCATTGGTGTCTTTGTCTTACGGTAACCTTGCTATGAACCTTATCGACGCAGGTAAGAGTGGTCTTATGGTGTGTTTGAGAAAAGGTCGTTATGAGTCTGTGCCTATAGATGTAGTTGTAAGCTATAAGAAGCTTGTAGACGTTTCTAAGTTCTACGATGTGAACCGCTATCGTCCTATTTATTCTAACTTTGAAGATAAGCCAATGTGGATCTTCTAAAATAGCTCAAACAAAAAAGCCCGCTTATGAAGCGGGCTTTTTTTTTGGATCAGAGACTCTCTTAAAATTCCGGCTTAAGAGAGAGACTGAATTTTAAAGGAATGTTTGTCGTCTTCTTTAACAACCTTAACTTCAATGTTGTTCTTGCCAGTGTGGGTGCGAACAAAATTTTCAAGGTAGCTTGCGCGATAAGCGACAAGGAAGTCATTAACTTGAGAATTCTTTAAGTGCTTCTCATCAACCACTTGGTTGTTAGTGGTAGCAGAGATCAAAATACTGTCGCTTGTTTTATTTTCGATTTTGTAGAAAGTGTTAACCTGATACTTCGAAGTATTGGCGATAAGCTTCTCTACAACGTTGAGGTCAGTGTCGTTCTTGTATTGGTTAAAAAGGCAGCCGTGAGATTCTGGAAGAGCGCCATAGGAAGCGATGCTTTTAACTGTTTCAGCGCTTAAGCCACATTTTTGAGCAATGAAATTGATAAGGTCTACAAGGAAGAGATAGTTCACTCTGTGGCCAAGATCAATGAAGTAGTCAGGATCAATTTTGAAAGTGTCGCGTAAAGTGGCGTCCAAATGATCTTCACCAAATTGCTTCTTGTAAAGTTGGAAGTAAGGTTGAAGTTCGCGCACAGAAGTACCAGCGGCTTTACCGTATTTTCCTGGAACTTTGAAGGAACCGAGTTGGTAAATGTCAGTCACTTGAATTTCTTCGCCGCGATCAATGTAACCAGTGACGAAAGAGTTAACATCAATGCTTGTGAGCTTACAGAAGAGGAACCATTCTGGAGCAGAAAGAACAAACTTAGCTTTTTCAATTTTGGAATAAGTTCCTTGAGCGATGTTGAGATGATTGGCCACATGAACTTGGGTTAGTCCAAGTTGCTTGCGAGCGCATCTCATGAGTTTGGCTAATTTGAGGGCATCTGCTTTTTCAGAATCTTTCATATAAGAATGTCCTTTACTGGTTAAGAAGGGGTTGGTGAGGCCCAGAATAATCGAAAACGAATGTTCCAGCAAGAGAATTTTAACCAGTAAAAAAAAAGCCCGGGCAAACTAAAAGGTCTGCCCGGGCGAACTAAGGTCTAGAAATTAAACAACACCTTGATCGATCATAGCATCAGCTACTTTTTTGAAGCCAGCAACGTTGGCGCCGAAAACGTAGTCATTGCCTTTGCCGAATTCTTTAGCTGTTACTAAACAGGTATTATGGATATTAACCATAATGCCTTTGAGTTTGCTGTCTACTTCTTCTGAAGTCCAGCTCATGCGCATAGAGTTTTGGCTCATTTCGAGGCCAGAACAAGCTACACCGCCAGCGTTAGAAGCTTTACCAGGTGAGAACATGACTTTTGCGTCTTGAATCATCTTAGTGGCTTCTAAAGTTGTAGACATGTTGGAACCTTCAGTAACGCACTTACAGCCGTTTTTAATGAGGCTCTTTGCGTCTTCAATTCCAAGTTCGTTTTGAGTGGCGCAAGGAAGAGCAACGTCAACCTTAGCATCCCAAGGGCGTTTGCCAGCGTAGAATTCACACTTGAACTTGTCAGCGTAATCCTTAACTTGGTCGCGACCAGAAGAACGCATTTGAAGCATGAAGTTCCATTTTTCTTCAGTGCTCACGCCATCTTTATCGATGATGAAACCGTCTGGTCCAGAAAGAGTGATAACTTTACCGCCGAGGTGAGTGACTTTTTGGCAAGCACCCCAAGCAACGTTACCGAAACCAGAAACAGCTACAGTCTTACCAGCAAGGCTTTGGCCTTGAGTCTTGAGCATTTCTTCAGCGAAATAAGTGATACCGTAACCGGTAGCTTCTGGACGGATAAGAGATCCACCCCAGTTGCGACCTTTACCAGTAAGCACGCCTTCGAAGCGGTTTTGAAGTTTCTTATATTGGCCGAACATGTAGCCAATTTCACGACCACCAACACCGATGTCACCAGCAGGTACATCATTATCAGCGCTGATATGTCTGTAAAGTTCGCTCATGAAAGCTTGGCAGAAACGCATAATTTCTGCATCTGACTTTCCACGTGGAGAGAAGTCAGAACCACCCTTACCACCACCCATAGGAAGACCAGTAAGAGAGTTTTTGAAAATTTGCTCGAAGCCTAAGAACTTCAAGATAGAGAGAGTTACAGAGGCGTGGAAACGTAAGCCACCCTTGTAAGGACCGAGAGCGCTGTTAAATTGCACGCGCCAAGCACGGTTCACTTGTACTTCTCCACGGTCATCAACCCATGGAACACGGAAAGCAATAGTTCTTTCTGGTTCTACGATTCTGTCAAGAATCTTCTCTTTTTGATAGAGGGGCTCTCTCTCAATTAGAGGAGAAACAGACTCGAAAACTTCAGCTACAGCTTGAAGAAATTCTGTTTCCCAAGGCACACGGTTTTTAAGATCTTCGTAAACGCTTTGTACGTAACGGTTCATAGTATCCTCCCTTGACCCATACAAATACGATGTTAAAGTGAAAGTCGAAGAATCTTTGCATTTTTTTTTGCAAAAAGATAGGCATTCTCGAGAGAGAAAAAGGATGTGCTCTGTGTTAAAAGGTATTCCACTTTTGCTAGTTGCAACAGTTATTAGTTCTTGCGCAATAAATACGAAAAATTCACCAGCTTTACCTAATAAAGAGGCAGTGCTTCAAGAGCAAAATTCTCAAGAAATTTTTGCCCTCAAAGACGCTTGGAAACTTCCTACTTATTTCTTTCTTGTGGATCGTTTTTACGATGGTACAAAAACAAATAACAGCAATGTGAAAAAAGGTGATTTTCTTTCTTATCAAGGAGGAGATTTTTCTGGTGTTCTTAAAAAGACAGAATACTTGAACAAGTTTTACCTTGGAGCTTTTCTCAATACTCCTTTAAGTATGAACCGCTCAACTCCAGAGGGCAATCACTGGGGAGCTCATGGTTACTGGATTGAAGATCATTTGAAAATGGATGAGCACTGGGGCACAAAAGAAGACTTGCAAAAGTTTGTGGAGTGGAGAAAGAAAAATAATCAAAAATATATTGTCGACTTAGTACTTAATCATGTCTCAGCCACTCATCCTTGGGTGAAAGAGCACAGCGATTGGTTTCATCACTATGGGCCAATGAATAATGATCAGAATGATAAAGAGAGAGTTGAGGGAGAAATTTTTGGTCTTCCTGATCTTGACCAAGATAAGCCTGAAGTTTTTGAGAAGCTTGTTCAGTATGGAAAATTTTGGATTGATGAAACAGGAGCCGATGGTATTCGCCTCGACGCTGTAAGACATATCGATCATAGTTTTTGGAAGCGCTATCTTCCAGAGATGAAAAAATATGCTTACGAGAAGTATGGTAAAAAGGAATTTCTCCTTTTGGGAGAAATTCTCCACGGTGATCCTCAGATTTATCTTCCCTATGTAAATGACGGTTTCAATGCCTTCTTTGATTATCCGCTTTATTATTCTGTGACCGAAGTATTTGCGAAACGTCAATCGATGCTTAAGCTTCCTGCTCGCTTGCAACATATGGATAAACTTTTTGGAGACAAGATTTTGTGGGCGACTTTTTTAGAAAATCATGACACTCCAAGATTTTTAAGCATTAACCCTAAGTCTGATTTTGAAGATGTAAAGCAAGCCTGGGCATTTTTGGTGAGTGTACGCGGTATGCCTCTCCTTTATTCTGGACTCGAAGAGCGTATCAAAGGAAAAAATGGCGAAGAAGGTCGCAAGCTTTTAACTTTCTCACGTCAGAAAGATAAAGATGATCTTGCCGTTTTAAATAAACTTCGCACTGATCTTCCATCACTTTCACTCGGTGTGCGTGAGGATATACGTGCAACAGATACTCATTATGTTTTTAGAAAAATGACCGAAAAAGAAGAAACTCTTGTGATTATTAATAGGGCCCAAGAACCAGGCACTCTTGTTTTAAATCTGGAAGACGACAGCCTTTTTTCGAAAGAAAAAAAGATTGCTGATAAACTTAATCGCTTCCGTATTTTCGATATTAAAGATAAAAAGCTCATTCTCTTTTTGCGTAAACGTGACGTGATCGTGCTTTCTCTCAAAGGGGACGTTGCTCGCTATAATAATTTTTTAAATAAAAAAGAACTTTTAAAACCCGTTAAAGTTTTTGTTGAAGCAGATCTTAAAGAGGGTGAAGAACTGTTTATGGTTGGCGCTTCGGAGCGCTTGGGGGCTTGGAATCCTCAGAAGGCCGTTGGCCCATTTGGTGCAGTTCTTATGAATAAATATGGTTTGGAGTTAGAGCTTTCTCAAGGCAAAGTTGTGGAATATAAGTTTATCAAACGCGACGCACAAGGGAAGGTGACTTGGGAAGATGGTGATAACCACTATGTTCTTGTGAATGAGGATTTGCAGCAAATTAGAAGAACTTGGAATCAGCATTAGAAAGCTTAAGCTTGCCATAGCTTAAGCCCTGAATCTATAATCACTTACTTTACGATCATTCTGTTAGGAGGATGTTGTGGTCGATTCCATGACAATTTTTATTGCGCTCACGAAGCTACTAGGTGGTTTGGCGCTTTTCGTTTACGGTATGTTTATTAGCAGCGACAGTTTGCAGAAGGCAGCTGGACGTGGCATGCGCACTCTTCTTTATCGTTTAACAAAAAATCGCGTAGCTGGTTTTGGAGTTGGAACCGGGCTTTCCTTTTTGATTCATAGTGGCCCTGTGATGGTGATGCTCGTTGGTTTTATCAACGCTGGCTTACTTGGCCTTCAAGAGTCTATGGCCGTCATGGTGGGAGCCAACGTTGGAACTACTCTTTCCATGCAGATTGTGTCTTTTGATGTGGGCAAGTATTGCTTTCTCGCTATTGGTTTAGGCTACCTTCTCAATCTTGTTTTTAAAAAGGATGAAATAAAAGCAGCCCTCATGGTGCTATTTGGTTTCGGTTTGATCTTTCTTGGTATGATCACCATGACTGATGCCATTATGCCTCTTAAAGAAGCTGGATATTTTACTGCCGTGGTAAGTCGTCTTCACGGCGAAACTCTTTGGGGAATTCTATTTGGTCTTGCTGTTTCGACAATTTGTACTACTGCTATGCAAAGTTCTGGGGCCATGATTGGTATCACCTTCGCTTTGAGTAAGGCAGGAGTTTTGACAAGTTTTGACCAAGTTTTTCCTCTTGTCCTAGGTGCCCATATCGGAACAACGACAACAGCACTTCTTGGTTCAATAGGTACAAGCATTTCTGCTAAACGTGCAGCTTGGTCACACTTTATGTTTAACTTGCTTGGTGCTTTCTTAGCAATTGCTATGATTGGCTTTTATCGCTGGGTTATTCCAATGACATCTCCCGATCTTGTGCACCAAGTGGCCAACATTCATACTTTGGTTCAGCTGTTAAACGGTTTGATTGTGATCGCTCTTCTCAAGCCATTCACTCAGCTTATTATAAAAATCACTCCATCCAAACACGCTGAAGCAGAAAAAAGTTATTTGGATGATAATCTTCTCGATACCCCTGAAAAAGCGATTATGGCCGGCTTGCATGAGCTTCGTCGCATGGCCAAGATTGCTCGTGAGATGTACCAAAATAGTATGAAGGGGCTTTTGGATTTAGACTTTGATCGCTTCCGTACTGTTCGTAAAGAAGAAGAAATTTTAGATAACCTTAAAATCAATATCAATAACTACCTTCTTCTTTTAGCTGAACGTAAACTCTCTCGTCGTCAGTCTATTATGATTCAGTATTTGATGACGGCTGCTTCTGATTTGGAAAGAATTGGGGATCACATTGAAACTTTATCAGACCTTACGAAAGAGAAGATGAAGCGCAATATTTGGTTTGATAATGATAGTATGATGGATCTGATGGAACTTTATAAAAGAGCAGATAGTATTATTTGTCTTTTGATTAAATCCTTTGAGCCTTCTTTCTATGATTCACCTGCAGCTCTTGCCAATAAGATTTTAGAAGAGCGTAACCGCTTTGTGCTTTTGAGTAATCGTATCCGCACTCGTTACAATGAACGAATTTTGGATAAAAAAGAAACAGCTTTAAGTGGGATTTTCTTTATTCGTTACGTAAACTGCTTTAACAAGCTTGTAAAGCATTCCAAAACGATTGCGGTTGTGGAGAAGGAGCCATTCTTCTTCATTAAAAAACATAAGCTTGACAAGCGTACCGATCTAAACGACCCAACAATTCCTGTGAAAGATAAACAAGTTGGAAATTACGATCATAGTATTTTTAAGGATGAAGAAGAAGAACCAGCCTAAATTTTCGCTTGAACAAAGGCTCAACTTCGAGTAAAACTATTCCACATCCTGCCCAGGTGGTGAAATTGGCAGACACGCTAGGCTTAGAACCTAGTGCTTCGGCGTAGGGGTTCAAGTCCCTTCCTGGGCACCATCACTACAAAAACGAAGGAGAACCAATAGGTTCTCCTTTTTTTTTATCTCGCGGGACCAAAACGGGACCTAAACAAAAATTCACCCACATTTAAAGCGAAACAAGTTTCG
>JACCEE012149404.1_pt1 | contig 10279 bp, 9 predicted proteins | sample 7449931 | NCBI WGS metagenome assembly JACCEE01 (sample SAMN15323457, study PRJNA562643) | freshwater metagenome | isolation source: river surface water | place: USA:Blue River Watershed | collected 2017-08-19
CAACTGCTTCACTCGTTAATGACGGAACATCAATTAAAGAATAAAGATTTGGTTGTTATCCTTGGTGTTAGCAAAGGTTTAGTTTCGGATATTTTGAATTATAAAAAGGGATTATCCAAAGAAATCATACGGACTCTTGCCAAACATTTTAGCCTATCTCAGGAAGCTTTTAACCGGCCGTACAAGTTAAAGTTGCCAATCAATGCTCATCTGAGGAATTCCAGCGTGATGAATACAGCCAAAGAAATCGCTTAGGTATTATTAGGTAAGTGTATAGTATAAACTTAAATGTCACTTCCACTTTGACTGTACAACCAGTCCGACTTTACAAGTCGATTCCTTGAATAATCAAAAAACAACCGCTATCTTGGTGCTGCCGGAACAAATCAAGTCACCATGGAATCCAGTCAGTTAAATGTAGGAAAAGATGAAGTGCGCGAGCAGGTGGTACAATCTGCCCGTCAGGTTTTTGCACGATACGGCTATAAAAAAACAGCCTTGGATGATATTGCCCGCGAGGCGCGTAAAGGAAAAAGTACGATTTACTATTACTTCAAAAGCAAGGATGAGATCTTTAAAGCGGTTATTGATGCGGAGGCTGAAATAAGAAAACAAGCTATTGAGCGGGAAATTAGCCAAATCACAGATTCCAGGTTAAAACTGAAAACATACATCTATGTCAGGATGCTCACCCTAAAAATGGTGGTCAACTATTACGAAGCCATCAAAAATGACCTGCTCGACAACCTGTATTTTGTAAACAGCTTCCGTGATGACCATTTTGATGAGGAGGTTAAGCAAGTGATAAAAATGCTGCTCGAAGGGGTTGAAATAGGTGAATTTACGATTGAAAACCCTGAGCTTACAGCAAAAACAATAGTTACCCTGCTTCATGGCTTTGAAGTGCCACTAATCCTGAAAAACCTTTCGGATCAGGAGTTGCAAAAATCGGTTGACGAAATGCTGAACATCCTGTTTTACGGGATTGTCACAAAAAAATAACCGATACATCTGCTGTGCCGGTTATCTTTTATATGATCAGGATTAACGTTTATTTTTTGGCTTTAAACAATTCTTTTTCGTCCACTTTTTTAACCAACGTACTATCGTTAAGTTGTTTGTTGATGGCATTAAATGGCGCAACCACAATTTCATCGCCGGTTTTTAATCCTTCACTAATTTCGATATTCTCGCTATCCTGAATACCTGTTTTTACAGGCTGTTTGTAAACCTTTCCATCCTTATAAATAAATACAACTTCAACTTTTTCATCATCAGCCGATTTTACTCCTTGCTGGGTTACAGCTTCGGTTTCTTCTTCAGGCTTATCAATATCATCTTTTTTGGCTTCATCTTTTCCGTTGCTTTTTAACGAACGGGTAGTTACAGCCTGAATGGGCACTGAAATCACATCTTTTCTGGTTTCAGTCTGAATGTCAACAGTGGCCGACATTCCGGGCCGGAAAGGATATTTTTTGCCTCCAACAGAGTCAACCAAATCTTTATATGATTCTTCGAGCAACAGAATTTTGACATTAAAATTGGTTACCTGATCGGTTGAACCGCCAACAACGGTAGCAGAATTCGCAATTTCGGTAACCAGTCCTTTAAACTTACGCCCCAGGTAAGCATCCACTTCAACCAGTGCGGTATCGTTCAAATTAACTCTAACAATATCGTTTTCGTTCACATCTACTTTCACTTCCATCAGGTGCAAATTGGCAATAACCATAGTTTCGGTTCCGGCGTACATGTTGGTTCCAACCACACGTTCGCCTTTTTCAACATTCAGTCGTGAAACCGTTCCGTCCATGGGAGCGTAAATCTTGGTTTTTACGAGTTGTTCCTGAGCTTCGGCTACTGATGCTTCAGACGATTTAACAGCAAACTGGGCCGCTTTAACTTCCGATTGAGCCACTTTAAACGAAGCTTGTGCTGTTTCGTAATCAGACACCGGAATAGCATCTTGCTTAAACAGTGAACTGGCACGTTTATACGACATTTCGCTTTCAATCAGGCGGGCATCAGCTTGTGCCAGGCGTGCCTGCGACGAACTCAAACTTGCCTGGGCCCTGTTGTAGGCCTGAACATACATATCTGGTTTAATTACCATCAAAAGCTGGCCTTTTTTTACCTCATTACCCTCTTCAATAGGCAATTCAATAATTTCCCCTGAAACATCGGGGCTGATTTTTACTTCAGTTTCGGGCTGAACTTTGCCGTTTGCGGTAATTAATTCAGTAATGGTTTTACTCTCCACTATTTTAGTAGATACATTGATTTCGAAATCTTTTCCAAACCAACCCATTTTCTTTCCGGCAACCAACACGATAATGATGATCACCACCAGCGCAATACCTACAGGCAAAAGCTTATTCGATTTTTTCTTCATTTTTCTTCGATTTTGCAATATATGTATAGGATCACTTTTTAAAATTACAACAGTTTCTTTAAAAACTTTCGTTACGGTCAGGTGTTATCTGTTTCGATGAATGAATGAATGTTAACTATTTGGATCGCTTTTGATCCTTTTTTGCAACAAATACCTTAAAATTAATGAATCAATCAAAAATTAGTGTTGAAGAATCGAATAACGGGCTGGATATTCAGCATATGCCATTCCGGGTGTTTCTGAATAATTTGAAGGCACAGATGAAAAATGTGTTTCATGGTCGTGCTGATATTGATCAATTAGCTACTAAACGCGGAATGCCGCCTTTTGTGATGCGCGAAATAATGAGTTTAAATCCACTCGCAGTTGGAATTCCGGTAGCTTATGGGGGGCGGGGCTGTAAAATGGAAGAAAATATTGCCTTACTGGCCGCTGCATCCTACGAGTCGTTGGCATTGTCGCTCACGTTTGGTATTAATTCAGCTCTTTTTTTGCAGCCAGTTGGAAAATATGCGCAGGAAGATGCAAAAGCTCCGATCTTCAACCGGTTTTTAACCCAGCAAAACATGGGTGGATTGATGATCACCGAACCAGACTTTGGCAGCGACGCCTTAAGTATGCAATCGTCGTTTACCGAAAAAAATGGAAAGTTTCATCTTCAGGGGACAAAACATTGGGCTGGCCTTACGGGGTGGGCCGAATTTTGGCTCTTAACCGCCCGCGAGCGCAGTCATGCCGGTGATTTAAAACGCGATATTGATTTTTTTATATGCGATGTAAACAGTCCCGGACAACAAATTGTGGTGGAAGAATTTTACGAAAACCTGGGTCTTTATCAGATACCATACGGCCGTAACCGGTTGGATGTGGAGATTCCGAAGGTTCAGAAACTGATACCCGAAACTACCGGGGTAAAAATGATGCTTGATTTGCTTCATCGAAGTCGCATGCAATTTCCGGGAATGGCTATGGGATTTATACAAAGATTGCTCGATGAATCCATTGCGCATACCAATTATCGGCTGATCGGAGGAAAAACACTGTTTACTTACGATCAGGTGCAGCAGCGATTGGCTAAGCTTCAGGCGTCGTACACCATTTGTTCGGCCATGTGTGTTAACAGCAGCGAAAAGGCTGGTGTCGAAAACGACCTCTCGTCTATAGGTTTTGAAGCCAACTCGGTAAAAAGTGTGGTTACCGACCTGATGCAGGAAGCTGCCCAGTCGGCTACCCAGCTTGTTGGTGCTCAGGCTTACAAGTTAAATCATATTGCAGGTAGAAGTATAACAGATAGTCGCCCGTTCCAGATTTTTGAAGGATCGAACGATATTTTATACGCCCAGATTTCTGAAAGCCTGGTGAAAATGATGAAAAAATCGAAAGAAAGTAACCTGTTTCAATTCCTGAAAAACTTTGATCTGACCTCTAAGTCGGCTGCCTTTATGAAAGAGATGCTGGATTTTGAATTGAATCTCAACCTCCCGCAACGTAAAATGGTAGAATTGGGCCAGGTGCTTGGCCGTATTGTTTCTTTCGAAATGGTGATCAACCTTGGTGAAAAAGGCTTCCGGAGTGATTTAATCAACAACGGATTAACCATGCTGAATCAGGAAATCACTTCGCTGATGAGCAGTTTCAACCATCAAAATACTACACCAGTTATTGAAGATTACCAGTCGGAAAGTTCGTGGTTAAGTTTTGTTTAGGTTTTAAATTCAGCATCGGGATACTTTTGGTTCGTCGATTTTAAGATTGCTTTTTCAATTAGACCGGAAGTCCGTGGCTTTTTTCTACTTTTGCAGGCAGAAAATGGCATTCGGGCAGCAATTTTAACTTGTCAAATACTGCCCGAATGTTTGAATATCAACCAAAACACGTTTAATGAAGTATTTTTCGTATGTAATTTATTCGAAAGAATCGGGCAGCTTTTATTACGGATATTTCGATAACCTTGAAAAAGTTCTTGAAATGCATAATAACGACCAGATTGCTCCTACCAAAGGTAAAGGCCCTTGGATTTTAATGTTTTCAGAAGGATATGATAACCGAATGAGAGCAATCAGGCAATCGAGTTTTTACCGGTCGGTCAAAGGCCAGCGATTTTTGAAGAATATGCTGAATTTTTGAATCCGTCAAACAAATGAACATAGGGCTTGGGTCATTAACATGTTGCTGTTGATAAATAATTGGCTGATCTACATTGTTTTGATTCATCTGTGTTTGATCTTTAGTAAATTTGTAATCAAATTAAACTCGTATATACCATGAAACGAATTATTTTTGTAGCCATAATTTTAGCTCTTTTTTCAAGTGGATGTAAAACGTCAAAATCATCCAAAGCGAGTGCTGCAGCTCCAAAAACAGAAACTACTGCCGAAACAAAAGTGTTTTCTGTGCCAGCTCCAACACAGGGAGTTCGCGAAAATCCAATCTCAGACACGATGTATGAGCCGGCTGCCAAATCAGTTTCGATGAGAAGTGAAAAATTCACAATGTCGGCCGAAGATCAGGCCATATACGGCAGTAAGAATTTTTTCATTATTGTTGGAAGTTTTAGCAGTAACGAAAATGCCGGGAAATTTAAACAGGAACTTATTCAGAAAGGATTTAAACCAATTATTTTGAATAGCGAAACCGGATATTACAGAGTTTGTGTCGATTCATTCAATGATGAAGCTGCTGCACGTAGCCGCGTTCAGAAAATAAGGAATGAATATCCGAAGTATGCCGATAGCTGGTTGCTGATAAAAAAATAAATAACCTTTATTTAAGGGGCAAATGTAAAAAGCCTTCATCCCTGAATTCCGGAATGAAGGCTTTTGTGTTTTTATCGTATTTCTTAATGCTATTTCCAGACTGGTAATCTGCCTGGAGTCCAGGGGGCATTTACTTTATTCAGCGCCGATTCCAGTTCAGGAATATCCTTTTCAACCAATTGCTTTAGCTCTTGTAAAACCGGTGGAAACTCTTCTTCGAGAATTGCCAGATCGGCCTTTTCTGATGCCGTGATAGCAGAAGTGGAACTGTAATGGCCGTAAGAAATATTGCCCAGTCGTTCCATAATCGGGATTTGTGCCGGTGGTATTTCTTCCCAACTGGCTTTTGCCTGAACGCCTTCCATCTTAAATTTCAACTCTTCCAGTTTTTCGCCCAGCTTGCGGGCTACATTCATAAGCTTCTGGTCGGCATCCGGAGTGGCATAAATGGCTTGTTTCATCGTTTCAACTTTGGCAATCAGATCGTTGGTCATCTGGTTAGTCCCACTAATAGCCGCAGATATTTTGCTGACTTTTTTGCCAAATGCAACCACTTCCTGATAGTCGGTTGCCGGTAAAGTGGAAATGTTCAACTTTTGGCAGGTAAATTCGACAGGCGCTACCAACTCTTTTTCCTGACCCTCGAACCACAAGTTCAAACCCACTTTATATTTCCCGGGCATAGCCAAAATGCTTCCTCTGGAGTCTTTCATCGGATCAAACTTGTTTCCCTGCGGGGCCCGGGTTCCGGCATAGCGCAAATCCCAGTTGATGCGGTTGATTCCTTTAGATGGAGATTTGGTCAGGCGGCGAACCACATTTCCGGCTTCATCGGTGATGGTAAAAATCAGGTGCGCAGGTTCCACGGCGGCTTCCAGTTGCAAATCGCGCCAGGTCGGCTGTGGGATGGGCTTCCCTTCTTTAAACAGTTTCTTTTCGGCTTCCTGGCGAAGTTCTTTTTTCGTTTTCGGAACCTCTTTCAGGTAATAGGTAAATGTGGCGCCAAAATCCGGATTTTTAGCCAGAAAATATGTGCTTCCCTGGTTGTCTTTGGACGAAGTTGGAATGAACATGTTCGCATTTTTTACCTTGAAAATGTGAGATTCGCGGGCGGCCAATTCATGCGAAAGTTCGCGTAACGGACTGTAATTGTCGAGAATATAGAATCCACGTCCAAAAGTGGCCAGTACCATATCCGATTCGCGTGTTTGCAGTGCAATATCAAAAACAGCAACCGTTGGCAATCCCGATTTCATTTGAACCCAGTTTTTTCCGCCATCAATAGTGAAAAAAGCTCCAAATTCGGTTCCTGCGAACAACAGGTTTGGAACCAGAAAATCCTGTTCGATGCAATGTACCGTTCCGTTGCCGGGGAGATTTCCGGCGATAGAAACCCATGTTTTTCCCTTGTCGGTACTTTTCAGTAAATAGGGTTTAAAATCGTCTCGCTGCAAATTGTCGAAAGCAGCATAAACCACATTGGCATCAAAGCGGTCGGCCTTCAAATCACTCACATAAGTATATTCAGGAATTCAGTAAAAGTTTTGGACTGAATCCAGTTTTTACCGGCATCTTCGGTGACTGAAATTACGCCATCATCTGTTCCGGCATAAAGCAAATCGGCCTGAACAGGAGATTCGTCGAGTGCCACAATGGTTCCCCATTGCGAGGTGGAGACGTCTTTGGCAAGTGCCTCGGCACTCCAGTATTTGCCCATCACGGGGAAGGAATTCCGGTCGGTTTGGGTGGTCAGGTCTTCGGAAATAACCTGCCACGAATTTCCGCGGTCGTCGCTCCTGAACACTTTATTGGCTGCGGTGTACAGCCGTTGCGGGGCATGTTTGCTTACAAATAACGGTGCATTCCAGTTCCATTTGTAAGCCAGTTCGCCTTTGCGTTCGCGCGGTTTAATGCTGATGTCTTCGCCGCTTTTGCGGTCGAAACGAGCCATCCCGCCATACTGCGATTCGGTATAAATAATGTTCGGATCGGAAGGGTCGGTATCGATCCAGAAACCGTCGCCACCAACAGTTACAAACCATTCGTCATTAGTTACGCCATCCCTGGAAGTTGTCTGCGACGGGCCACCCATCGAGTTGTTATCCTGAGTGCCACCATACACGTTGTAAAACGGGTAAGCATTATCCACATTTACCCGGTAAAATTGGGTAACCGGCAGGTTCTCCTTAAAATCGTAGTTTTTGCCACTGTCCCACGATTCGTAAATGCCACCATCGCCACCAATGATAAAATGCTCGGTATCTTTCGGGTCGATCCAAATGGCATGGTCGTCAACATGCCGTTTGTTGTTGCCCAGCGAAGTCCATGTTTTTCCACCATCAGCAGTTACTTTGGAAACGGTTTCCGTTGAATATACTTTATCAGCATCAATCGGATCGCAAACTATTTCGTTGTAATACTGGCCACTGGAGCTGTAATCGCTCATTTTATTCCAGCTTTCGCCTTTGTCGGTGGAGCGGAAGAACCCGCTTTTGCCGAGCTGGGCTTCCACAATCAGGTAAACGATATTGGGGTTAACCGGCGATACGTCAATGCCCATTCCGCCAAGATCAACTTTGGGAAGTCCATCCATAATTTTTCGCCAGTTTTTACCACCGTCAGTCGATTTGTAAACAGCCGATTCGGGACCTCCTCCAATTTTGGTGAAAATATGACGGCGACGCTGTTCCGAAGTGGCATACATGATGTCGGGGTTCGATGGATCGATCACCACATTGTTGATGCCCGTATTTTCGCTTACGAACAATACTTTTTCCCAAGTGGTTCCGCCATCGGTACTTTTATACAAACCACGGTCGGCGCCGGGGCCCCAGGCCGAGCCTTCGCAAGCTGCAAATACCGTGTTCGAATTCCGGGGATCGATTACAATTCCACCAATCTGGCGGCTTTCTTTCAGGCCCATGTTTTTGAACGATTTACCGCCGTCAACCGATTTGTACACGCCGTCGCCATAACCCAGTGCACGCTGATGGTTGTTTTCGCCGGTTCCTACCCAAACCACATTCGGGTTGTTTGGGTCAAGCTCAACTACGCCAATGGAGTAGGCTCCGTATTTGTCGAAAACCGGGTCCCAGGTTGTACCGCTGTTGGTGGTTTTCCATACATTTCCGCTGGCAACAGCAACGTAATATTCTTTCGGATTTTTCGGATTTACGGCCAGGTCGCCGATGCGGCCACTGCACCATGCCGGTCCAATACTCCTGAATTTCAGTCCATCAACCAGCGATGTGGTGATGATGGTGTCGCCTTTGGCTTTCTCTTTGGTCTTGTCTTTCGGTTTGTGTTTATCGTCGGTTTTAGCCGAAACATATAAACTTAAAACGGATAATAAAAGCAGGAAAGTAAAAAAGTGTTTCATCATATAGTTGGTTTTAATGAATTTGCAGAGGGAGCCTGCAAAATAGTAATAATAATTTCAAATCAATATGATAATAGTATCGACATTTTTAAATCATTGCAGGAGCAATAACAGCCTGGCGGGTAACTTCCTTTTAAAATACAAATTCAAGGTGGAACATCGCTATTTTTTATATTTTTAAGCAGTCTAAGCACGATTAATTCGTTATCCCATGAAGAAAATTTTGAATATTGCCATTCTTGCTGTCGTTCTGGTTCTTGCTATTGTTTTCTGGTGGAGGTATTATTTCGTATTTGGGGAAGGCGTAAAGGCCGGGAACCTGAATTTCTTTGTTAAAAAGGGATACGTTTTTAAAACCTATGAAGGGCGTTTGATTCAGGATGGATTTAAATCGGCCACTCCGGGTGCCATACAGAGTAACGAGTTTGAATTTAGTGTCACGAGCGATAGTGTGGCTGCCATACTCGAACGAAATAGCGGGAAACTTGTCGAACTCCGGTATAAAGAATATTTGCACAAACTTCCGTGGCGGGGCAACAGTAATTTTGTGGTTATTGAGGTTTTGAAGACTGAAGAAGGTCCCAAAAGCAATAACTTTCCGAATTAGAATGTTGTTAGAAATGGCTGATCCTTCAGTTCTTACTATTTGTTAGACTGGTTTATTTTCTTCATTAAATTATGAAATTATTTTTTCTGCTCCTCATCTGCCTGGTTTTAGGTGGTGGCTCATTTGCCCAACAAAAACAGGTTTGTTTTACGTTTGACGACTTACCGGTGGTTGGTTATGGCGTTGATCAATCGACACAGAACCAAATTCTTACCAAATTAGTTTCTCAGTTAACAACGTTGCAGATTCCGGCCATTGGGTTTGTCAACGAATCGAAGTTGTTTCGGTCAGATCGCCTGATTCCGGAGCAAGCGGCCTTGCTTAATCAATGGATTAACTGCGGACTAGAGCTTGGAAATCATACCTTTTCGCATCCCGATTATAATAAAGTTACCTTGGATGTTTTTGCACGCGACGTTATTAAAGGTGAGCGAAAATCGAAAGAGTGGTTGCGGAGCCAGGGCAAAAATTTAACCTATTTCAGGCATCCTTTTTTGCATTGCGGAAATTCGAAACTAAAAGCAGATTCGCTGGAGCGTTTTCTTATTGGTCGGGGATATCAGGTCGCGCCCGTAACCATCGACAATGAAGATTATTTGTTTGCATTGGCTTACCAGCGTGCCCATCAGTCACGCGATACAACTCTGGCAAACCAGATCGGTAAGGATTTTATCAGTTACATGGGCGAAAAACTCAACTATTACGAAAGGCAGTCCAGTAGTCTTTTCGGGCGAGATATCCGGCATATTCTTTTATTACATGCCAGCCGGCTTAATGCCGATTATGTGGATGAGCTGGCCGATTTATTTTGGAAAAATAATTACCGGTTTGTTAGCCTGGCCGAAACGTTGAAAGATCCGGTTTACCAAACTCCAATAACAGTTTTCGGGAATTGGGGGATTTCGTGGATCGACCGTTGGGCGCTTTCTATGGGCAAAAAAGGAGATTTTTTTAAAGGAGAGCCCGAAACTCCGGAGTATATCAAAAAACTGGCAGAATAAAATACCCAACGGCAGATTCCGGAACCTGCCGTTTGGTATGAATAGTCTCGCTTTCTTAAAAAATATAACGAATGGAAATGGCGCCACCAGCTCCCACAAATCCTGAAGACCCAGCAAGATTTATAGCTGGTTTCCAGTCAATAC
>JACCEE012390850.1_pt1 | contig 10276 bp, 2 predicted proteins | sample 7449931 | NCBI WGS metagenome assembly JACCEE01 (sample SAMN15323457, study PRJNA562643) | freshwater metagenome | isolation source: river surface water | place: USA:Blue River Watershed | collected 2017-08-19
CGGACCGCAGACAGCGGCCAAGAATGTCCGCCCCCTCGGAGGGCGGACATTCCTGTCCGCCGCTTCCCCATCCTCGTTCTTCGACGACCATCATCTCTTCCCGCTCAGATTGCTCAACCATCCGCAAAACTTCATCGCATCATTCCAACTCACCCTAATCACCCGATGCGCACCCGTCTGCGTGAACGCTTTGGGCTCAGACTCCTGCCATTCCGGATGGCCCTCCGCCCCAAGACAGAGTCATGCGCCAAACGACTCGCCACAGCCGCCTGCACCGCTGTCTGCATCAGCGCCCCACAACCCTTTTTCCCCACTTTCTCCTTCGACCATCCCCGCCCTTCAGCCACCCTGTTTCCCATGGATCGGCACCCTTACCCCGTCATCATCGAGAACGTCAGCCCGGCCATCAACGGCGGACGATTCCCCGTCAAACGCGTCGTCGGCGAGGAACTCCGCGTCGAAGCCGATATCTACAAGGACGGACACGACATCGTCGGCGCACGCCTCAAATGGCGTGAACAAGGCAAACGCAAGTGGAACACCGCCCCCATGACGGCCATCCCCAACGGCAACGACCGCTGGCAGGGCTCGTGCACCCTCCTCCAAAACGCCACGTTCGAAATCACAATCGAGGCGTGGCCCGACCCCTTCCGCTCATGGTCCCACGAGTTTCGCACCAAACTCCGCGCTGGCCAAACCGACCTCTCTCTCGAAACCAAAGAAGGCGTACTCCTCATCGAAGCCGCCGCCGAACGCGCGCAAAAAACCAGTCCCGACTCTACGAAAACCCTGCGAGAAAAAGCCGGAGAACTCGCAAACTCCGCCCCCTCGCAGGCCGATACCCTCGCTCACGAACCAGCCCTCGAATCCCTCATGGACGCGTTCGCGGATCTCGAACTCGCCACCGAATGGACCCTCGATCTCTGCGAAGTCCGCGCGCTGGTAGACGCTCCGCCATTGCGCAAATCCTCCTCATCCCGATACCCCCTCGTGGTGGTGGATCGCCGAGAAGCCCTCTGTGCGGCGTGGTACGAGTTTTTCCCACGTTCCGCAACCGGCGAAAGCCATCGCGGCGCAACATTCCGCGAATGCCTGCCCCGCGTCGAAGACGCCAAATCCATGGGATTCAACGTTATCTATTTCCCGCCCATCCACCCGATTGGCGTCACCGCCCGAAAAGGACGCAACAACTCCCTCACGTGCGAACCCGGAGAACCCGGCGTCCCCTACGCCATCGGAAACCGTAACCAGAACTGCCCCAACGGAGGCGGACACCGCGACGTCGCGCCAGAACTCGGCACGCTCGAAGATTTCACGTGGCTCGTCGAAGAAATCCGCGCCCGCGGGATGGAAGTCGCACTCGACTTTGCCATCAACTGCTCCCCCGACCATCCCTACGTTCACGAACACCCCGACTGGTTCTTCAAACGTCCCGACGGCTCCATCAAATACGCCGAAAATCCCCCAAAAAAATATCAGGACGTCTACCCCCTCAACTTCCACAACCCCGACTGGCGAAATCTCTGGAAAGAGCTCACGGACGTCGTCCGCTTCTGGTGCACCAAGGGCGTCCGCATCTTCCGCGTCGACAATCCCCACACCAAACCCGTCGCGCTCTGGGAGTACATGATCTCCACCCTCCAGTCGGAATACCCCGACGCCATCTTTTTGTCCGAGGCATTCACCCGCCCCAAGATGATGCACGTCCTCGCAAAAGCCGGGTTCACCCAAAGCTACACCTACTTCACGTGGCGAAACTCCCCCGCCGAACTCCGCGACTACTTCACCGAACTCACCACCACCGCCCAAGCCGAGGTCTTCCGCCCCAACCTCTGGCCAAACACGCCCGACATCCTCCCGTTTTTTCTCCAAACAGGCGGACGCCCCGCCTTCGAAATCCGCGCAATCCTCGCGTCCACCCTATCCCCCGTCTACGGCATCTATTCAGGCTTTGAACTCTGCGAAAATGCGGCTGTTCCAAACAAAGAAGAGTACCTCGACAGCGAAAAGTACCAGTGGAAACAACGCGACTGGAACGCGCCCGGCAACATCAAAGACCTGCTCCGCAAACTGAACAGCTTCCGAAACTCCCACCCCGAACTCCAACAACTCCGCAACCTCCGCTTCCTCCACTCCGACAACCCCAACATTCTCGCGTTCGCCAAGTTTTCCGACGATTCACCCACCCTCACCCTCGTCGTCGTCACCCTCGACCCCTTCCACACCCAGTCCGGCCTCATCGAAACCCCGTCAGATCTTCTCCGACGAAACCCCAACGAAGGATTCGACGTGCGCGACGCCATCACCAATCAAACCTTCCACTGGCAAGGCCACCAAAACTTCGTCGAGTTTCGCCCCGGAGAAGTCGTCGGACACGTGCTCGAGATTCGCCGCTAACCCTCTTTTTGCGCAACCGAGGTGCCACCTCGCGTGTTCTCTCTTTTTGCGCGCTCGCCTCCAGCCGGTTCCGGTTAACATCGGGCGCCCCCCCACGTGAAAGAACCCCCGGAAGGACCCACTGACTCCGATCAAGAGGACATCGCGCTCATCCGCGCTCTGGCCGGCGGCGACCATTCTGCACTCGAACGCCTCATCCGCAAACACCACGGACGCGTCGCCGGCCTCGCGGCGCGCATGCTCAACTCCAGCGGCCCAGCCCCCGACGAAGTCGCCCACGAGGTCTTCGTAAAAGTGTGGCGCTATGCCGCCCGTTACGAACCCTCCGCAAAGTTCGTCACGTGGCTCCTTCGCATCACCCGAAACCACGTCCTCAACGAAATTCGATCCCTCTCGCGTCACGTCCACGAATCGCTCGACGCCGTCTACGAGGAAAGCGACCTCCCAAAACACGACCCCGCCGAACCCGAAATCCATCGCCCCGACCGAAAGGCTCTCAACGACGAGTTAGAGGAAGCCGTCACCCGTGCCATGGCCGACCTCCCGGAAAATCAACGGGTCGCCCTCAGCCTGCGCCGCTTCCAAGACCTCTCCTACGAACAAATCGCGGAAGTGATGGAACTCTCCGTCGCCTCCGTGAAAAGCACCCTTTTCCGCGCTCGCACCGCCCTCAAAGAAAGCCTCCGCCCCTACCTCGACGGCACCCCGCCGAGCAAGGAATCTTGAGCCACAACCAACCCGACCGCTCCTCCGCCGCCCCCCCGTTCAGTCCGGCAGAAACCGTTCTCGTTTGCCCATCACAGACGACACGCAAGACTCACAATCCCCCGAAGCCTGCTTCTGCGCGAACGTAACGCACGGTCACCGTCCACCGCGTTTCTTTCCCGTTCAACGACTGCAACCGCGTGCCAATCAGCACCGGCGCAAGCCACCGCGCATTCCCCGAGCCGTGCAACTGCACCGCCGCTCCGCTCAGCTCCCACTGGTTCACGCCACGCCCAGACACCGCTCCCATCACGCTCACCCACTCCATCCGCTCCGTCACACTAAACCCAAGCCCCCCACTGCGCTTCCAACTCCCCTTCTCCGCCTCTTCCCACCCGCCCTTCTCTCCAGCCACTCGCGGCGCCACTCGCCACCTCATCAACCCACTCACCACGTCCACCGCCCACTCGTACCGCTCCACCTTCGCCCCATTCACCGCACTCACCTCGTACACCTTCACCGGCGCCAAATCCAAGAACCCTTCCACTTCCACTCCCTCCGCCGCTCCCTGTACCCCTCCGCCATTCAGTCCGCTGCCATTCAACACCACCAACGGCGCATTCACACTCGTCACGCTCCCTGCAGGTCCACTCACTCGCACGCTGTAGTTCCCACTATCACCCGCCACCGTCGCTCGAATCATCAACCGCACACTCCGCGTCCCGCTCACCGACCCGTTCTCAGATAACGTCACCCCATTCTTCAACCACTGATACTGCAACGGCCCGTCCCCATACGCTTCAACCTCCATCGCCACAGGATTCCCGCGCCCAACCGTCATCCCGCTCGGCTGACGCCTCAACCCAACCGCCTGCACCATCTCCACCGGCACAGCGCGCGAGTAAATCACCCCTCCGCGCCCACCCTCAATCCGCACGTCGTACCACCCAAGATCCCCCGCACTCAACGCCCCAATCACCAACTCCGCTCCCGTTCCCCCAACCACATTCACGCCATCCCTCCTCCACTGGTACTTCAACCCACTATCCCCGCGCGCCTCTACCCCCAACACCACTCGGCCTCCAGCCGCTACCCGCGCCCCAACCGGTTCACGCTCCACCCTCAACGCCTCCTCCACACTCAACCCCATCTCCAGGCTCTCCACTCGGTTCACCCCGTCACTCACCACTGCCACATACTCTCCCACATCCCCACTCCCCACTCCGTCCAACACCAATCGCGAATACACCTCCCCAGCCAACGTCTCCTCACGGCCCCCACTCCGCTTCACCCACTGGTACACCACTCCCAACGCACTCTCCACCTCCACCTCAAAGGCCACGCTGTCCCCCTGCTTCACCTCTCCCTCAGGCCCGCTCTGCTTCACCACCTTAATCCCACTGCTCAATGTCACCCGCGCAATGCTCGTGCTCGCCGCGCCCGCCTCGTTCGACACCACACACTGATACTCCCCTTCATCCCCAACTCCCATCCGCTCAATCACCAACGTCTCCTGATTCCCACCAACCACCGCATACCCGCCTCCCGCACTCAATCGCCGCCACTCATACCTCACCGGCAAACTCGTCCGCTCACTCACACGAACCCCCAAACTCACTCGCCGTCCCAACGCCGTCACAACGCTCTGCGGCAACTCCTCAAACTCCACTCCTCCCAACACCTCCAACCGCACAGGCCGACTCTCCACCTTCCCAACCACATTGCTCACCACCACATCGTAAATCCCCGCATCCACTCCACTCACACGATTCACACTCAATACCTCCGAGCGCGCTCCCTCAATCTCCACACCTCCCTTGCGCCACTGATAACTCAGCGGACCGCTCCCAAGCGCCACCACTCGCAAACTCGCTCCGCCCCCAGGCAACGCCACAACGTCCACCGGTTGCTCCTCAATCCGCACCGCTTCACGCACCGCCACCCGCGCTCCCATACTCACCACCATCCCAGCCGTGTTCCTCACCTCGCACTCATACACCCCAGCGTCGCCAACTCCCGCTGCGCTAACCTCCAACACACTCCCAATCCGCCCCACTAAACCCCGCCCATTCAACTTCCACTGATACCTCAACACGCCGCTCCCGCGCGCCTTCACCTCCAACGCAAAACTCTCCCCGGGATTCACCACCACGCCTCGCGGTTGCTCCACCATCTCAGGCGCACGCTCCAACCCAACCACCACCGGTCGACTCTGCACCTCACCTAACGCTCCTCGCACCACCACCTGGTACACACCCTCCATCGACACCCCAGCCTTCTCAATCCGGTACTGCATCCCCGTCGCACCCACAATGTCGATCCCATCCTTGCGCCACTGATAACTCAGCCCTGTCCCACTCGCTCTCACTCCCAACACCACACTCCCTCCTCGCTCCACTCCCACAAAGCCCTCGCCCCCAGGTTGCACCTCAATCCGCGTCCGCTCCCTCAACTCCACCTTCACCCGGTCCGTCATCACCACAACAGGCACCCCCGCACGCTTGGTACTCGAGGTCACTCGCAACACCCACTCGCCCGCATGCTCGCGCGCGTCGCTCCGCTCCACCACATACCGCGACACATCACCCCCACTAACCGCCACCCCATTCCGATACCACTGATAACTCAACCCAGCCCCTGCCACCACCGCCTCCAACTCAAACCGCTCTCCCTCATCCACACTCACCCCAACAGGCTGCTGCACCACCTCCGGCAAATCCCTCACCCGCAACCGAATCGCTTCCGACTCCACAACCCCAGCTCGGTTCTCAACCTCCAATGTGTACGCCCCCTCGTCCCCCTCAACCACCCCGTTAAGCACATACGTCGCTCCCGTCGCTCCAGGAATCGCCTTCCCATCTCGCTTCCACTGGTAGTAACGCGTCCCCTCTGCCACCTCGTACGCACTCAACTCTCTCTTGAGCTCCACGCGTTCACCAGGATCAACCTCCCTCTCCTCAACGCCCCCAACCACCTTCACCCGGGGCACCACCTTCACCACCACCGGTCCCGCCTCCACCACGCTTGCCACTCCACCCACCACCGCTTCTCCCTCCACCCGCACGCGGTACTCCCCTGCGTCCTCCAACCCAACACCCAACCGACGATACACAACCCCCTCACTGCCTCCCACCACCTCGCCGGTCCGCCGCCACTGCCCGCGCGCTCCCATCCCGCTCACCCCCGAATCCAACACCAACTCGCCACCCTCCATCACTTCCACAACCCCGCTCATCGCACGCTCCACACGCACCACGTCCCGCACCTTCACCCGCACCGTCTGCGAACTCACCCAATCCAAACCCGCATACACCATCACATCATACTCCCCATCATCGACTTCGCGGGCCGAAGCAACTCGCAACTCCGCACTCTGCCCACCTCCAAACACTTCCCCGCGCGCTCCCGTTCCATCCCCTCTCACCTCCACCAACGGCACACCCGTATACCCGCTCCCTCCCGACAACACCTCAAACCACGCCACACGCATTCCACCACCAACCCCTCCATCTCTCTCCATCACCGCTCGCACGCGCGCCCCGCTCCCTCCTCCCCCAACCACACTCACCACCGGCTCCTTCGTGTACCCCATCCCCCCATCCGCCACATCCACCCGCTTCACTTCCCCACCAATCACTCCCGCACTCCCGTTCCTCCGCCACCGATACGTCAGCGGATAACCCGTCGCATACAACTCCGCTCGCACACTCAGCGCAAAGCTCTCCCCAGGATTGACTTCCACACTCTTCGGCTCCTCCACAATCCTCACCTTGTTCGTCACAAACAACTGCAAACCCTCCAACCGCACCGTGTTCACCTTCCCACTCAACACCACCCCGTACCGCCCAGAATCCTCCACCTTCGTCCGCTCAATCGCGTAACGCACTCCCGTCGCTCCTGCAATGTTCTCGTACCTCGAACCAACCAAGCGCGTCCACTGCACCTGTAAACCACTCCCCTCCGCCTCCACCTCAAACACCACGCCCTCACCCACATACACCCCTCGCGATACCGGTTGCTTCTTCACCACCACCGGTCGATTCACCGTCAATCGCGCCCCCTCAGACACCACGCGCCCTATCCGAATCCGTTCCCCGCGTATCTCCACTTCGTTCTCCACCACCACGTCGTAAACCCCCTCATCCCCAACCCCAACCCGACTCGCCTTCAACTCCGCCGCGCGCCCCACTTCACCCAAAATGTTCTTCCCGTCCTTGCGCCATTGATAACTCAGCTTCCCACTCCCTTTCGCCTCCACTTTCAGCGAAACCGATCCGCCCGCATTCGCCTCAATACTCACAGGCTGCTTCACAATCTCCACCGCGTTCCCAACCTCCACCACAACCTCCTTCGACACCGCGCGCCCAACCGAGTTGCTCACCAGCACGCGATACAACCCTCCATCCCCGCCTCGCGCATTGCCCACACTCAACACCGCTCCCGTCGCCCCAGGAATCGCCGCTCCATTGCGCTGCCACTGATACGTCAGCGGCCCGCTCCCTTGCGCCACAACCCGCAACTCCATCCGTCCGCCAGGTGCCACCACCTGCGACACCGGTTCCGTGCGAATCTCAGGCGCACGCCGCACCAGCACATTCACCGTCCGACTCGTTATCACCTTCTCTCCACTCACCACCGCGTAGTACTGCCCAGCATCCCCAACCTGCAACCCTCTCAACTCCAGCACCCGACTCACTCCTCCAGGCACCGCCTCCGTTTTCTTCCCAACCACGCGGTACCAACGGAACGTCTCGTTCCCGCCACCACCCGCAATCTCAACGCTCATCACCGCGCTACCCCCAGGATTCACCTCCACTCCCACCGGTTGCTTCACAATCGCAAGCGCGCCCCGCATCCGCAACGTCACGCTCCGACTCACCACCTGACTAAACCCGTTGCTCACCACGCAGTCATACACCCCACCACTCTCCAACCCAGACATCATCACACTCAAACGCTGCGAACCCCCGCGCCCAATCACCACCCCGTTCCGCCTCCACTCGTACTTCAATGCCCCACTCCCACGCGCCAAAACCTCCAGCACCGCACTGCGCCCCTTGAGCACATCCATCTCGCCACCCGCCAAGTCCTTCACCAACTTCACCGCCTCATTCACCTTCAACTCCGCCTCCGACACCTCGCTCCAACCGCCCACCACTCCCTTAACCCTCACCCCGTAACGCCCCTGCTCCTCCACCCCCACACGCTCCATCCGCAGCTCCTCCCCGCTCACACCCGCCATCACCACCCCGTTCTTCCGCCACTCGTACTCAAACGGCCCCGCACCCTCCACCCCAACACTCAAACTCACACCATCCCCAGGGTTCACCCGGCGCGACCCCAACCCTCTCACAATCCGCGCCGCTTCCTCCACCTTCACCAACCCGCCCGCGCTGCGCACACGCGCACTCACCACCCCATCCCCACGCTCCGTCCACACCACCACCTCGTACACCCCTGCATCCTTCACCCCAACCTTCTCCACCACCATCGCATTCCCCGTGCGCCCAGCCACGGCCGCCCCATTCAAATACCACTGGTACTTCATCGTCCCACTCCCACGCGCCTCAACCCCCAATGCCACACGTTCCCCAACCCGGTACACCCCGCCAACTGGTTGCTCCACAATCCGTAACGCTTCCCCAACCTTCACCTCCACCTCGCGACTCTTCACCTCTCGCAGACCATTGCCAACAATCACCCAATACTTCCCAACCGCTTCTTCCCCAACTCCGCGCAGCACCAAAGCCTGCATCCGTCCCGCATCCGTATCCACCATCACTCCATTCCGATACCACTGATACGCAAACGGCCCTCTCCCCTTCACATCCACCCGCAACCCAACCGCATCCCCAGCACTCACACTCAACGACTCCGGCTCACGCACAATCGACAACGGCATGTCGTCCAACTCCACCACCGCTCCCGCGCTGTTAACGCTCCCCAACGCATTGCTCACCCGGCACACGTACCGACCCGCATCCTTCGTTCCAACCGCTCCCAAACCCAACACAGAGCCCTCCTGCCCGCTCAGCCTCAAACCGTCCTTGTACCACTCATACTTCAACGGCGCTTCTCCCAGCGCTGACACCTTCAACTCCACCACCGCTCCCTCCAACACTCGCCGCCCCTGCGGATGCCCAGCAATCCGCACTCCCTTGCGCACCGTCAACCCCACCGGCGCGCTCACCACGCTCCCGCCCGCATTGCTCACCCGCACATCGTAAATCCCCTCGTCCTCCTCCCGCACCACCGGCAACCCAATCAATGACGTGTCCGCTCCCGTCATCGCAACCCCATTGCGTCTCCATTGATACACCAAGCCCTCTCCCGCTGCCCGCACCAAAAACGCCGCACTCGTCCCAGGCAACACGCCCTCCAAACTCCGCGGTTGCTCCAAAATCTGCGGCGCCTCCATCAACCCAACCCACGCCGGCGCACTCATCACGCTCCCGCGCGTGTTGCTCACCACCACCTCATACCTCCCCACCACATCCACACTCAGCGGACCAACCGCCAACGTCGCCGCCACCGCTCCAGGCACATCACGCCCCTCCCGGCGCCACTGATACTTCAACCCCTCACCGCCTGCTCCCACCGCCAACGTCACAACCCCGCCAAGCCCACCGCGCACCGACACAGGATGCTGATCCACTCGCGGCGCGTTTCGAACCGTTACCTCCTTATCCGCTCCTTCAACCGTCACCACCGCAACCACACTTCGCACACTCCCGTACCCGTTGCTCACCACCACCTCATACGTGCCCTGATACTCCGCCTCGCGCCCCTTCATCACCGCCGCACTCACCACGTACTCTCCACTCTGCACCCCGCTCACAAACCCACCGTTCCGAAGCCACTGATACTTCAACTCCCCGCTGCCCTCAGCCTCCACACCCAAGCGCATCCCTTCCCCTGCCTTCACCCGCAACGCCCCAATCAATCCCCCAACCACGCGCGGCGCACTCAACACCTCCACCGTCACCTCGCCACTCCACTCCTCTCCCACTCCGCTCACCTTCACCCGATACTTCCCTCCTTCAGACACCTTCAAACTTCCAAACACCAACTCCGTCCCATTCGCACCAGGCACCGCCACTCCATTCCGATACCATTGATACCCAAACGGACCCTCCCCTCCCGCTAACACCCGCAACGCCGCAACCCCTCCCTC
>JACCEE010253959.1_pt1 | contig 10273 bp, 12 predicted proteins | sample 7449931 | NCBI WGS metagenome assembly JACCEE01 (sample SAMN15323457, study PRJNA562643) | freshwater metagenome | isolation source: river surface water | place: USA:Blue River Watershed | collected 2017-08-19
AGGACAAATGACAAAGGACAAATGACTTTTGACTAATGACCAATGCCCGAGTAAACTATGATTGTGGGCAGGTAACTGCTCATGGTTAAAATCAGTTAAGTTACCCCGAGCTATATCAAAAGAGGTTATCAGCCGTGTCAGTGGAGACAGTTGAAAAGCGTTCAACAGTCCGTAAGCTCGCACCGCGTTATCGTGTCTTGCTCCATAACGATGAGTTCAACTCGATGGAGTATGTGGTGCAAACTCTAATGCAGACAGTGCCGAGTCTGACTCAGCCTCAAGCTGTCAGCATTATGATGGAAGCCCACACCAACGGTATCGCCTTGGTGATTACTTGTGCGTTGGAGCATGCGGAGTTTTATAGTGAAACCTTGAAAAACTTCGGGCTCATTAGCACCATAGAACCCGACGAATAGGGGCCTGATGTGAATGTGAACATTACCAGCCTCGGAGAAATTTCAGCCCCCCGCAGGCTGGCCATTTTTGTTATCCTTTTGCTGCTACTATGGGCACCGGCAGCGATTCCCGCTTATATTTTCATCAGCGACCAAAATTTGGTATCCCTGGTGACGATGCCCGTGCTATACTTAGAGTTTATCTTTCTCGTCAAGTTTTGGGCGCAAAAGGTTTACGGTGAGCCGCAGATCCTCCGCAACTACGGCTTGGAATTTACCCCACAAAATGCCCGTTACCTCATCACCGGACTGGGGATGGGGTTGTTCAGTTTGACTACTTTGCTGCTATTTGAAGGTGGACTCGGTTGGCTGGGTTGGCAGATACCTCCGGCGGGGTTCTTCAAGGTGATGGGGGAGGGGTTTTTGGTCGGTTTGGGGGTGGGATTTGCCGAAGAGCTGCTGTTTCGGGGGTGGCTGTTAGATGAGCTACAACGAGACTACAGTCCTAAAGTGGCGATGTGGGCCGATGCGACGATTTTTGCAGTCCTGCACTATATCAAACCTCTGGAGGCGATGCTGGAACAGTTACCGGCTTTTCCCGGTTTGGCTATCTTGGGGGTGACGCTGGTATGGGGGAAGCGTTACTCCGGCGGACGCCTGGGTTTACCGATCGGCTTTCACGGCGGTTTGGTATGGGGATATTACATGGTAAGTAATGGTCATTTAATCTCCTATTCCCCTGATATTTCTGATTGGCTCACGGGTATTCACGGCAACCCGATCGCTGGATTAACCGGAATTATCTGGCTGAGCTGCATCGCCTTATTCCTCCGGCAAAAATCTATCAAAAATTGACAAAACACAAATGACGCGAGTGCAAGAAATGAGTTTTATGCCCAGTGCTTCTATTGCCAAAAAAGCAGTAATGGCAATTACAGCTTTGCTAGTAATCGGCTTTCTGGTGGTGCATTTCTTAGGCAACCTATTCCTGTTTGTCGGGCCACAAGCCTATAACGCCTATGCGCATAAGCTGACTTCCAGCCCCCTCATTTACCCCGCTGAAGCATTTTTGCTCCTGATTTTTGGCTACCACATCATCACCGGTATCCAAGTCTGGCATGACAACCGCAGAGCGAAAAAGCAAACATATGCCATGCAAAAGCGATTGGGTAAGGGCACTTTTATGTCGAAAACCATGATAATCAGTGGTCTGATTATTTTGGCATTTCTGATTTTCCACTTAGCCACATTCAAGTACGGCTCATATATCCCATCCGCAGAAAATCCCGCAATTCGCGATATTTATTCCCTGGTAGTGCAAAAATTTACCATTTGGTGGTATGTGCTGTTTTATGTAACTGCTGTATGCTGTATGGGAATGCACGTAGCACATGGATTTCAAAGTGCTTTCCGCACCCTGGGATTGAGCAATCAAGGGACTTTGGCAGTGATGCAGTGGATTTCCTACGGAGTGGCGGTATTTTTCGCCGTGGGTTATAGCGTGTTTCCCGTGTATTTTTTCTTATTTGGTTCTTAGTCATTTGTCACTTGTCATTTGGTACGGGCACGGCGTCATTAATTTATCTCGTTTTACCCAAGTATCTATGATGCCGTGCCCCTACGCTCAAAGGACAAATGACCAAGGACAAATGACCAAGGACCAAGGACAAACGACCAAGGACAAACGACCATGAAACTAGATGCAAAAATTCCGATTGGACCCATAGAGCAAAAATGGGATAAAGCCAAGTTTGACAGCAAACTGGTGAACCCATCTAATAAGCAGAAATTTGAAATTATTGTGGTGGGGACTGGGTTGGCGGGAGCTTCGGCGGCGGCTTCTTTAGCAGAGTTGGGCTACAATGTCAAGTCATTTTGTATCCAAGATAGTCCCCGACGGGCTCACAGTATCGCTGCGCAAGGTGGTATCAATGCGGCGAAAAATTACCAAAATGATGGTGATAGTGTCTTCCGCCTATTTTACGACACGGTGAAGGGGGGAGATTTTCGCTCTCGCGAAGCGAATGTTTACCGCTTGGCGCAGGTGAGCGCGAATATTATTGACCACTGTGTGGCTCTGGGTGTCCCTTTTGCGCGGGAATATGGGGGACTGCTGGATAACCGCTCTTTTGGCGGGGCGCAGGTGTCTCGCACTTTCTACGCCAAAGGGCAAACAGGACAGCAGTTGCTTTTGGGTGCTTATAGTGCTTTATCCCGTCAAATTGCGGCGGGGATGGTGAAGATGTTCCCCCGCCATGAAATGTTAGATTTGGTGGTGGAAAATGGGGTGGCGCGGGGGATTGTCACGCGCAATTTGTTGACGGGGGAAATTACCTCCCACTCGGCCCATGCGGTGTTGCTCTGTACGGGTGGTTATTCTAATGCGTTTTTCTTATCTACTAATGGTCGGGGTTCTAATGCCACGGCTATCTGGCGCGCTTATAAAAAAGGTGCTTGTTTTGCTAATCCCTGTTTTACGCAAATTCACCCTACTTGTATCCCCCAGTCGGGCGAGTCTCAGTCTAAGCTGACGCTGATGAGTGAGTCTCTGCGGAATGATGGGCGGATATGGGTGCCGAAAAATCCGGGGGATAAGCGACCCGCGAGGGATATTCCTGAGTCGGAACGGGATTATTATTTGGAGCGGATTTATCCGACTTTTGGCAATTTGGTGCCTCGGGATGTGGCTTCGCGAAATGCTAAGACAATTTGCGATGCGGGTTATGGTGTGGGCACGGGTAATGCTGTTTATCTGGATTTTGCTGATGCTACAAAGCGGTTTGGGGCGGATGAAATTGCCTCTCGCTACGGTAACTTATTTGATATTTACCAGCGCATTATGGGGGAAAATCCCTATGAAGTGCCGATGAAAATCTATCCCGCGCCTCACTACACGATGGGGGGTCTGTGGGTGGATTATAATCTGATGAGTACGATTCCTGGTTTGTTTGTGTTGGGAGAGGCGAATTTCTCTGACCACGGGGCGAACCGTCTGGGAGCTAGTGCTTTGATGCAGGGTTTAGCTGATGGCTTTTTCATCATTCCTTACACTATTAGCAGTTATCTGGCGGGGTTGCTGAATGCGGAGGTGAAAAGCGATACTCCTGGTTTCCGGGATGCGGAACTACAGGCAAAAGAGCGCATCGAGAAGCTGGTGAGCCGCAATGGGAGCCGATCGGTTGATGATTTTCACCGCGCTTTGGGCCGCATTCTCTGGGATGCTTGCGGGATGTCTCGCAGTGGTGAGGGTTTGAAACAGGCGCAAAAGTCGATTACTGAGCTACGCCAGGAGTTTTGGGAGGATGTGAATATTCCTGGTTCTGGGGATGATTTAAACCAAACTCTGGAACGTGCGGGGCGAGTGGCGGATTATTTTGAGTTGGGGGAACTGATGTGTTTGGATGCTTTACATCGGGAGGAGTCTTGCGGTTGTCATTTCCGGGAGGAATCTCAAACGGAAACTAATGAGGCAAAGCGGGATGATGATAATTTTGCTTTTGTGGCGGCTTGGGAGTACGCCGGTGAGGGGAAACCGCCGGAGTTACACCGGGAAAAGCTGGAGTTTGAGTATGTGAAGCTGGCAACGCGCAGTTATAAGTAGGTGGTGAGGGTATGAGGCGGGATGAGGTTTTTTGCCTAGGCAATATGGGGCAAGGCATGATTATGATCGTCATGTAATTTATCCCACAGCAAACGGGGTCAAGAAACCGGGTTTCTCCAACGAGATATCTCGTACTTTGCGGGAGATTCTCCGCAGAAACCCGGTTTCTGAAGCATCACCAATGACAAAGGACAAAGGACAAAGGACATTCCGGACAAAGTGCCATCTAAGTAGGGTGGGCAGTGCCTGAGTGAGCAGCACTCTTCATAACCAGTAGCAAGGAGGCACTGCCCACCCTACAGAACTGAAGCATCACCAATGACAAATGACAAAGGACAAATGACAAAGGACATTCCGGACAAAGTGCCATCTAAGTAGGGTGGGCAGTGCCTGAGTGAGCAGCACTCTTCATAACCAGTAGCAGTAGTAGGGGCGATTCGCGAATCGCCCCTACTGCCCACCCTACAGAACTATAGTTGTTTTGCTCGGTAATATGGTGGTTAGGGCACGGCGCGATTATGATAGTTCGTCAAACCGATATCTTAATGATGCCGTGCCCCTACAGATGCTATAGCGTTTTTCATATCCATAAGGTACAGCCCTCACCCCAAACCCCTCTCCCAGAGAGGGAGAGGGGCAATGAAGATGTACTTCACGCCTCTGAAATCTGCTATATCTTAGCATTTATCAATTAGATGAGGGATAAGTTAACTGCTGTGGTAATTGTCCAAGCATCGATTAATAATAGAAGCAGGGTAAATCCCAAGAGGATAAAATACATCCAAGGCTGGGCGAGGGGTCGCACGTCTTTGGTGTCGATACCGGTTTTGGCTTCGACGATGCGGACTAATTTGGCAAACCCAGCGACGCGCATGGGGAGTAAATAACCTTGTCCGGTGTTAGTGAGGAAATAATACACCAGTCCCCCTTGTCCGGTGGTGCGGGGTTTGAGGGCGGTAATATCTTGCCAGGGCAAAAACCAACCTCGGCGAAATAGTTTGGGCACCCATTGGGCGTAAGTGACGTTAATGCCTTTATCGTCTAATATGACTCGTTCGGTGAGGATGCCATAAAGGGCGATCGCGCCGAAACCTAAACCTATCCAAAGTAGGTTTGGGGGGACTGGGGCCTTGGTGACTGCGGCTAAAAAGGGCAAGGGGAGGGTGAGGGCAATATACAGGCTCAGGAGGGTGATTCTGATTAAGGGGGAAAGTCGGAAAATGTTGGGTTCCGGGGATATTTGTTGGTTTTCTAATTCGGCTGTCACGGTGGTTGATTTTGAGGGTTGATTTTATTGTTTACCATAGTAATCAATCGTAGGGTGGGCAACAGCCCAGATGATGATTTGGCTTGACAATGGCTCTGGCGGTGTTGCCCACCCTACAATCTCTCTCCTGTGGTTAGGGTAAATAGTGGTTAAGGTAAATATTTTTGGACGACGAGCCAGCCGGTCCAGGAAACCCAGGCGAAGGCAAAAAAGAGAATGGCGTTGGTGGTGAGGTGGAGGGGTTTGGCCCAAGGTCGGCTGGGGTGAATTTGGCTGGCACTGGCGGCGCTGATGCTGGTGAGGATGACTACTGTGATGCCTGCTATGAGGTGGGGGGAATGTCCGAGACTGCCAAAATGACCGAGGGTGCCAATGATGCCAATGGTTAAGAGGAGGAATACGAGGGTGACAAGGCAGATACCGAGGATGTGGTGTAATGGCGGGAGCCATTTGGGTTGGGGGCGTCTGGCGGTTCTGGTGGTGTAGCTGTAGATGCCGGTTGTTGCCAACAGAAAATAGCTGCCTAGGGACAAACCCATTGCCCAGGCAGCTATTTTCCATAACCATAGAAAAGAAGGCAAATCCAAACTGTTTTTTATTGAACACCTCAACTGAGGTATTTTAGCATACCGTTGTTGCCTGCTAGTAGGGGCGAAGCATCCCGTTAATAAATCTCTGGTTTTGACCAATAACATATCTGCCGGGATGCTTCGCCCCCGACCCACCGACTACTGATCAAACAGTATATTATTCAGCCGCGCTTAATGCGAGGGCTTTTAAGGATGGGGTGGGGATGGGGTTTTTATGGGTAGTAGCCCTATTATGGGTATCATACGGGTCTTCTATCTTTTTGGTGTCTTGCCTCTGTTGGGCTTCGTTGTTTTGTGCTTCCATGCGCAGGCGATCGCACAGGATGGTATCTGATAAAATTGCTGATGCCATCATGCCGCTGTGAATTTCCAGCAAAGCTTCTGGCAGCGCTTCAAAAATCAGGTGCTGTCCGGGGAATACCACACGCTCAAAATACCAGTTTGGTATATTGGTGATCCGGGCAATCTGAATCTTGCTGGTGGCGTTGACGTAGCAGCAGACGATGCGATCGTGCAGGTAAGACGGTACGGGATCGATGATTTGAGCCATAATTACAGAGGAGCTTTGCACCAGAATTTTTTATCTTCTGATAGTGATAACACTATTCGATCCCCACTTGTTGTAAACTCGAATACCAACTGACTGTTTTTTGCCAAAAATCTTTCTCTTTTTATCTATGGTACTCAATACCTGTAGGAATTGTAATGTTAATTGATGTTGGTCATCAGTATTTCTTATGCTTATCTGTCTCTCTTGGTTGGACTGGGCATCATCTCACTCCTCTTAGGCCGGAGGGCTAAAGCCCTACTACGAACCTGGAGCGGGGTGTTATTGTTAAGTTATATGAAAAACTCTCTCATAAATCCAGAATCCCAGCTATGGAAAATCGCATCCTCTACGTCCGCCTCCCGTGTAACCCCATCTTTCCCATCGGGGTGGTGTATCTAGCGGACCATGTACATAAGCTGTTTCCAGAGGTGGAGCAGCGGATATTTGATTTGGGGACGGTGCCTCCGTTGGACTTCAACAGCGCTTTGGATGCTTGTGTGGATGAGTTCCAACCAACGCTGCTGGTGTTTTCCTGGCGGGATATCCAAATTTATGCGCCGGTGGGGGGGCGCGGTGGCAACCCTCTGCAAAACGCTTTTGAGTTCTACTATGCGAAAAATCCCCTGATTAAGTTGCGGGGGGCCCTGGGGGGGCTGCGGGTGACGACTTCTTACTATACGGAGCTGTGGCGCAACCAGGAGTTAATTAAGCGGGGTCTGCAACGGGCCCGCCAGTACCGTCCCGAAGCGCGAGCGGTGGTGGGTGGCGGTGCGGTTAGCGTGTTTTATGAGCAGTTGGGCAGTAGTTTACCGAAAGGGACGATCGTCTCGGTGGGTGAGGGAGAGTCGCTGCTGGAAAAACTGCTGCGGGGGCAAGATGTGACGGACGATCGCTGTTATATCGTGGGGGAAACGACGCCACGCGATCGGCTCATCCATGAACAACCAGCCCCCATTGAAAAAAGCGCCTGTAACTACGACTACATCGAAAGCATTTGGCCCGCTTTTGCCTACTATTTCCAAGAACAAGATTTCTATATCGGTGTCCAAACTAAGCGCGGTTGCCCCCATAACTGCTGCTACTGCATTTACACCGTTATTGAGGGTAAGCAAGTCCGCATTAACCCGGCGGATGAAGTGGTTAAGGAAATGCAGCAGTTGTACGATCGGGGTATCCGCAACTTCTGGTTTACCGATGCCCAATTCATCCCCGCTCGTCGCTTTATCGATGACGCGATCGAGCTATTGCAAAAAATCCTCGCCGCCGGGATGACCGATATTCACTGGGCCGCCTACATCCGCGCCGACAACTTGACGCCGGAACTATGCGACCTGATGGTAAAAACCGGGATGAACTACTTTGAAATCGGCATCACCAGCGGTTCCCAGGAACTGGTGCGCAAAATGCGTATGGGTTACAACCTGCGCACGGTTTTACAAAACTGCCGCGACTTAAAAGCCGCCGGTTTTAACGATTTAGTTTCCGTCAATTACTCCTTTAACGTCATTGATGAAACCTACGACACTATCCGCCAAACCATCGCCTACCATCGGGAACTAGAGCGCATCTTTGGCGCCGATAAAGTCGAGCCCGCTATCTTCTTTATTGGGTTGCAACCCCACACCCACCTAGAAGAATACGCCTTCAAAAACGACATCATCAAGCCGGGATATAACCCCATGAGCTTAATGCCTTGGACAGCCCGCAAGCTGTTATGGAATCCCGAACCTCTCGGCTCCTTCTTTGGGGAAGTGTGCTTGCAAGCATGGCGGCGAAATCCCAACGATTTTGGCCGGGAAGTGATGCTGATTTTAGAAGAGCGGCTCGGTTGTGCTGATTTAGAGTCTGCCTTATCCGCCCCAGTGGAAGTGAAATCACCACAAAAACAATTAGTTGGGGTGTAGTTGGGAAGATGAGAAATCGGGTTTATTGCCTACTATAAACCCGGTTTCTATCACACAAAGGACAAGTGACCAGTGACTAGGGACAAAAATATGCTAACAAATTATATCGCTTCCGCGATGAAAAAGGCAAAATATGAATTGCTAGAAGACGGGAGCTTTTATGGTGAAATCACCGAATGTCCTGGAGTCTGGGGCAACGCTGCCACTTTGGAATTATGCCGAGAAGATTTGCAAGATGCTTTGGAAGGATGGATAATTTTAGGTTTGCGCTTGGGGCATCGGTTTCCGGTTATTGATGGGAATGTAATTAGAAAGATAACACAATTCGGGGGCAGAAACCGGGTTTCTTAACTAAATATTGGTAATTCACGAGATATTTTGCTCAGAAACCCGGTTTCTATCACACAAAGGACAAAGGACAAAGGACAAATGACATATGTTATAATTGGAAAAACTTGTATTATGGAGGCATAAAGATTATGACACCCATAAGCCTAAACCAAATCCTCGAAAGGCTTGAGACCCTAAAAACTGAAGAACTTCATCAGCTCGATCGGACGATTCAAAAATATCTGGCCGATCGGCAAGATACCGTCAAGCAAGCAGCATTTCACCAAGCTCTGATTGATTCTGGTTTAGTGAAGCAGATTCAGCATCCTGCTTATGATGCGATATTGGACAGACACTTGATTCAGGTGAAGGGCAAGCCTGTTTCTGAAACCATCATTGAGGAAAGACGTTAAATGGCAATTTATGTAATAGACAGTTTAATATTATATTTCCCATCCGACCGACAGCTAAGTTAGTTATTAAAGCGTCAAAAAATAATGACGGATCCTAATTGGGGTAAAATACACCAATATAAAAATCAAACATTACAGATAAATATTGTATTTTTTTCTGACTTCCTCTATTGACAATAATAAATCATTCTCAAACTGCCAAGATTCAAATAAATTTCCTTTTGCTCGCAAACCGACATCAAACATTTGAGCAATTTTCACAAAATCAAGATTTTTTTCATAAGAATAGGACTCTAATAATTGACTGATAAAAGGAAGCAGACAAAGCTCTGATTTATTCTGTGCTAACAAACCGCACTCAAATGCCATTACTTCTGCCTCGCCTCGATCGTCAACATTACTAGCAATTAAAATATGGTGTAAATCGTGGACTAAAATGTAGCGTGCTGGAAATCCATTGCTGTCATTTGGTCGAGGCAGTGATGGATTAATTAAATAATGTTGACAAAGTGATTTCCCTAATGAATTTAAGGGATAATTATTCAATGTATTTACATCAATTTCATTACCGCCTGTAAGGCCCATCGCAAAGTCGTGCAATGCTTTGATGGTTTCTTGGTTATTTGGCAAATTCATTAGGGAAATCATAAATCAATTAAACCTCAACTAATTCTTGCTTTTTGCGTTGTGTGGCAACACAGGCTACCCGGATTAAACTAAATAACCCCCATCGTAAAGGTTCTAAATTTAAATGGTTTTTGTCATATCCCTTTTGTGAGGCTAACAAAACAAAGTCAAGTTCTTCCTCACTCAATGATATTCCGTTGTTTTTGGCAATATCCAAAAGAATATGAATTGCTTCTTGGGGATTATCAATTTGAGCAAATTGATTTCTGAGTGCTGGAGACGTTAAGAGCAGATTATAAATTTCTTGCAGTTTTTGCATGATTCATCCTTGCTGCTAAATCTTCCCGTATCCTAAATCCCCCTGTCTGCACCGCGCAACCCGAAAAAAAACTGATTTTCTAGGCTGGTTTGTAACAAAATGTAACAAAAACCCCTGAAAAAACCTGATTTTCTGGATTCAAGGTAAGCTACAATGTGCCAGTGCGGTTCCTTGGTCAGAAACAGCTAGCTAGTCATAGCTAGTATGGTGATGGACCGTAAGGAGCAAACTACGACAGCTTATATACACGGGTGCCAGTATCCCCCTGATGCAGCGG
>JACCEE010173967.1_pt1 | contig 10272 bp, 8 predicted proteins | sample 7449931 | NCBI WGS metagenome assembly JACCEE01 (sample SAMN15323457, study PRJNA562643) | freshwater metagenome | isolation source: river surface water | place: USA:Blue River Watershed | collected 2017-08-19
GCGATTGTTAAGTTTGAAATATTGATGCCCTAATGCTAAAGGATTTACTACAACCATATAGTGTTTTACTTGCATCTGCTTCACCAAGGAGGCAGATGCTTTTGTCTGAACTCGATTTTAAATTCACCGTTCCTGAGTTACTTGAAATAGAAGAAGACTTTCCTTCCGAATTACCCAAAAACGAGGTTGCTGGTTTTCTTGCTCAGAAAAAGGCACAAGCCTATATGCCATCATTAGCATCTAATGCAATTCTTATAACTGCCGATACAATAGTTGTTTGTAATAGTAGTGTATTAGGTAAGCCAACTTCTCTTGATGATGCAAAAGAGATGTTAAGGTTACTTTCGGGTAGGGAGCACGATGTGGTGACAGGCGTTTCTCTTGTTCACAGAAACCATGCGAGGGTGTTTTCGGTTGATACTAAAGTGAAGTTCCGTAACCTCTCTACGGCAGAAATTAACTATTACGTAGAGAAATACCAACCACTCGATAAAGCCGGTGCATACGGAATTCAAGAATGGATAGGTTATGTTGGCGTAGAGTCGATAAATGGTTCTTATTTTAATGTAATGGGGTTACCGGTACAACGGCTTTATATGGAGTTAGAAGAGTTTGTAAAATCAATAAATCCACAATAATGAAAAAAATTACAGTTGCTATTTTAGCGTTTTTCATCTTTTTTGGAAGTGTAAGGGCCGACGAGGGTATGTGGCTACCACTTCTTGTTGGAAAGCAAAAGATGAAGGAGATGAAAGCAAACGGTCTGAAGCTAAAGGCTGAAGATCTTTATAGCATTAACAATAATAGCCTTAAAGAGGCAATTGTGCAATTTGGTGGTGGCTGCACCGGCGAGCTCATCTCAAACGAGGGGTTGCTTATCACAAATCATCACTGTGGGTATGGTGAAATACAGAAGCATAGTACCATTGAACACAATTATTTAGAAGATGGTTTTTGGGCAATGTCGAAGCAGGAGGAACTTCCAAACCCTGGCTTAACTGTGAAGTTCCTTGTGCGGATGGAAGACGTTACTGAAAATGTGTTGAGTGGAATATCAGACGCTACGCCAGAGCAAGAAAGAGAAAAGTTTATCAAATTGCACTCTGCTGCATTAATAAAGGCTGCCGTTGAAGGAACACACTACGTTGCAGATATTAGGCCTTTATTCTATGGAAATCAATACTTCATGTATGTTTATGAGATTTTTTCCGATGTGAGGCTAGTTGGTGCCCCTCCATCTTCCATTGGTAAGTTTGGTGGTGATACCGATAATTGGATGTGGCCACGACATACAGGCGACTTTAGCATTTTCAGAATATACGCGAATAAGGATAATAAACCTGCAGTTTACTCGCCAAACAATGTTCCATATAAACCTAAGCGATTTCTGTCCATCTCTATCAAGGGCGTAAAGGAGGGCGACTTTACTATGGTTTATGGTTATCCTGGTCGGACTCAGCAGTTTTTGACCTCATTTGCTGTAAAGCAGGTAGTGGAACAAGAGAATCCAGCTAAGATTGCTTTGCGTGCTAAGCGACTTGAGATTATGGCTGCCGACATGGCTGCCGATCCAAAGGTTAGAATAATGTATTCTGCTAAGTATGCATCTGTTGGAAATGCTTGGAAGAAGTGGATTGGTGAAGCTGGTGGCTTAAAGGAAGTTCGTGGAGTTGACCAGAAGGAAGCCAAGGAAGTTCAGTTTAAAAGTTGGGTAAATGCCGATGCTGCACGTATGCAGGCTTATGGTGATGTGATGCCTCAATTTGAAAAACTTTATAGTGAGTATTCTCCTCTAGTAAAGTCTAGAGATTACTTTCGTGAAGCGGTAGGTGCAGTTGAAGTTTTAAGATTCGCCAATAGTTACGGTCTCTGGGCTGCACAGTTCAATAATAAGGGGAGTTTTTCTCCTTCCGATTCAATAAAACTGCGGGCATTTGGCGCTTCAGCTGAATCATTTTATAAGGACTATAACCCCGCTACTGATAAAAAAATATTTGTAGCGATGCTTTCGGCTTATTTAGAAAAGGCCCCTTCACAGTTTATTCCTGCCGGATTATTGGCTGACTATAAGCAATCAACCTCTTTTGTTGAAACATTGGCTAACTCAATATTCAGCTCTTCTCTCTTTGTCGATTCAACCAAAGCAAAGTTATTGTGGACTAATATTGATTCGTCTTCGGCAAAGATAATTCTTAATGACCCTGCTTATAAGTTGTATAATGACATTTATATTGCATATGATAAAGGAGTTACTGCTGATTTGGAGCGTGTTGAGCGTCAGCTTGAACTTGCGTATCGTAAGTATGTAAAGGCAACTATGGAGATGGAAAGCGACAAGGTTTTTTATCCCGATGCTAACTCAACGCTTCGCATAGCATTTGGTAAGGTAGGCGGTTTTTCGCCGAAGGATGGGGTAATCTATAAGTATTATACCACACTGGGCGGGGTAATTGAAAAGGATAATCCGGATATATACGATTATGATGTTTCTGAGAAGTTGAAAACTATGTATAATGCCTCTGATTATGGCCAATATGGCAACAAGGGTCAGCTGAACGTGGCTTTCATTGCAACAAACCATACTACAGGAGGCAATAGCGGTTCTCCAGTACTAAATGCCAAGGGTGAACTCGTAGGAGTTAACTTCGACCGAGCGTGGGAGGGAACAATGAGCGATATCCTATTTGATTCTAGCCGTTGTCGCAATATTGCGCTTGATATTCGCTATGCACTATTCATTATCGATAAGTATGCCGGTGCTACTTGGCTTTTAAATGAAATGAAAATAGAACGATAGATATTATATTCTTAACTGAAAAGGGGCTCATTTGAGCCCCTTTTCTTTTTATACCTGCATGATAACGGTTTAACAGATTCGGCCATCGTTGATTTTGGCTTATAAATGGCTTGTAAATGTTGGATGTTTCATAGTTGTCATGCGTATCTATGATTAATGTCATGTTGAAAACTGTATAATTATCATGAAAAATATTGAGTCATAAAATTAGATTTATATCTGAGATACAGTGTGATAAATAAATAATTAGCGTTTTGTATGTAACAGTGTTATTGAACTAACAGAAACCACCTAAACTTGCACATTATGGTTGAAACAAGCGATTTGGTAAAGAGTTTAGCCGATAAGTATGGTCGGAACAGGGAGGCCTTAATCCCGATTTTGCAAGGAATAATCCAAGCAGACCGATTTCTTTCTCAAGAAACCATGACCGAGGTTGCAACTGAGCTGAATATATCGGCGGCTCAGGTATACGGTACAGCAACATTTTACTCATTCCTCGATACTGAACCTAGGGGAACCTATGTCATTCGGGTTTGCAGAACAATTACTTGCGCAATGAAAGGGAAGAATGCAATTGTTCAAACTATTGAAGAGTTGCTGAAAATTAAAGTTGGCGAAACTACCCAAAACAAGAAGTTTTCGTTGCTGGAGACAAATTGCTTGGGATGGTGTCACAAAGGACCTGCAATGCTAATTAACGACGAGGCCTTTACCGAACTTGATCCAGACAAGGTGAGGGAGATTATTTCAGAGTACATAAAGAAGTAACCGTTAACAGATAAAGGAGATACAGCTATGACATATACGCAGCTAAAACGGGTTGACTTGATATTCGATCAGGAAGTAAACCCAAAAGATATTTTGCAAAAGGCATATGCATTATCGAATGATGATATTGTAAAGGAGGTTTTGGAGAGCGGCCTAAAGGGTAGAGGTGGAGCCGGTTTTCCTACCGGATTAAAGTGGAAGTTTACCTCTGAGCAACCGGCAGACGAACGTTTTGTGGTTTGTAATGCCGATGAGGGTGAGCCTGGAACATTTAAAGACAGAGAAATATTGTTTCAGGTTCCACAAAAAGTGTTTGGTGGAATGGCTATTTGTGCTAAGGTTATTGGTGCTAAGCTTGGATTTGTATATTTAAGGGGTGAATATCGCTTCTTGCTTCCAGAACTAAAGTCGCAGCTTGATATTTTTCATGCAACCCTTAAGTCGCTATCTGTCGATTTTAAGATTGAAATTATCATGGGTAGTGGTGCTTACATCTGTGGAGAGGAGAGTGCGTTATTTGAGTCTATGGAAGGAAAGCGTGGTGAACCGCGAAATAAACCTCCCTATCCAACCATTGCAGGTTTTCGTAACAAGCCGACTGTAATTAATAATGTGGAAACGCTTGTTTATGCCTTCATGATAATGAAGCATGGTTCCAAAAAGTTCAAGGATCTAGGAACGTTAGATTCTCGTGGTTCCAAGGTATTTTCTGTTTCAGGCGATACCCCTAAAGCCGGAATATATGAGCTGGAGCTAGGGATGACAGTAGAGCATTTTGTTGAAGAGTTTGGCGATGGCGATACTAAATCGGTACAGGTTGGCGGAGCATCGGGTTTTTGTGTGCCCCGGAAGAAGTTTAAAGATACAATAATAGGATTTGAGGGTGTTCCAACTGGCGGATCTATGATGTTGTTCAACAGCTCTCGCTCTATGTATAATGTATTGAAGAACTATCTTGAGTTTTTCCAAGAGGAGTCTTGCGGCCAATGCACTCCATGTCGTGTTGGTTGTCAGCAACTTCTTTTGGGTATTGAGGCTGTAAAACATGGAGAGAAACCTATTTTATATCTCGATCATCTTTTAAAGTTGACACAAACCATGAGAATTACTGCAAAGTGTGGGTTGGGGCAGAGTGTTGCCAACAGCTTCTCGTCGATTGTAGAGAATTTTAAAGAAGAAATGATTTACTAACCAGCAAAATGAAAGCTATGGCTACAAAAATAAATTTAAAAATCGATGGTATCGATGTTTCGGTAGATGAAGGTACAAGCGTGCTAGAGGCTGCTGAACAACTTCACATACATATTCCTACACTCTGTTTTCATAAAGATCTCTGCATTGCAGGGAATTGTAGAGTATGCGTTGTGGAGCAAACCGGTGCTCGTGCTTTGGTTGCCTCATGTGCTACTCCAGCAGCCAACGGTATGGATATACATACCAATACGCTTAAGGTTCGTTCTGCTCGTAAGCATGTGATTGAGTTGCTCCTTTCTGAGCATAATGCTGATTGCACCAAGTGCTTTAAAAACGGAAACTGTGAATTACAAAATTTAGCCTCAGAGTTCAAAATTTTGGATCAGCAGTTCATAGACCTTGTTCCTCATAAGAACTATACGGTTGATAGAATGTCTCCCTCTATTATTAAAGATGACAGCAAATGCATTCGTTGTCAACGTTGTGTGAGGACGTGCGAAGAGTTGCAGCATCTTGGTGCGCTGAGTGTAGCGTATAAGGGTGAGCACATGAAAATCTCAACCTTCTACGAAAACTCAATGTATGATGTAGTTTGTTCTAATTGTGGACAGTGCGTTAATCGCTGCCCCACCGGTGCTCTAACTGAGAAAAACTACATTGACGAGGTGTGGGATGCTATATACAATACCAAAAAACATGTTGTGGTGCAAACAGCTCCAGCAGTGCGTATAGCTTTAGGAGAAGACCTTGGTTACGAATCGGGTGCTATTGTTACCGGCAAGATGGTATCTGCACTGAAGCGGATGGGTTTTGATTCTGTTATGGATACGGATTTTACGGCCGACCTTACTATTATGGAGGAAGGAACAGAGCTGCTTACTAGGTTAAAGAGGGCTTTGGTTGATAAAGATCCAACCGTTAAGTTGCCAATGGCTACCTCTTGTTCTCCGGGTTGGATAAAGTTTATTGAGCATGCGTTCCCCGAATACCTCGATAACCTGTCTACCTGTAAATCGCCTCAGCAGATGTTTGGTGCGCTAGTTAAGACATACTATGCTCAGAAGCGAAAGATTGATCCTGCTGATATCATTTCGGTTTCAATAATGCCATGTACTGCCAAAAAGTTTGAAGCAGACAGACCCGAAATGCGCTCTAGTGGTTATAAGGATGTTGACTATGTTCTCACTACGCGCGAGCTTGCAATAATGATTAAGCAGGCCGGTATTGACTTCAAAACGCTTCCCGAAAGCAACTACGACAGTATAATGGGCGAATCTACTGGAGCTGCGGTTATTTTTGGTGCAACAGGAGGCGTAATGGAAGCTGCTTTACGGACTGCTTACGAGTTAGTTACCGGGAGGGAAGTGCCGTTTAAGGGGCTAAATATTCAACCTGTTCGTGGCTTTGATGGATTAAAGGAGGCATCTATTAAGATAGAAAATACCAAACCGGAATGGAGTTTCTTGGAAGGTGCCGAATTGAAAACAGCTGTTGCTCATGGATTGCAGAATGCTTATGAACTATTCACTCGCATTAAAGAGGGGAAAGCCAGCTATCACTTTATTGAAGTAATGGCCTGTCCTGGTGGTTGCTTAGGTGGAGGCGGTCAACCAATTCCTACTAATGCTGACATTCGAGCTAAGCGTGCTGCGGCAATTTACCAAGAGGATGCCGGCAAGAGCTTACGGAAATCACATGAAAATCCTGAAGTTGTTATGATTTATAAGGATTTTCTTGGAACGCCCCTTGGGCATAAGTCGCATGAATTGTTACATACGCACTATAAAGCAAGAGCGAAATACTAAAGAGAAAGCGGAGAAGAAATTCTCCGCTTTTTGTTTAAATTTGGCTTTCCGTTTAAAGTTTATACTATGAATAGTACTATACGATTATTGGTCTTTTCTACTTTATTCGCGTTAAGTTTGCCTGTGTTTTCGCAGGTGTTCAAGGTTGATGCTGACCTTCGAAGTCGATTTGAATACAGGGATGGTTATAAAAAGCCTGCTAGCGAGTTAACCGATCCAAATTCCCTTGTATTCCAGCGAGGGCGAATAGCGTTTAGTTTTAAAGCGGATAGTTTTCAGATACAGCTATCCTTTCAGGATGCACGAGTTTGGGGACAGTATACAAACTCTACCGATGTTAATGTTGCTTCGGTGCACGAAGGTTGGTTCCGGTATTGGGTATCTCCGTCGTGGAGTTTTAAGGTAGGACGGCAGGAGATTAGCTATGACGATAAGCGTATTTTTGATGCCTCAGACTGGTCTATTGCGGGTAGGGCTTACGATGCTGGATTGGTTATTTGGGAACAGCCAAGCAACGGTATTTTTGCAAATATTGGTGGTGGCGTTAATCGTTCTGCTGACGATGTTGTTTTAGCCAACTATACTAAGGATTACTTTCGATTTTTTACCGTTGCATATTTAAAGAAGAACCTAGGTCAGTATTCTTCGATTAGCCTTCTCAGCTTTGTAGAAGGCAACCAGAAGGCTGGAGATGCTTCTATTATTTATCCACGCCATACTTTTGGTTCAAACCTAATACTATCAGATAATTCTTTTTCCTCTGACTTCTCTGCATATGTGCAGCATGGTGAGAATGAAGCTGGTTCGACGCTTATGGCTGGAGCGTTGGCCATAAAGGGAACATATAAAAGTGTATCTGCTGGTAGTTTCTATCTTGGTGGAGCATACTACACAGGAACAAGTCAATCCGAATTAACAAAGGGAAAAACAAACTCATTTATACGTCCATACGGGACAGCTCATAGTCTTCATGGTTACATGGATTACTATACCAAGTTAAAAGAGATGAAAAACGGGGGGCTCGTTGATTTATATGCAGGTTATAAATGCTCTTTGTCGCCAAAGTGGGACGCACAGCTCGATTACCACTATTTCTCGTTAGCCGAATCGGGGTTTACCGATGCAGCTGCGCCTCTTGGATACCAAAAAGTAAACCACAAGGACCTAGGCTCCGAAATAGATATGGTTCTTTCGTATAAGCTAGCCAAGAGTTTTGTAATTCAGGGAGGATATTCGCTCATGATGCAAACGTCGGTTGCAGAAAAGTTATTCGGCGTAGCGAAAGGAGAAACCTCTCATTGGGCCTATTTAGCATTAACCTTTAAGCCGAGGTTATTCGAGAAAAATATGTAGATGTTAGTTTCATACAGTAATCGGTGTTGGTGTATAAGTCGCTTGTTCTGAATAGCAAAAACATCTTCAACAACATCTTTGTAGTTTTTTGTGTCTATTGTTTATTCTGTAACAATTGTGCAAATTTGTCCGTATTTTGAATGGCAGTGGATTATACTCCGATACTTTTTATTAATGGCTTAAAAGCAAGTGTATGAACTTAAAGGAAATATGTGAGATTGTAGGTGCAGAGGTTGTGTGCGGGGAAGCATTTCTTAAAACCGAAATTGAATTTGCATTCTCTTCCGATTTGATGAGTGATGTGTTAACTGTTCAGTGCGACAACCTATTGCTCGTAACTGGCCTCACCAACCTTCAAGCCATTCGAACAGCAGAGATGTCGGATATTCCTTGTGTACTCTTTGTTCGTAATAAGCCTATAACGGAGGAGATGATTGAGTTGGCGGAGGAGAGTGAGATTGTTGTTTTGCAGTCGAAGCGTTCTCTTTTCTTTGTAACAGGAGAGCTATACAAGGCGGGCCTTAAGCCTGTATATTAGTCTGCTGTCATGTCGATGAATTTTGAGTATAAAGTTGACGGCGGTGATTTTGCACGCGCAGGGTATGCTTCAAGCCAAATAAAGAAGGTTTTGAAGCAGCTGAACGTGGATGTGAAAATTATCAAGAGGGTGGTGGTTTGTCTGTATGAAGCGGAGGTAAATATTGTTGCCCATGCTTATAGAGGAACAATTCACGCTTCAATAGATACGGAAAAGATTGTGATGCGGTTAGTTGATGAAGGTCCTGGCATTCCGGATATTCCATTGGCAATGCAAAAGGGATATTCAACAGCCTCTCCAGCTGTGCGCGAAATGGGGTTTGGTGCAGGTATGGGGTTGCCTAATATCGACTTTAATGCCGATAAATTTGAAATAACCAGCGAAGTAGGGACGGGTACAACACTGGAGATCACAATGAATTTAAATGGTCAATCTTCGTAGTTGATGGAAAGGGAGTTTTTTCACCATGCGTTAAGAATCCTGAAAGATGTTTGCATTGGATGCTCTCACTGTATGCGAGTGTGTCCTACCGAAGCGTTGCGTGTAATAGATGGTAAAGCCGAACTGATTGAGGATAGATGCATCGACTGTGGTGAATGCTTTAGGGTTTGCCCGGTGCACGCAATCATAATTGAGCAGGACGACTTCAGTAAGATATTTGATTACAAGCACCGCGTTGCGCTCGTTCCTTCGGTTTTGATGGGCCAGTTTCCCGATGAAATATCGGATAGCGAGATATATAGTGTTTTACAAGATGTTGGCTTTACATGGGTTTATGAGGTGGAGCATGGCGCATCAATGCTACAGCGTTCTCAACTTGAATATGCTCAAAGTGAAGATGCAAACAAGCCGGTAATCTCATCGTTCTGCCCTGCAATTGTAAGGCTAATCCAAGTGAAGTTTCCCTCCTTGGTTGACAATATTATGCTTCTTCGCCCACCGCTCGATATTTCGGCTATCTATTGTCGAAAAGTATTAGTAGAAGATGGTGCAAGAGAGGAGGATATTGGTATTTTTTATGTTACTCCTTGTGCCGCTAAGATTGCCGCAGTAAAGGCTCCGGTTGGCGAAGGCCGATCGCGCATCAACGGTGTGATCAACATGGATTTTATCTACAATCGAATATATAAAGGGATAAAGCAAAAGGGTAAGGAGAAGGTTGTTCTTCCTAAGCGGAGCCACTTAAACTCAATGGAAATTCAGTGGAGCCTTACTAGTGGTGAGGCCAACCATGCCAAAGGACGTAGCTTGGCCATTGATGAAGTGCACAATGTAATGGAGTTTTTGGAGAAGCTTGAAAGTGAGGAGATCGCTGAAATTGATTTTCTTGAGCTTAGGGCTTGCGATCAAAGTTGTGCGGGGGGAGTACTAACAACAGCCAACCGTTTCTTGACAGTTGAACGGTTGCGCAACCGAGCAAAAAGAGCAGGTGATAACGCCAAGGATGAACCTGCTGTTTCACTGAAGTCTATTGCTGAGTATGAGCCTTATCTTAAGCGCCATATGCGGTTGTCAGAAGAGATAAAGCCTCGGTCGATGTATAAGTTGGACGAGGATATGGCTAAGGCAATGCGTAAAATGCAGCGAGCCCGTAAGGTTATGTGTTACTTGCCAGGTGTAGATTGTGGATTATGTGGGGCTCCTTCGTGCCAAGCACTGGCTGAGGATATTGTCCAAAAGAAGGGCTCTATTTCGCAGTGCGTATTCGTTCAAAAAATGATGGAACAAACAAAAACCCTAGATACCGACCATGCCTATCGCATAATGGAAAGGGTATGGGGGCGCGATAAGTTTATTAAGAATTGCAAAAAAAA
>JACCEE011057699.1_pt1 | contig 10272 bp, 2 predicted proteins | sample 7449931 | NCBI WGS metagenome assembly JACCEE01 (sample SAMN15323457, study PRJNA562643) | freshwater metagenome | isolation source: river surface water | place: USA:Blue River Watershed | collected 2017-08-19
GACGGACGCACCGAGACGCACTTCGTGGGTCGCGACGCACCCGTTGGCTACGACAGCTATGTCGCACGCTCGGCGGACGGGCCGGTGGTCCTCGCGAACCGCCAGCTGCGCGCGCTGGTGACCCGTGGGCTCGACGATTTCCGAGATCGCAAGCTGCTCGCAGTGACGCCCTCCACCATCCAGCGCGTCGTCATCGATGACGGCCGTGACGCGGAGACCGGCGTTCGCAGCGCAGAGCTCGTGCGTCGTGACGACGGCTGGTGGGTCGGCTCCACGGCCCGCGCCGACGAGGACGCGGTGCAGGAATGGCTGTCTCGCGTCGCGACGGTGAACGCGTCGCGGTTCACGGACGACGCCGACCTCGAGGCCGTCGGACTCGCGCGGCCACGGGCGTCCATCACCATCGAGGACGCGGGAAAGACACACGTCCTACGCTTTGGTGCCGCAGAAGGCCCGGACGTCTACGCCCAGGGCGACGGGAGCGCAGCCGTCGTCGAGGCTTCAAGCCTCGAGCTGTTGAAGGTGACGGACTGGGCGGCTTCGAGCGCGCTGCCTCTGCACCGCTACGCCATCGACCGTGTCGAACTGAAGCTCGGCGATGAACCCGTGTCGGTGAGCAAGAAGGACGGAACCTGGACGACGTCGAGCGGCGCCGCCGTCACGGACATCGACCGCGTGTTCGACGCCCTCGCCGCCGTGAGAGCCCAGCGGGAGGGTGACGTTTCCCCGCCTGACACGGTGGCCGGAACCGTGACGCTCGGAGAGGGCGATCGCACCCTCGTGCTGGAGCTCGGCCCCGCGGATGGAACCGTCCGCGTCGCCCGGGACCGCGCCGGCGGGGCTCCGTTCAAGGTGGACGCCGCACGGGTCGACGCCCTGCTCCAGGCGCTCCGCTAGCCCATCGCGCGCGACGCGACTGGGCGACGGACCCACGGAACTGGGCTTGGGAGCAGACGCTTCGCTGCGTCCGCTCCCCGCATCCGAGACGCGCTGGCTAGAGCACGATGCTGGACGTCAGGCGCGTCCGCAGCAGCGCACGTAGCGTGTCCGCCGACTGCGACGCGATGGCGTCCGCCAGCGTCGCGTCCTGACCACGCACCTCGGCGAGCGCCTCTTCGGCGCCACGAGCGTCCCCGGCCGCCTCACTGGCGATGGCGCGCGCGAGCAACAGGCACGCCCGCACCGCCGGGGCAACGGTCTCCACCGCGAGACCGCGCTCGGCGAGGCTCAACGCCTCGGATGGGTCGTCCCGGCGAAGCGCAAGCTCCGCCAGACGAACGAGCGCCTCGGGCTGCGCGGGCTCGAACGCCAGCGACTTCTCGTAGTGCTGCGCGGCGCGGGGTGCGAGGTCCATCTTCGCGTCGAGCACATACCCCTTTCGGATGTAGGCCTCGATGACGTCGGCCGGATCCTGCGTGTGGTAGATGATGTTGTTGTACGTGCCGAGGAGCTGGTTCCAGTCCTCGGCCGCGATGAGCACCTCGGCGTAGCCACGCAGCGCAGCGACGTCGTTGGGCCGGAGCTCCAGCGCCTTCACCAGCCGCTTGCGCGACTTGTCGACCGAACCGAGGCGCAGTTCGACCCGCCCCAGACTGGTGTACAGACGCGCGAGATGTTCGGCGTCGCCGAGCCCGCCCGTGAGCTGCAGCAGCTTCTGGTACACCTTCTCCGCCGCCCGCCACTCTGCGGCGCGCATGTAGAGCGGCCCGACGGCCTCCAGCGACGGGAGGTGCGCAGGGCTGAGATCGAGCGCGCGCTCGAACCGGGCCCGAGCTTCGTTCTCCCGACCCAGACGACGCAGCGCCTCGGCGTACCGGTAGAAGTAGGTCGCTACCTCGACCTGCGTGTCGAAGTCCTCCGTGTCCCGGGCCGCTTCATGCGACTCGAGGCGCTCGAGGAGCGGCAGCGCCGCCGCCATGTCACCGCTCTCGAAACGGGCATCGGCCTCGAAACGAAGCGCGTCGGCGTGATCCGGCGCGACCGCGAGGAGCGCGCTGTACACGCCGGCCGCGAGACCTCGGTCACGCGCGCTGTCGAGCGCGAGACGGGCGGCACGCTCGAGCAGCGGCACGGCGTCGGCGGGGGCCGAGGCGCGCGCCCGTCGGGTGAGCACGTCGATCGCCTTGTCCCACGCCGAGCGACCCACGTGGATCCCCTCGAGGAGCTCCGCCGCCGCAGCATCGGTCGGTTCACCCGAGACGGCGGCGTCCAACCAGCGCACCGCCTCGTCGTCGCGCTGGAGCTCCCGCACGAGCACCTGACCCACCCGCGCCTGCAGCGCGGAGCGATCCGCGCCGTCGAGCACGCGCACCAGCATCTCCGCGTGTGCCACGAAGGTCGACCAGTCCGCCAGGGACGCGCTCAGCGCGACGAGGCGACCCAGCGCCTCGCGATTCTCGGGCGCGAGATCGAGCACCTTTCGCCAGGCGTCGACGGCGACATGTCGGTCGCCGATGTGCACATCCCACGTGCGCGCGGTCTCCACCAGGAGCTCCACGCGGGCCGTCCCCGCGGCGAGGGCTGCCTGCCGCGAAAGCACACCGACGCGCGCGCTCCAGTCCTCCGCCAGCTCGGCGAGACGACGCAGACCTGAGAGGGCCTCAGCGTCCTCAGGAGCCACGTCGAGCGCCCGGGTGAGCGCGGCCCTCGCACCCTCGTGGTCACCGTCACGCTCGCGCAGCTCCGCCACACGGCGTTGGATACGCGCGGCATCCGCAGGAGCGCTCGCCGTCGCGGCGAGCTGTTCGAAGTATCCGATCGCGAGATCGCCCTCGCCCCGGGCTCCGGCGATGCGCGCCAGCGCCTCGAGCACGTCCCGGTCGCCCGGTCGCGTCTCGTGGAGCTGACGGTAGAAGTCCCAGGCTTCGTCCGTTTCGGCGAGCTTCTCCGCGAGCACCCAACGGCAACGCGCGCCGATCGCATCGGCCTCGACCTCCTCACGCGTGACCGCCATGCGCGCCTGAAGCGCGGCGAACAGCTCCGACCAGCGCCCGGCGCCCTCGAGCAGCGCCTCGATCTCGATCAGCGTCGCGAGGTCAGCCGGAGCACCGTGCAGCCGCTCACGGAGCACCGCGAGCGCGCCGTCGAGGTCGCCCGCGGCGGCCAGATCCCGCGCGAAGCCGACGGACACGTCATCGCCCAGGCGACCATAGGCGGCGCGAACGGCCGCCGGGTCCTGCGCCTTCGCAGCGGCGGACAGCACGCGGTCGAAGGCGCGTCCCGGCGTGGGCATCGCCTCGAACGCGGACGCCCAACGTACCTGCGCGTCCGCTTCGCCGTCCGCGGCCTCGGCACAGAGCGCCGCCGCGTAGAGGAGTCCGGCGCGCGAGGACGGGTCGCCAGCGTCCGCGAGGAGAGCATACCCCTGCGCGGCGACCGACGTCCGCAGATCCACGGCGAGCGCCGCGAACCCGGCTTCGCCCCTGGACACCCCTTCGGCAACAGCGTCCGCGACCCGAGGCGTGACGCCTTCGCGCGCGGCACGCAGACGGAGCGCGTCGAGGCCAGCGTCTTCACCCGCGGACTCGAGCAGCGCCGCGGCGAGATCCGACGCGTCGACGGCGAGCGCGTGGCCGGCGACCCAGCGCGGCGCGGCGACCGGTCCACCGTTGACGAACTCCCGGACGCGGGTCGCGTCGCCACGTTCCGCCGCGAGCTCGACCGCCCGCGCGCGCCAGAGCGGCGCGGCGCCAGCTCCGCTGTCGGACAGGCGCCCGTAGAGTTCCTCGGCCGCAGCGCCGCCCTCCTGGAGCGCGACCTGCTGCGCGAGCGCGGCCGCACCGCCATGACGCACGTCCTGGCCGAGGATCTCGTAGACATACTGGCGCGTCTCGTCCGGACGCATCGTCGCGAGGGCCGAGGCCGCCGCGAAGAGGTGCCAGGCCCGACGTTCGCCGCTCTCGCCCGCATCCGCCTGCATGCGTTCGAACTGCGCGTACGCATCCCAGCCACGGGCCGCACCCGAGAGATCCTTCGCGAGGAGAACCGCCGGCAGGAAACCCGGGCTCAGCGAGAGGCAACGATCGATGCACTCCGACGCCATGGCGAGCTCGGTCGTGCGGTCGGCGAGCACGCGCGCGGCGCGGTAGTACAGGCTCACGGCCTCGTTCGCGTCCCGCGTGACGTTCGCGGCGTTCCGGAGCACCTGGGCGAGGGTGAGCCAGTCACCGAGCTCGGCGAGCGAACGCGTGTACGCATCCAGGCTCGGCGCGAAGTCGGGGACGGCCTCGAGCGCAAGACGGTACTGCTCGCGCGCGCGAGGCAGATCCTCCATGCGGACCTCGTACACGGAGCCTGCCCGCTGACGGTGCAGCGCCACCTGACCGGGGCGATCGGCGAGCAACGCGCGCTGCTCGTACACGGCCGCCAGCGCCGGCCACGCCTGCGTGCGCGAGCACACGCGCTCGAGTCCCTCGAGCGCCGGGAGGTAGCCCGGAGCCACGTCGAGCACGCGCTCGTAGTGGACACGCGCGCGATTCGGATCGTCGAGCGGCCCTTCGCAGGTCTCGCCCATGCGGTACAGCACCGTCACCATCACCGACGGGTCGGCGAGGCGCTCGAGACGCGCGTCCAGGAAGTCCACGATGTCCTGCCAGCGCTTCTGACCCTGCAGGATCCGGAGCACACCCTCGGCAGCGGGAGCCGCGGACGCATCCTCGGACGCGCGCCGGTACCAGGTCAGCGCTTCCTCCGCAGCGGCGGATCGCATCTCCGACGCGTTCGCGGGGTCGTTCGCGCGACGCTCGGCGAGGTGGCCCACCCGCCAGGCCAGCCAGGACGGCGCCCCGGCGCCCAACGCGGTCGCCTCGTCACGCGCGCTCGCGAGCAACATGTCTTCGCGGTTCGTCCGCACGCAGAGGGCCTCGAACGCGCGCCGAACGGGCTCGCACGCGGGGTCGGCCTCCAGCGCCGCGGTGAGCGTCGCCATCGCGCGGACGCCGTTCGGCTCCAGCTCGTACCAAAGCGACGCCGCGCGCCCCAACAGGAGCGCCGCGTCCGTCGGCGTCACCCCGCGCACACGCGCGGCCTCGTCGGCGAACAGCTCCGCGAGGGCCTGCGTCTGACCCGCGGCCTTCAGCGCACCTGCGAGCCCGGTGAAAGCCTCGAGGCTGCCAGGCTCCGCGGCCCGCGCACCCTGCCATGCGGCCACGGCTTCATCGCCCGCGCTGAGCGCGCGTGCGCGGCGACGACGCGCCGCGGCCCCCGCCAGGCCGGGGAGGGCTTCTCCGAGCGCGTCCAGAAGGGGCAGGGCCGCGGGAGCGTCCGCGGGCTGGACGTCCAGCGCGGCCAGGAGCGCGGGCACCCAGCCCGGCGACCTCGCCACGGCCTGGGTCGCGAGCATCACCGCACCCGGCGCCTGCCCGAGCCGGCGGGATAGTTCAGAGGCCTGAACGAGCGCCTCGGCGGCGGCGATCCCCTGCGCCCCCATTCCAAGACCGGCGAGCGCGTCCCGCTGACGATCCATACGACCCATCTCGGTCGCGACACGGGCGCGCTCACGCATCCACGCGACGGGGTTGACCGTCGGACGGCCACCCTCGTCGAGCCACCCGAAGCGTCGCGACGCAGGAACCTCCTGCAGCTCCCCGACGCGCACGGCCTGCAGGAACAGCTCCGCGCGGACATCGCCCTCCGAGGCACGCGCGCGACGCAGCAGCGTCCGAACCCCTTCAGGCAGATCGCTGTCGACGTCCTGAACCTCAGCCTCACCGGTCGACGGCTCCACGACCTGCGGAGCCGCTGCGACGGGCTCCGGCGTGGCGGAGGGCGGCGCGGGAACCGCGTCCGTCTCGTCCGCGGGCGGCAGCACCACCTCGGTGTGCTCATCCGGCAGCGGCACAGGGAGCGTAGACGGGTCGATGATGGCCATCGAAACCCCGGTCAAGGTCACCTCGGCCGTCCCCTCGACAGGGAGAATGTCGGTCGTGTCCGGCTCGGCGGGGAGCATCGGAAACACGCGTGGCCCGTCCACGGGCGGCGCCGCGGGAGCCTCCCCGGAGGACGCGCGCGCCGCGGCGGCGCGAGCCTCGGCCTCCGCCTGCGCCATCAGGCGCTCGGCGAGCGTCAGTTCTTCTTCCTCCACCTGCGGCTTCGCCTTGCCCTTGGCGGGCTTGGGCGGTGGCGGCGCGATGACCGGCTCGGGGGCGTCCCACGAGGCCGTGGAGTTGAAGAAGTCGTCCTCGAGGTCACCAAAGCCGGAACCGTTTTCCGGGGGCGTCTTCGTCGACATGGGGCTCCAGAGCGAGTGGGCCTCCATGTAACAAGGCCTCCCGCAGAACTCCGCACCGCTCGTCAAGGATGCGTTAGTTCCACGACGTGTGGTCCCTCCTGCTCTCTCTCGCGCTCCCGGCCGTCGCCGCTGATCATGACCCTGCGCTCCACTGGCAGACCCTCACCACGGCGCACTTCCGGATCCACTTTCACGACGGCGAGGACGTCCTCGCGCGCGAGATGTCGGTGCGCGCCGAGACCGCCTGGGCGACGCTGACGCCCGAGATCGGCACCTCACCCACGGATCCCATCGAGCTCGTGCTCGTCGACCCGACCGACGACGCGAACGGCTACGCGACGGTCATCCCGCGCAACACCATCGTGATCTTCGTGACGGCGCCCACCGAGGATTCGACCCTCGCGTTCTACGAAGACTGGAACGAGGCCATCGTCACCCACGAGCTGACGCACATCCTCCACATCGACACGGTGGAGGGGCTCCCGAAGATCGCGCGCACGCTGATGGGCAGCATCATCTCCACCCATCAGGCCTCGCCCGGCTGGATCGTCGAGGGCTACGCCACCTTCCAGGAGACGCGGTTCACGACCGCCGGACGCGGCCGCGCGAAGCTCGTCGACATGATGAAGCGCGCCGCGGTGCTGGAGGATCGCTTCCCGCGCCTGGGGGACATGGATGGCTACGGCTCCGTCGCCCCGGGCGGGAACCTGCGGTACCTGTGGGGTCAGGACTTCCTCCAGCACATCGCGGACCGCACGCGGGACGGCGCCTGGACCGACTGGGTCCACACCTACGGGCGCTCCCTCCCCTTCGTGCTCCCCGCGCGCCGCGTGTTCGGCCGCAACTTTCGCGAACTGTACGCAGACTGGAAAGTGACGAGCACCGAACGCTACCGGGCCCAGCTCGACGCGATCGAGGCTGAAGGCGCCACCGAGGTCACGTTCCTGACCCCCGAGGCCCGGACCTGCGGGACGGCGGCGTGGAGGCCCACGGCGCCCGGGGCACCGCAAGAGCTCGCGGTGAGCTGCTCCGATCCGAAGCGCGGGAGCACGACCTGGCTCCTGCACCCCGACGACGGCGGGAAGGACGAGCCCTTGATCAAGGGGACCTGGTCGCGCACGCTGGCCTGGCGGGCAGACGGTCAGGCGCTCGCCTACGCGAAGTCGCACGCCGTGCGGCTCTACAAGACCTACGACGACAGTTACCTCTACGACCTCGCGAGCAAGACCTCCCGCACGCTGACACGAGACGCCCGGGCGCGCGACCCGGTCGTCGCCCCCGGCGGCGAGCGCGTCTACGTCGTCACCAACGGCGTGCAGGACACGCGCGTGCAGGTGCTCACCGCCGACCAACGGCTCCGTCCGCTCATTGACGAGCCCGGCGCCACGATCTACGGCACCCCACGACCGAGCCCCGACGGCAGGATGCTCGCCGTGAGCGTCTGGCGAGATGGGCTCCGCGACCTGTGGCTCTACACGGCCAACGGTGCCCCGTGGCGACGGGTCACGATGGATGCGGCCCTCGACCGCGAACCCGCATGGAGCCCCGACGGCACGATCCTGTACTTCGCGAGCGACCGCGGCGACAAGCCGGACATCCACGCGCTCGACCTGACCGACGGCAGCCTGTGGCGTGTCACCAACGTCCGCACGGGGGCCTGGGGGCCGGCGCCGAGCCCCGATGGCAAGCGACTCGCGTTCACGGTGCACAACGTGCTGGGCGCGCGGATCGCCACGATTCCCGTCGACCGGAGCACGTGGACGGCGCTCGGCGCCCTTCCCACCTGGGCCGACCAGCCTGCGGGAAGCCTCGACGCGACGACCTGGCCGACGCTCGCGCCGCTGCCGGAGCCCACCGTCGTTGTCACCGCGACCGAGAAGCCCGCAGCCGCGGAAGCGCCGTCAGACACGAAGCCCTACACGCCATGGTCGACGCTGTTTCCGCCGACGTACTGGCTCCCCGGGACCTTCCTGACCACGACCGGCGAGAGCCTCGGCCTCTACGCGGTGGCGTCGACCTACGCCGAGGACACGCTCGGCTGGGTCGGCTATGGCGGCTACGCCACCTACCGCACGGACGCGAACGTGCTCGGCGGAGGCGCTGCGGTGCGGATCAACCGCTGGCGGCCTGTCGTCTCGATCGGCGCCAACACGGCGGCATGGCCCTTCGGGGACATCTACCGGGAGACCCGCGCGCCCGAGGGGGGAGGCGCGACGATCCCCGGCGTCGAGACCACCCGGCGGAGGTACTGGGACCGACGCACCAGCGGCTACGCGAGCGTGGGATACCCCTTGACCGACCGCACGGCGTCGACGTTCTCGTGGCAGGGAACGCTACGCGCGCCCCTCGATCCGCTCCCCGAGGACGCCGCCCCGGCCTACCTGCCGACGCGGGGCTTCTTCTCCACGTTGGGCGCCGGCTGGCGCTACGGTACGGGAAGTTCCTACGCGCGGAGCATCTCGCCCGAGCGTGCACGCTCCCTCGCCGTGGGCGTGGAGTGGACGCCGTCGTTCCTGGGTTCGAACACCTACGACGACACCGGCGCGCGCGTTCCGTTCGACCAGCTTCAGGCCAACGTGGACGGACGCGCGTACCTGTCCGTGCCCCGCCTCGACAACCATGTCCTCGCGCTCCGCGGCGCCACCGGCATCACCGTCGGCGACGGCTTCCGCTACGGCAGCTACCGCCTCGGCGGTGACTTCAGCGAAGCGGGTCTCACCGTCCTGCCCACGGAGTGGCGGATGCTGCGCGGGTTCTGGCCGGCGAGCGACAGCGGCCAGTCCTATGCCCTCGGCTCGGCCGAGTACCGGCTCCCGCTCCTGTGGGTGGAGCGCGGCTTCGGTACGCTGCCCGCGTGGGTTCGCAACGTGCACGGCGCCGTGTTCGTCGACGCGGGCGACGCCTTCGACGCGCCGGACGAGCTCGCGCTCGGCAACGTGCTCGTCGGAACCGGCGCAGAGCTCCGCGGCACCGCCATCGTCGCCTGGGGCTACCCCCTCCCCTGGCGGCTCGGCTACGCCTTCGCCGTTCAAGGCGATGGCAAGGCGCCCGGCAGCCCGGAAGGCCTCTACGCCTCGCTCGGCTCGAGCTTCTGACGCAGGCTCAGAAGCGGTACCGAGCGCCGGCGCTCACCATCGGCCCGCCGAGGCCGTTCCCCTCGCGCCCCTGGATGCCTGCGTAGCCGGCGGCGACGCGAAGGCCCACGCTGCCGTCGTCACCGTTGCCGCGGAGCCACGTGTGGACGCCCGCCTCGAAGGACGTCACGCCATTGGCCCCCGACGCGAAGTCGACGAGCAGGTCCGTGCGCGGCCCCGTCGGCACCCATCCCGTGATGGCGATGGCGCCGAACATGAAGGCATCGCCCTCGTCGATGAGGGTCGCCTTGTCCCCCGAGAGCGAGGCGCTCTCGTAGTCGAAGGTAGGGTCGATGCTGTACGTCGGCACGAGCACGAGCGTGTTCCGTACATCGACGTGGAGCCCGTCCCGCGCGCCGAGGCGCGCCTCCTGCACGAAGGACAACGCGCCGGTGAGGTCGGCAGGCGGGTTCGCGACGTCCGCGCCGTAGGTTTCGAGGCCCGGGTTGCTCGTCAGCATGGTCCAGCCCGTGCCGAGGCCGAACGCGATGTAGCGGGTGTCGTAGCCGCCGCTCACGAGGGCGCCGGCTGTGGACACGTTGCCATCCGTGCTCGCTCCCACGGCGACAGGCGTCAGACGGGCGCTCGCGTACCAGGGCCCCTCGAAACCGCGCGTGAGCCACGCGTCACCGACGAGCGCGACGCCCAGCGTCCCCACGGGGAGCAAAGGGCGAAGCACGATGCCCGCCTCCCGGAAACCGTCGAAGCGCGCGGGCGCGTAGGTGGTGTCCTCCGAGTATGGCCGCGTCGCCACGCGATCCCCCGCCATCACGCGGCCGCCGCGCCCGACGGCGATGATGGCGCGCGTGCCCTCGAGCTGCGCGACGACGCCGCCGGCGACCTCGCGTTCCACGGGCCGGCGCTCCACGCCGGCGCCCGTCATCGAGGGGACCTCGACCTCCTCGGTGC
>JACCEE010262382.1_pt1 | contig 10270 bp, 7 predicted proteins | sample 7449931 | NCBI WGS metagenome assembly JACCEE01 (sample SAMN15323457, study PRJNA562643) | freshwater metagenome | isolation source: river surface water | place: USA:Blue River Watershed | collected 2017-08-19
AACTGCGGCGAAGAGGAAGTTGCCAGCAAACATCTGGCTTTGTATCTACAAAGTGAATTTCGCGCTTCTGTGCAAGATGGTGAAGAACGCAACCAAATGATCCGGTAAATCCTGGAGCTTCGTAACCTTTTCGATTTAAGAAGATACATGCATCGTTAACAGTACGAGTCTTGCGCTCTTTATCTTCATCTAAATCTGTAATTCGAAGTTGTCCACCTGGCTTCTTTGGACGAGCCTCTTCATAAAATTGCCACATATCTGGAGTCAGGAATTCAGCTGCCTTGCGAACGCGAATCTCATCATCTTCATCCGAATACATTGCGCCTTCGGTGCAGCAGCCATCATTTGGGCGATCTTTAAACACGCCCTGGCATCCATCGCCGTAGATACAGGTCCAAAATGAAGTCAACCAGGTGAGGTCACACTTGAAGATTTCTTCCTCGTCATTTGGGTCTGTGAATTCGACCCAGTCGCGTGCGAAACCCGGCTTTATCTCTGACATAGTCGCAGAGCCTACGCGTACTCTTTCGCCATGGCTAATTACGAAGGCATCTCAGAAGTCACAATCATTGGTGCTGGAACTATGGGAGAAGCATTTATTGCAGCTCTCATTCGATCAGGTATGAAGCCTTCAATTATTACTATCGTCGTGAGACGTGAAGAACATGGCGCAGAGCTAGCCAAGCGCTACGGAGTCACTGTGAAAGGCCTTGCAGAGGCTGTAGCAACATCAGATGTCGTCATCCTCGGAATCAAACCGCAGGGACTTTCAGATTTACTTCCTCAGATTCAGCCACACCTCAATGCCGATTCTCTTGTGATTTCACTGCTTGCCGGAAAGACAATTGCTGGAATATCTGATGGGCTAGCAGGCCACACAGCGATTGCTCGTGTGATGCCAAATACTCCGACCCTTATTGGAAAAGGTATGGCTGGCTACTCACTTTCCTCAGGTGTTACTGCACCTCAGAAGAAATTTGTTGATCAACTACTTGATGCAACAGGTAAGTCAATTGAAATTCCGGAAGAGCTACAGAATGCACTTACCGGAACAAGTGGATCAGGACCTGCCTACTTTTTTAGATTTGTCGAAGCAATGATTGATGGTTCTGTTGCAATGGGTCTCTCTCGCGAAGATGCAACAAAACTTACAATCCAAACGATTGTCGGAGCAGCAGCTCTGCTCGATGAATCCGGTGAAACGCCAACACGTCTACGCGAGAAGGTGACTAGCCTCAAAGGTGCAACAGCTGAAGCCCTTGCGGTGTTTGATGAAGCTGGAATCTCAGAGATTGTTGCAAAGGCAATGGCGGCATCTGCGCGACGTTCAGGGGAGCTCGCACAGTAATGAAGTTTCTTGCCGTAGTTGTGGCAGCGCTACTTGCTTTTTCAACACCTGCAGAAGCTGCTCAGAAGAGAATCGCAGTAAAGAAGATTGAAAAGATTGCAGTGACTTCCGGAGCTGAGTTACTTGTCGCAAATGGTTCTTCGATTGTCACAATTTCAAATGTAGATTCAACAACATCTGATATCGCTCTCAGTGCGATTGATATCTCTGGCGCTGCCCTTTGGAACACAGTCGTTGATTCAGGCGGTGACGAGATTGCGATGGCGTCAGCGAGAGATAACGCGGGAAACCTATGGATTGCAGGTTTCTCCGCTACTCCTGCACCACAAGAGAGCGCCACATCTACTAGCGTCGCAGAGAACCCTGATTCAGTTGTGGTTGAACCTACTCAAGATTCTCGTAACGATTTAAATCGTCTAACCATCTGGAAAGTTTCATCATCTGGTGAGTTGCTGGAAACCTTTAACTCAACCGAGAATCTGCCTGGGCTGATCAACGCAATCTCGGTCACAAGCTCAGGAGCCTCTCTTGTCGGCCAGTACAACCAGAGATCCTTTATTCAGAACGTTTCACCAAGCGGAGCCTTCGGAAAAGTTCTCTATATCGGAACTTCTAAGACAACTTTAAATTCCGTAGTAAGAAACTCTGATGGCAGCGCAAGCGCATTTGGCTTCAGTACGGAGACTTTAGGTGGGAAGCGATTAGCTGCCAAGCAAGATGGGGTTCTTATTAAGGTATCCAAATCAGGAGCCCTCACAAGCGTCGTGAGAAGTTCTGCAATAAAGGCAGAGAGATCTTGGCTTTCAGCAGATTTCAACTTCCTGCTGAGCGGTTATGTAAAGACAGGAAAGAAGATTGAAACCGCAATTACTAAATTCTCTCCAGCCTTTGCGCCGGTGTGGACTTTGAGAGTTCCATCAACAGGTGAATCTCGCGCAATCACTGCTGGTAAATCTTCTCTTCTTGCACTTAGCTCAAACGCCTCAGTTCCTTCGCTTATTGGTTGGAATCCAACTAAGGCTGGGTTGTTACTTCTCACCTTCGATGGAAAAGGGTTAATCACCGCCGCCAAAGGGTCATCAGAGTTGATTACGCCAATTGCTCTGTCGTACTCCAAAGAAGTTGGTGCGGTAGGACTTGCCAAGAGTTCAGATGGTTCAGTGGCGCTCTTTAAATTCTAAAATTAAAAACACTACGGTCTAAACATTGAGAGTTGGCCGTTGACTCCGGCAACTAAGTAACGAACTCGGTCAATCACAATCCAAGCCGAAGATATTCCTTCATCATTCTGTTCAGCTGAAACCAGAGAGATCGTTGGAGTTTTCCGTGATTGATCAAGTACACAAAGCCGTTGAGCGCAGTTAAATGCAGTGGCAGTTCCATCGGTATTGAGATATTTACCTGGGGCTCCATAGTTTTCAGTGGTTATAACGTTCTGCTGTGGAGAGTTCTGCACCAGACTCCAGCGAATTTTCGCAGGGTTTGGTGTTGTTGCTGGCGATGCAACTAACCAGCTGGCGGTAATTCCCGCGATGCTCTTTGCGATCGAAATGTCATACCCTGGCATTGGCGTTGTTGCACCGCTTGATTCAAGGTTGTAATAACTCCAAGGGGAATTAGAGAAGGTATCGCGACTTGCAACACGCACCTCTCCAGATGTTGCTTGCTTTCTCTGATTGATGGAAAGCACAGAGTCATAAATGACATATGTCTTTCGCCCATTAAAGGCAGCTTTCAGGTGGAATCCAACATCGCCAGTTGTGCGACCATCTGTCTTGCGATCGTCATCTATTAATTCGTAGCTCCACTTTGCTGCGCTCTTGAGGCGAGATGCACCGAGCAGAATTCCTTGGCTCTCATCTCGGTAGAAGACTTGAATACCAGCAGCTGTAGCTACACAAGCGCTGGAGATGCTGACATCACTGGCGGTGCGGGTACGCACAGGATCTTTGTAATCGTTGACTGCTGTTCCATTGCCATCAACAATCTCGTAGGTAAATTTCTTGCCGTCATATGTTGCATAGCGGAGATCGCGGTCTTTGTTATCAGAGTAAAAGATATGCAGAGTTTGTGTAGTGCCTGATCCATTGACGCAGGCGGAGATGGGGCTAGTTATTGGATTCTTCGTACGTGGCGCAGTTCCACCAACGCCATCAATCGTTAACTTCTTCCACTTCTTGCCTTCCCATGTAGCAATCTTGAGACGGCCGCTTCCGGCATCTGAGTACAGAACTGTCGGCTTTCTATTGAAGCTCACACTGGTTACATGAGTACCGGTCGAATTTTCATCGATAACAAATCTCTTCCACGATGCTTGTGGAGTTATAGGAGAGGTAATGACCGCATCTGAAGTTCCATTGGAGTTAGATGCGACCACGCTAAATGTGTAACTCACGCCATTCTTGAGCCCCGTAAAAGTGATGGGTGAAGTTAACCCACTCTTAACCTCGTTTGTAACTAGATTTTTGACCGAGTAAGTGGAAATCTGCGCAGAGCGTGCATTTGCCGGAGGATCGAAGTTAATAATCGCTTCTCCGTCAGAGATCAAGGCAGTTGCATTTCGCACTGCTTGTGGGATGCCGACAGCGAGTCCGACAGGTGGCTTTCTGCGCATATCTTCCATCATCGCAAGCAGGAGCGGTCCGGGTTCTCTAAAAATTTCTCCTGCTTCCAGATTAGGAGTCATGATCCGATTGATAGAAGAAGAGTAAGTGGCTTCATCTAAATGACTTACAGATGAACCTTCCTCATATCTCGCTGGCGTATAGAGCTTTGGTTTTGTTCCGCCGTTTGCTGCGATGCCAAGTGCACCAGACCACTCAAGAGTAGAAGTGAGAGCTTTACCAAGTTCAAGTGATGGGCTCGGGAGATCAGAGAGTCTGCGTCCATCAGGTAATTGAGCGTATGCGTTATATGGAGTTGGTTGATCAATACTTCCGTATCCGAAAAAGTTGTCATATGAATCAGTTGATAGAAATCCGAGGCCATGGCCCATTTCATGGAGAAATACTGATTGCAGGTCATATTCATTTATTTGAGGAGAACCGTCATTGCGAGTATTCCAACTTGCTACAGAGTTAACTTGAATAACCATCTCAGGGTTACCTGCATCTAAATCTTTACCTGCAAGTGCATTTGCTAGTGCAGATGGATACCAGAGGCTGGGATCGGGAGCCCCATCAAAACCTGCGTAGAAGTTTCCGGGACGGGCGCTTCCTAGAATTCCACTTGATGCTGATCTGCTCCATGTTGCATCAATTGTTATCGGTACTTTCGATGCAAAGTTTGCGCCCCAAATATCTACCGCAGCTTGAAAATCGCGCTTGGCCCACTCAGGGAAGTTCTTGTAGTTAACGACAAATTTAGATTTCTGCTCAAGGTTTGCAACCTTCGGTGGACGAGTTTGTGTCGAATCTGCACTTGGCCCTGCATAGATATGACCCCATACAGTCGATGTTGCGACCTTAAATGTGCTGAGCGCTTGAGATTGAACCGGTACTGCAAATGAGAAGAGGAGTGTGGAGAGAGCGAGAACACTCGCTGATTTCCGCATTAAGCCTCTCATAGCGGGTAACGCTATCAGGGTGGGAGAATGCAGTCATGGTCACAGTTACGGTTTATTCACGCCACGGCTGTCATCTATGCGAAAGCGCTGAGAAAACGATTGAGTCAGTAAGAGAAGATCTCAGGAAAGATTTGGAATTCTCTGTGGAAATTCTTTATATCGACGGTAATGAAGAGCTGGAAAAATTGTATGGCACTGAAGTTCCGGTCATTCATATCAATGGAGAACACCATGACTTTTACAGAGTTGATCCGGTGAGGTTTAAAACTTCCCTTGAAAAATATCGTCAGCATCAATAATTTTGTAAGAGTAACCCTGTTCAGCTAAGAAACGTTGACGGTTCTGAGCAAAATCTTGATCAATGGTGTCGCGAGATACGACTGAATAAAACTTTGCGCCACGTCCATCTGCCTTAGGTCTCAAGATTCGGCCAAGTCTTTGTGCTTCTTCCTGTCTTGAACCAAATGCGCCTGATACCTGAATTGCAATAGTTGCTTCAGGAAGATCGACTGAGAAGTTGGCAACTTTAGAAACAACTAAACAGGTAATTTCTCCGGTACGAAATGCTGCAAAGAGACGTTCACGTTCTTTCTGCGGAGTATCTCCCTTGATTACTGGAACTCCTAGAGTTTCAGATAAATCATCTAACTGATCTAGATATTGCCCAATAACAAGGATTTGCTCATTGGCGTGATACGCCACGATTTCCTCAACAACTGTTCTCTTGGTGCGCGTTGTTGCGCATGTTCGGTAGCGATCTTCTGGCTCTGCAGTCGCATAAGTAAGTCGCTCGGCTTCAGTGAGATTTACACGAACCTCGATGCATTCTGCAGGTGCGATGTAACCCTGAGCTTCAATCTCTTTCCACGGTACATCAAAGCGCTTTGGCCCAATAAGCGAGAAAACCTCGCCTTCCATTCCATCTTCGCGCACCAAAGTTGCAGTTAAACCAAGACGTCTACGTGACTGGATATCTGCAGTGAAGCGGAAAATTGGCGCAGGAAGTAGGTGCACTTCGTCATAAATAATTAAGCCCCAGTCATGAGTATCGAAGAGATCAAGGTGTGCGTAAACACCATTCTTCTTCTTTGTCATAACTTGGTATGTTGCAATTGTTACAGGGCGAATCTCCTTCTTTGAACCTGAATACTCGCCAATCTCATCTTCATTCAATGTTGTGCGCTTTAAGAGTTCATCACGCCACTGGCGTGCTGCAACGGTATTTGTCACCAAAATTAAAGTTGTTGCCTTTGCATGTGCCATTGCTGCTGCGCCAACAATCGTCTTTCCAGCACCGCACGGGAGAACTACAACGCCAGATCCACCATGCCAGAAACCCTCGGCAGCATGCTCTTGGTATTGGCGAATCTTCCAGCCATCTTCCTTAAGTGCAATCTCGTGAGCTTGTCCATCAACATATCCTGCAAAATCTTCTGCCGGCCAACCAAGACGCAATAGCGATTGCTTAATCTGTCCACGTTGGCTTGGGTGCACTGCAATCGTTTCATTATCGATGCGAACACCAAGGAGTGGGGCGATTTTCTTCGCTCTGATCACTTCTTCAAGCACGCTGGTATCAGTAGTTACCAGAATCAAGCCGTGAATCGGATCTGCTTCAAGGCGCAGGCGACCGTAGCGCGACATGGTTTCTGCGACATCAACAAGAATTGAATGCGGAACTGCGTAACGTGAATATTTAATGAGTGTGTCGATTACGAGCTCTGCATCATGGCCTGCAGCACGTGCATTCCAGAGACCGAGGTTAGTTAATCGATAAGTATGAATATGTTCTGGAGAACGCTCTAACTCTGCAAACGGCGCAATAGCTCGGCGACATTCAGTTGAGAGAATGTGGTCTACATCAAGGAGAAGTGTCTTATCGCTCTGGACAATCAACGGTCCATCGGTCATGAGAGCAGCTCCTCAATAAATGCATGCAGGAAATCGCTGCGCTCTTGCATCGTTGAAACTTTGACCCATTCAGATGGAGCGTGAGCACCGCCGCCAACTGCGCCAAGACCATCGAGAACTTGCGCACCTGCAGCAGCTGCAAAGTTTCCATCACTTGCACCGCCGACTTCTGCGCAACCAAGAGGTGGCATACCTAGCCTTGCGGCAACTTTCTCTGCGCGTTCGTAGAGAGCCTTTGTGGAAGCAGGTTGGAGTGGAGGACGATTAAGTCCACCAGTGATTTCAATTTCGGCTTTTGGATTAACTGCTGCGAAAGATTTAATTTCCTTGTCAACACGTTCGAGCTCTGCTTGTGAGAATGAGCGAGCATCGATATCAAGGATTGCTAAATCTGGAACGGTATTTGTTGTATTTCCAGATGATAAAAGTGTGGGAACAACAGTTGTGCCGTGTTCTAGATTCTCTAAAGCAGATAGCTTGAGAATGGCATGCGCAATCTCAGTCGTGGAGTTGACGCCCTTCTCGGGTTCTAAACCTGCATGCGACGCTAATCCGCGAACCTTGATCTGGTACATCGCAGTTCCTTTACGACCAGTCTTTACCTTGCCATCAAGAGATGCTTCTAATACCAGAACTGCTTTGGCACGTGCGGATACTTCTTTAATCAAAGCCTTTGATGCGTGGCTACCTGTTTCTTCATCAGTCGTTGCAATAAGTGCAACAGAACCTTCAATACCTTTGAGTGCATAGAGAGCTTGAATAAATCCAGCCTTCATATCAAATGTGCCGGGGCCACGAAGAACATCTCCGTTGATCTCCCACAATGGCTGGTAAGAACCGTGTGGCCAAACGGTATCGAGATGAGCGAGAACAACAATCTCTGGCTCTTGCGCACCCCACCAGAATACGGGACGTCCCTCAATCTCTTTTACTTGTGCAGCTTTACCAAGTACTCGCTCTGCAATTTCGCTAGCAAGTGCAACTACAGATCGGCAGGCGGCAAGATCATCGCTGGGTGATTCGCAACGAACAAGCGCTTCCAGGTCTGCCAACATGGGTGTAAGTCTGCCGTATTCGGCGCTCTTCTCGCTTGTCATAGCGCTGCCACCCCAGTTATACGCGCAATTCTGAAGGTTTGGACTTCACCTGTTGCATGATCTCGAGCGATAAGTGAGCCCGCTGAGAGTTTCAGTGGATCAATAATTCGATGCGAGACCAAGCCATTGTTATCTGCATAACCGATAGAGAGCGAAGTTGCGGGTTGATTCTGTAAATAATCGCTGAGGAGTTCGAGCGTTTCATTTGCAGTTGTGCGGGGAAGCGAGCCGAGAGCTTCCTGTGCAATGTTTCGCATCGTGCTCTGCTTGCGACTTGATTTCTCGCCGGTGCGTAGTGCGCGAAGAGCACCTTCAATCTGAATCTCATCAGGCTTATCAATCTCACCAATAATTCTTGGCGGACGAGCTTTGCTCTGTGCCCGTTGAATTCGTGGTCCGCTGAGCAGAATTCCACGAGAATCTTCACCAGCTGGCAAATAGCCACAGCTGCGCAATACATTCATTGCTTCTGCTGCATCGTGGCCACAGATAAGAACTTCAGGTGCGATTCTGCGCAGAGATAAAATATCTAGACGCTTATCACCAAGAATTTGTGTAATTAAGGCGGCATCTTCACAGCGAATAAATGATGCGGTATTTCCAACGCGAAGTTTGCCGTGCTTCTTAGCAACGTCAGCAATTAAATAATCGAGTGGCTGCGGCATTGGAGTCTTTGAAGTCTTTGTTAGGAACTTACTGATCTCATCTCCGGTACGACCGTGATCTAATCCGCGTCGAATCGAGCCTTCAGAGAATCTAAATACCGTTGCACCACCGCGTGATTCAACATCGGCAATCAGTGCCAATTCTTGTGCAATCTCGTGCTCTAACGGGCCAGGTGCAATTGCAGTGTTATCGCTCTGAATCAAGATGTGATCAACTGATTTCGGTAGATCGGCAATGATGGATTCGTTATCGCCACCTTCCAGGAAATCGATTCCATAGGTGGAAATCTGACCTTGTCCAGTAAGTCCGAGCCATTCGGATTCACGTAAGGTCCAAGCAACATAATCCTTCTGTAATCCGCCAGATCTCTTACTTGGTGCCAGCCATTGTGCAGCCAAATAGATTGAATCCAAATCGGGAGCAATCTTTGAATTCTCTTTCAGTAGTTGAAGTACAAGTTTTCTAGTACTCGAAGCTAGCGATCTATCGAGTTCAGGACCGAGGGGTGCAACATTCTTCTGTCCCTCTTTACCCACCAAACCTGACATACGTGAAGAGATGAGCCAAGCAGATGTAAGGGTCTGCCAACGCATGGATGCGTTCTGCGCTAACCAGATATCAAATTGATGAGTTGGCAAAATCTTGTCATCGGCATCGATAGTCAATAAGCCTGCAAGATAAGAGACTTCAGCGATAAATGCTGCGCAGCTTTCATCGACACCAAGATGCAGTGAAAGTTCCTTAAGTTCGCGAACACCGAGACCGCCTGAGCGAAGAGCGGTTGCTGGCTCCTGAGCCCAAAAGTTTAAAACCTCTTCAGTCCAACGAAGGAAGGTCGTTATATTTGCAATTGCCGCTAGTTGAGTATTGCGCGCATCTCGTGAAGAACCAGTTACTGATGGTGGAGTACTTTCCAATTCGCGATGGACTTTATTTCCGCGTAAGTGAATCGCTACCTCTCTAGGCAGTACGACAGTTTGTTGGTTAAAGGGAATGAGAAATTTCTCTTCAAGTAGCCACTGGACACCAGCGCCAGGTTTCTTCAGATCACTGACTGAGCCTCTTGGTGGTCCCCATAACATTGCATCTAGGACCTTCTTTGATGCCGCTGGTGCTTCATCTAGCTTCTTAAGTTTCAACGGAGCAAGTGATGCTGGTCCCAGCCCTGCTATCTCATTGCCAAGTACTTCACGTAGGTTTGTTGGAATTCGATAACCATCTTTATCTTGATAAATCAGGGCTCTTTCAACGAGCGCCGGTAGTACAAAGAGCGCTGATTTTTCGCTGAGCGCCACTACTTCCTTCTCGGTAAATGGTTCGTTCAATACTGCGCAGATTTCAAGAATCTGTAGCTGCCATTTGTTGAGTCCATCAACGGCTCGCGCAAGACTTGGGGCAGAGGATGCTCGAATTGCAAGGCTTGCGATATCTGGCGGAACTGGCGTTACCAAATCTGGACGATACGTAAAGATGGCGATAAGCGCGGCATCATCAAGTGCGCGCAAGTAATCGGCATAAGAACGAATTTCCATAACCTGCCAACGATAGCCGTTAGTGAGGTTGCTGTGCCAATCGAGTTAGCGTTTGCGCGGGATCAGCCAGGGAACTAGAGCCGCACCTCTGCTTACAGCAGGACCAAGCAAGCGGTTGATGAATCGTGCTCTGCGAAAATCGTGAATAGGC
>JACCEE010712352.1_pt1 | contig 10268 bp, 11 predicted proteins | sample 7449931 | NCBI WGS metagenome assembly JACCEE01 (sample SAMN15323457, study PRJNA562643) | freshwater metagenome | isolation source: river surface water | place: USA:Blue River Watershed | collected 2017-08-19
CGCGGGAAGTGATGCAATCGCATCGTTTCACTTTTCTCGGGTCCCTCCGGCTAAAAAGTGTTGTACGCGCGCAACGTTGAGCGCGGCTTCCGACTCATTAGTTGCCGGCAGGGTAAACGGATCGCCAACAACAGGCCAGGCTTGTTGGTAGGCGGAGGTTGTCAGCTCTAAGTGCTTGATTCACCTTCTCTTTTACTATCTTCCTACCTACCAACCTTTTTATTAGAAGTAGTAGAGAGAGGGGGGTGCATAAAAGTAAAACCACCGAAAACCACGTACCCACCAATCTCACTAATGGTTGGCACACGGGTTGGTAGGTGGGATAGACCCTGCCAGACCCCGAAAAGGTCAATGAAATCAAGCACTTAGCTCACCCAACCTGGTTGGCAGGTGGTGGGGTCGGATGGGGGCAATTTTTCCAGGCAAAAAGTGAAAAGGCCCGGAAATTTCCGGGCCTCCCTGTTACGCCTTCACCCACCCTCGTCGTAGCGCGCGGACTTCCTTGTCCCAGACCTTCCTCGACTCGTACCCGAGCCCCGTCAGGATCTTGCCGATCACCATCTGCTCCGGCCGGCCAACCTGCTGGATGCGGTAGCCGAGCGCCTCGACCGCGAGTTCAGCGATCGTGAAGGCCCGCTCCCCGTTCGGGGTGTCGTCGATCGGCTGGCCGGGGACGTGCGCCCTCGGTTGCGCCAGCCAGCGCGCCACGATCTCCTGGCGCTCGTCGATGACCTTGAACTTGGCGTGCTCGGGCTTGGCGAGTTCTTGGGCCTGCTCCCACTCCACCCCGTTCAGGCCGAAGCGCGCCACGCCTTCTGCCCAGAGCTGGTCCCGGTCCTTGCGGAGCTGCGCGGGCTTCACCCTGCCGGTCACTTCCACAGGCAGCCAGCGGCGCTCCCCGGTCGCATCGTCCAGCAGTCCGTGCTCGTTCGCGGACCCCCAGAACACCACCCGGCGTTGGAAGCGCACCGCCAGCTCGCGGTACTTCGGAATCCACTCCTCCGTCCGGCGCGTGATGAACGCCTTGGTGGACTCCGACTGCCGGCCGCGCATGCCCTTCATCTCGGCGATCTCGGCCACCAGCTTGCCCCGCAGCACCCGGGCGAGGTTGTCGTCCTTGTGCGCCAGATCCACCTCGCAGAAGGCGTCCGGGGTGGGCGCCAGGGACGCGATGGCGGTGGTCTTGCCCGCGCCCTGCGGGCCCACCAGGATCACGGCCATGTCCGCCGGGACCCCCGGGCTCATCAGGCGGCCGGCCATCGCCGTCCAGGCGTAGGCGCCCACGGCCCGGGTGTAGGGGGTGTCCGGTGCGCCGAAGTAGGTCGAGAGGCTGGTGTCGATCCGCTTCACGCCGTCCCACTTCAGGGTGCGGCCCCACTCGATCGCGCTGTCGAAGCGGTGGCAGTCCGCCACGAGGTCGATGCACGACCGGGCGATCTCCAGGGGCACCTGCTTGAAGCCACGCTGCTCGAGCGCAACGCGGATGCGGGTGTAGTCCAAGTCGGTCATCGGGCGCCAGTTCCCGTGGGGGTCGCCCAGCATCACCATGCCCTTGAAGTCGTCGAAGCCGATCTTGTACCCGCTCTCGTCGCTCATCAGCGCGCTGAAGACCGTCGCCGGGGTGGCCGGCAGCGCGCCGTTCGCCGCGGCTGAGAAGCTGAGGGTCGAGGCGGCCGGCGCTTCCGTGGTGGCCCCTTCCGGCAGCTCGACCGGCACCACCCCGAACACCTCCGTGGGATCGGCGGTGCGGCGCGGCTGCTCCCAGCCTGCCCTGCTGGCACGCGCGAAGATCGAGCGGTAGTCGCTCCGGTCGCCCGAGAACGTCCCGAACTTCCACTCCACCTCGTCACGGCCGCTGTAGCCCGCTGCGCGGGCGCTGGCCTCGTCCCACAGGTCCAGGCCGATGTCGCCCAGGCACGCGAGGTTCTGGCCGGCCTTGATCCACTCGTCATAGGTCGAGAGGTCCAGCGCCGCCAGAGCGCTGCGCAGGTCCGCCACGCACTCGGCGCGCTCGCGCTCGCTCTTGCCCTCCCAGTCGGCCGGGCGCACGTCCTCGCGGGCGCTACCCTGCCGGGGAAAGTAGTTCTCGAGCACCCATTGCATCTGCGTGGTGCAGTCGGTGGCCGCCGAGCCGCCCCGCGGCGTGCCCAGCGCGATGAACTGGCCGTCGCTGTAGATTTCCAGCTCGCCCACAGGCGTGACCACCTTGCCGCGCTTGCCCGGGCCGTCGCCCCGGTACGTGAACCAGATGTGGAGCCCCCTGCCGGACACGCTCACCTCGACGAACGCGCCGGAGAAGAAGTCCAGCAGGCGTTGCGACTCCGGCTTCACCCGGCCGTCCTCACCGATCGAGCCGTCCATGTCCAGGCAGGCCAGGCCCATCTCGGGGGTCGGCCGGAAACCCACGCGGCAGCCGGTGTGGGCCGCCCATGCCTGGGCGTGCTCCCAGGAGAGCAGCGGGGCGGGGTTCAGGCGGCTGTGGTGGGTCTTGCCGTCGTAGTGCACCGGCACCTTCAGCGGCTTCCCCGCCGGATTGCGGGCGTTCGGCTCCTCACGCCAGAGCGTGAAGGCGTTGAATTTCTTGAGGCGCGGGTCAGTCATTGAACACTCGCTTCAAAATTTCCGGGGGGCAGGTCTTGATCTCGGGCGCTTTCATGCCCCACCCCTGCCGGATGACGGCCAAATTCTCGACGCGGATGGCTTCCAGCAAAATTTCCCGCCGGACGGTCAAAATTGAGCCAAAGTAGTGCAGCACCAGACTTTTCGAGCACCGGGCCTCGCGCGCCAGATCGCGGTCGGTCAAATTCATGTAGCCAAATTGCGCCGCCAGCTTCAGGCCGGCCGCCAAAATTTGAGCCTTGCGTTCTTCAGGGCGCATCTTCATTCCTCCACGCGGCCGAGGTCGGCCAGAAATTTCAGCAGGGCCTGCGCTCGGGCGGCGTCCACGGCTTCCTGGGCGGCAGCCTCCGCACGCTCGACCTGCGCCTGCTCCCAGGCGGCCAGCAGCTCCGGCGAGGCGGGAAACGTGGCGGTGTGGTGCGAGAGCGGCGTGGCCGCCCATGTCCAGCCCCGCTCCTTCCACTTTTCGGTCGCACCGAAGGGCATCGCGCGCACCACGCGCGACGAAACGAGCGTCACCACCCACCGCTCCAGCCCTTGCGGGCCGAACGAGAAGATGGTGTCGCCCACGACAGAGCTGCGCAGGGCGCGGGTGGCGTACTCGAGATCGGGAAGGGGGGTCATATCTCACCTGTCGAAAAGCGTGCGTCGGCACCTACCGACCAGAGCAGAGAAGCCCAGTTCAACTGGGCCATCTCGTGCGCATCGCCGGTCCATCGCCAGCCTGGATGCTTGACCTCCACGCTGACCATTTGCCCGATTGTAGAGCCCAGGTCCGCAGAAGTCACCACCCTCGGCCGCACACCGATCAAGTCGGCGGACTTGACGCGGGCGTTCATCTCCTTCGAGTCGTTCGCCAGCCCGTAGCGGACCGGGATTCCGCGCTTGTCCAGCAGGGCGCCGACGTTGTTTCTCCACAACAAGATCCCCTTCCGGGCGGCCTCCAGGCGGATCTGCTGCTGCACCGCCGCCTCACTGCCGGCGCGCACGGGCGCGGATTGGGGCGGCGGGCACAGCCGGATTCGCAGATCGACGAGTGCGGCGGCCGGGATGCTCCAGTCGGCCGCCCAGCGGGCGAGGGTGTCAGGCATGGTTGGCTCCTTCGAGGCGCTTCTGGATCAGCGGCCCGTAGTCCGGGTTCAGTTCGCACCCGAGGTACTGGCGCCCGTGCTGCAGCGCCACCTGTGCCGTGGTGCCGCTGCCCATGAACGGGTCCAGCACGATGTCGCCGGGCCTGCTGCCGGCCAGCACGCACGGCTCGATCAGCGCGGGCGGGAAGGTGGCGAAGTGGGCACCCTTGTAGGGGCGGGTGGCGACGGTCCAGACGCTGCGGCGGTTGCGTTTCCCGTCCTCGACGCGCTCGGCATCGCTGCTGCGGCCCATCTGGTGCGCGGCGGTCTTTCCTGTGTTGGACGACGACCCGGCTGCGCCCTTCACGGCTTCCTCGCGCATCGCCTCGCTGTCGAAAAAATACCGCTCCGACTTCGACAGCAGGAACACGTACTCGTGCGCCTTGGTGCAGCGGTCGCGCACGCTCTCCGGCATCGGGTTCGGTTTGTGCCAGATGATGTCCTGACGCAGATACCAGCCGGGCTCGAACAGGCTTGGCGGCTCAACCACCCATGATGGGATGTCGGCTGGCTCGCCTTGGTTTAGCGCCGAAATCAGGCGCACCAATACCTCGCGCTTTTGGCGGATTTCCTCGGCTCGGTCGCTCTTGCCCCACTTCTGCCCATCCTTAGAGAACTGCATCAGGTTCCACGCCAGCATGGCCTGCCGCTTCTTGGTCATCAGGTATGGGTACAGTTCAGCAAGAAAGTCGCCGATGTTCTCGGCGCCGCTCGGCTTCCAGCGGAACACAGGCTTCGTACCAAGACGCTCGTTGTGCTGCTCGTGTGCGTGCAGGCTGGCCGGCCAGATGGCCGCAGCACGGTCAAGGATCAGTTGGCAGGTATTCGTCAGGCAGACGTTGACACCTGTTCGGACGCCGGTTCCGTCGCTTCGGTCATGATGGAATCCGCTGATAGTGCCCTCTCCGTCCATCATGGCGGCAAGCCACACGCGGTCGCGCTCGTTCTTGATCTGCCCGGCGTAGTAGGGGTCGCGCAACGCCTTCGCCAAAGCCCACGGGATGCCGATCAGGTCTTTCGGCTTGCAGTTAGCGGGCACCTCGGCGCCGCGAGCCTGCCCGTAGTTGTCGCCGATCCACTCCCGGTTCTTGCCACCCGGGCCGCTGCCGCCCTTTGCCGGCGGGCGGGCGTAGCTGTCCCCAATGTTCAGCCACAGCGTCCCGTCGTCGGCCAGCACGTCGCGCACGCAGCGGAACACCTCGACCATCGCAGCGATGTACAGGTCTGGGGTCTGCTCAAGGCCGATCTGCCCGTCATGCCCGTAGTCGCGCAGGCCAAAATAGGGCGGGCTGGTCACGCACATCTGCGCCTTCACGCCCATCGCCGCGTAGGTGCGGAGGCCGTCACGGCAGTCCCCGAAATAGATGTGGTTCATGCTTGAAAATTCGCTTCGATCTTGGCGCGCAGTTCATTGGCCTCGCGCGCCGGAAGGGCCTGGGCGGACAGAACGTCCACCCCAAATTGGAGGAAGAAGCGGCGCTGCTGGACACGCGGGTCCGCTTCGCCAGCCGCGACACGGTAGCCGGCCCACTGGTCCATCGCCGCACGCAGGGCCGCCTGGGCTTCGTTCCTGGCGCTGTGGTGTTTTCGCAACGCTCCTTCGACGGCGGGCGTGGCGCCGTAGGGGATGCGCAGCGGTGCGTCGATCTCACCCCGCAGCTTCGCCAGCACGTCCGGCGTGAGCAGCACCAGGTCGCCGTCGACGTGCTGTGGCGCGCTGCGCTCGGCCGGGACGACCACATGGCCGCAGAATGGGCACGCGGGGAAGGTGCGCTCGTAGGGGCGGGTGCACTGTGGGCACGAGCGCATGGGGATCAGGTCGTCGGGCGCTCCCTTGGACTTGCGCTCGCGCCGGTCCAGCGACCAGGCGCGCAGAGCGTCTGGCGGGCGGTGGCGCACGACATTCCCAACGTGGTCGATCACGGTGGCGATCGCCTTCCCCGGCATCGTCCGCAGCACGCGGCCGAACTGCTGCCGGTACAGGCCCAGGCTGTCGGTCGGCCGCGCAAAGCTGACCACCTCGATGGCGGGCAGGTCGAAGCCTTCGGAGAGCACGTCCACCGACACCACCTGCAGGATGCGGCCGTCCCGCAGGCCCCGGAGGATCTGGGCGCGCAGCAGGTCCGGGGTCTTCCCGGTCAGCACTTCGGCCGGCACGCCGCGGCGTCGGAATTCCGCGCAGACTTCCTGGGCGGCCTCGATGTCGACGCAGAAAGTCACCCCGCGCTTGCCCGGCGCCAGGCGGAGGTAGCTCGAGACGACATCACCGACGATCGTGCGCGAGCCATGCACGGCCTTGCGCAGCGCCTCCGGGCTGAAGTCGCCCGAGCCGGAGTGGCCGACCGCGGACAGGTCGATGTCGCTCGGCGGGCAGTAGACTTCGTAGTCGGTCAGGTAGCCGCGCTGGATCAGCTCGCGCATCTCCGGGCCTTGGATCATCACGTCCATCACCCCGTCCGAGAACCGGCCCAGGCCCTTTCCGTCCGCGCGCAGCGGTGTCGCCGTCAGGCCGAGCCCCTTCGCCAGCGGCATCCGGTTGATCGCCTTCATCCACTTGTTCACAGACCCCTTCGTCCCGCCCTCCCGCACGAGGTGATGGCAGTTGTGAACGACCAGGCCATTCGTCAGGTAAGTGTGCGTGCCCTCGACCTCCAGGTTGTAGACCCGCGCCTCGGAGAAGTCCTCGCGCTTCAGCAGAGACGCGCCTCGCAGTTCCCCCCAGGCGGTCAGGCCCGCGCCAGCGTCCACCAGCACCTCGTCCGACCGCCTCAGATCCGCCGCATCGATCCAGCCCCTGCGGGTGAAGATGGGGTGGCCGAGCGTGCAGTAGAGCGTGCGGCCGTTCGGCAGCAGCAGTCGCACCATGTCGTCCGGCATGGGGGACTCGAAGACGTGCGTGACCAGCCCCCTGCGGACCTCCCCGGTCGCCTCGTCGAACGTGGGCACCGAGTCTCCGACGCGCACGCGCTCGATGGGGGTGTCGCCCACCATCGTCCCCGCGGGGAAGCACTCATCGACTACCCACTTTCGGACGGTCGGCAGCCAGCGGTCGGATTCTGGCAGTAGCACCAGGGTGTCCACCGACGCTACGCCGTGACGAGAGCGGGGGTCATAAAAGCTGCGTCCAAAGGTTTCCATGTGGACGCGCACAATGTTGCGGATCGTGCTGTCGGCGGCGATCAGCCGGTGCGTGATCCCGAAGCGCCCGAGCGCAATGCTGATCTGGCTCACCAGCTCCTGCCGGTGAGCGATCGAGCAGGTCGGGCCGCTCTCGCTGTTCACATTTCCGGCGATCAGCGCGCCCTTGCCCCCGCCGGTAGGCAAAACGCCCAGCACGTTCTGAGTCCCCGAGGCCCAAGCGTCAGCGAACTCGTCATGCATCTTCTGTTGGTAGTCTCTGTATTCCATCTTCACCCTTGTTGACCGTTTGCCCGATTCTGCGCTACAGTAGCGCCACTCGTCAAGGAGAACCCTGAAATGGAGAACAGAATCAAAGACATCCAAGAAGCTCTGGTGGTCATGCAGATCGCCACCATGCGGCATCTCCGTCTGCCCGTCCCGCCTGAGATGGTCGAGCGCGCCAAGCTCATCGACTTGGAGAAGGCGCGTGCCACCGCCATCCGCGAGATCACCGAATGCGTTACAAACTCGAAACACTGATCGAGTGCTCTCACGACGAGATGGCCACTTTCTCGAAGGCCCTCTCTGTCATGCTGCCGCTCATGGCACCCAACGTGAGAATCGTCCAGAACGTCTTGACGGCTGACGTAAAAATAGCCGACACTCCCTCCACCACAACCCCGGAGCAATCCAAATGATCCAACTGCCCCTGACCTCCGCTTCCGAGCGTTCCGCTGCCCTGCTGGCCCTCCACGCCTACGTCCTGGCGCTCGACGGCGCCGACCCGTTCAACCGCCCGGATGCCGGCGCTCCCGCCCCCGTCCCCGTCCCGGCTCCGGCCATCACGGTCATCACCGACCCCGTGGTGGCCTTCCCGCCGATGCCGGCCCCCGTGCCCGAGCCGGAGGCCGAGCGTGAGCTGGTGAAGGGCACGGCCGACTACGCGGTGGCCGTGCTGGACGGCCAGCACGAGGTCGACTCGGCCGGCCAGAAGTGGAACCCGGAGATCCACAGCAGCACGAAGTCCAAGACGCAGGACGGCCTGTGGCGCCGCCGCAAGTCCACCGCCACCCCGGTGGTCCCGATGCCGCCGGCTGCCCCCGCGGTCGTGGCGGAAGTTCCGCTGCCGCCGGTCGCCCCCGCCCCGGCGATCCCGATGCCCATGCCGATGCCGCCGGCCACCGTCGCCAGCGTGGTCGACGCGACGATGCGGCTCATCATGACCGGCAAGAAGACCCCGCAGGAGCTGCACGCCATCTACGCCGAGTGCGGCGTGACGACCGGCGTGGCGGGCCTGCCGCAGATGCCGGAGAAGGCCGCCGAGATCCTGGCGAAGCTCGAGGCGCTCTGATCATGGCGCACGCCTTCCTTCCGCCCTCCGGGGCCGCGAACTGGGTGGCGTGCCCGGCCTGGGCGCGCATGAACCAGCAGTTCCCGGACCTCGGCGACCCGACCGCCGCCGAAGAAGGCACCCAGGCGCACGCTGCGCTTGCCGCGGCGCTGACGACAGGAGCAGTCCCGGCAGACGACGCGGTGAACGAAGCCCTGGCCTACATCTCCACCCTGCCGGTCAAGCAGTGGGATGTCGAGAAGACGCGCCACTGGCGCCGCGTGCCCGAGAACTTCGGCACGCCGGATCTGGTGGGCTGGGACGGCGTGCACCTCTACGTCGTCGACTACAAGCACGGCCACGGCTACGTCGAGCACGAGAACAACCACCAGCTCGTGAACTACGCGGCGATGGTCCTCGAGGACGTGCCGGCCGAGTTCAAGGCCCGCGTCATCTGCCACCTCATCATCGTCCAGCCGCGCTGCTACAAGGCCGAGGCCGCCCGCGAGTGGGTCGTCAGCGCGACGGACCTGCGCGGCCCGATCAACATCCTCACCAACCAGGCGGGCCTGGCCCTGCAGGAGAACCCGCCGGCCCGCACCGGCCCACAGTGCCTGCACTGCAACGGCCGCCACGCCTGCGCCACCCTTCGCGCCGTGACCTCCGCCGCGATCGACTTTTCCGGCGTGGCGCGAGCCTCGGTCGGGACCGAGGCTGAAGCCGGCGCCGAGCTGCGCCTGGTGCGCGAAGCCCTCGACCGGCTCAAGGCGATCGAGTCGGGCCTGGCCGAGCAGGTCGCGCACCACATCAAGTCGGGCGCCCGGGTTCCCGGCTGGTCCCTGCAGGGCAAGCCCGGCCGCGAGGACTGGAAAGTTCCGCCCGAGAGCGTCCTGGCGCTCGGCGTTCCGGCCAAGCCGCCTGTCCCCGTCACCCCCAACCAGGCGCGCAAGGCCGGCCTGCCCGCCGAGATCGTCGCGCTCATGAGCGAACGCAAGAACACCGCGCCCGAACTGGTGCGGTCCAACCCCAAGGAGATTTTCAAATGACCAGCAATTTCTTCAAAGTAGGAGCCGTCGTTGCCGCCGGTCCGGCCCTCGGCCGTTATGCCAAAGAGGGGGATCTCGGGGTGGTGGAGTCGGTCGGTGATGCCCTCATCTCCGTCTACTTCGGGGGCGGCCGACCGCCCGTGATTTGTCAGCCGTGCGCCGTCACCCCCGCTGTGCCCCCCGGCATCGCCACCCCTGCCGGCGCGTGCCCGGTCCCCGAAGATGAGGTAGTGGAGATCAAGACCAAGCGCCCCTACTATTCGGCGCGAGTTCTGGCGCGCTGGGTGAGCTGGGATCATGAGGGCTCCGACTACGATATCGTCGCCTACCGCATCGTTCCGCAGCAGCTTTCCCTCCCCGGCGTCGAGAGCGACCCGCATGGAACGCCGCAGCACGCACCTGGCGCAAAGCTCGACGCCGGAAAGCTTCGCGCCGGGCTGGTTCTTGGCGGATTCGCCCGCGCGCTGCGGGAAGTTTCCGCAGTCGGCACCTACGGGGCCGACAAGTACACCCCGAACGGCTGGTTGCAGGTGCCGAACGGCGTGGAACGGTACACGGACGCCATGCACCGGCACCTGCTGTCCGAGGCGTCCGGCGAAGCCTGCGACCCGGACACCGAGATCCTGCACGCAGCGCACGCCGCCTGGAACGCGCTCGCTCGGCTCGACCTGATGATCCGCAAATCTGAAGAAAAGTGAACACCATGAGCAACGTCACCAAATTCAGCTTCCAGGGCGCCGACGTGCGCACCATGACCAGCCGCGAGATCGCGGAGCTTGTTGAGGCCCGCCACAACGACGTGGTGGCGACAATCGAACGCCTCTTCTCGAAGGGGCTTTTACGATCAAGTCGTGAAACCCGCCGGGAGTCCACCGGAGGCCGCCCGCTCGATGTCTATGACCCGGACGAAGCGACAAGCCCCGGGGTTCAGCCCGGGGTCGAGCGTTCAAGCCGGAACGGCTTGCTGCTGTTCGATGTACTGACGCAGGATTTCGATTGGCGCTCCACCACAAGACGCGGCGA
>JACCEE011109704.1_pt1 | contig 10266 bp, 6 predicted proteins | sample 7449931 | NCBI WGS metagenome assembly JACCEE01 (sample SAMN15323457, study PRJNA562643) | freshwater metagenome | isolation source: river surface water | place: USA:Blue River Watershed | collected 2017-08-19
CCGAAATCGACTCCCTACGGAGTTGGATCATCGCTGGAGCGCCGTGGCCCGAAAATCCCTCGCAAAAAATGGTCGCTCGTGAGCGCGACAAAATCTCCGCCAAAGACCGTCAGTGGTGGGCCATCCAACCCATCTCCAACCCGCCGATTCCCGCCGTAGGCGCCCAAAATGCCGTCGACGCCTTCATCGAAGCCGGTCTCCGAAAAAATGGACTCGGCGCCGCGCCCGAAGCCGACCCGTACGCCCTCCTGCGCCGCGTCACATTCGACCTCACCGGCCTCCCTCCAACCCCCGAAGAAATCGAGGCCTTCGAAAACAATCCCTCCCCCCAAGCTTTCGCAGACGCCGTCGACCGCCTCCTCGACTCCCCGCGCCATGGCGTGAAATGGGCCCGCCATTGGCTCGACCTCGTCCGATTCGCAGAGAGCGACGGCTACCGCATCGACAGCTTCCGCCCCGAAGCATTCCGCTACCGCGATTACGTCATCCGCTCCTTTCAAGAAGACAAACCCTACGACCGCTTCCTCCGCGAACAACTCGCCGGCGACGAACTCTATCCCGACGATCCCGAAGCCCTCACCGCCACCGGTTTCCTCCGCCTCGGACCTTACGAATACAACAACCGCGACGCCGTCGGACAATGGAACCTCATCCTCGACGAAATCACAGACGTCGTCGGCGATGTCTTTATGGGCGTCGGGGTCCAATGCGCCCGCTGCCACGACCACAAGTTCGATCCCATCCTACAAAAAGATTACTTCCGCCTCCGCGCCGCATTCGCGCCTCTCCGCTGGCGCGACGATCTCGACGCCGCCTCCCCCGAGCAGCGCGCCGCCTGGCAGCGCGGCCACACCCACTGGCTCTCCCTCACCACCGAACAGCGCCGCGCCCTCGCCGAAATGGAAGCAGGTCCAAAAGCTCGCGCCAAAGAGGCCGCCATCAAAAAGTTTCCGGACGACATCCAACCCATCCTCCGAAGCCATCCGTCCAAACTCTCCCCTCGCGACCTGCAAATTCACGACCTCGGATTCCGCCAAGTCCTTGAGGAATGGGACCATCTGCTTAACTACCTGCGCGGCGACGATAAAGATCGCTACATCCGCCTCCAACGCGATCTCGCCGCGTTCGATGCCCAAAAACCGAAGCCGCTCCCACGCATTCTCGCCGTCTCCGATGTCGGCCCTGTCGCTCCCGAAACGCGCATCCCCAAAAAAGACCGCTTGGGCGACATCGCACCCGGCCCGCTCTCCATTCTCGATGGCGATCCATTCTGTATTCCTGAAAGCACCACTTCCACCGGACGGCGCGCAGCCCTCGCCGAATGGCTCACCCACAAGTCCAACCCCCTCACCGCCCGCGTCATCGTCAATCGCGTCTGGCAACACCACTTCGGAAAACCCCTCACCACCAGTGCCTCCGATCTCGGCACCCTCGGCGGCCCTCCCTCGCACCCTGAACTCCTCGACTGGCTCGCCCACCACTTCATGGAAAACGGATGGTCCATCAAATGGCTCCACCGCACCCTCCTCAATACCCATGCCTACCGACGCGAATCACGCGTCTCAAACCCCGCCCACGCCCTTCGCATCGATCCAGAAAACCGGCTCCTCTGGCGCATGAACCCCCGACGCCTCGCGTCCGACGAAGTCCGCGACTCCGCTCTTTTTCTCACCGGTGAACTCCAACTTCACCGTTCCCTCGGCGAACCGTCCGTCCCCTGGGACTCCCCCGCGCGTTCGCTATTCGTCCGCACGCTACGCAACTCGCGCGACCCTCTGCTCGAGTCGCTCGACACGCCGGACGGGATCCTCAGCACCCCCGAGCGCAACGCGACCACCACCCCGCCCCAAGCGCTCACCTTCCTCCACGGCAACTGGTTGCTGAAACGCGCAGGCCAACTCGCCGCAACCCTCGCTCGCGAGTCGTCCAACCCCGCAGACATCGTTCAAAGCGCCTACCTGCGCGTGTTTAACCGCCCCCCCTCAGAGTCTGAACTTCTCCGCGCCACGACGTTTCTCACCGGCGGAAAATCGTCCGTTTCCCCATTGCCGCTTGATGAAAGCGTCTCCATTCACACCGAACGCATGCCCTTTCGCGAAGGCAAATCCCTCGTGTTCGGACGCGACTCCGGCCTCGAACGGCTCGTGTCGGACCCCACCACCAAACTCCGCCTCGGCGACCGGTTCACCATCGAAGCCCACGTGCTGCTCGACAGCATCCACCCCGACAACCAAATCCGCACCATCGTCTCGCGCTGGGAAAAGGGGAGCCCCGGATGGAGTCTCGGAATCACCGGAAAACAAAGCAGCTACAAACCGCAAACCCTCGTCCTCCTCCTCAATGGCGACGGCGCTCGCATCAAAGACGGCGACCCCGTCTTCAGCACGCTCCACCTCAAAACCGGACGTCCCTATTACATCGCCGTCACCGTCCAACCCACCGAAGAGGGCTCCCAGATCACGTTCAAAGCCAAAGACCTGTCCGATGACGATCAACCCGTGCAGGAGTGCACCGTAGATTGCGCCGTTCACGCCAACTTCGGAGGCGTCGCCCCCGTGTGCATCGGCGCCCAATCTCCCGACTCCCCGCGCCACCTCTGGGAAGGGCTCATCGATGACGTCAGAATCTCCAACGATCGCCTCCCGCAAGAAGCCCTCCTTCTCCACTCCTCAGAAACCCTCCGCGAAGACACACTCTCCCTCTGGCGCTTCGAATCGCGCAACGGCAACCCCGAGGCCGTCCTCGCTGACGAAGGCCCAGCGCACATGCGGCTCCGCGAATCCACCGTCGCACAGCGGCCTGCTCGCGATGCCGGCGACGCCGCAGGGCCGCTCCGCGATTTCTGCCACATTCTCCTCAACGCGAACGAGTTCATTTACCTCGATTAACGATGCGCTCCCCGATGCATACCGCCGCTCTCTCCCGACGTGAAGCGCTCGCGTCCGCTGGTCTCGGCTTCGGCTCGCTCGCGCTCTCCCAACTCCTCGCCGATGACGCCCCTCGCTCCACTCAAGCCGCGCCCCATTTCGCGCCCAAAGCGAAAAGCGTCATCTTCCTCTTTATGGAGGGCGGACCCTCCCATCTCGACTCGCTCGATCCAAAGCCGCTGCTCAACCGGCTCGCCGGCAAACCCCTCCCAGAAAGCTACGGCAAAGTCATCACCGCCATGGGCGAAAGCCGTAGCCCGCTCCTCGCCTCCCGCCGCCGCTGGTCGCAACACGGACAATCCGGCCTCTGGCTGAGCGACTGGCTTCCCCACACCGCCACGTGCGCCGATCATCTCGCCGTCATCCGAAGCTGTGTCGCCGACGGAATCAACCACAGCACCGGCGTCTGCCAAATGAATACCGGCAGCATCCTCGGCGGACGTCCCTCCCTCGGTGCCTGGGTGAACTACGCCCTCGGCTCCCTCAATCGCAACCTGCCGTCCTATGTGGTGATGCAGGACAATCCCACGTCCATCGTGAACGGGCCGCGCAACTGGAGCAGCGGCTTCATGCCCTCCCTCCACCAAGGAACGCGAATCGAATCCGGCTCAGAACCCATCGCGAATCTGAACCGACCCTCAAATATCACTGAGCCGCAGGAACTCGCGAAACTCAGAATGCTCGACGCGATGAACCGCGAACACGCGGCCTCCCGCCTCAATGCAGATCTCGAAGCACGCATCCACGCCTACGAACTCGCCGCGCGCATGCAGGTGGAAGCACCCGACGCGCTCGACACCCAGTCCGAATCCAGCGCCACGAAAGCGCTCTACGGTCTCGATCGCTCGGAAACCCGCAAGTTTGGCTCGATGTGCCTCCTCGCACGCCGCCTCGTTGAGCGCGGCGTGCGGTTCGTCCAACTCTACAGCGGCGCCGGCAGCAAATGGGACGCACACGCCAAAATCGAAAGCAATCACGCCAAACTCTTTCGAGAAACCGATCTGCCTGTCGCAGGCCTGCTCAAAGACCTTCACTCCCGCGGCCTGCTCGAAGAAACCCTCGTGGTCTGGGGCGGCGAGTTCGGTCGCACCCCCATGAGCGAAAAGGGGGACGGACGAGACCACAATCCCACCGGCTTCTCGATGTGGATGGCCGGTGGCGGCGTTCAAGGCGGACAAACCATCGGTGCCACCGACGACCTCGGGCTGCACGCGGTGCAAGACCGTCTCCACGTGCATGATCTGCATGCCACCATCCTGTGGCTGCTCGGCTTGGAAAACCTCAAGGTCACCTATCACCACAAAGGTCGTCCCGAAAATCCCACGCTGAACGAAGGCGCGCCCTTCACGAAAATAGCAGGATAGCTGCGCCAGAAGCCCATGCACCGCATCATCTTTCATGTTGATATGGATGCCTTCTTTGCCTCCGTCGAACAGCGCGACGATCCCGCGCTCCGAGGCAAGCCCGTGGTCGTCGGTTCACCCCCCGATCAGCGCGGCGTCGTCTGCGCCGCCAGTTACGAAGCGCGCCGTTTCAAGGTGCGTTCCGCCATGCCCTCGCGCACTGCCTACCGACTCTGCCCCCACGCCATCTTTGTGCGTCCACGCATGGATGCGTACCGAAACGAATCCCATCACCTGATGGCAATGTTCGCCGAACTTTCGCCCCTCCTCGAAAAAGTCTCCGTGGACGAAGCCTACCTCGACGTAAGCCACCTCGCCCCCGAAGGAACAGATCCCGACGAGGCCCTGCGTCTCGCCCTGCCAGCCGCCATTGATTTGAAACAACGCATCCGCAGCGAGCGCCATCTCACCGCCAGCATCGGAATCGCCACCAACAAGTTCCTCGCAAAACTCGGAAGCGATTACAAAAAACCCGACGGCCTCACGCTCATTCCAGAACAAGACAAGGTGGAGTTTCTCCGCCCCCTCTCCGTCCGCGATATTCATGGCGTCGGCCCCGTCACCGCGCAGGCCCTCGAAGAGCGCGGCCTCAAAACCATCGGCGATTTGCAAGACACCGAGCTCACCCTCGAACACGCGTTAGGATCCTTCGCCCTAAAACTGAAAGAACGCGCCTTCGGCATTGATCCGCGACCCGTCGAAGGCGACAGCGAGCGCAAGAGCATCAGCGCGGAAAACACCTTCCCCGCCGACACTGAACACCGCCCCACACTCCGCGCCGCCCTCCGGGAAATGGCCGCCGACATCGAGTCCACCCTTTTCAAACATCAGGCAGGTGCGCTAACCATCCAGGTCAAAGTGCGTTACTCCGATTTCAAAACCCTCACCCGTCAGCACCGTCTCGAAGATCCCGTCTCCTCCGCACGCGACATCTATCGCCTCGCGTGCCACTTACTCGCCACGAACGCACTCGTCGATCGGCCCCTGCGGCTATTGGGGATTGGCGCATCAACCCTCGTCCCAGCCGCTTCCCCACGCCAACTCCACCTCCCCTTCATCCCGCAATGAACCGAGCACGCCGACTCGGAATTCTCATCGGCCTTCTCCTCGCGGGAATCATCGTGCCCTTCCTGTTCTGGGGCGATTTTTTCGAACGCCTTCTCAGTATCGAGTCCACACGCGCACTCTTGGAGGCACATCGCTCAACGGCATGGTTGATTGGCATTGGATTGCTCGTCAGCGACTTAGTCTTGCCCATCCCCGGTACCGTGATCATGTCAGCACTCGGCTGGCTCTACGGTCCCCTGCTCGGCGGACTCGCCGCTTCCGCTGGATCTCTGCTTTCCGCGCACGTGGCCTACGCCCTTTCGCGCGTCGTTGGACGCCCCATGGCGGCACGGATTGCGGGTGAGGACAACCTTGCGGCAGCCGCAGATTGGTTCGCGAACAAAGGTGGCGCCGTTGTCGCCCTCTCCCGTTGCCTCCCATTGCTGAACGAGGCTGTCGCGTGCCTCGCCGGATTAAGCGCGTTCCCGCTCCGCACTTTCTCGATTGCAGCGACGCTGGGCTCGCTTCCCGTCGGATTCGCCTTTGCCGCCATCGGCCACCTCGGAAAAGACGACACCACGGCTGCCGCCCTCCTCAGCGCCCTCCTCCCCCTCGCCCTCTGGTTCCTTTACCGACACCTCACCCGCAAGCACCCCGACTCGAACAAATAATCCCCCAGCCCGAACCAATCCCGAAGAGACCTCATTCTAAGCCAACAACCCTTTTTCCCCAACCCATGCCGGAGGCATGAAAACCTGTAGCCGGTGGTTAAGGAGCGCCAGCGACGACACCACCGAGTTGGACGACACCACCGGGTTGGACGGCGCCACCGGGTTGGGGGGCGCCGAGACCGCCAGCCGACCGCGGGAACGCAGCGGTCGGCGGCACAAAGTTCGGCGAGTATTCCACAGGATGGTAACTCCGTCCCCAGAGCGGACTCGCCGAGCCCGAAAGGGGCGGAACCAACCAGCTCCAATCGCCCGACACCTCCCGCCCCGCTGCACGCTCCGCCTCCTCAAACCGCACATGCAACTCCGCGACCGAATGGTGATCGATGATACGAACGCCCGCCTCTTTGAAGGAATGCAGCACCGCGCGGTTCAGCTCCACCAAGGCGCGGTCACGCCACAAGGTCGATTCGTGGCGCACATCCAGTCCCATCGCCTCGGCCACTCGCGGCGCAAGATTGAGCCGATGGCGGTCCCCAAAGTTCCGCGAACCAATCTCGGTGCCCATGTACCACCCATTAAACGGGGCAGCCGTGTAGCGAATACCACCCATCTCCAACTCCATGTTCGACACAAACGGCACCGCGTACCATCGCTGACCCAATCCCGCAAACCATTCAAAATCCGGGTGAACCATCGGCACCTCCAATACGGCCTCCCGCGGCACCGGGAACCATTCCGTCGCTCCATCCAACCCGCCCACCGCAAGGGGCAGCACGTCCCACGCTCCGCCCTCCCCATCCGGTGCCCATCCTAACTCCCGACAAAATCGCGTAAACGCCGCTTCGGCAGGATCTCCCGTGACCACGCCCCCCGCACCCTCATGCCCCGCGTACCGCACCAACTGATAGTTCCAAATCCGCCATTCCCGTCGCCCCTGCGCCGCAGGAAAAATGGTCACCCTCGGTCGAACCCGGCCCCCATTCGTTGCCTCCGAAATATGCCGCACACACGCGTCCGCAACCTCCCGACGCGTCGTCACCGCCCGCGCGTCCACGACCTCCAACTGCTCCCACATCGCTCGCCCCACACACCGGACACTATTCCGCCACGCCACCCGCGCGCCAAACTCCAACTCCTCCCACCGATGCTCGTAATGCCCGTAACGCCGAATATCCGCCTGAACCTCCTCCCACCGAGCCCTGTCCACCAACTCCGGCCGTTCCCGATTCAACAAAGAAAAAAAAGCCCGCGCCCGCTCCTCCAGCGAGGCTGGGCCCCCAATCGGTAGGGGCCTGACTCCCGTGGCCCCCGTGAGCGGACACCGCCCCTCCACCATCCCATTACTACCCGCGACGGTACTCATGCGACGTAGTCCGTCGCCTCCGCAAACAGCGTCTTATCCAAATCCCGTAACCGAGCCGCAGCAACCCTCCGCGCTTTATCCGCCGCATACTTCCCAAGAGGAACCCTCAGCGGAACATCCTCGCGATTTGGTAATTCCAAAATGACGGATGCCGCACGATCGGGATCGCCCGACTGTTTTCCCTCCATCGAGCCAAGGATTTTCATGAACTTGCCCACCGTGCCCTCATACGCCGAGCCCGAGCCTGCCACGGCCGAACGCTCCATGCCCGCTTTCAGGAACCGAGTACGAAACGGGCCCGGTTGCAAAATGTGAACCCGAATCCCCAACGGACGAACCTCCTGCGCTAACGACTCCGCAGCAAACTCCAGCGCGGCTTTCGACGCGCCGTACGCCGCAAAGCCCGGATAGTTCGCAATCGAGGCCGCCGCACCCATCACCAAGATCGTTCCCCCGCCCCGCTCACGCATGTTTGGCAAGCAGTGCCGAAGCATGTCCATCTGCGCCACAAAGTTGACCTGCATCATCTCCAACACATCCGAGACCTGCGAATCCTCCACCGCGGCGAACGTGCCAAAGCCCGCGTTCAACAAGACCACGTCAGGAACCCCAAACTCCTTCACCGCCTCCCACGCTCTCGTCCGCGTCACCTCGTCCCGCAACCCATTCTCCAGCACCAATAATCGATCCGGATACTCCTCAACCAAAGCCTGTACCTCAGACGCTTGAGGGTTCCTCGTGGTCCCCGCCACCCGCCCGCCCTCCTTCAGCACACGACGCGAAACCGCGTAACCAAACCCAGACGAAATGCCGGTGACGAACCAAGAACGCGTTTTCATCCTCTGGTTGTGCGGCACTCGCCTCCGCATGGCAACTGCGCTATCCCATCTGCATGCTCCGCCTCCCAGAGATCACTCCCGGTCATGACCTCACCGCAGAGGACATTCGACTCGCCATCGCCGGCCTGCTCGATTCCCACATTACCGACGACGCCAAAGCAGAGTTTCTTGTTCGTTTACGCGAAAAGGGCGAATCCGAATCCGAAATCGCGGGCTTTGTCCAAGCGCTGCTCGAACACGCCGTGCAGCCGCCGCTCCAGCGAGCCTCGCTCCCTGGTCCCCTGATCGACATCTGCGGCACCGGCGGGGACGGGCTCGAACTCTTCAACATTTCCACCGCTTCCATGTTCGTTCTCGCAGCCGCCGGCGCCTGCGTCGTTAAACACGGCAACCGCGCCATCACATCACGCTGCGGCGGCGCAGACGTTCTCGAAGAACTCGGCGTCCGCATCGATGCAGACCCCGCCTCCCTCGGAGATCGCCTCTCAACAACGGGCCTCGCCTTCCTTTTCGCACCCCTCTATCACCCGGCGTTCAAGACGATTGCCCCCGTTCGCAAGCGACTCGCTGCCGCAGGTAAATCCAGCATCTTCAATCTCCTCGGTCCTCTCCTCAACCCTGTCCGTCCCGACTTCCAACTCGTGGGCGTCCACTCAGCAAATCTCACCCAGACTTATGCAGGTGTGTTGCAGAAGCTCGGACGCACCCGTGCATGGGCCATTCACGGTTGCGGTACCGATGAGCTGACGCTCGCAGGTGCTTCTATCGGCCACGAAGCCACCGCGCAGACGATTCAACCGCTCGCCATCCATCCCGAAGATGCGGGGCTCACGGCGGCCCCCAACGAATCTCTTCGTGGAGGCGATCGATCGGAAAACGCCGCGATGATTCACGGCATCCTTTCCAACACGCTGGTCGGACCGCCACGCGATGTCGTCGTGCTCAACACAGCCGCCGCGCTCGTCGTGTGCGGGCTCGCTCCAGACCTGGCCACCGCGGCGCAGACCGCTTCCGCGTGTATCAGCAATGGAAAGGCCCTCGCAAAACTCGAGGCCATGCGCCGCGCCTGCTAACTGCGCGCTCGCACTCGTTGCCACACGAGGAGTCCCAGCGCCGCAACCAACGCCAACGCCAGAGGTACGTTCCCCACCGCGTACCACGGACGCTCCACTTTGGTGTCCGCTTCAATCGCATGCACAAAATCCAGCTGATTGCCGGGGTTTCTGACGAAGACGCGAAACGAGTGACGTAATCCCGCCGGTAACGCGTCCACCCGCGCGGCGATGCGCGACCCCCCGAGGACCAACCGCACGTATTCCGGACGCACCGGAACCCATTCCACGAGCATCCCCGTGACCGTCAGGCTGTCCGTTCCCTGCTCATTCCCCGGAGCGCCCGGTGGAATCACACGATCTTCCATTCGCTCGCGGCGAATCTCTAACTGAAACTCAGAGGGATCACGCCGCTGCGGGTTCTCCCATTCCAAAACCACATGATGCGCTCCCGCTGCCACCGTCCGAATACCGCGACTCGGCATCGCTCCGAACACCTCCATGGCCTCGTGAAACCCCCGCTGCAATCGATCCTGCGATTCAGCCGCCTTGATTCCCGCTACCGCTCGCGCAATCCGGTCCGCCTCCGGATTTCGCTCTAATCCCCCACTCACCGCTGCCGGCCGCGGACTCACCCGCACCATCGGACTCGGCCTCACCGACGCAACAGGCTCCGCCCCAGCAAGAGGCCGCTCACTCGCTGCCGGAGACTGGACCACAACCTGAGGAACGGGCGGCGCCACCGGAGACGGCATCGCAGTTGAAACTGGCGGCGGGCGACGGTACGTCCAGCGCACACGGAATAACGCGCCCTCGGCTTCAACCTCCAAAACTCCCTCACGAAAATCCGAGTTCGCATCATGCGCCAACTCCAACGGAACCGTTTTTTGCGCCTCCAACATCACCTCTGGCGGATGCACGAGATTCGGCGTTGAACGCATTCGGACCCGCACGGGAAACGGCG
>JACCEE011486259.1_pt1 | contig 10265 bp, 12 predicted proteins | sample 7449931 | NCBI WGS metagenome assembly JACCEE01 (sample SAMN15323457, study PRJNA562643) | freshwater metagenome | isolation source: river surface water | place: USA:Blue River Watershed | collected 2017-08-19
CAACAAGTACCCGCTGGCCGACCTGACCAAGGTCAACGGCAAGTACATCAAGGACTACAGCAACTTCGAGTCCAAGGCTTTCGGCTTCTATGTCCAGAAGGGCCTGTTCGAGGAATACGCCGAGTTCGGCCGCGGCCATGGCCACGACCTGGCGCCGTTCGACGTCTACCATGAGGCGCGCGGCCTGCGCTGGCCTGTGGTCAATGGCAAGGAGACGCTGTGGCGCTTCCGCGAGGGCTACGACCCCTACGTCAAGCAGGGCGAGGGCATCAGGTTCTACGGCAACAAGGACGGCAAGGCAAACATCTTCGCCCTGCCCTATCAGCCGGCCGCCGAAAGTCCGGACAAGGAATTCGACCTCTGGCTATGCACCGGCCGCGTGCTCGAGCACTGGCACACCGGCACCATGACGCGCCGAGTGCCCGAACTGCACCGCGCCGTGCCCGAAGCCGTGCTGTTCATGCATCCGGACGACGCGCAGGCGCGCGGCATCCAGCGTGGCATGAAGGTCAAGGTGGCATCGCGCCGCGGCGAGATCACGCTGGCGGTCGAGACCAAGGGCCGCAACAAGGTACCGCGCGGTCTGGTGTTCGTGCCCTTCTTCGACGAAGGCCGTCTGGTCAACAAGCTGACGCTGGACGCGACCTGCCCGATCTCGAAGGAAACCGACTACAAGAAGTGCGCCGTCAAGGTGGTGCGCGCCTGATCGAGAGCCGCCATGGACCTGTCACGCAGACAGTTGCTGCAGTCAGCCGCCAGCGCAGCCAGCGCATCGCTGCTGGCAGGCGGTGCCGCCTTGCTGGCCCTGCCCAGCGTAGCGCGCCCGGCGCAGGCGCTGCGTCCGCCCGGCGCGCTGACCGAGGAGGAGTTCCTCGGTGCCTGCATACGCTGCGGCCTGTGCGTGCGTGACTGTCCGCCGCAGAACCTCAAGCTCAGCCACTGGGGCGACGCGCTGACCAAGGACTGGGCCACCAGCGTGGCGGTCGGCACGCCCTACTTCGAGGCGCGCAAGATCCCTTGCGAGATGTGCGAGGACATCCCCTGCGTCAAGGCCTGCCCGACCGGCGCGCTCGACCCCGATCTGACCGATATCTCCAAGGCCAGGATGGGCGTGGCGGTGCTGATCGACGAGGAGAACTGCCTCAACTTCCTCGGCCTGCGCTGCGACGTCTGCTACCGCGTCTGCCCGCTGATCGACCAGGCCATCACGCTCGAGAAGGTCAGCAACCCGCGCAGCGACCGCCATGCGATGCTGCTGCCGACCGTGCACGCCGATGCCTGCACCGGCTGCGGCAAATGCGAAAAGAGCTGCGTGCTGGAACAGGCGGCGATCAAGGTGCTGCCACTCTCGATCGCGCGCGGCGAGCTCGGCCACCATTACCGCAAGGGCTGGGAGCAGGGCAGCAGCGAGGGTCGGCCCCGCTTCGGTCAGCCGACGCAGAACCTGCCCGAACAGGCATCACAAGGCGACCTGGCCCCGCTGCGCTCGGGCGAGGCGCCCTACCAGGGCCTCAAGCTGGAGGGCTCGAAATGAGCCAGACCGGCAAGATCGTCGGCCGCGAAGCCGTCGACTCCAAGGGCTGGTGGCGGGCGCACCGCTGGCTGCTGCTGCGTCGTCTTTCGCAGCTGGCCATCTTCAGCCTGTTCCTGCTCGGCCCGCTGGCGGGGGTCTGGATCGTCAAGGGCAACCTGTCGTCGAGCATGACGCTGGGCGTGCTGCCGCTGACCGATCCCTTCACTCTGGCGCAGGTGATCGCGACCCGCCACTGGCCCGAGCTCAGCGCGCTGGCCGGCGCTGCGATCGCTATCGCCTTCTACGCCCTGGTCGGTGGCCGTGTCTTCTGCAGCTGGGTCTGCCCGGTCAACGTCGCGACCGACGCGGCGAGCTGGCTGCGGCGCAGGCTCAAGATCAGCACCGGTCGCAGCCCGCGCGAACTCCGCTACTGGCTGATCCCGGCCATCCTGGTCGCCTGCGCCATCAGCGGCGTGACAGTCTGGGAATGGGTCAATCCGGTATCGCTGACGCAGCGTGCGCTGATCTTCGGCGGCAGCACGGCCTTCGGTGCGCTGGCGGCGGTGTTCGTGTTCGACCTGCTGGTGGCACCGCGCGGCTGGTGCGGCCATCTGTGCCCGGTCGGTGCGACCTACTCGCTGATCGGCAGCAAGAGCCTGCTGCGCGTGAGCGCACGGCACAGCAGCCGCTGTAACGACTGCGCCGACTGCTACGCGGTCTGCCCCGAGCCACAGATCATCCCGATCGCGCTCAAGGGCAAGGGGGGGGCCTCGCCCGTCATCGACTCATCTGCCTGCACCAATTGCGGCCGCTGCATCGACGTGTGCGGCCCTGATGTCTTCCAATACACCCACCGATTCCATCACGAGAGAGACTGACCATGAAAAAGACCCTCCAGAAGTTCCTGACCCTGACCCTGACGGCCGGAATGCTGGTCTTGGGGGCTGCACCGGTCGCTCAGGCGGCCGACCCCGCCCCCGTCAAGCTGCAAGGCCTGCGCGGCGGCACGCCGATCGAACAGGACAATGCGCCTGGAGCCTTCAAGCAGGAGCGAGATCACCGCCCGGCCGACCGCGATTACGTGCAGCAGCCGCCGCTGATCCCGCACACGATCACCGGCTACCAGATCACCAAGAACATGAACAAGTGCATGGACTGCCACTCGTTCGCCAAGGCCGGCGCCAGCGGCGCCACCAAGGTCAGCGTGACTCACTTCAAGACGCGCGAAGGCCAGGAACTCGACAACATATCGCCGCGCCGCTATTTCTGCACCCAGTGCCATGTGCCGCAGACCGACGCCAAGCCGCTGGTCGAGAGCAGCTTTCAGCGCGCGCGCGGCCTGCAGTAATCCACCGGAGACAAGGACATGGCTGAACAAAAGACCGGACTCTTCGCGCGCCTGATGGCGCTGGTGAAGACGCGCAAGTTCATGATGTTATCGGGCGCGTTTGCCGCCGGCATCATCTTCTGGGGCGGCTTCAACACGGCACTCGAATACACCAACCGCGAGGCGTTCTGCATCTCGTGCCACGAGATGAAGGACAACGTCTACGAGGAATACCGCAACACGATCCACTACCAGAACCGCACCGGCGTGCGCGCGACCTGTCCGGATTGCCACGTGCCCAAGGAATGGGTGCCGAAGATGATCCGCAAGATCCAGGCCAGCAACGAGGTGCTGCACAAGATCCTGGGCACGATCGACACACCCGAGAAGTTCGAGGCCAAGCGGCACCAGCTGGCATCCAACGAATGGGCGCGCATGAAGCGCACCGACAGCCATGAGTGCCGCAACTGCCACAACTTCGCCTTCATGGACTACGCCGAGCAGAACCAGCGCTCGTCGAACACCCACCAGCAGGCGTTCAACGAGGGCAAGACCTGCATCGACTGCCACAAGGGCATCGCGCACCGGCTGCCGCAGGTCGAGCAGAACATCGGTGCTCCGAAGGAGACGCCGGCCAAGCTGCCGCAGTAAGTCCGGCACCGGAGGCTCTGACTGCAGGGCCTGTCACTGTCAGCAAGGAAGGCCATCCGGTCAAGCGGGTGGCCTTTTTTCATGCCGGGGGCAGCCGCGCGGTCCAGGCTGTCAGCCAGCACTCATTCCGAAAGGCCTGGACCTGAACCTGGAGCGCAGTTCATGGCTTGAGGCTGATCGCCTGCGTCGGACAGGGCGCGACGCAGACGCCGCAGCCGGTGCAGCGCTCGGTGTCCAGGCTGGGCTGGGCGATGCCCCCCAGCGCGGGACGGAAGCGGATGGCGCCATCGTCGCAGATCTCGCCGCAGATGCGGCATTCGACCTTGCGCTGCGCCAGGCAGGCATCGCCAAAGCGGGGCTTCCATTGCCAGGGCGCAACGCCAGGCTGGCGCTGCAGTGCCGCCGGCTGGCAGGCCTGGACACAGGCGCCGCACTCGGTGCAACCGCGCTCGGAAAAGCGGACCTCTGGGTAAGCGCCGTCACCGCGCACGAGTATGGCTTCGGGGCAGGCGCTGATGCAGTCGTTGCAGCGGGTGCAGCGCTGCAGGAAACCGGCCTCGACCAGCGACCAGGGCGGACGCGGAGGCTGCACGGGCGCCTGGGTGGCGACCCGGCCGCGCAGGAAGAATCGTCGTTGCGGATCCATGACGTTCAGGGAGCGGAGGGCTTGAGGCGCGGGTCGCGGCCCTGGGCCAGTTCGGAGAGTGCGCGGTCGAGCGCCTCGCGGTCGGGCGTACCCTCGGGGGTCAGGGCCTGAAGGCGCTTGAGCTGACGCTGCGCTGCGGCCTGGTCGCCACGGTCGAGCGCCGCCAGGGCGCCGAGCAGCAGCACGGCGTGATGCTCGGGCTCCAGCACTTGCGCCTGACGCAGCAACTCCAGGCTGCGTGCGTCGAAATGACCCTGGGCCGCCTGCATGCGCGACTCGATCCAGTCGGTCAGCGTATCGGCATCCTGCAAGGCCAGCCGCTCGCCCTGCTCGTACGCCAGCGCGGCGTCGGCGTAGCGGCCCAGCACCTGGTAGGAGCGGCCCAGCATCAGCCAGCCCTCGGGCTGGTCGGGATTCTCGCGCAGGCGCTGGGCGAGCTTGTCGACCATGGTCAGCGGCGACTGTTCATGGCGCTGGTGGATGGGGTTGGCCGCGACCGGATGACCCAAGCGGGCATAGACGAGCACAGCGAGCAGCGGCACGAGCAGCACCAGCGACCAGGCCCAGCGCCGACCGGGAACACCATCCCCAGCGGTGACGGCGGGCGCAGCGCTGGCAGCCCAGCCCAGCCAGGCCGTGGCGAGCGCGACCAGCAAAGCCATCGCGGCGGCAAACTGGATCAGCCAGGTCGGCATGCTCATCGCGTCACCTCGCTCGTCGGGCTTGATGCGCCTGCCTGACCGCGTCGGCTGCGGCGCCAGAGCAGCAGCAGGCCGAGCAGCAGGAAGATCAGCGGCCCGAGCCAAAGCATCGAGGTCGACGCCTTGACCGGCGGCCGGTAATTGACGAAATCGCCATAGCGTTCGACCAGGAAAGCCCTGATCTGCTCGTCGCTCTGGCCGGCGTCCATGCGACTGTGGATTTCGCGCTTGAGGTCCATGGCCAGAGGCGCGGTCGAGTCGGCCAGGCTCTCGTTCTGGCAGACGACGCAGCGCAGCTCCTGGGTCAGGACATGGAAGCGGCGCGCGCGTGCCTCGTCATCGGAGGCGCCGGACTGCGCCCAGGCCAGGCCGCAGCAGCCCAGCATGCAGGCCAGCAGGAAACGGATCATGGGGACTCCTTGAGGCGGGGCAGGATCTCGCGCTGGACGATCTCGGGGGTCAGCGCTCCGACATGCTTGTAGACGATGTAGCCCCGGGCATCGGTGACGAAGGTCTCGGGCACGCCGTAGACACCGAGCTCTATGCCGAGCTTGCCGGCCGCATCGACGATGGAGTCGGAATAGGGATCACCACCTCGGCGCAACCAGTCGAGCGCAGCCTGCGGCTGATCCTTGTAATCGATGCCGAGCAGCTGTTCCGCCCTGCCCTGGGCGCGCAACTGGGCAGCGAGGTCCATCAGCACGGGATGCTCGTCACGGCAGGCGGTGCACCAGGAAGCCCAGACGTTGACGACGCGCGCGCGCCCCTGCAGCGAACGCTCGGTCAAGGGTTCATGCGGCGGCTTCATGCCGGGCAGCGCGAAAGCGGGCCAGGGCCGGCCGATCAGCGCCGACGGCAGCTCCTGAGGATTGCGCGTCATGCCCTGGCCAAGCAGGACCAGCAAGGCCATGACTGCCGACAGGACCAGAAGGAAGGCCGGGCTGCGCCACCAGGGGCGAAGCTTGGAACTGGCCGCATCGCTCATCGCGGTCTCCTCTGGCGCAAGCGGCGCGCCAGCGAGGCGAGCAACGCTCCGGCAGCCATCAGCAGGGTGCCACCCCAGACCCAGCGCATGAAGGGCTTGTACTGCACGCGCACCATCCAGTCACCGAAGGGTCCGGCCTGCCCCATCTCGCCGAGCGCGACGTAGAGGTCGCGTGTCAGGCCCCAGTCGATCGCCGACTCGGTCATCGGCATGCCGGATCCAGGGTAGGACCGCTTCTCGGACTGCAGGATACGCGGCTCGCTGCCCGGGCAGGCCAGCTCGAAGTCACCGCGCAGGCTGGCGTAGTTGGGGCCGCGCTCGGGCTTGATGCCCTTGAAGGTCAGGCTGCAGTCGGCCAGTGGCGTGGACTGGCCAGGTTCGAGCCGCGCATCGCGCTCGATGCCATAGCTGTTGACCATGGCGACCCCGACGGCGAACACCGCCAGTCCCAGGTGCGCCAGCGCCATGCCCCAGGCCGCCCCCCCCTGGCGCCAGTTGCGCAGCAGCTGACGCAGCACGCCTGCGGCCAGGAAAGTGGCGAGCAGCAGTCCCAGCAGTGCAAGCCAGTGGATCTCGCCATGGCGCTGCTGCAGTGCCCAGGGCAGCAGCACTGCCGCCACAGCAGTGACGAACAGCGGCGACAGCAGCGCGGAGCGCAGGCGAGCCCCATCGAGGCGGCCCCATCCCAACGCCTGGCCCAGCGCGGTGGCGGGCAGGATGGGCAGCAGCAGCGGCAGCATGACGGAATCGAAGTACGGCGGCCCTACCGAGATCTTGCCGAGCGCAAGCGCATCCATCGCCAGCGGATAGAGCGTGCCGAGCAGCACGGTCGCGCAGGCCGCCAGCAGCAGCACGGCATTGATGCCGATCAGCCCTTCACGCGAGAACATGCCTGCAGCGGCAGGATCGCGCGCCGGCAGCAGGCGCGGGCCGCGCGCCGATAGCAGTCCGACCGAAGCCAGCAGCGTGATGGCGACCAGCGCGAGCATCGCGCTGCCGCGGCTCGGGTCGGTGGCGAAGGCATGGACCGAGGTCAGCACGCCGGAGCGGACCAGGAAGGTGCCGATCAGCGAGAGCGCAAAAGCCACCACGGCCAGGGGCCCGATCCAGCCCGCGTAGGCGCCGCGCTGCTCGCGCACGGCGAGCAGATGGAGCAACGCCGCCAGTGCCAGCCAGGGCATGAAGGACGCATTCTCGACCGGATCCCAGAACCACCAGCCGCCCCAGCCGAGCTCGTAATACGCCCACCAGGAGCCCAGCGCGATGCCGAGCGTGAGCGCGACGAAGGCCCACAGCACATAGGGGCGCAGCCAGCGCAGCCATTCGCCGCATTCCAGCTCCGCGTGGTCGCACAGCAGGCGCGCGATCACGACCGCGAACGGCACCGCGGTACCCACGTAACCTAGGTAGAGCAGCGGCGGATGCAGCACCAGGCCAGGATCCTGCAGCAAGGGATTGAGGTTCTGGCCGTCCTGAGCCGCAGGCAGCAGGCGGATGAAGGGATTGCTCGTGAACAGCACGAAGGCCAGCATGCCGAGCGAGACGATGCCGAGCACCCCGATCGCGCGGCGCGCCAGCTCGGCATCGCGACGACCCAGGCCAGCAGCGGCGGCCAGCGACCAGCCCGCCAACGTGAGCCCCCACAGCAGCATCGAGCCCTCGTGTCCACCCCAGACCGCCGCGAAGCGGTAGATGGCGGGAAGGTCACGGTTGCTGTGCTGGACCACGTAGACCAGGGTGAAGTCGTTCTGCAGGAAGCTCCAGGCCAGCGCGGCAAACGATGCGACCAGCATGAAGGACTGCAGCTGCAGCGCTGCAGCGGCCAGCCGTACCGGAGCGCGCGGGCTCAGGCCGGCTGCGGCCTGGACCAGCGCCGCGACCCAGGCCAGGATCAGCGCGAGATGTCCCAGCTCGCCTGTCATCGCTGGTCTCCGGGCTTGGCTGCAGGGTGGCCACCGCCGTCGAGAGCCTTCTGCACTTCGGGCGGCATGTAGTTCTCATCATGCTTGGCCAGCACCTCGGTGGCCTGAAGTTCGCCGCGGAAATCGAGCCTGCCCTGCGCGATCGCACCCTTGCCCTCCGAGAACAGGTCGGGCAGGATGCCATGGTAGACGACGGCAATGCTGTGGCGCGCATCGGCCAGCACGAAGCTGACGCGGCCACCGTCGCGCTGCAGCGAGCCGGCCTGCACCAGACCACCGATGCGCAGGTTCTGCTTGCCTGCGGCCTCGCCGTCGAGCACCTGCCCGGGCGTCAGGAAGAACACCAGGTTGCTGCGCAACGCGCGCGTGGTCAGGAAGACGGCGACGCCAGCGAGCAACAGCACCAGCAGGACCACCAGCAGGCGGCGGGAACGGGGTTTCATCGACCGGACTCCAGTGCTTCGGATATTGTTTGCCCGAGTTTTGCTGCGCGGCGTCGCAGCAACACCCACTCGAGGCCCAGCGCAGCCAGCGTGAGCGCGACGCTGCCCCAGACATAGCTGCCATGCCGGCCCATGCGCAGGAAGGAGGAGAAATCGGGCCACCAGGGCGTGAACCAGCCCAGCCAGTTGTCATGCATGTTCCTGCTCCTGCAGCCGGTCCAGCCAGCGGCTGTGCGCCTCGCGCTCCTCGATCAACAGCCGCACGCGCCTGAGCGCGGTGGCTGCGGTGTAGCACCAGGCAGCCGCGCACATCAGCAACAGCGCTGCCAGCATGGGGGCGGCCATCGCGGTCTTGCCCGGCGCGATCGTCGCGCCCTGGTGCAAGGTGTTCCACCAGCGCACTGAAAAGTAGATGATGGGCAGGTTGACGACACCGAGCAGTGCCAGCAGCGCACAACTGCGGTCGGCGCGCTGCGGATCCTCGTGCGCGTGCTGCAGCATCAGGTAGCCCAGATAGAGGAAGAGCAGCAGCAGCGAAGACGTCAGCCGGGCGTCCCAGACCCACCAGGTGCCCCACATCGGCTGGCCCCAGAACGCGCCCGTGACGAGGCTCAGCGCCGCGAACCAGGCCCCGGTCGGCGCCAGCGCATGCGACATCATGAACGAGACACGGGTGCGCAGCACCAGCCCCAGCGCGCTCCAGAACGCCATCAGCGCATAGACGAACATCGCGATCCACGACGCCGGCACATGCAGGTAGAGGATGCGGTAGCCCTCGCCCTGCACCGCGTCAGCCGGCGTGCTCACGAAGCCCAGCCAGGCACCGGGCAGTGCCAGCAGCCCGGCCAGCCAGAGCAGCGGCGCGACCAGCCTGCCCGCCAGCGCATGAAGTCGCCAGGGGCTGGCGAACCAGAAAACATATTTCTGCCAGTTCAATTGCTTCAACCTTCCACCGCGGCGGAAACCGCCGCACCGCCGACCCAGGGACAGACCAGGGCGGAAAAGGCCCACATCGCGCCGAGCAGCGCCAGCTCTGCCTCGGGGTCGCTGCCACGCTGCGCAGCATGCACCGCCATGGTGCCGAACACCAGCACCGGCACCGCCAGCGGCAGCACGAGCAGCACGGTCAGCAACGCGCCGCCACGCGCGCCGGCGCCTAGTGCAGCCGCGACGCAGGCCAGCATCACGAGCACGCCGCTGCCCAGCAGCAGCGCCAGCAGCAGCACCTTCAGTGCCGGCGACGACAAGCCGAACTGCAGGCCGACCAGCGGCACCGCCAGCAACACCGGACCGGCCGCGAGCAGCCATTGGGCGACCATGCGCGCCGCCAGCAGCAGCGCCAAGGGCACGCCGCTGAGCACCCAGTGGTCGAGCCAGCCCGATGCCAGGTCGTCCTGGAACAGGCGCGAGGTCGCCAGCAGTACCGCCAGGCAGACGCCGACCCACAGCACGCCGGGCCCCAGCAACGCCAGCGTGGCCGGCGCGGGATCGAGCGAGAGCGGGAACAGGCTGCTGACCATGACGAAGAACATGGCATGCAGGACCCAGTCGCCCGGACGGCGCCAGGCGCTCTGCCACTCGCGCAGCGCGACCGCACGCATTGCCGGCCACCAGACACCTGGTTCGCGGTTCACGTTCATGCGCGCCCCCCGGTCACGAGCTCCATGACTTCGCCAGCCGGAAAAGCCGCCGGCACGGCCTGGTGCGAGGTGTAGACCAGAGCGCCACCGCGCTCGAGCTGTTCGCGGCAGCGCTGCGCCAGCCAGTCGACGCTGCGCAGGTCGAGCGCGTCGAAAGGCTCGTCGAGCAGCCAGAGCGGGCACTCGCCGAGCGTCAGCAGTGCCAGCGCCGACTTGCGCCGCTGGCCGGCTGACAGGTGGCGCAGCGGCTTGCCCAGCGGGACCTGGATCTGCCCCAGCGCTGCCATGATCTTCTCGTCGGATGCCCTGAAACCCGCCAGCGCCAGCCAGTGGCGCAGGTTGGCCAAGGCGTCCAGATCCTCGGCACAGGCCAGCGCGTGGCCGAGGAACCAGCAGCCTGCAGCAGGCCGCAGCACCTGTCCATGGGCAGGCGGGCG
>JACCEE012250570.1_pt1 | contig 10264 bp, 10 predicted proteins | sample 7449931 | NCBI WGS metagenome assembly JACCEE01 (sample SAMN15323457, study PRJNA562643) | freshwater metagenome | isolation source: river surface water | place: USA:Blue River Watershed | collected 2017-08-19
ACTTAGGAAAAAATTAAAGTTTTACTCGATTTTTTTCAAAAAATCGTAGGTATTCAAAGGGCAACGACCTTGGTCGCTTTCCACAGAAAGAGAAATCCTTATGCTTTAGGAGCTTTTTTGCTTCTTTTTGCGATAGAAAAAGAAGCGGAGTTTGAGGCAGTGCCTCATAAATTGCCTCAGCAATTTTCTTAAGTTGAGGACGTTGTGATAAATAATAAAGTACAATAGTTCATATTTATGCACTATTATATCATTGAATTTAGTAAAAATAATGTTTATTATATAAAGTAGATAAAAAATATTTTATATGGAGGTTAATTATAGTGAAAAAATCATCATTATTTTTATGTATTGCAATAATAATATGTACTTTGTTTCCTGTAGATTCTGCGTTTTATTCAGTAAAGGCTGTAAATGCAGATATAATTGTAGCTAAAGATGGAACAGGTAGATACAAAACAATTCAAGAAGCTGTAAATGCAGCTGTTTCAGGCAATACAATATATATAAAAAACGGAATATATCAAGAAGTTGTAGACATATCAAAAGACAATATAAAATTGATAGGAGAAAGCAATACTGGAACAGTGGTTACATATGGAAATTATGCTGGAAAATTAAAATCTGATGGAACAACATATGGAACATCTGGTTCAGCAAGTTTTTATATAAAAAGTAAAAATGTAACTCTTGAAAATATAGCTATAGAAAATTCATTTGATGAAAATACAAACACAGATGGTAAACAAGCGGTTGCTTTATATGTAAAAGGCGATAAAAATACATTTATAAATTGTGTTTTTACAGCAAATCAAGATACTCTATATGCAAATGCCGGCAGACAGTATTATTATAATTGCAAAATAATTGGAGATACCGACTTTATTTTTGGTTCTGCTATAGCTGTTTTTGATAGATGTGATATAATTTCAACAGTAAGAGGTGGTTATGTTACAGCTGCATCTACAGATATATCAACTTATGGATTTTTATTTGATAATTGTAAACTTACAAGTGAGGCTAAAAGTGGTTCTACTTACTTAGGTCGTCCTTGGCGTCAAGACGCATATGTGGTATATAAAAATTGTTATATGGGTGCACATATTAGAGAAAATCCTTGGACGTCAATGAGTGGAAATGTCCCTGAAAATGCACGTTTTTATGAATACAAAAGTACGGGTCCAGGTGGATATATAAATTCTTATAGAAGACAATTAAGTGATGCAGAAGCACAAAATCATACACCGATAAACTATTTGAAAGGAACGGATGGTTGGAATCCTACAAATTTATCATTTGAAACAACAACTACCACCACCACAACAACAACAACTACAGTAACTACTCAACTACCAAAATTAGACGGAGATTTAATCCGCTCCTTAAAGATAAATGATTATAACAATGCTTCAAAATGGTCAATACAACAAAATTTACAAATAGGGAATTCTGTTTTTGGAGATAGGGCGTTTTTATTCACAAGTGTTCCTTATATTTTACAAGGTTCAGAATGGATAAAGACATCATGTGATTCAAAGCTTTACACTTCCGACTTAGCGACCTTTATTTTAAATGGCGATGCAACTGTGTACATTGGTTTGGATAGTAGGGTTATAAATGTTCCTACTTGGTTAGGCACATGGACAAAAGCACCGTTGACTTTAACAGATGACGGTAATCCTAATGTAACTTATATTTTATATCAAAAAGACTATAGTTCAGGTTCAGAAGTTATATTGGGGACAAATGGTGGATTGAGTAGTGTTGTTAACTACACTGTTGTTGTTAAACCACAAGTTAAAGAGACTACTACAACTACGATAACAACAGAACAAACTACTACAAGTACTTCAATCAAAGAAAATTATGGAGATTTAAACGGAGACGATAAAATAAATAACTCGGATTTAGTATCACTAAGTCAACATTTGGTAGGAGATTCTATTTTAAGTGGTAAGGCATACGAAATGGCGGATATAACTAAAGATGGATTAGTAGATGTAGCCGATTTGGCTTTGATGAAGCAATATTTAATGGGAGATAATATAGCATTTTAGGGTAAGTTTAACTAAAATACATATTTAAGAGTAAAGTCTTAAGTATGTATTTTTTTATTTAAATTTTAAATATCTAATTGACACTTTATACAAAAAGTTGTATCATATAAATTATCATAAACATAGAGGAGTTGATATAATGGCAAAGGCGTTGTTAATTGTAGATGTACAAAATGAATATTTATGTAAAAAAAGAAATGTAAAAAGGTTTAAATTTAAACATCCAGAAAAATTAGCGAGAAATATAAATTCAAGTATTGAAGAGGCTGTTAAGGAAGGTTATATTATTATTTATATAGCTGAAGTTTTGCCAAATAACTTATTTTACAAAATTATGGTGAGACATTCTTTGCGTGGAACAGAGGGGGCTAAATTATATCATAAATTAAATGTTGTTTCAGACAACTATTTTGAAAAGCAACTTTCCGATGCATTTTCGAATAAAAAATTGAAAACGTTTATAAAAGAAAACGATATTACAGAGGTTAAAATTTGTGGAATAGATGCGGGTGCTTGTGTAGCGGCAACTGCAAATGGTGCTTTGAAAATGGGGCTAAAAGTATCTGTTATAATTAAATCTATAGATACTATGTTTATACAACGTGCAAAATTATATCGTGAAAAATTAGAGAAAAAAGGTGTTAAGTATATATAAAAGGAGCTAGACTCATGATTTTTTTATGTTACTCAAAATGTTCTACGTGTCAAAAAGCCAAGAAGTGGTTAGATGAAAATGATTTAAGTTATGAATTTAGGGATATAAAAGAAAAAAATCCTAATATCGAAGAGATAAAGAAATGGTATATTAAGAGTGGATTAGATATAAAGAAGTTTTTTAATACAAGTGGAATACTTTATAAAGAGATGAATTTAAAAGAAAAACTAGTCGATTTAAGTGAGGAAGAAAAACTAAATTTATTATCAACAAATGGAATGCTCATAAAAAGACCAATGTTGATTTCAGATGAATTTGTTTTGGTAGGATTTAAAGAATCGTTATGGAGTGAAAAATTAAATTTAATCTAAAATTTAATTTTGATTAGCAAAGAATAGAATTTATTGCATTATTAAAATGTAGTATAGCTATATAAATAAATTAAGAGTTAGTATTTTACGTTTACGTGTACATTAAAGATTATATTATTTAGTTAAATTGTATATTGAAATATTTATTTGATTTTGTTAAAATTAAATAAATGAGTTTATATTAATTTTTAAAATAATGGGGCATAGTATTTTAATATTAATTAAATTTAAGTAAATATTAACAAGAATTAATTTATAAAATAATTTAACAGATGTTTTTAAGAATTAATTATTTTAATTAAAAATATAATTAATTATTATAGGGGGTTTTTGGATGAATGCAACAATAAAAGATGTTGCCAAACTAGCAGGAGTTTCAGTTGCTACAGTTTCCAGGGTACTAAATAGTAGTGCAAGTGTTTCAGAAGATACAGCAAAACAGGTTAATTATGCAATAGATTCTTTGGGTTACAAACCTAATTTTTTAGGTAGAAATTTAAGAAAGTGTCAAACATATGTTATTCTAGCTATTATACCATCTACGGAGCAAACTTATTATAGTGAAATACTTCATGGTATGCAAAATAAAGCTTCAGAATTTGGGTATGATATTTTGATGAGCACCAGTCATAGTCACGAAGAAACTGAATTAAGACTTTTAAACATGCTAGAAAATAGAACTGTAGATGCAGCAATATTAATGGGAACAAAGTTAAATGCAGAAAAACTAAATGAAATAAGTGAAAAAGCAAATATAGCTCTTTGTTGCGAACACGTAGAAGGAGCAAATATACTAAGTGTTGGAATAGATAATGAAAAAGCAAGTTATGATGCGATAAACTATTTTATAAAAAAAGGTCATAAAAACATTGCTATGGTATCTACAGATGTCAGATCATCATCTTCTGTTTTAAGGGAAAATGGTTATTTTAAAGCACTTGCAGAAAATAACATTGAGTTTAAACCAGAATATTTGTACCAAGGTTCATATGATTATCAAAATGGTGGATATGCTTTAGAAGGGTTTTATAAGCTGGAAGAAAAGCCAACGGCCATTTTTGCTGTTTCGGATTTAATTGCTGTGGGTGCAATAATTAAAGCAAATGAAATGGGAATTAAGGTTGGAAAAGATATAGATATTATGGGCTTTGATAATGTTTCATTAACAGAAATGTTTATACCCACTATAAGTACAGTTGAACAGCCATGCTTTTATATGGGCTGTGTAGTAATAGAAAAAGTAATAGAAAATTTAACATATAAAAATAAAAATAAAGGAAAATGTATAGTTAATCATAAATTGGTGTTAAGACAATCTACTGGGGAATGATTTTTATTGATTGATTTTTAACAATAATTCAAAAAAGCATGATATAATTTAAACATAATATAAAAAATTATTGTTATTTTTCTTAAATCTATAGAAATTATAAATTTTATGTGTTATAATATATAACGTGTCCGATACAGAATACTTAAATTTATTCTGTTGGATTAAAAAAGAGAAATATTTTTTGGAGGTAAAGACCAATGAGCAAAAAATTTGTTTATTTATTTTCTGAGGGCGATGGCTCTATGAGAGAGTTACTTGGTGGTAAAGGTGCTAATCTTGCTGAAATGACAAAATTAGGATTGCCAGTTCCTCAAGGCTTTATAATTTCTACAGAAGCTTGTACTCAATATTATGTTGATGGTGAAGTTATAAACGATGATATCCAAGCTGAAATGATGGAATACATTACAAAAATGGAAGCTATAACAGGTAAGAAATTTGGAGATTTAGAAAATCCATTGCTAGTTTCTGTTCGTTCTGGTTCTAGAGCTTCAATGCCTGGAATGATGGATACTATCCTAAACCTTGGCTTAAATGATGAAGTTGTTGAAGCTTTTGCCAAGAAAACAAACAACGCTAGATTTGCTTACGATTCATATCGTCGTTTTATTCAAATGTATTCTGACGTTGTAATGGAAGTTGGTAAAAAATTCTTCGAAGAATTGATTGATAAAATGAAAGAAGAAAAAGGAGTTACTCAAGATACAGATTTAACAGCTGATGACTTGAAAACTCTTGCTGAACAATTTAAAGCAGAATATAAATCTAAAATAGGTTCAGACTTCCCAACAGATCCAAAGGAACAATTAATGGGAGCTGTAAAAGCTGTTTTCCGTTCATGGAATAACCCAAGAGCTATATACTACAGAAGAATGAATGATATTCCTTCTTCATGGGGTACAGCAGTTAACGTTCAAGCTATGGTATTTGGTAATATGGGAGATACATCTGGTACAGGTGTTGCATTTACTAGAAACCCATCTACAGGTGAAAAGAAATTATACGGAGAATTCTTAATGAATGCACAAGGTGAAGACGTTGTTGCTGGTGTAAGAACTCCTCAAACAATAGATCAATTAAAAGATATCATGCCAGAGTGTTATGACCAGTTTGTTGAGATTTCAAGTAATCTTGAAAAACATTATCGTGATATGCAAGACATGGAATTTACAATTGAAGACAAAAAATTATACATGCTACAAACAAGAAATGGTAAAAGAACAGCTGCTGCTGCTTTGAAAATTGCTTGTGACTTAGTAGATGAAGGTATGATTTCAGAAAAAGATGCAGTTGTTATGATAGATCCAAAACAACTAGATGCTTTACTACATCCACAATTTGATCCAAAAGCACTAAAAGCTGCGAAACCAATAGCAAATGCTCTTGCTGCTTCACCAGGTGCAGCTTGTGGTAGAGTAGTGTTTACAGCTGAAGATGCAGTTAGAGAAGTTAATAAGGGTGAAAAAGTAATCCTAGTTAGACTTGAAACATCTCCAGAAGATATCGAAGGTATGCACGTTTCTCAAGGTATATTGACAGTTCGTGGTGGTATGACATCTCACGCTGCAGTTGTTGCACGTGGTATGGGTACATGTTGCGTTTCTGGTTGTGGCGAAATCAAAATGGATGAAGCTAACAAGAAATTTGATCTTGCTGGAAAAACATACAAAGAAGGCGACTATATTTCTCTAGATGGTTCTACAGGAAACATCTATGGTGAGGCTCTTCCAACAGTTGCAGCTTCTATAGGTGGAGAATTTGGTAGAATCATGGCTTGGGCTGACAACTACAGAGTATTAAAAATTAGAACAAATGCTGACACACCAAAAGACGCTAAACAAGCTGTTGAATTCGGTGCTGAAGGTGTTGGTCTTTGCCGTACAGAACATATGTTCTTTGAACCAAGCAGAATTCCTGCTATTCGTGAAATGATTTGTTCTGAAACTGTTGAACAAAGAGTTGCTGCACTTGCTAAATTAGAACCAATGCAACAAAGTGACTTTGAAGAGTTATATGAAGCTCTACAAGGAAATCCTGTAACAATTCGTTTCTTGGATCCTCCTCTACATGAGTTCGTTCCAACAGATGAAAAAGATATAGCTTTATTAGCTGAAACACAAGGCAAAACAGTTGCTGACATAAAATCAATAATTGAATCATTACATGAATTCAATCCAATGATGGGTCACCGTGGATGCCGTTTAGCTGTTACTTATCCAGAAATAGCTGCTATGCAAACAAGAGCAGTTATTAAAGCAGCTATAAATGTAAGTAAAAAACATCCTGAATGGAATACAGTTCCAGAAATTATGATTCCACTTGTAGGAGATATTAAAGAACTTGCATATGTTAAAAAAATCGTAACAGATACAGCAGATGCTGAAATAGCAGCAGCTGGTGTAACAATAGAATATAAAGTTGGTACTATGATTGAAATTCCTAGAGCTGCTTTAACAGCTGATGAAATTGCTAAAGAAGCTGAATTCTTCTCATTTGGTACAAACGATTTAACACAAATGACATTTGGTTTTTCTCGTGATGACGCTGGAAAATTCTTAAATGCATACTATGAAAAGAAAATTTATGAAGCAGATCCATTTGCAAAACTTGACCAAACAGGTGTTGGTAAATTAGTTGAAATGGCTGTTAAATTAGGTAAACAAACAAGACCTGACATCAAATTAGGTATTTGTGGAGAACATGGTGGAGATCCTTCAACAGTTGAATTCTGTCATAGAGTAGGATTGTCATATGTTTCTTGTTCACCATTCCATGTTCCAATTGCAAGATTAGCAGCAGCACAAGCAGCTATTCAAAGTGGAGTTGTTCACGGTTAATATGATTTAAATTGGGTTTTGCCTTTTTAAAATCAAAAATAAATAAAATAAACCCTTTCATTTCAGTTAAGGCTGTAAATGAAAGGGTTGTTTTGTTGAATGTTTTTTTGCTTTTAAAATTACAATAAAATTTTATACTAAAATGAATTTAAAGAATTGATAAAATCTTTAAAAATTGATTGGATTTTATTGCTATTCAGACATTAAAGGTAAAGGTTTCGTTTGGCAAGGGTTTCGACTCTGCGGAGTTGACCGGGCTTTCCGGTCGCCCTGGACCTTCGGTAAAACATTTCTACCCTAATATAAAGGTTTGGAATTATTTCAACAGTCCTATTTCATATTACATACAGACTAATTTCTGAAATAGGTTGAATTTCTCCTATTGATAGTGTATAATATATACAAGGAAGGAGGAGTTTGATATGACAGTGAATACAAAAAATCTTGTTTCAATTACCGAAGCAAATCAGAATTTCTCAAAGGTAGCACGACTTGTCGACGAAAACGGCTCGGCAATTATTCTTAAAAACAATGTTCCACGCTATATTATCATGGAATTTTCTGAAGCAGAAAAGCTACAGACAGCTCCTGACCAGGATGTTGATGAAATATCCAAGCGACTAATTGCCAAAAATCTTGAAGCCTATAAGGAGCTTGCAAAATGATACAATTGACAAAAAATCAAGTCATCAATCTTCATAGTTCGTTGATAGCGACTACTGGAGGATTGGATGGAGTTCGTGATGACTGCTTGTTAGATTCTGCTCTGCAAACACCATTTCAAACATTTGACGGACTTGACCTTTATCCTGCCTTACTTCAAAAAGCAGCAAGGCTTGGATACTCTCTTGTCAACAATCATCCATTTGTAGATGGTAACAAAAGAATAGGAATACACACAATGCTTGTATTTCTTATGTTGAATGGTGTAGAGATTGAATGCACCCAGAAAGAATTAATTCAGGTGGGTCTTTCCCTTGCTGACGGTTCTATGAAATACAAAGAACTGCTTAACTGGCTCAGTAAACACAATTAAATAATTTTTTTGGAAGTGTTGAAAAGCACTTCCTTTTTCTTTTTAAAGGATAGTGTATATGCCCGATATAGAAAAAATGTCCTCACAGGAGAAAACAAAAGAAATCACAGAAAAACTTGAAAAAGGTAATAAAAGCATACCACAAAAAAGAAAAATCAATTTATCTACAATATTTTGAAAATCAGATGGAATTAAAAAATGAATCTAAGTTAGATTTTTCTATATTTGAAGATAGAAAACCATTCAGTTTTCATGGAAGTATAAAGAACATATTTTCAGCTTTAGGTCATAAATATGAATGTTTAAATTAATGTGTATTTTTGTTTAATATTCCTTTTGTTTGAAAACCCAACAAAAACTTTATACGGACTTCGCAAGGAAAATATATCATATAAAATCAAAACAGAACACTCAAACTGAATGTTCTGTCAGTATATTTGTTCAGATTAAACCATCCATATCGGCACAATAAAATTATCCGAATTGACTGCTGAAAGCTCAGGACGCATACATATAATAGCACCCTTTCCTCGTTTCACCGCACCTTTATCAAGAACGGAAAATGAGCGTATAATTTCTGCTGGCGGATTGACAGAACGCTTGATTTCAATTGGATGTAGTTCTCCATCACTTTCCATAACCATATCAATTTCGTTTGAATCTTTGTCACGATAATACCACAACAAGCAATCCTTAGCGTTGTTGAAATAAGTTTTACGGATTTCAGCCACAACATAGTTTTCGAGAATTGCACCGTTTATTGCACCACTTGCAAGTATTTCAGGGGAGCTGTAACGTGTAAGATATGCAACAAGTCCCGTATCAAAAAAGTAAAGCTTGGGTGTTTTGATTGTACGTTTCAACAGGTTGTTTGAATACGGTCTGAGATAGAAAATTACGTCCGACTTTTCGAGAACGGCAAGCCAACGCTTTGCGGTATCATCCGATACGCCTATATCCTGTGCAATGTCGTGAACATTGAGCATCTGTCCCACTCTGCAAGCTGCCGCACGAACAAAATCCGCAAACTGCATCTTATCGATTTTCTCAATTAGTTCGCTCACATCACGCTCAATATAGGTTTGCAGATAGCTGTTGTAAAACACATCTCTGTCTGTAAATTTTCCGCTTGCAAGTCCAGGCATAGAACCGTTCCAGATACGCTCATACATCTGTAACATATCTGCGAGTGAATTTGTTTTCTTGCGTTTTTTAAGTGCGTTAAGTTCTATTGAAAACGGTAACGCTTCATCATTACCAAATAGCTCATGTTGTGAAAGCGATGTCATATGAAGAATTGCAATTCGTCCTGCAAGAGATTCCTGTGCAAGCTCCATCAGCTTAAATGCCTGTGAACCTGTCAGCCAGAATGAGCCTGCATCCGCTCCGTTATCAATGGCAATTTTGATATACGAAAACAGTTCGGGAGCATACTGCACTTCATCAATAAAAATCGGCAGGCTGTGCATTTGCAGGAACATTGCCGGGTCTGTTTTTGCAAGTCGTCTTTCCTCAAAATCATCAAGGGTAACATATTCGCGTCCACTTTCTGCAAGCTGCTTCAAAACGGTTGTCTTTCCGACCTGACGGGGACCCGTTATCAGCAAACAGGAATATTCCTTTGAAAGCGACAAGATTTTATTCTCCAAATCTCGCTTTATATATTTCATTAGGCACTCTCCTTTTGGCTGTTATTACATCTAATTTTATTATAGCCGAAAAAGATAAGGAAGTCAAGGCTATAATTTGACTTAATCTTATTTTAGCCGAAAATCTCAACAATATTCAAAAATTATTTGGAATGCATGAAAATCTTGAAATTCACGACTTGCGTTATACTCAGGCAGATCTATTTGCAACACTTGACCAAACAGGTGTTGGTAAATTAGTTGAAATGGCTGTTAAATTAGGTAAACAAACAAGACCTGACATCAAACTAGGTATATGTGGAGAATATGGTGGAGATCCTTCTACT
>JACCEE012407387.1_pt1 | contig 10263 bp, 9 predicted proteins | sample 7449931 | NCBI WGS metagenome assembly JACCEE01 (sample SAMN15323457, study PRJNA562643) | freshwater metagenome | isolation source: river surface water | place: USA:Blue River Watershed | collected 2017-08-19
CCGCCGACACCCGCACCGCGCTGAAGTTCATCACCTGCGGCTCGGTCGATGACGGCAAGAGCACCCTGATCGGCCGCCTCCTGGTCGACAGCAAGGCCGTGCTGCAGGACCACCTGGCCGGCGTGCAGCGCCAGGGCGAGACCGACCTGGCGCTGCTGACCGACGGCCTGTCGGCCGAACGCGAGCAAGGCATCACCATCGACGTGGCCTACCGCTACTTCAACACCGAGACCCGCAAGTTCATCATCGGCGCCGCGCCCGGCCACGAGCAGTACACCCGCAACATGGTGACCGCCGCCTCCGCGGCCGATGCCGCGGTGGTGCTGGTCGACGCGACCAAGCTGGACTGGAAAGACGCCGCCCTCAAACTGCTGCCGCAGACCCGCCGCCACTCGCTGCTGCTCAAGCTGCTGCGCGTGCCTTCGGTTGTTTTCGCGGTCAACAAGCTCGACGCGGTGGAAGACAGCGCCCAGGCCTTTGCCCACATCAGTGGCGCGTTGACCGCTTTCGCCGCCGACGCTGGCATCGCCGTCACCGCCACCGTGCCCGTCTCCGCCCTCAAGGGCTGGAACGTGGTCGACGCCGCGGCCGACGCCGGCTGGTGCGGCTACACCGGCCCCACGCTGCTCGCCATCCTGGAACAGCTGCCCGTGACGGCCGCCGACACGGCGCTGCCTTTTGCCTTCCCGGTGCAGTGGGTCGAGAAGTTCTCGTCGTCGTCTGACACCAGCCAGGGCCGCCGCGTGTTCTGGGGCCGCGTCGCCACCGGAACCGTGCAGCCCGGCCAGCAGATCAAGGTCATGCCCAGCGGCCAGACCGCCACCGTCGCCCAAGTCCTCAACCACGTGCGCAACCCGCAGGCCGTCCCGGCCGGCCACAGCGCCGGCATCGTGCTCGATCGTGAGGTGGATGTGTCGCGCGGCGACTGGCTGCTGGCCGTCGACGAACAGGGTCAGTCCCTCGAAGCCAGCCGCGAAATCCGCGCCACCGTCGCTTGGATGGACGACGAAACCCTGGTCGCTGGCCGCGTCTACTGGGCGCTGCACGGCCACCGTTGGGTCAAGGCCAAGGTCAAGCGCATCGTGCACAAGCTCGACATCCACACCCTGGCCGAAGAAGACGCCACCCAGCTCGAACCCAATGCCATTGGCCACATCGAACTGGCGCTGCAGGAGCCGCTGGCCACAGCCCCCTTCGCGCAGTCGCGCTCACTGGGTTCGCTGGTCCTGGTGGACACCGCCAGCCACAAGACTTCCGGCGCCTTGCTGGTGAGCTGAACGCCCTGGGCCCCTTAACCAACATCCGGGCCAAGGGCATGACCATGGCCATCCCTTGCGCACCCTCTAAAATCCACGGTTTGATCGATTTTTCTCCCACACCATGACCCACGTCGTCACCGAATCCTGCATCCGCTGCAAATACACCGATTGCGTTGATGTCTGCCCAGTGGACTGTTTCCGCGAGGGCCCCAATTTCCTGACCATCGATCCGGACGAATGCATCGATTGTGCGGTCTGCATCCCCGAGTGCCCGGTGAGCGCCATCTTTGCAGAAGAAGATTTGCCCAAGGACCAGGTGCACATGACCGCGCTCAACGCCGAGCTCGCCCAGCTGCCCAACTGGAAAAGCATCACCAAGCGCAAGGACCCGCTGCCCGACCACGAGCAGTGGAAAGACCGCACGGGCAAGCTGTCCGAACTGATCCGCTGAACATGGCACCACGGCCAGGCGACGTGGTGCCTGCGGCCACGTCTGCCATCGCAGCCGATGCCGTGGTCATCGGCGCTGGCCCCGTGGGCCTGTTCCAGGTGTTCGAACTGGGCCTGCTGGACATCCGCGCCCACGTCATCGACGCCCTGCCCCACGTCGGCGGTCAGCCGGTGGAGCTCTACCCCGACAAACCCATCTACGACATCCCCGGTGTGCCGGTCTGCACGGGACAGGGCCTGACCGATGCCTTGCTGCGCCAGAGCGCACCGTTTGCACCCCAATTCCATCTGGGCCAGACCGTCACCGAACTGCACCCGCAAGCAGATGGCCGCTGGCTGCTGGCCACCTCGACCGGCACTCGGTTCCTGAGCAAGACCGTGTTCATCGCGGCGGGCGTCGGCGCCTTCGAGCCGCGACGCCTCAAACTCGCTGGCATCGAAGCCCACGAAGGGCAGCAACTGCGCTACCACCTCGGAGCATCATCTGCTTACGCTGGACAGGACGTGCTCATCCTGGGCGACACCGACAGCGCCATCGAAGCCGCGCTGATGCTGTCTGACCCAGGTGCACACCGTGCCAACAGCGTCACCCTGATTCACCGACGCGACAGCTTCAAGGCCGCACCTGAGCGAGTGACCTTGATGCGCGAGCGTTGCGCGGCCGGCGCGATGCGTTTCATCGCAGGCCAGATCATCGGCCACGACACACAAGACAGCCGACTCCTCGCCGTGCACCTCACACTGCCCGATGGCAGCGAACAGGTGGTTCCGATGGACATGCTGCTCGTGCTCCAGGGCCTGTCTCCTCAGTTGGGGCCGCTGGCGGATTGGGGCATGGCCATGGAACGCAAGCAGTTGGTGGTCAACACCGAGACCTTCGCCACCACCGCACCCGGTATCTTTGCCGTGGGCGACATCAACACCTACCCGGGCAAACGCAAGCTGCTGGTGTGCGGATTCCATGAATGCACCTTGGCCGCCTATGGTGCCGCCCCCATCGTTCATCCGGGACGCCCAGTGCTGCTGCAATACACCACCAGCAGCACGCACCTGCATCAGCTGTTGGGCGTGCACCCGACACGGCCAACAGCCCGAGACAACTAATTTCAAAAAATTTGGCCTCAACTTCAGAAATCCGAAAAATCACACTATAATTTGAGGCTGTTCCCTGATAGCTCAGTCGGTAGAGCGACGGACTGTTAATCCGCAGGTCCCTGGTTCGAGTCCAGGTCGGGGAGCCAAAACAAAACAGCAAAGGCCTTCTTCGGAAGGCCTTTGTCGTTTCTGTCGTTGCCACATCCACCCATGCCCCTGCTCGCTCACAAAGCCACCTTCTGGCTGGCCTTGCTGCTCCTCACCACACTCTCGCTGATGCCCAGCGGCATGCTGCCGCCACAGGTGTTCAGTCTGTGGGACAAGGCGCAACATGCGATCGGTTTTGGTTGTCTCACCTTGCTCGGCATGCTGGCTTACCCCGACCGGCGAGCGCTGCTGCCCTTGCTGCTGTTGGCGCACGGCGGCCTCATCGAAGTGGCGCAGGCCGCCACGGGATGGCGTTACGGCGAATGGCTGGACCTGTTGGCCGACGCCATTGGCATCGCAGTGGTGGCCGGATGGTGGTGGGCCACGTCGATGCGATCGGCGCGCTCGCACTGAGCGGCGCAACGCAGAAGTCTGCACAGCCGGCGCGTATGTGCTGATCGCACAATAGCGCCATGACACAGCCGCCCCCCACCCGTGCACTGCCCTGGCTGGAGCCAGGACAGCCGTTCCCGCCGGTCGAGTCGGCCTGGGGTGCCTGCGATCCTGCACCCGGCCTACTGGCCGCGGGTGGCGTGCTGGACGTGCCCACCCTCGTGGCCGCCTACTCGGCAGGCATCTTTCCCTGGTACAGCACCGGCCAGCCCGTGTTGTGGTGGAGCACGGACCCACGCATGACGCTGGTGCCAACCAACTTCCGGCTGCACCGCTCCCTGCGCAAAAAGCTGCAGACCTTGCTGCGCGGGGGGCGTCTGGAGGTGCGCATGGACCAAGACTTCGAGCGCGTGATCCGCGCCTGCGCCAGCGCACCGCGCGAGGGGCAGAGCGGCACCTGGATCCTGCCCTCCATGGTGCAGGCCTACGTGGCTTTGCACCGCGCATCCCTGGCCCACAGCGTGGAAACGTGGATCGATGGCGAACTGGCGGGCGGCCTGTACTGCGTAAACCTCGGTGCCATGGTCTTCGGCGAGTCGATGTTCAGCCGGCGCAGCGATGCTTCCAAGATTGCACTTGCGGCACTAGTGGCTTTCGCGCTGGCACATGACCTGCCCCTGATCGACTGCCAGCAGGAAACGGCGCATCTGGCGTCGATGGGAGCCCAACCTTTGCCACGCGCTGCGTTCTGCAGGCAGCTGCGTCAGGCCTTGCAACACCCCGGTCCGGCCTGGCATTTTGAGCCCGTATACTGGAACCAGCTTCTTCCCAACGGTGCAGCCCGCGCGTGACCCACCCGAAAGAACTTCCGCTCCAGGCGCTGCAGTTTTATGCGACGGCGCCCTACCCGTGCAGCTACCTGGCAGGGCGCCAGGCGCGCTCGCAGGTGGCCACACCCAGCCACCTCATCCACAACGACGCGTACTCCGACCTGGTCACACACGGCTTTCGCCGCAGTGGCATGTTCACTTACCGACCTTATTGCGATGGCTGCCAGGCCTGCGTGCCCTTGCGCATTCCCGTCCAAGAGTTCCGCCCCAGCCGCAGCCAGCGACGCAGTCAGACACGACACGCACACCTGGAAACGCGGGTACTCAAGCTCTGCTTCATCCCCGAACACTACCAGCTGTACCTGCGCTACCAGAACAGCCGCCACGCAGGTGGCGGCATGGACCACGACAGCATCGATCAGTACACCCAGTTCCTGCTCCAGAGTCGGGTCAATTCCCGCTTGATCGAGTTCTACGAGCCAGCCACGCAGGACCTTCCCGACCGGCTGAAAATGGTGTCCATCGTCGATGTGCTCAACGATGGACTGTCTGCGGTGTACACGTTCTATGAACCGAACGACGTGGCCAGCTACGGTACCTACAGCATCCTTTGGCAGATCGAACAGGCCCGCTCCTTGGATCTGCCCCATGTCTATCTGGGCTACTGGATCGAACACAGCAGCAAGATGGCCTACAAAGCCGGGTTTCGACCCCATCAGCTGCTGATCGACGGTGCCTGGATCGATATCAGCTAGATCCAGCGGTGGACCGCATCGCACGATACCCAGCCATACAGCGGAACGTCAATTTCATCTTGTAAAATAGCAGCAACCTTTTTGCTGCCATGAACAAACGATCCGACAGCCTGCCCAGCACCCCCACCGTCCAGGTGATTGAACGCATGTTCAACCTGCTGGAGGTGCTGGCCTCCCGCGAAGAGCCCGTGTCGCTGAAAGAGATCAGCGAAAAAACCGGTTTGCACCCTTCCACGGCGCACCGCATTCTCAACGACTTGACCATCGGCCGATTCGTGGACCGGCCCGAAGCCGGGAGCTACCGGCTGGGCATGCGCCTGCTGGAACTGGGCAATCTGGTCAAGGCGCGCTTGAGTGTTCGCGATGCCGCACTGCAGCCCATGCGCGAGTTGCACAAACTGATCCAGCAACCCGTCAACCTGAGCGTTCGCCAGGGCGACGAAATTGTTTACGTGGAGCGCGCTTACAGCGAGCGCTCGGGCATGCAGGTGGTGCGTGCCATCGGTGGCCGCGCCCCCTTGCACCTGACGTCGGTGGGCAAATTGTTTCTGGCGGCCGACGAGCCGCAACGTGTGCGGGCCTACGCCACACGCACCGGCTTGGCTGGCAACACCCGTAACAGCCTGACGCAGCTGCCCACGCTGGAGCGCGAGCTCAACCAATGCCGCCAGGCTGGCATGGCCCGCGACAACGAAGAACTGGAGCTGGGCGTGCGATGCATGGCCGCGGGCATTTACGACGACCAGTGCAAGCTGGTTGCCGGCCTGTCGATCTCGGCTCCGGCCGATCGCATCGACGAGAACTGGGTACCCAAGCTCCGCGCCACAGCGGCCGAAATTTCGGCCGCGCTGGGTTGCCCCAATGCGCAGGCCATGCTGGTAGCACCGCGCTGAACAGCACCACGGACTCCATGAAAAACGGCCCTCACGAGGGCCGTTTTTTAGATGCCTATCACTCTTTCAGCCCTGAGGCCGAACAAAATACTGCTGGATGCTTTGGGCCTCGACCCAGCGGCGAACCCGCTCGGCGTCCTGCGCACGGCTGAGCTTGCCGGCGGAATCCAGGAACACCATGATCAGCTTGCGCCCCGCCACCTTGGCCTGCATCACCAGGCAACGCCCCGCTTCCGAGATGTAGCCCGTCTTCTGAAGACCGATTTCCCATTCCGGGTTGCGGATCAGCCGGTTTGAATTGTTGTACTGAAGCGTGCGGTGCCCCAGATCCAACTGGTGACTGGGCGAGGTGGACAGGCTGCGCAAGATGGGGCGTTCGTACGCCACCGACACCAGCGTCGCCAAATCACGGGCACTGGACTGGTTCTGACTCGACAGGCCAGTGGGCTCGACATAGCGCGTGTCGCGCATGCCCAGCTCACGGGCCTTGGCGTTCATCAAACGGACGAACTGTTCGGGACCACCAGGAAAGGTTCGGCCCAATGCGTTGGCCGCGCGGTTTTCGCTCGACATCAAGGCCAGATGCATCAACTCGCCACGAGACAGCGTCGTCCCCACCGCCAGTCGGCTGTTGCGGTATACCTGTGCATCGTCTTCGGTGATGGTGATCTGCTCGTCCAGCGACAGATTGGCATCGGCGATCACCAAACCGGTCATCAGCTTGGTGAGCGACGCAATGGGCAGTACTGCGGTGTCGTTTTTGCTGAACAACACCTCACTGGTGTCCTGGTCCACCACCAAGGCCACACTCGAATTGAGGTCCAGCGCATCGTGCGAAGCCCGAAGACCCAATCGCTCACCCGCCGACACCCGAGGCTCCACGGGAACGCGGACCACGGACGCCGCCACCAGCGCTGTCTTCATGTCGGACTTTGTTTTACCCGAGACCAGACGCAGCGCCTGTTTCTGCGTCCCAGCCGACTTGGCGAGGCGCTCCGGCCGGCCGGCCTTGACCAGCTTGGACACACGCGCAGCGGACGATTTGGCTTGGGTCGAGTTTTTCTGACTGCCACGGGTCGCGACCACGGAACCCTTCTTGCCTGTGGACTTCTGCGCCGTGTGTGCAGCCGATGCGCGCTTCACCGCCACTGGCTTCAGCTGAGCAGTTTTCTTGCCCTTGTCGGCCGCCTTAGCAACGGACGCTTTCTGGGCCTTGCCGTTGCGAACCCCGGTGGTCGCTGCGAGCGCCGGTATCGACACAGACAGACCCACCGACAGCACCGCGGCGGACACCAGCTGCAACGCGTAACGGATGCCTTGCATGCGATGAATCATGAGCCCACTCCAACCGTTTAAACCAACTGACTTGGAGTATAGGCAAAAGCAAAAAATCTAGCAATATCAAAAACTTGTAAACGCTTTCTCATGACGGGTCGAATTGGCCTCGGTTTGGTGGTCAATTCGCCCATCCTGAGTAAGTTCGTTTGACAAGTCTTTGATTTTTCAGCACTTCAGCCTTGCGCCGCTACACGATCGGCCTTGCTGCTGAGCTTGTTGAGCGCGCTCAGGTAGGCCTTGGCAGACGCCACGATGATGTCTGGGTCCGCACCGACGCCATTGACCACACGCCCCGAGTGCTGCAGGCGCACCGTGACCTCTCCCTGGCTTTCCGTCGAACCGCTGATCGCGTTGACCGAGTAGAGCACCATTTCCGCGCCGCTCTTGATATGCGTTTCGATGGCTTTGAGCGACGCGTCCACCGGGCCATTGCCATCGGCCGAAACCTTCACCTCTTTGCCTTCGACCGTGATCACGATCTCGGCATGCGGGCGTTCACCGGTCTCGGACCGCTGGGCAAGCGATACGAAACCGTAATGCTCCTTTTCAGCGGTGACGCTTTCGTCGCTGCAAAGGGCCAGGATGTCTTCGTCGAAGATTTCGCTCTTGCGATCGGCCAGTTCCTTGAATTTGGCAAAAGCCGTGTTGATTTCGGACTCGGACTCCATCTCGATTCCCAAGTCCTGCAAGCGCTGCTTGAAAGCATTGCGGCCGCTGAGTTTGCCCAGCACGATCTTGTTGGCACTCCAGCCCACGTCTTCGGCGCGCATGATCTCGTAGGTGTCGCGGGCTTTGAGCACGCCGTCCTGGTGGATGCCCGACGCGTGGGCGAAGGCGTTGGCCCCCACCACGGCTTTGTTCGGTTGAACCACAAATCCGGTGGTCTGGCTGACCATGCGGCTGGCCGGCACAATCTGGCTGGTGTCGATGCCCACATCGAGATTGAAGTAGTCACGACGCGTCTTGACCGCCATCACAATCTCTTCGAGCGAACAATTGCCCGCGCGCTCACCCAGACCGTTGATCGTGCACTCCACCTGGCGCGCACCGCCGATCTTCACCCCGGCCAGCGAATTGGCCACCGCCATGCCCAAGTCGTTGTGGCAATGCACCGACCAGATGGCCTTGTCGGAATTGGGAATCCGCTCGCGCAAGGTCTTGATGAAGTCACCGTACAACTCGGGGATTGCATAACCCACGGTATCGGGGATGTTGAGCGTGGTCGCTCCTTCCTTGATCACCGCTTCGAGCACACGACAGAGAAAATCCATATCGCTGCGGTAACCGTCTTCCGGGCTGAACTCGATGTCTTCCACCAAGTTGCGGGCGAAACGCACCGACTGCTTGGCCTGCTCGAACACCTGATCGGGTGTCATGCGCAGTTTCTTCTCCATGTGCAGCGCGCTGGTGGCAATGAAGGTATGGATCCGCGCACGCTGGGCACCTTTGAGGGCTTCGGCGGCACGCGAGATGTCGCGGTCGTTTGCGCGGGCCAGCGAACACACCGTGGAATCCTTGATCGTGTTGGCAATGGCCTGCACGCAATCGAAATCCCCGTTGGAACTGGCAGCGAAACCGGCTTCGATCACATCGACCTTCAGGCGCTCCAACTGGCGGGCGATGCGCAGCTTTTCGTCCTTGGTCATGGACGCGCCGGGCGACTGTTCGCCATCGCGCAGGGTGGTGTCAAAAATGATGAGCTTGTCGGTCATGTGATTCTCCGGTGTGTTGCCTCGTGGGCAGCGCTTGAAAAAACCCGCAGTCCAAAACAAAACGGCCCGCTGCGGGTGCAAACGGGCCGTTGTTGGAAGTCGCTCGCGCGTTACCGAACCTGCCCGTGAAGGACATCCAGTAGTAGAGCGAACGAAACGTGTTTCATGTCTTGCAATGTAGCACAAAGACTCGGAGGACGAGATGTAGAAAAACCATCAGGGCGATTGTGATACGGGGCCCCTCACTCGTGCAGGCCGCGCTCATCGGGCTCGTCGGTGGACGTACTGATGACGCTGGTGGGTCGTCCTTTGGCTTTGCGCCAGAAATACATGGCGTAGCCCGAGAAGCCGTACAGCACAAACAGACCGAACAGAACGGTGGGCGGGTGGATGTTGATGACCGCAATCCCCAAGGCGACCAGCACGATGGCGGCGAACGGCACGCTCTTTTTCAGACTCAGGTCCTTGAAACTGTAGAACGGCACGTTGGTGACCATGGTCAAACCGGCGTACAGCGTCAGCGCGAACAGTGGCCAAGTCAGCAAGTTGCGGTCGAGCTCCAGCTCGGTGGCCAGCCAGATGAAGCCCGCCACCAAGGCCGCTGCGGCGGGCGATGGAAGACCTTGAAAGTAGCGTTTGTCTACCACGCCGGTGTTGACGTTGAAGCGCGCCAGCCTCAGAGCAGCGCAGGCGCAATAGACAAACGCAGCGATCCAGCCCCAGCGACCGATGTCCTTGAGCACCCAGACATAGGCCACCAAGCCTGGTGCGGCACCGAACGACACCATGTCGGACAGCGAGTCCATCTGCTCGCCAAACGCGCTCTGGGTATTGGTCATGCGGGCTACACGGCCATCCAGGCTGTCGAGCACCATCGCTGCAAAGATACCCACGGTGGCCAAATCGAAACGCCCATTCATGGCCATGACGATGGCGTAGAACCCGCCGAACAGCGCCGCCAACGTGATCATGTTGGGCAGCATGTAGATGCCCTTGCTGCGTTTGGGCTGTTCGATGATGGGATCTGGCAGGGGATCGGTTCCGTCGTGCATGGGGAGTCTTGGAAGGCCTGTTCGGCAGAGCTGTCAGTGTAAGCCAGTGGCAAGTTCGCCAGAAACGACAAAGGCCACCGAAGTGGCCTTTGTCTAGAACGCCAAGGCGATCAGTTGCGGGTCTGATCGACCAGCTTGTTCTTGGCGATCCAGGGCATCATGGCGCGCAGCTGGGCACCCACCACTTCGATCTGGTGATCAGCGGTGTTGCGGCGGCGGGCGGTCATGCTCGGGTAGTTCAGGCGACCTTCCTGGATGAACATCTTGGCGTAGTCGCCGTTCTGGATGCGCTTCAGAGCGTTGCGCATGGCCTTGCGCGACTCTTCGTTGATCACTTCC
>JACCEE011769388.1_pt1 | contig 10259 bp, 9 predicted proteins | sample 7449931 | NCBI WGS metagenome assembly JACCEE01 (sample SAMN15323457, study PRJNA562643) | freshwater metagenome | isolation source: river surface water | place: USA:Blue River Watershed | collected 2017-08-19
AAGATACTCAAAGAACGAAATATAAGTAAGACAACACTTCAAAAGAAGATAGGTATATCATCTACTACGATGGCTAAACTATCAAAGAATGAACCAATCTCAATGAAAGTACTAGAAGATATCTGTGTGTTTTTAAGTTGTCAGCCTGGAGATATTCTTGAATTGGTAGTTGAAGAAGAACATAGTTTATTGAATCAATTACGAGAAGAAATGAAAATGAGATTAAAAGGTGGTTTATATCATCAAACACAAATACTATTCTCGTATAACACGAATAGAATTGAAGGAAGTCAATTATCCGAGGAACAGACACGTTTTATTTACGAGACAAACTCAATCGCATTAGAAGGATCATCTGTAACTTCTATTGATGATATCTTAGAGACAGTTAATCACTTTAGATGTTTCGACAGAATGTTAGAAGTGGCAGATCAAGAATTGAATGAAGATATCATCAAAGAGTTTCATCGCATCTTAAAATTGAACACATCAGATAGTCGTAAAGATTGGTTTAATGTAGGTGAATACAAGAAGATGCCTAATATGATTGGTGATACAAAGACAACAGAACCATCAAAAGTTAAAGGTGAAATGGTAAAATTATTAACAAACTATAATAGTCTTCAAACAAAGACCTTTGAAGATATTGTTGAGTTTCACACTCAATTTGAAACAATCCATCCATTTCAAGATGGAAATGGAAGAGTAGGAAGATTAATACTCTTTAAAGAATGTTTAAAGAATGGAATGATTCCATTTATTATCGATGATGAAAAGAAGTTATTTTATTATCGAGGACTCAAAGAGTTTAAAAGAGATAAACAATACTTAATAGATACCTGTTTAGCTGCTCAAGATAAATATTGTGAAATGATAGAATATTTTATTCCAGGTAAATTGTGAGGAGAATAGTGATGGATTTTAAAGATTTATATCAAATAGAAGATGAAATAGAACGTATTCAAAAGACATATGAGATCTTTAATGAAGATACTCGTTTGAACCGTTCTAAAGCTGCACGAGTTGAGTTTCTAACCAACGTTCGATATATAGAGAAGTATCTTACAGAATCCTCGAAAATACTCGATATTGGGGCTGGTGCAGGTGAGTATAGTATTTACTTTGCTCGTAAGGGATATGAAGTATCTGCAATTGAACTATCAGAGAACAATGTTAAATCATTTAGAAGAAAATTAACGCCAACCGATAAGATTGATTTAGTTCAAGGGAATGCGCTTGATTTAAGTCGATACGAAGATAATAGTTTTGATGTGGTGTTATTGTTTGGTCCACTTTATCATCTAAAGAGAAATGAGGATAAACAGAAATGTATCTCTGAGGCTAAAAGAGTATGTAAGCCAAATGGGAAGATATTCTTTACTTTTATAACAAATGATATGATTCTGTTAACAGAGTTTGATTATAATAAAAACTACTTTATCGAAGGTAGTTACGATAAACAAACATTCCGATTAGAAGATTTTCCATTTGTGTTTCATACAGTAGATGCTTGTAGAGAAGTATTAGCTGAAGGTAAAATCAAGATCATACATGAAGTCGCATCAGATGGTATCAGTGAATTATTAGGCGATAAGATTAATCAAATGGATGATGAGAATTATCATCAGTATTTGAAATATCACTTCTATATCTGTGAGAAGAAAGAATTCCTAGGTATGACAAATCATCTATTATTTGTTGGAGAGAAAGAATGAAATACGTCAGATTTATCTGACTTTTTTATATGCTATAATTAAACGACAAGGTGCTTCTATGAATTATCAACAAATGTTACTGAGTAAAAATGGATTTGCGACGATGAAACTAGCCAAGGAGTTTTTGAAACACTCGATTGGTTCGAATATACCTACGATAACTGATTTATGTGAATCCATGGATTTAGCTCGTGGAACGGTACAAAACTCTTTAAAGTTTCTACAGAACAATAAGGCAATACGACTTGAATCAAGAGGGCATCTTGGGACTTTTTTGATTGAAAAAAATACACGCATCCTTTTAGAGTTCTCTGGGATTACAAGTATAGTAGGGGTTATGCCACTTCCATACTCCAAGAAATATGAAGGATTTGCGTCAGGTTTAATTGTGGCGATGGAAAACCAATACAATGTACCAGCGTATATGGCCTATATGAGAGGGGCTGTTAATCGGATTGGTATGTTACTGTCGGATCGTTATGATTATGCGGTTGTTTCAAAATATGCGGCGAATCAATTTCTAATGAAGAATGATTCGATTATGGTTGTTAAGTCGTTTGGGATTAACTCTTATTTAAGTGAACACATCGTTATTTTTCATAATAAAGATGTTCATGAGATCTTACCTGGAATGAAAGTTGGGATTGATGCGGACTCCATTGACCAAAAGGATTTGACGGAGAAAGTATGTAAGGGAATCGATGTGACCTTCGTACAAACGGAGTACTCTCAGATTTTAGATAAAGTTATCTCTGGAGATATTGACGCGGCTGTTTGGAATAAAGATGAAATCACAGATAAGTTTGTAAAGATCAATTACATTACAGTAGCTCAAAAAAATTCTGAAGATACTGAAGCGGTGATCGTCGTGAGTAAAGACAAACCAGAACTCGCGATTCTACTCAATGAGATTATTGATGTGGATTCTGTGGTTAATATACAAAAACTCGTATTAGACGGAAAAATTACCCCAAGTTACTAAAGTGTTGACAAACAACCGTTCTGGGGTATAATGAAATTGTAAAATACAATATACAAAATATTGTATATTGATTAGATTGAGGAAAAAATGTTAATAGAAAGAATTAATATCTTACTTGAAGCCAATATTATTTCAAAAGCGGTTGCGGACTATGTCATAAAAGTCATCGATCTTTTGAGTGGATATTCGTTTGAAGAAGGTAAGATGGAAATGTTCACCACGCACTTAGCGATGGCAACTCAACGTACGGTTGATCAAAATGAAGAGTTAGAATTTGATGATAGTATTTGGAGTCAAATTGAAATGGATCCAAAGTTCAATCAAGCGGTAGAGTTGTTTGAAATGATTTCCAATCATTCACCGGTTCCATATATGGAGAGTGAACGCAAATTCCTTATTATGCATCTATGTAATTTAAGTCAGGATTAATCATCCTAACAATAGATAGAAAAACGATGAAGGGAGGAATACGATGTTAAGAATTGTGATTGGTGGGCAGGTTAACAAGCAAGAGATCTACAATTTCATTCAACGATACTTGGGCGAATCCAATGTGTATCTTGAAATTAAGAACGATCTTGAAGCAGTGAATGCTCTAAAGAAAGGGAATTTCGATTATTATGTTGGCGCTTGTAATACAGGCGGTGGAGGTGCACTTGCCATGGCTATGGCACTACTCGGCATGGACCTCTGTAAAACAATATCGATGCCAGGCAAAATTTTCCCAGATGAAGAGATTATCAAAGCAGTGAATGAGGGCAAAAAAGCATTCGGCTTTGTAGATCAACACTCTGAGAAAGTATTACCAATATTACTTAATGCTATATTAAGCAAAAGAGAAAAGGAGAATTAATGCATGGAATTTCTTAACTACATAGTTATTGCGGCAATTGGCGCACTCGCATCCGTAATGGCAAACAAAGGAATCGCTGTATTTAACGACGGTTTCAGACCAATCGTTCCTCAATACTTAGAAGGAAAGATTGGCCGTAAAGAATTAGCGGCAATGAGTTTCGCTATCAGTTTTGGTTTAGTGGTCGGATTTGGTATTCCAACATCCATCGCTGCTACCATCATCTTAATCCACAGTTTATTACTAACAACCGATATTATCGGTACTTGGTGCCCTGATACATTCAAAGGCACAATCGCTGCAGGGGTTATCGGTGCAGTCTACGGTATTGGTATCCTTGTTGGACTAGAATTTATCGTTCAATTATTTGCGGCATTACCTTATAACTTCCTAAGTGCATTAGGTGGTGTATCCAAATATGTTACAGTCGTATTCGCTATTTTCCCAGCTGTCGCTGTTGGTTACCAACATGGCATGAAAAAGGGGATTATCTCTGGTGTTATTACGGTTCTAGTTTATTTCTTAGTTAAAAAATTCGGTATCTTCATGGTTGGAGATTTCAAGATCTCACTCAATGGTGAAGGTATGGCAATGTTAGCTGGAACAATCACAATGTTATTCTATGCGGCAACTCAAAAAGTTGAAAGCACAGATTCCAATACAACATTAGTAAGTGTTTTCTCTGAAAAAGTAGCTCGTATTCGTAAGAATTGGCCTCTATTAGCGGTTATGGGTGGATTACTTGCGGCCGCAACATCTCTTTCAATCGTTGCAGGTGACCCAGCATCTCTCGCATTATTAGCCGCTGGTTCTTATTCTGAAGCTGCTTTAGCCGCATTCACACGAGCAATTGGGTTTATTCCACTTGTCTTCACAACCGCAATCGTTACAGGTGTTTATGGACCTGCAGGGGTTACCTTTGTCTTCGCAGTTGGTCTAGCACTACATGGCAATCCATTATTTGCAGGCATCGCTGGCGCAGCTGTTATGGTTGTTGAATTATTACTTATCAACGTATTTGCTAAAGGTATGGATAGATTCCCAGGCGTTAAAGACATGGGTGAACACATTCGTACTTCTATGAATAAAGTTCTTGAAGTCGCATTATTAGTTGGTGCTGTTGTTGCAGCTGAAACAATGTCTGCAGCAGTTGGCCTTAGTGGCATCGGTGCTCTATTCGTTATCGCTGTTCTATTACTTAACCGTATGTCTAAGAAGCCTATCGTTGAACTAGCAATCGGCCCAGTTGCTACCATCGCATTTGGTATCCTTCTAAACTTATTAATCATCGTTAAACTTGTTGCTTTAATCCCAGTTGGTTAAGCCTCAACAATTATTGAATACATGAATAATAGAGTGAAGTGAACAATTCACTTCACTCTTTACTTTAAGAAAGGGATTCAATCCATGACAAAACTCATTAAAGGCTATACCTTAATGCATGAACACATTACCATCGACCTCTCCGGCGTTAAAAACGATCTAGACTGTCGACTCGACTGCTACGATGAAACACTTGTAGAATTCAAGGAACTCTATCGTAATGGTGTACGTAATATCGTCGATGTAACCAATCGTGGAATGGGATTAAACCGGCACTATGTGGAAAAGATTGCACAGGAGTCAGGGATTAATATCATTCAAGCTACTGGATTCTATAAAGTACCTTTCTTACCGAGTGATTTAGCGAATAAATCCGTTCAAGAAATCGCAGATGAAATGATTAACGATATTCGAAACGATTCGAGTATTGGCATTATCGGTGAAATTGGAACCAGTTTAAACGAATGGAAGAAAGAAGAGATAGCGGTATTTGAAGCTGCGATCATTGCTCATCAAGCTACGAAGAAACCGATCTACACTCATACAACCATTGGTACCTTAGGTCTTGAACAAGCTCATTATTTTGTTTCTAAGAAACTTGATCCAAAGCGAATTGTTATTGGTCACATGGATTTATCCAAAGACTTAGATGTGATTAAACAAGTCATTGATCTTGGTTTCTTTGTTGGATTTGATACGATTGGTAAAAATGATTACTTCCCAGATGAAAAACGTATAGAGTTCTTACTCGAACTTGAGAAGACGAATCGAATTCATGGTGTTGTATTATCCGAAGATTTAACTCGTAAATCACACCTAAACTATAAAGGTGGGATTGGATACAATTACTTATTTACCCACTTCATTCCAGAATTACGTAAAGCAGGTATGAAAGAATCATCGATTGAACAAATGTTGATTACGAATCCAGAAATCATTTTTGCGGAGTAAATATGAAACGTTTAATGAAGATGACATCGGTCGCCCAAATTAATCCTTATAAGTCTGTCGATTCAATCGTACAGGATGTTAAAGAGATGGATGATTCCATCAAATTATTGGGTGTAAAGAATGTTAAACAAGTCAATCAACAGTTTATTCAGTCCCTCGAACAAACCCATAAGTATCAACACCATACCTTAGATAAATCATCTTTTGGAGGTAGAGCGATTGATCTTCAACTCATCAATCCAATCACAGGTCGATACATGACAGGTTCAAGTAGTGGAACTGCCATTAATGTATTTCTAGGCATCAATGATATTGGAATTGGTGTTGATGGTGGAGGCTCTGTTCTAGCGCCTGCGATGTCACTTAACTTGTTTGGTTTTGTTTCTCCCTTAATCGATTCAGAGTACATGAATCAATTTAAGAAAGTATCGACGGATGGGATTCCATTTAAACCATCGATTGGGTATATGACCTATACCTATGAATTATTAACTGAAATCATTGAAGATACGTTAACGCTTCCAAAGAGTATAGATTCATCTAAGATATTTGTCTCAAACTCGGATAACAATATTTATCCATTTGAAACACAAGCCATTGAAATGATAGACGCATTAGGCGAAAGAGATGGACTGATACTGTTCTTACGTCAAACTCTTCCACAATGCGATATGATGATTACAAATGAAGGACCGATTGATCTCTTTGGATTTGGAGATACCGTGTTTGGTCATTTCGATGAAACAACCAAAGAAATTCAGAAAGAAGCTAAAAAGGGTTATTGTCGAGTGGTGAATATGGCCAATGCGACCGCAATCTGTATTCCTAAGCAAGAATTGGCTCAAGCGTATTTACTCATCTCAGAGTCTAAACCTGAGAAGATTGCGAAACTCTTAAGTGTTGCGAAAGAATTAGTATCAGAGAAAGATGAATTAGTTGAACGTTATTTTAGAGATTTAGATCTCTATTTCACACCAAAATATAACCAATAGAGGAGGTTGACTATGCTTACATATCCATTACAATCCATCAGTATCGAAGAGGCAAAAGAAAAACAATTCAGACTTGTGGATGAGATTTGTAAGGTGTTTCCAGGATCTGAGTTCTTAAATCTAGGGGATTTAGGGGTTACAGGTTCGATAAACAAACCAGCACAAACCGAAAAAGTAGAAAAAGTTCTAGCAGCTTACTTTAATGTCGAAAAGGCACTTTTAGTAACTGGTGCAGGAACAGGTGCGATTCGTTGGGGTCTACAAGCACTACTCAAACCAAACTCTACTCTATTAATTCATAAGGCACCCATCTATCCAACGACAAAGGTAAGTTTAGAGAGTTTAAATATTAACTGTATTGAAGCAGATTTTAATGATTCAAATGATTTATTAAATGTACTCAAAAATCATACATTTGATGCGGCACTTATCCAATATACCCGTCAAAAAATGGATGATCATTACGATATGAAAGAAGTGATTGAACGCATTAAATCAGTCCAAAATATACCGATTATTACCGATGATAACTATGCAGTAATGAAGGTCAGTAAGATTGGAGTAGAGTTAGGCGCAGATGTGTCCGCATTCTCTTCCTTCAAACTACTTGGTCCTGAAGGCGTAGGAATCTTAGTCGGTAAAAAAGAAGTGATTGAATATGTGGATAAAATGAATTACTCCGGTGGGGGTAAGATCCAAGGTTTTCAAGCCATGGAAGTCTTACGTGGATTAGTCTATGCCCCAGTTTCTTTTGCGGTTCAAGCAGAAGAAAATGAGAAACTCGTACAACGTATACAAGCGATGAACATTGAAGGGGTTAAATCTGTCTTTTTAGCCAATGCACAATCTAAAGTATTATTGGTAGAATTCCATGAAGATATTGCAAAAGAAGTACTGATCGAAGCACAAAAACTTGGTGCAGCACCGAATCCTGTTGGGGCTGAATCGAAGTATGAGATTGTTCCATTGTTCTATCGTGTAAGTCAGACATTTATTAACAGTGATCCAAGTCTAAGACATCGTATGATTCGTATTAATCCGATGCGTTCAGGTTCGGATACCGTTATTCGTATATTAGTAGAAAGTATTAAAAGGGTGAAAGAATGTTCCTAGAAAAGACAATACGCAGAAATCCTGCATTAGTACAAACATGTTTCGATTTACATCAAAAAGGACTCATTCTACCTGATACCTATGTGATTGATTTAGATGCTTTATTAGCGAATGCGAAATATATTATTGAATCTGCACAGAAACATGATCTCAAGATGTATTTCATGTTAAAGCAGTTGGGCAGAAACCCAATCATCGCAAAAGAACTTATCAAACTTGGTTATTCTGGAGCGGTTGCGGTGGATTTCAATGAAGCGAAGATTTATATGGAACACAATGTGCCGATCTCAAATGTAGGACATTTAGTTCAACCACCTAAAGCTTTATTAAAACAATTAGTGGATTACGGATGTGAATATGTTACCCTCTATTCCATTGAAAAAGCACAAGATATCAACGCATGTTTAGTGAATACAAATCGTAAACAAAAAGTCATGTTACGGATTATCAGTGATCAAGATCGTATCTATAGCGGTCAACACGCTGGATTTCATATTGATGAGTTAGAACATGTGGTCAATGAACTCAAGAAACTTGAACACATTGATATTAAAGGGTTAACCTCTTTCCCGTGTTTCTTATACAACGAAACAACACAGAAGAATGAACCCACAGAGAATTTGAATACCATTCTAAGAGCCAAAGCGATTGTGGAAAAACTTGGCGTAAGTATTGAAAATCTAAATGCACCATCCACAACCTGTGTTGAAACCATCGAAGAGATGGCAAAATATCCAGTAAACAGTGGAGAACCAGGCCATGGATTAAGTGGTACAACACCTCTACATGCGATTAAAGATGGAGTAGAAATTCCTGCGGTTGTCTATGTGAGTGAAGTTTCTCACACGCTTAATCAGAAATCATTCTGTTATGGTGGAGGACATTATCGTCGATCTCATGTGGAAAATGCATTGGTTGGGACTGATTTAAATCATGCACAAATGACGAAGGTTTTACCCCCTGATCTCGATAGTATCGATTATCACTTTGGATTAAGTGATAACTTGAAAATTAATGATACTGTCCTCATGGCATTTCGATTCCAAATCTTTGTGACACGGAGTACAGTATGTATTGTTAAGGGAATTCAAAGTGAAAAACCAGAAATAGTGGGTTTCTTTAATAGTTTAGGAGCTGAATTATGAAACGATTTATTGTAGTAGTATTAGATGGATTTGGAATAGGCGCAACAGCTGATGCGAGTGTTGTACGACCAGGCGATGAAGTCAGTAATACCTTAGGGAGTATCTTACATGATTTTCCAGATTTGAAATTACCTAATTTAGAGAAGTTAGGTTTAATGAATGCGTATGGTAAAGAATCCTTAAACATGAAGAAATCACCAACCGCAAACTTTGGTAAGAGTGAACTCATGCACTATGGTGCAGATACCTTTATGGGTCATCAAGAAATCATGGGCACAAACCCATTAAAACCTTTATTCCAACCCTTCCAAGAAAAAGTAGATGTTGTGTATGAACATTTAACTAAACTAGGCCATAAAGTAGAAATTCGATCCAATGGTGATTTAAGATACTTACTCGTGGATGATTATTGTACCGTTGGAGATAATATTGATGCCGACTTAGGTATGGCATACAATGTTACTGCTGCACTTGATTTCATGTCATTTGAGAAAGAATTAGAGATTGGACGACAAGTAAGAGAAGTCGTAACTGTGAATCGTGTTATACCATTTGGTGGTACAAACACAACGATTCAAGATATACTAAACGCAGAAGAAACACGTGAAGGTCGATTTATCGGTATTCATGCGGTTAAATCAAAGTCCTACAATGAAGGCTATCAATGTCGTCATCTAGGCTATGGTGTTAATGAAAAAGTTCAAGCCCCAACCATCCTAACGAAAGCTGGAGTCGATGTATCCCTATTCGGTAAAGTTGCGGATATTGTCGCAAACGATTTGGGTAAACTTGTTTCTTGTGTGAATACCAGTGATGTTCTTGATTTAACCATTCAAGAAATCAAAGACATGCAAGAAGGTTTCATTTGTACAAACGTACAAGAAACAGACTTAGCCGGTCATAGTCAAAACTCTAAATGGTACAAAGAATTACTCGAAATATCCGATAAGAAGATTGGCGATATTCTTGAACTCTTAGGACCCGATGATATCTTCGTCGTAATGGCAGACCATGGAAATGATCCGAACATCGGACATAACCGTCATACCCGTGAAAATGTTCCTCTACTCATCAAGTATGGAAATGTTCAAGGGGTAGAAATTGGATTAAGAAAATCATTGTCTGACATTGGGGCTTCCGTGTGTGATTACTTCAATGTCGATAAACCACAAAATGGCACATCGT
>JACCEE010430246.1_pt1 | contig 10258 bp, 10 predicted proteins | sample 7449931 | NCBI WGS metagenome assembly JACCEE01 (sample SAMN15323457, study PRJNA562643) | freshwater metagenome | isolation source: river surface water | place: USA:Blue River Watershed | collected 2017-08-19
GCTTCAGTCACTTCTTCGCCGAGGTAGTCTTCGGCGGTTTTCTTCATCTTGCGCAGGATTTCGGCGCTGATTTGCGGAGGGGCCAGTTTCTGACCGCGCACTTCCACCCAGGCATCGCCGTTGTCGGCTTTGGCAATGGTGTAAGGCATCAGGTCGATGTCTTTCTGGACTTCTTTCTCGTTGAACTTGCGACCGATCAGGCGCTTGACCGCGTACAGCGTGTTGCGGGGGTTGGTGACCGCCTGGCGCTTGGCCGAGGCACCGACGAGGATCTCACCGTCTTCTTGGTAGGCAATGATCGAAGGCGTGGTGCGAGCGCCTTCAGCGTTTTCGATCACCTTGGTGGTGTTGCCTTCCATGATGGACACGCACGAGTTGGTGGTGCCCAAGTCAATACCGATGATTTTTCCCATTTTTAGATACTCCGAAATTCATTAAAAGTGCAGATGAACTGCAAATAAGGCGCAGCAGGGGAGTTTCAAGTCCCCTTGCACAAAAAAGGTTTATTTGGGGGCCGTGACCGTCACCAGGGCCGGGCGCAACACACGTTCGGCGATGGAATAGCCTTTTTGCAGCACATTGACCACGGTGTTGGGTTCTTGTTCGGCAGGCACCACGCTGATGGCCTGGTGGTGGTGCGGGTCAAACTTGGTGCCCGCAGCAGGGGCGATCTCGACGACTTTGTTGCGCTCCAGCGCACTTTTGAGCTGCCGCAAGGTGGCTTCGGCACCGGCGCGGATTTGCTCGACCGATGCTGACTGGATGGCCAGACCGGCTTCCAGGCTGTCCAGCACGGGCAGCAGGCTGTCGGCAAAACCTTCGACGGCAAATTTGCGGGCTTTGGCGATTTCGTCTTCGGCACGGCGACGGGCGTTTTGCACATCGGCTTGGGCACGCAAGAACTGGTCAGCCAAGTCGGCGTTTTGGGCCTTCAGGTTGGCCAGCTCGGCTTGGGCATCTGCCAGCGGGTCGGTGGGCGTCATGGCGGCGGCAGCGGCCAGCGCTTCGTCGCTCAAAGGGGTGTTTTCAGGGTTTTGAGTAGCTTCTGACATGAACAATGTCCGCAAAAAGTAAGACTTCTTGCAATTGGGGTCGTATGACCTTGTTTCAAGAGGGAAATGCCTGTCGCCCTGCAAAGGGCATGAAAAAGGGCGCAAAAATGCCCGCAAAGTTGCGGGCGCGAGAACGGGAAACGGCCTGTACAGGCCTGTCAGCTCAGTCGAGCGAGAGCAGTTCCACGTCAAATTTGAGGGTGGCATTGGGGGGGATCACGCCACCGGCGCCGCGTGCGCCGTAACCCAGCTCGGCCGGAATGATCAGGATGCGCTGACCGCCCACCTTCATGCCCGCCACGCCTTCATCCCAGCCCTTGATGACCATGCCGGCCCCCAGGGGGAACACAAATGGATCGCGGCGGTCACGGCTGGAATCGAACTTGGCGCCTTGCTGGCCGTCCTTGTAGAGCCAGCCGGTGTAGTGCACGGTCACGTCCTGGCCTTTGGTGGCTTCAGCGCCTTCGCCCACAACGGTGTCTTCGTATTGCAGGCCAGAGGGGGTGGTGTTCATGGGGGGCTTTCTGTGTGTGTCCGGCGCCAATCAAGCAGGCCGGACGTAGGCGAAAAGCCGAAATTATGCCAGCAGGCCTCCACAGACTGGCATTGTTGCAAGTGCTTGCATTTGTTTGTGGCTTGCAGCACGGAAGTGGCGGTGCAGTCGTTTTAAATTGAGGGCATTGTTGAAAGGACATGCTTCATGATGAATTCATCTGTGTCGCGTCGCCCACCCGTGGCGGGTGTGGTGGCCTTGACTTGCCTGAGTTTGTGGCTCGGTGGTTGCGCCACCGCCACGCCCGAGCAAAAAGCGGCTGGAACCGGCGCCTTGATCGGCGCTGTGGCGGGGCAGCTGATTGGGCATGACAGCCGTTCTTCGGCCATTGGCGCGGGTTTGGGCGCTTTGGGTGGTTATGTCTGGTCCAAAAACATGGAGGACAAAAAACGTGCCATGGACGCTGCCACGGCAGGAACCGGTGTGGTGGTGACGCAGACCCAAGACAACCAGCTCAAGTTGACCATTCCGAACGACATCTCGTTTGACACTGGCCGCTATGACATCAAGCCCAATTTGCGCCCCATTCTTGACCAGTTTGCGCAAGGCCTGTCGCAGCAGCCTGGCACCGAAATCCGCATCATTGGCCACACGGACAACGTGGGCAGCGATGCGGTGAACAACCCGTTGTCGGTGAATCGAGCCCAAAGTGCGCGCGATTACCTGGTGTCCCGTGGCGTGGCCTCCCAGCGCATGAGCATTGATGGCCGAGGCGAGCGGGAGCCGATTGCGGACAATGCCACCGAAGCCGGACGGGCGCGCAACCGCCGCATCGAGATTTACTTGGCTGAGCGTGTTTCTGGTCGCTGAGGATCAACGCACAGTTGCCATGCGCCCATCGGCCACGGCGGTGGCCGATGTTCAGAGGTAAATCTTTTGCAGCAAGGTCAGCAAGGTTTTGCGTTGGGCCGGCGTCAATCGGGCTGTTCTTTCGATTTCCAGCTCGGAGGCTGTTTGCTCGGCCTGAGCGATCAGGATTCGGCCCGATTCAGTCGGGTGCAAACCCACGGCGCGGCCATCGTGCGGATGCGGTTTGCGCTCGATCAGGCCACGGGCTTCCAGGGTCTGGATCAGGCCCACCAGGTTAGGGGGCAACAAGTTGAGGGTGGTGCACAACTGGCGCGAGGTCACGCCCGGGTTGTGGTGGATGGTGGACATCACGGAAAAATCTACCGGCTTGAGGCCGTAGGGGGCTAATCGCTGCAAGAACAGCTCAATGATGCTGAGTGCTGCGCGTCGAGCGTTATAGCCCATCAGCGTTTGCAGGTAGCTGGTGTCCACCTGATCCACAGATGCTGCCTCAGACGGCGGTGATGGCAGGCTGTGCGGGACGGCTGCGGGTTGGCGCTTGCGTCTTGGCACGGTGCCTGCCGCCGTGGTCTTGGAAGGGGCCGGGCGCGTGGCGGGCATACTCAGGCTGCGATGCCTGTGCATTGCTGCACGATGATGAAGGTGCGCATCTGGAACTCGGGCAGCACCCAGCTGCGCAGCGCCTGGGCAGGCGCTTTCCAGCGGGTGTCGGCGTTGGGGGTGTTATCTTGAAGGCCCGCCTCGATGCGCAACCAGGCCCAGTCCATCAGCACCAAAGCGACGGCGCGCAAATAGTCGTCGGCCACGCGGAAGGCCAGCGCCGCGTCTTGCGCTGCGGTTTTCACGATTTGCTCGGTCACGGCGCGCAGTGTCTGGATGCGGGCCTGGGCTGCTGTGCTGGCTTTGGCCGTGGCGGGCAGGTCCGCCAACAGAGTGTCAAGCAGGGCGTTCATGCCCTGGCCACCATCGGCCATGACTTTGCGCACGAGCAAGTCAATCGCCTGAATTTCGTTGGTGCCTTCGTAAATCATGGCCACGCGGGCATCGCGCACGATTTGCTCAATGCCCCATTCGCGCACATAACCGTGACCGCCGAACACCTGCAGGCAGTCGCTGCCGCCATGAAAGGCTTGGTGCGTGAACACCGATTTCATGACCGGTGTGACCAGCGCGCACCAGCGTTGGGCGGCGGCTTGCTGCCCGGCATCGGCGCTGTGCTTGATCAGGTCGAGTTCGAGCGCCGTGCGGTAGGCCAGCACGCGACCAGCATCGACCCAGGCGCGTTGTGTGTCCAGAATGCGGCGCATCGCGGGGTGCTCGGCAATCAGGTCGGCTTCGCCAGCGCTTTTGCCTTTGCCGGGCGCACGCATCTGGCGGCGCTCTTGCGAATAAGCGTCGGCCTTTTGCCAGGCGGCGTCCAGCAGGCCAATGCCTTGCAGGGCCACATGCAGGCGGGCGGCATTCATCATCACGAACATCGCGTTCAGGCCCTTGCCGGGCTCGCCCACGATCTGGCACACCGCTTCGTCAAAACGCATCACGCAGGTGGGGCTGCCGTGCAGACCCATCTTTTCTTCGATGCGGTCGCAATGCACGCGGCTGCGCGAGCCGTCGGCGTAAAACTTGGGCACCAAAAACAGTGACAAGCCTTTGGGGCCGGGGGGCGCATCGGGCAGACGTGCCAGCACCAGGTGCACGATGTTGTCGGTCAGGTCATGCTCGCCACCCGAGATGAAAATCTTGGTACCGCTGACGGCGTACTGGCCATCGGGCAGGGGCACGGCCTTGGTGCGGGCCAGGCCCAAGTCAGAGCCCGCATGCGGCTCGGTCAGGCACATGGTGGCCAGCCACTCACCGGTGGCGACTTTTTCGAGGTAAAGGGCTTTGAGTTCGTCGCTGGCGTGGTGCTTGATGCACTCGTAAGCGCCGTGCAGCAGCCCGGGGGCCATGGTCCAGCCGTGGTTGGCGGCTGACAGCATTTCATACAGCATGGCTTCGAGCACGCTGGGCAGGCCCTGGCCACCGTCTTCGGTGGCAGAGGCCAGTGCAGGCCAGCCCGATTGCCAAAACGATTGATAGGCTTCCTTGAAGCCGGGGGGCATGGTAACCGCACCGTCTTTCCATTGCGCACCGATTTCATCCCCATCGCGGTTGAGCGGTGCGATGACCTCGCCGACAAACTTTCCGGCCTCGTCCAGCACTTGCTGCATCAGGTCGGGGTCCACCTCGGCAAAGGCGGGCAGGGCTTGCAGCTGGGCGGGCGCGTTCAGGACGCGTGACAACACAAACTGCATGTCGTCGGTGCGGGGTTGGTAGGCGGTCATGGTCAATTTCGCAATTTATTTTTTGGCAGCACCCAGATAGGTGTCGATCACGCGGGGGTCCTGGGCCAGATCGGCAGCTTTGCCGTGCAGGCCGATTTCACCCATCTCCAGCACATAGCCGTCGTCGGCCACGGCCAGGGCAGCGCGGGCGTTTTGTTCGACCAGCACGATGGTCACGCCGGTTTTGCGCAGGGTCTCGATGATGGTGAAGATTTCCCGAACGATCAGCGGGGCCAAACCCAGGCTGGGTTCGTCGAGCATCAAGAGCGATGGGCGAGACATCAGCGAGCGGCCCACGGCCAACATCTGGCGCTCACCGCCCGACAGCGTGCCCGCTTCCTGCAGACGACGCTCTTTCAGGCGCGGGAACAGGTCAAACACGTCATCCAGACGGCTGCGCCACTGGGCATTGCCCAGGCGCATCTGGCGGTAGCCACCCAGCACCAGGTTGTCTTCCACGCTCATGGTGCCAAACAGCTCACGCTTTTCAGGCACCAGCGAGATGCCCTGCATGACCCGTTCTTCGAGCGTCAGATCGGCCACCGACTGGCCCTCGAACTCGATCTGGCCTTTGGCGGGCAAGATGCCCATGAGGCTGTTCAGAAAAGTGGACTTGCCAGCGCCGTTGGGGCCGATCACGGTGATCACGCTGCCCTTGGCAGCTTCCAGGTTCAGGCCATGCAGCACTTCGGCTTTGCCGTAGCCTGCGCGCAAGTCGGTGACTTTGAGGAGAGGGGTTGCCATGTCAGTGTTCCGTTCCGAGGTAAGCCGCACGCACGGCCGGGCTGGCTTGAATTTCTGCAGGGGTGCCTTGGGTCAGCAAGGTGCCGAACTCCATCACCACCAGGTGGTCGCACACGTCCATCACCAGGTCCATGTCGTGCTCGACCAGCAAGATGCTCATGCCTTCGCCTTGCAGCTGGCGCAGCACCTGGGCCAGGCCCTGTTTTTCCTTGTGGCGCAAACCGGCAGCGGGTTCGTCCAGCAGCAGCAGGGCCGGGTCGCAGCACAGCGCACGGGCGATTTCCATCAGGCGTTGCGGGCCCATGGCCAGGTTGCCGGCCTGCTCGTGCAGGAAGGCCCCCATGCCGATGCGCTCGAGCTGGCGCTGGGCTTCCTTCATCATGCGCTGCTCTTCGGCCTGGTTGGTGCGCAGCATGGACGAGACCACACCGCTGTGGCCCCGGGTGTAAGCCCCCAGCGCCACGTTTTCGAGCACGGTCATGTCGGGGATCATCTTGACGTGCTGGAAAGTGCGGGCCATGCCCTTGCGGGAAATCTCGCGCGAGGGCAGGGCGCTGATGTCTTCACCGCGAAACAGCACTTGCCCGCTGGTTTTGGACAACACGCCCGTGATCAGGTTGAACGTGGTCGATTTGCCCGCCCCGTTGGGGCCGATCAGGCCAACGATCTGGCCTGCGCTGATGTCAAAGCTGATGTCATTGACCGCCGTCAGGCCGCCAAATTGCTTGCGGATTTTGTCGACCTTGAGCACCACATCGCCTGACGCGGGTTTGCTGCGCGTAGGCAGATCGGCGGCATCTTGCCAGTCCACGGCACGCGGTGGGCGCGGCAGCTTGCGCGCCACCACCGACCACAGGCCATCGGGCAAGTACTTGAGCACCAGCACCAGCGCGATGCCGAACACAATCACTTCATAGCTGCCACTGGTGCCGATCAGGGCAGGCAGGGCCACTTGCAATTGGTCGTCCAGCAGCTTGATCAGGCCAGCACCCACGATGGCACCCCAGACATAGCCCACACCGCCGACCACGGTCATGAACAGGTATTCAATGCCCATCTTCAGGCCAAAGGCCGAGGGGTTGACGGTGCGCTGAAAGTGCGCCAGCAGCCAGCCCGCCACCGAGGCGAACAAGGCAGCGATGATGAAGATCGTGACCTTGTAGCGGAAGGTGCTGATGCCCATGGCTTCGGCCATTTGCGAGCCGCCTTTGAGCGAACGGATGGCACGACCTGGCCGCGAGTCCAGCAAGTTGAGCAAGGCCACGGCCCCGGCCAGCAAGATGGCCCAGGTCAGCACAAAGAACAGGCGGCCCTGGCCGATGTCGATGCTGCCGATCGACAGGCTCTTGAGGCCCAACAGACCGTCGTATTTGCCCAGGGCATCGAGGTTGCCCATGAGGTAGTACAGCGACAGGCCCCAGGCGATGGTGGCCAGTGGCAGGTAGTGGCCCGACATTCGCAGCGTGATCAAACCCACGATGAGGGCACTGAACGCGGTCAGTGCCAAGCCGACCCACAAGGTCAGCCAGGGCGACATGCCGGTGTTGAGGGTGAGCCAGGCGGTGGTGTAAGCACCGATGCCCACGAACGCGGCTTGACCGAACGAGGTCAGCCCCCCCACGCCGGTCAGCAACACCAGACCGAGGCAAACCAGGGCATACAGACCGATGTAGTTGAGTTGTGCAATCCAGAAATCGGGCAGGGGCAGCAAGGCGATGACAGGCACCGCAGCGGCCAGCAAAAGCAAGGCGATGTTTTGTTTTTTCAGCATGATCAGTGTTCCTCGTCGCTGTGACCGCTGCGGAGTGACCGCACCAAGAGGATGGGCAAAATCAGGGTGAACACGATCACCTCTTTAAACGCACTGGCCCAGAAGGCCCCAAAGGCTTCGACGATGCCCACAAACAAGGCACCGATGAGTGCACCAGGGTAGCTCGACAGGCCCGCGATCACGGCGGCCACAAAACCCTTGAGACCGATCAGGAAGCCCGAGTCGTAGAACACGGTGGTGGTGGGGCCAATCAGCAGGCCCGACAGGGCCCCAATGAACGCGGCCAGCAAAAATGTCAGTTGACCCGAACTGTGGCTGGAGATGCCCATCAGGCGGGCCCCCGTGCGATTGACCGCGGTGGCGCGCAGGGCTTTGCCTCGCAACGAACGCTCAAAGTAGAGCCACATCAACACAATCAGCGCCAACGACACCCCGAAAATGATCACGGTCTGGCCCGACAGCGACATCGGGCCCACAGCAAACCGCTCGTCCCAGAACGAGGGGTTGCGAAAGCCTTCGGCACCAAAGAACAGCAGGCCCAGACCTGTCATGGCGAAATGCACACCCACTGACACGATCAGCAGCACCAGCGGGGTGGCTGCTTCAAGTGACTGGTAGGCCACGCGGTACACCAGCGGACCGAACGCGGTGACGATGGCCACACTGAGCGCTGCCTGCACGCCCAGCGGAAATTGTTGGGGCGCGGCCCAGATGGACAGCGCAGAAATCAGGGCCGGAAAAGCCAGTGTTTTCAAGGCCGAACGCAAAGCACGGACTGCATTGCCGTGGTGACGCCAGCGTTCCACCCCCTCCATCAGACTGGCCACACCAGCCAGGATCAACAGCAACCAGACGGTGCCGGGCGTTTTACCGGTTTGCAGCATGGCCAGGGTGAGTGCGCCATAAGCCACAAATTCGCCTTGTGGGATGAAGATGACCCGGGTGACGGTGAAGACCAGCACGGTGGCCAGCCCGAGCAGGGCATACACCGCACCATTGGTCACGCCGTCCAGCAGCAAGATGCTGGCAATTGAAAAGTCCATGGGGAAGCCTTGGGAAAAACGGTCGGAGCCCTTTGGGCCGTCCCTCTGTCCAGGAGGAAGAGGGGCGGCCGGTTCTGTCACCCAGGGGCGGGCTCCTACAGAAGCTCCCCTGGGGTGATGGAAAAGGTCTTATTCGACCTTGAACTTGCCGTCGACGACCTTGGTCATCACACCGGTTTCCATGGTGTAGCCCCAGTGGTCAGCGGCTGTCCAGTTCATGATGCCGTGTGCAAAAGTGGTGCGGCCCATGGTTTCCAGACTGTCACGCAAGGCGGCGCGGAACTCGGCGGTGCCGGGTTTGGCTTTCTTCAGTGCCAGAGGAATGGCTTTTTCCAGGGCCACTTGGGCGTCGTAGGCGTGGCCAGCGAACTGGTTGTGGCTGCCTGCACCATAGACCTTGTCGTATTTGGCAACAAAGTCCAACGCCACTTTCTTGGAGGGGTGGCTCTCAGGCAGTTGTTCTGGGGCAATCACGGGGCCGGACACCACATAAGTGCCTTCCACGGCTTTGCCGCCCACACGCATCAGGTCCATGGTGGCTGCGGCGTGGGTTTGGTAGATCTTGCCTTTGTAGCCGCGCTCCAGCAGGCCCAGCTGAGGCATGGCTGCGCCAGAACCCGAAGCCACGACCAGCACCGCGTCAGGATTGGCCGCGGTGATTTTGAGGGCTTGTGGGGTCACGCTGGTGTCGGTGCGGGCAAAACGCTCGGTGGCGACGATCTTGATGCCGGCCTTGTCAAGCAGTGGGCTGATTTCCTTGAGCCACTGCTCGCCATAGGCATCGGTGTAGCCCAGGAAACCAATGGTCTTGATGCCTTGTTTCTTCATGCTCTCGACCACGGCATAGCCCATCACGGTGTTGGACTGGGGCAAGCGGAACATCCATTTGTCCTTGCCAGCAGGCACGCCCACAGGTGAGCCTGCCAATTGCACGGTGCCCGCTTCAGAGGCGATGTCGGTCATGGCAGCGGCCACGGCGGTGATGCACGAACCGATGATGACGTCCACCTTGTCTTCGGTCACGAAACGGCGGGCATTGGCCGCACCTTTGCCGGGGTCGGTGGCGTCGTCCAGCACGATCAGCTGGACTTTTTCGCCGCCAATGGTCTGTGGGAACAGTTTGAACTGGTTTTGCATGGGGATGCCCAGGCCGGAGCCGGGACCTGTCAAGGCCAGGCTCACACCAATCTTGATGTCGGCCAGCGCAGCGGTGCTGGACACGGCGGTGATGGCCAAAGCCAACAGGGTTTTCTTGAGTTTCATGCTTGTCTCCTCGGAGGGTGGGTTGAAAAAATGCAGGTTAGGGGAAAACGGAAAAATTGAACAGCGCAAATGCCCGCATCAGGAGCACAGGGCCTTGATGTCTTCGGGCACCGGGATGGCCTTGATGCGGTCGGGGTCTTCGGGGTGCTTGATGCAGAAAGCCCGCACTTCGGTGCCTTCGCACAGCACCACATCGCCCCGCATCACCACATGCTTGTGGACGATGACCTTCTCGCGCCATTCCTGTACGCTGGTGTGCACCTGGATGGTTTCACCATAGGTGGCCGGGCGGATGAACTTGGTGTTGATCTCCAGCAGCGGGGTGCCGATGATGCCGCGCGTCTTGACCAGCTCGCGCCAAGGCGGCACGCCACACTTCACAAAGAAGTTCAGCGAAGCAGCGTCCATCCACTTGGAGAAGTTGGGGAAGAACACGATGCCTGCGGGATCGCAATCCCCGAACATCACTTGCACTTCATAAACAACGGTTTTGCTCATGTTTTTCTCTTAACGTGGGGCCATGCGCAAAGCGCCGTCCAGGCGGATGGTTTCGCCGTTCAGGTGGTCGTTGGTGACGATGTGGCAGGCCAGCTCGGCGAATTCGCTGGGCTTGCCCAGGCGTGCCGGGAAGGGGATGCTGGCCGCCAGCGATTGCTGCACGGGCTCGGGCAAGGTTTCCATCAAAGGCGTTTTGAACA
>JACCEE012169445.1_pt1 | contig 10258 bp, 10 predicted proteins | sample 7449931 | NCBI WGS metagenome assembly JACCEE01 (sample SAMN15323457, study PRJNA562643) | freshwater metagenome | isolation source: river surface water | place: USA:Blue River Watershed | collected 2017-08-19
CTATAACTACACTATACATTCAAAAACTCCTGAAGACTACGAACATATGATTAATATTCTTTGTTATTGCTCTAATAAACAAACTTTTGAACAATATAATCTATTGTATGGAGTATGTAAGCTTAGTGAGTCAAAAGATGCATACAAAACAACTAAATCATCTTTTGATAAATCATTGTACAATGAATTAACAGTAAATAAACTTATTAAGAATTGTATTAAAAACAAACAAATTATAAGACTAAGTTCAATATTGTATACATTTGAATCAGCAATATTCTTAGATGATCATTCTTCGTTTGATATTCAAGATGATTTCAAAAAATTGTACAAAGAGTTAGTAATTGATCAAAAACATTTTGGAATTCACGCAATTAGTCGTTGGTTAATTCAAACTGATTTTATTGATTGTAAAGAACCAATAACAAATAATTGGTCTCGTTGGACAAAACTACAAGGGACAAAAGAAGCTCGTTTGATTGCAATTAATCCACTTGTATTAAAAAATTATATTGATCGTCCAGACCTAATTACAAGACTTGTTGGAGACCCAATAAAAATCTTTGAAGATGGATCAAAGTATTTTAAACAATTTGATCCAACCATTCCTGATAATCTAGAAAAAGCTTTCTTTGAAATTTTCAAAGATGATATTCCAGATGAATGGAGCAATGAAGAACGTTACAAATCTCATTCAACATCTACCAAAAATACAACATTCACTGAATATGCTTATGTATTGCATAATATACTAAATGAATCATAATATTATTTACCCTTCAATATCTTTTCGTAAAAGACCATTGAAGGATAGAAATTTGCCATTGGTGTGAATGCAATCGGTCTTTTTGATTTGATAAAAGCAATCACTTCATCCAAAGGTTTTTTTGTAAGAAACATTAAAAACATTGCAACAACCGCGGCAGATCGCTGCATTCCCGCGTGGCAGTGAATTAAAATATTTGCTCCACTTCTGTATTCCTGCAATAACTTATAAATGATTTCAAAAGACCAAAATCCCATTTTTCTTAAATCTTCTTCTTGAAGTGAATCATCAACAGGAACTCTGTATTTATGTTTAATAGATTTTGCAAATGGTAATGTTTTTGTACAATTAAAAACAACTGTTATATTATTCTCTTTTAACCATTTTTCATCCGCAGCAATCACATAATTTCCTAAATAAATTCTGGGGATAATAAGATTCACATTTGACATTGTTTACTCTAATTCATCATTATTTTCCGTTTGATTTTCCGTTTGATTTTGTGTTTGATTTTCTGTTTGAATTATTGACTCATTATTTTCACTATCTTCTGTTTGTTCCTCGTGTTCCTCTTCCTGTTCATAGTGTTCCTCCTCTCCCCCAAGTTCCTCTTCCTGTTCTTCTTCTGATTCTTTATTATCACTATCGTAAATTGTAGCTCTTCCATCATTTATTACAAAACGAATATGACCTGAATTATTATAAATAGTATATCCAAGGATTTCACGGAGATTAATTGGATTGGTAAAATGAGAGATTAGATTTGTTTCATTTACAGGACTTGGAACTAAAGGTAATTGAAGTGAAGTGTTTGAAGGCAAAGGAGCTGGAGCTGGTGGTAATGGAGATGGTAGTGGAGGTGGTAGTGCTAATGTTGATGTTGGTGCATTCAAAACAGAAGCTAATACACTTTGAATCAAACTTCCTCCAGCATATGACGTTCCAGCAAATGATATACCTGTGTCTAATGATGGAGCAAATAAAGGCATTGTTGTTATAACTGTAGAAGTAGATGTTTGAGATATACTTGGTACAGTTTGAAATAAACTAGCATTATAACTACTACGATCATTGTTTGTTATTGCATTCATTCTTATCATATATCGCTTTGCTCTACTAAAAGCTGCATTGACCGACGCTGAATGAGAATCATAATCTTTCCAATAATAGTTCGGTGCATATGCATAGTTTGTATAAAGCCAACTATTATATACAAGTTGTTCCCATTCTTCCTGTAAAGCTTCTGATAATTTTCTTTGTTTAATCATCTTTGCAACATTACTATCATATCCTTCTTCAACCATATCAAACATATCATTGAGTGTTTCATCTCGTATTATAGCTCCATCACTATTCTTAGCTTTATCATCCAATAAGCTTTTAACTGCAATCATTGCTAAAGTTAATAAATTTTTTGTTTGAAATGTATGTATATCATAATTCGCTTCAGCAAATGCACATAAAAATTTAGGCAAATGTTGGTATTTTTTTGATAATTTTTCTTGAATTTGTTTGATTATTTCAATATTTTGTGTGTAAGTCCAAGGAAGATTGTTAAAAGGATTTTTTGGTGCTTGTGGCTCAGGTCTGCCCCAAGTTTGATAATACAATGAAATTCTAAATGTAGAAATTAAAGAGAAAACATGAAATCTAAATTGTGTCTTTGATTTATGACAAATAATATCAATTGCATCATCATCTTTGATTGTTTCAAACGTTCGTAAATCTTCTTTCCCAATTATTCTTTTTTTTGCTATTTTTGTTTTCACTTTACAAATAAATTTCCTTATCAAATATCTTATTTTCATATTTTTCATATAATAATTTTCTAAGCTACTATTGTTAACAATGACATCATTGTCTGAATCATCCTTATCAGCTGAATCAATACCAATAGGAGAGACATGGCTAATAAGATTATTGTTTCGTTGATATATATGTTCTGGAACAAGTTTCTTCTGCCAACGATAAAATGAAAAATCATTCTCTTTAATCATGTCACTTAGTTTCTCTTTTAGTGATTCATCCTCCAGAAAAAAATGTAGATTCACCATTCTATTTCTAAATTGTTTATAAAGATTTATTAATCTTTATAACCTGACTTTTTATTAGTTATTCATCATCCTCTTCAGAATCACAAGAATCTTTATCATCCTTCTCTTTAATTGTATGAATCGTTTTATCAATAGATGTATCAAGAGCTGATTTCAGTACAAAACGCGTTTCTCCATCTTTTACAATTTTAACATATTCACTACTATCTTCATTAAACATAGTATCACTAATCCATTTTAGTTTTTCGCTTGAAACGCTTGTTTTATGAATAGAACATTTCTTTTCAAAACAAATCCGAAATCCAGAACAACGTACATACGATCCATCATCTTGTTTCATAAGTGCAGGGCATTGAATATCATCAAACCATTTCGTTCTCTCTTCAATCGCAAAGCAAACACTTTGTTTCCTTTCACTCAAAAGAAGAGTTTTACGAAGTTCATCAATAGGAATATCAATCAATTTACTCAATTCAGTAATAAACATCATATCGTGTTCCCAACACGCATCTGCCAATGAATCTGTTAGAAACGCAGGAAGAAGCAACGGTTTTTTATCCATTTTACGAATTAATTACTACTATTTACTAAGAATCAATCAAACTTAAAATGATCTATCATTTTTTTCCATTCTAAACAAAAGATTTCGGAAAATTTTTTGTTTGAAAATCGCGTTTTACAAAAAGATAATGTCTAGTTTCATTCACATTGTTGCAGACCAAAAAAGAATACCAATTGCATCAACTCCATTAATAACTCATGTTGTTTCTGAACCAATAATAAAACCTCAAATGAAACCTCAAATGAAACCAATACTAAAACCTGTTTCAACTACATCAATAACTTCTTCAAAAGATTCTACAATTGAACCAATTACAACAAGTGAATCAACAAGAAATATTTGGGGTCCTTTACTTTGGAAATGTTTTCATCTTCTTTGTACAATCAGTGATCGTAAAGATATTGTGTATCGTTGGCGAAAATTATTAGAATTAACAACTGTGGTAATGCCATGTGCTATTTGCAGAACACATATGTTTGAATATTTACGAACTCATAGAATATTTGGTAAACAATTGAACAAATGGACGCCCAAAAATGGTAGTGAAGTGAAAGAAGCCATATCAGAAGGAATTCACTTGTTTCATAATCATGTAAACAGTTCAAATGGTAAACGCACATTATCATTTGAAGAAGGGCAAAGTTTATTAGATGTTAAAGATAAATCTCGCCGTGAAATTGGCGATCTTATTATTAAAACACTTTCAGAACTTGAACCATATTGGTCCAAATATAGACCCCGAGAATATTCTATTTGGTATGGTGAATTTATTACATTAATCCGTTTGTGTCAATCTGGATCATTCTGAAGATGTACATACAATTGGTTTAACTGATTTTAAAGAATTCATTGGTTCCATACCTTGTTTGATTTGTAATACATCTCCAATACGTAAATCATTAGAAACAAACATAGCAAAAAATCCAATTCCCAACCCTAATCCTAATACTACACCAAGTAGAGTTGATAATATTGTTTCACATTTTGATTTGACTCTATACACTATAATTATAAATAGCATTATTAATAATGCAATCATTACACTTATTCCCTGTGCTTTACGACTATTCACTTTATCAATATCATCCTTTGTTGTAGGATCTAATCGTATAATTTCTATTGCATTGTAAAACAAGTATCCTATAAAATAACACACAGTAAATAACCAAGTACTTGTTGTTTCATCAACTAAACCTTTATTTTTAATATCATAATACCCTATTATTTTATGAGGTACACAAGCTGAATTGTATGGAACTCTAAAAAACGAAGCTCCTAATGAACTTAATACATTTTGTAAGAATAAATATAATGATGACGCACCAAGTCCTCCAAGTCCCATTAATATTAATGGGACTGATCCAGACATACCACCAATTAATAACGCTCCAACAATTAAAATACTGGGTAAATCTTGAAATCCATTATAAACTAGTTCTCTTCCTCTTATTGTCCAAGGTACACTCATCCTCTACTAATTATTATGAATATGATTATTATAAATAACAATAACTAATTTTTACAAACATATAATGGTTTCTTTGCTGTTATACTATCTCCAATTAGTGGGAAATTTAATAAGTTTACAGCACGTCTTTGTGTGGTTGCACTAATAATACTCATCAATATACCACCAAGTATAAATCCTCCAATACTTCCAACTGATATACTTAGTAGTGATTCCATATTTGCAATATATCTGTATAGTAATAACCCTGCGAAGATAATTGCTAAAAATCCAATACCGAAACTGACAGATTTTGATCGGACTTTGCTTGCATCTAATTCTTTTTCAAACACTGCAGGAATAAATCCAACATATCCCAACAATACACCCAAAAACATACTGTAATAACTTGGCCATTCTTCATCAGCCAATTTTCCAAACAATCCTAATTGCACTCTTTCATAAGATAAACCGGGAAAACGACCAGATTCACGTCCTGTACTATCATACACTCGTAATGACTCAGGTACTATTTGTTTGAAAAAAGAACCTGCTACTGGATGGAAAAAACTAACACTTAGCAGTGTTAGCCCAAGTGCTGTCAGTTGAGGACTTTGTAATATAAGTGCATATAGTAATGTTGCTACAAGAATTATATCAGGAAATACTTGAACTGTATACATAAAGCCAGATGTAAGATATTCACTCAGACGGTTTTTATTAATAGACGCCATGGGGATCCCTTCCTTCTACAACAAGCTTCTACAAACAATTACAGGATTGATCACTTTTAAACAAACAATTGATCATGATCTTCTTGCATTTGATGCGAATTGTGTGATTTATCATATTCATAAAAAACTTCAAAATGATGGAGTCTTTTATGATCATACAAAGCACTCTGAATATGAGGATCTTCTTATTAAAGAAACAATTAAGTATTTTATGACTGTTATATCTGAAGTGAATCCTAAAAAAGGAGTGTATATTGCACTTGATGGTGTTGTACCATTTGCAAAGATTTTGCAACAACGCCGCAGACGGTTCAAATCGGTTCAAACTAAAAAAGATGAAAATGAAATAAGGAAAATTTCAAAACCTTTTTTTGATACAAATTGTATTACTCCAGGTACACTTTTTATGGACAAGTTGAACAAAGCATTGATTCATTTGTCTGAAACTTCAAAGAAATCCAAAATAAAAGAACAAATCCCAATTTTTGTAAGTACTTCAGATGAATTTGGAGAAGGAGAACAGAAAGTGATGGAATTTCTACGATGCAATGATAAGATTTATAAATCATTTCTGATTTACGGTCTTGATGCTGATTTGATTATTTTATCTATGCTTCACAGTATCAAACATAAAATTCCTATCAATCTTGTAAGAGAAGAATGCGAGTTCACTCCAGAAGGTTCTTTTAGTAAACTAACTTATCTTAATAATGAACTACTAATGAATTCATTGCATTCAAAATATGGAAATAAAGATCAAACATTGCAATCATTTATTTACGATTTTATTGGAATGATGAATTTGTTGGGGAATGACTTTGTTCCTCATTCGTATTCTTTGAAGATCAAAGACAATGGAATTGAAACACTTCTATCTTTCCTTCAACCAATCACATTGAAATCAAAACAAACTCTTCTTAACGAAGATTTTTCTTACAACCAAGATATTTTAATTGAATTGTTTGAAACATTAGCAAAAAGTGAAGAACACTTCATATTGAAAAAAATTCAAACAAAATCAACACGAACTGCTGGGTTCTTTTGTAAATCGTCTGATCTTATTGAAAAAGAGATTTCTATGTATAATGATAGTCCACTTGTTTGGAAAGCTGATGAATTGTTTGTAACATCTTATTCAGTTGATGGAAAACTGAAATACAATTGGAATGATTTGTACAATCATCATATTTTGTATGATAACAAAGAGAAAGCGATTGATCTTTATCTTGAATCGTTAGCTTTTACATTAGATTATTATATTGGAAATCCAATTGACAACGATTTTTATTACCCTTTTTTCTATAGTCCACTATTTAGTGATCTTTTCATTGTAATGAAAGATTGTAAGGAGAAAAAGATTGAAAAACAAATAAAACATACTTTTACAAAACGTTCTGAATTGAAACCGATTCAACAATTGGTGTGTGTTCTTCCTGAAGATTCTTTTTATCTTCTTCCAGATTCTTGTAAAAGACTCATTAAAGAAAATCCTGTATATTGGCCAAAGTCATTTGATTATTTTTCTATTGGCAAATATTATATGTACGAATGTGAACCAATTATTCCTATTCTTCATAGTTCAATTGTTAAAAAAATATTTGATGAATCTGATCTTTTGATTGAGAAACATTGTATGAAAAGTTCATTTGATGAAAGTGAGAGTGAAATTCAACCAATTCCTTCAATGAAAAAGATACGTTGATAAAACAAACGAAAAAAATTGAATCTGTTTAAAAGTTTTTTTTGTAACTTAAAAACAGAAAATGATAAGTATCAAATATGTTGGAGCATCTTGGTGCAAACCTTGCAAAATTGTAAAGCCTGACGTTATCAAACTATGTGAACGTTTCAAAGTGCCTCTCACAATTAAAGACTATGATGATGATTTGACTGAAAAAGAACAAAATGAAATTACAAAACTTCCGTCAATCTTTGTTTATGATGAAAAAACACAGGTAAAACTTATTACAACAAATCATATTGAACAACTATCTGAATTTCTTTCATCAGCTTTCAAAACTGATGATGACTTTTAAATTGTTTTACTAAAAAAATTGTTTAAAGAGTCTTTTTAATAGATTGATAGCAGTCTATTAAAATGTCAACACCATTGTTTGATCACGGAGGAGCTATTCCTTCAAAATTTCACACAATATCTTACAATGATAAACATAATAAAGTAATCTTATTTATTCGTTTGGAAAAAAGACTAACATCAGTTCCATTTTTGCAAATTCTCAATACATTATTATTAAACAACATTGAAAGAATCTTTTTTATTTTTCCTAAAACTTTATTATTATCAAATCCTACTCAGTCTATTCCAAATCTCAAAAGATTTCATCCACTTCTTCAAGAGATCATAACTGATGATAGTAACGAAAAGATATTTGAAGTTCTTTCATCTAATTTTATAAATAATGCTAGTACAAACTATTTTTATTATAATTTGGAAGAAGATTCATTGATTCATCCAAATTTTTGGAACATCTTGAAAGAAGCAAAAAACAACAACTATACATTTTTAGACGATAATAAAAAAGAACATTTATTATTTTGTACTAGCCCTGAAAAAACCATTAATTTAGATAAAATTGGTGCATATTCAAATGTATATGATGATTTTGATCGGATTTATGATAGTATTGTTTGTTCTCTTGATAAATATATGAAAACAAAAGTTCAACAAATGACGATTGATGTTTCAAACAATTTTACTCCACTTTGTCGTTTAGCTTTTCACTATAGTACAGACAAATCGGTTTATAATTTAATGAACCATAGACATCCATACACTCCAATTTATCATATGTTTTTTAATAGTTATAGAAAGAAAGCATTGAAGATTGGTGAGGTTGGTATACTGAATGGAGCTTCTATATTAATGTGGAACGATTATTTTACTCACCCAGGGAAAGTGATTCATGGATACGATATTGATCCTACTTCATTAGAAAAAATCAAAGATATACATAATAGTAAAGGTTTTTTAGTTGATGCTGGAAGTAGTTCTGGTTTGAAAGCTTCGCTAAATAAAGCGTGTAGTGAAGATAAAGAACTTTACGATATCTTAATTGAAGATGCATCACATCGTTTGGAACACCAGCTTATCTTTTTACGAGATGCTATTCATTTTGTGAAACCAGGTGGTCTATTAATCATTGAGGATATTTTCCGTGCTATTAGTCCTTCAAGATTTGAAGAGACTCTTGATCTTATTAGCGATGAAATATCGCAAGCTATTTTAATTAAACCAGAACATAGTTTCAGACATAGTCCTGGTTGGGACAATGACCAAATCTTAATTGTTTTTAAATCATAATAGAGTAGAATGTCTAGTGATATTAAAATAAAATCTCAAAGTGCTGATATAGTCACTATTGCTTTAGGAATTATTGAATCTATTAGTGTAAGTTTATTAACAAAAAAAACAATTAATACATTGCATTATGTTTTTAATTTTTTAGGACACAAATGTATATTGCTTATTAAGCACAGAAATATATTGTATGAAATTTTAATACGCCCCAACAAACTTCCTGAACGTTATTTTAAATTTTTACCGAAAACAATCAAGAAAAAATCTAAAGTTCGTGTACTTGCAGGATGCATATTAAAAGAATGGGATGTTGAAAAAAAGGATGAAACACCAACTTATACTACTAAAGTTTTTTACGAAATGTTAAAAGATGGGTATAAGATTCCTGATGGATCATATTTAATTACACCAACAGATGCTGTTGTATTAAGGAAAGATTTAAATGATCCATTTGTTGATTTTGTTGGATCAGATTCATTATCTCTTCCATACAAACCACCTGTTGAATCAAAATTCTTACCATTCTTATCAATGAATGCACGAAAAGGTTATGCAGATGTCCCGATTTTTACATTTGATGATTGGGACTATATCAAACATCCAAATATTGATTTTTCAAAAGTGAATTATGATTGGGATAGTAAGAAACCCATTGCATTTTTTCGTGGAGCAAGTACTGGATGTGGATGGGATGCTGAATCAAATATGCGTTTGAAAGCTGTCCAAATGTCCTCAACTAATCCTGAATTAATAGACGCAAAATTAACAAAAATTACAAAAAATATGAAGGTTCATAAAACACGACGAGCAGGTTATGTCTCCTCTAAACTTTACAAAGAAGCTAAACCAATCAGTTTTGAAAGATTTAGTGATTACAAATATATTTTACAAATTGATGGAAATGTTGCAGCTTACAGACTTGCAAAAACAATGTTATTAGGATCTGTTATTATGATTGTTGAATCAGATTATAGTCTGTGGTATCAAGAGAAACTTGAACCGTTTGTTCATTACGTTCCGATTAAATCAGATCTTTCAAATTTAGTTGAAATGATTGAATGGTGTAGAATCAATGATAAAAAATGTGAAACAATTGCTAAAAATGCAAAGAAACTTGCTGAAAAAATTTTAACTAAAAAATACTTATTTGAATATTTAGAGGATGTTTTTAAAAAAACAGTATAATAATTAGCAAATGAAAACAAGAAAACAGAAAGGTGGTGATGGAAATAATAAATATTATTTTAATCCACAACAAATTCATAGATCAGTTGTCAGAAAAAATGATCCTTTAATTGAGATTAATCCAACAAACATTGTTGAAAATATAACATATAGAAATATTAATGTAAATAAAACAAACAAAAATAATAATA
>JACCEE010966189.1_pt1 | contig 10256 bp, 8 predicted proteins | sample 7449931 | NCBI WGS metagenome assembly JACCEE01 (sample SAMN15323457, study PRJNA562643) | freshwater metagenome | isolation source: river surface water | place: USA:Blue River Watershed | collected 2017-08-19
GCGCAACCGCGAAGCCCTACCGCCAACCCACTCTCCAGCGAAACGAGGGGGAGCCTGGTGGTTTCGCCTAAAGTCCCGTGGGGTGGTCCAAAAACTCCCACGGCAAACCAAAACGCTCACCCAAGCGTTCCGTAAGAGCTTTAACCCCAAAAGTCTCTGTTGCATAATGCCCGCCATATAAGAGGTTCACTCCCAACTCTTCCGCCAACGTATAACTCCAATGCGGCCCCTCTCCGGTCACAAACGTGTCCACCCCCGCCGCCGCCACACGCGCCACCTCGCTCCCAGCTCCTCCCGTCACCACCGCCACCCGCCGCACCCGCTCCGGCCCGCCAGCACACACGTGCGTCCGCGCCCCCGTCGCCGTCGTCAACGCATCCGCCAAAACGTCGCGCGATACATCCGCGCGCCCAACCAATCCCACCGGCATCCCCTTAAAATCAAGCACCGGCTCCAAATCCGTTAGACCCAACCGCCGCGCCAGCAACATGTTGTTCCCAAACTCAGGGTGCACATCGAGCGGCAAATGCGCGCTGTACACCGCCAAATCCCCCTCCAACGCCGCGCGCAACTTCCGGTAGGTCGCCCCCGTCCAAACCGACGGGTTCCAAAAAAGCCCGTGGTGCACCAACAACAGCGTCCCCCGCTCCGCCGCAGCCCGTAAAAGCACCGCCTCACAGGCGTCCACCGCCGCAACCAACTTCCGCACACCTCCCGAGTTCTCCAGCTGCAGCCCGTTGTGCGCCTGCGAATAATCGGGCACCTCGCGGATCCGTAACCACTCGTCCGCAACCTTCACAACTTCCTTCAGGCTCACGTCGCTCATCCCAAAACCTTGCCTCCAATCTCACGCCTCAGCAAACCGCAATGGCCCAAGATACCTCAACAAGAGGACGCCCTTTTTGGTGGCGTTGACCGCTCGTTTCCATTCCAATTCCAAATCTGCCGAACGCCCTTGGCGTCCGATTTAATCTGTCTCTCGATCCATCAAAAATCCCATGAAAGCATCCAGCCTTCTCCCCGTTTTCTCCATACTCCTCGCCAGCGCCGCTCAAGCTCACCCCGGCCACGGCTCGCACAGCAATCCTGTTGAGGCGATCACCCATCAATGGTCCACCCTCGAGTTCGCTATCGTCGGCCTCGCACTCTACTTCATCGGCGGCAGCCTCATGCGTCTCGCAAAAGGCGCACTCACGGTCCGCCGCCCCGTCGACGAGTAAACTTTGCGCAACGCCCGCATCCCCCTCATAGCCCCCGACCGCACTCCTTCCTATGCCTCCTGAAAGCCAATCCCAACCCAGTATCGCCTGGCTCGCATTCGCACTCCTGACCGTCGCAACCTGGGGCGTGTACGGCGTGTTCCTCCACAACGGCCAGATGAACATGGGGGATCCCGTCAACGGTCGCTACAAAGCCTTCCTCTTCGTCGGAATCGCCTACTTCCTCGTCGCAGTCCTCGCCCCTCTCGCCATGCTCGTCGCCTCCGGCGCATCGTGGTCCATGCCGAAGGCTGGCATGATTTGGTCCCTCGTCGCCGGCATCATGGGGGCCATCGGCGCATTCGGCGTGTTGCTCGCCTTCGGAGCGAAAGGTTCGCCCGCCGTCGTCATGGCCATCGTCTTCGCCGGTGCACCCGTGGTGAATGCCATCGTGTCCATCATGACCCACCCACCCGCCGGTGGCTGGGGTTCCATCAAGCCCGGCTTCTGGATCGGTATGATTCTCGCCGCCGCCGGCGGATGCATGGTCACCTTCTTTAAACCTGGCCCCGCGCCGAAAAAACCCGCGGCAGCCGTCGAGGCACCAGCCGCCCCAGCTCAAAAGTAGCCCTCAGTCGCGTATGCAAACACCGCAACCGCACCTCCCTGCGGCTCTGCTGGAAAACGCGCTCCGCTCTCCCTTCCATCAGCGCCGGATACCCGCCGGCGCTGATTTTTTTTCGCTCCCGCTCCTCACTAAGTCAGACCTAGCGGCCGACCAACGACTCCACCCCCAGCTCGGCTCCAACCTCGTCCGCCCTGCGCGCGACTACACCCGGATTTCCCAAACCAGCGGAACCACCGCCGCCCCCCTGCTCGTTCCGGATTCACCCTCCAACTGGGAATGGATGCTCGAAAACTGGATGCTCGGCTTTCACTCGCTCGGAGTCACCGCAGCCGACCGCATCTTCTTCGCCTTTTCCTTCGGTCCATTCCTCGGTTTCTGGACCGCCTTTGAAGCCGCAAATCGACTCGGCGCAACCACCTATCCCGCCGGCGGACAGTCCACAGCCGCTCGCCTACAGAATCTCGCGCGGTTCGAGGCCTCAGTCCTTTGCTGCACCCCAACCTACGCGCTTCATCTTGCAGAAACGTCTCACGCGCTCGCGTTGCCACCGCCCCCCACGCTCCAACGCATCATCGTTGCAGGCGAGCCAGGCGGCCTCTCAGAAAGCGTGCACAACCGTCTCGCCAACCTTTGGCCCAACACCCGCCTGCTCGATCACTACGGCATGACCGAAGTTGGGCCCACCGCCTTCCTCTCCCCCACCATCCCCAACGCGCTCCACATTCTTCCCGATCGTTACCTCTCCGAAATCGTTCATCCCGACTCTCTCATCCCCGTCGCACCGGGCGAAACCGGCGAACTCATCCTCACGCCGCTCGGCCGCTTCGACTGGCCAATCCTCCGCTACCGCACGGGCGATCTCGTCCGCGCGCCGGCACCTGCGGAGCACGGCCTCCTGCATGGAGGTATCCTCGGACGAACCGACGACATGGTCGTCGTACGCGGCGTGAACGTCTACCCTTCCGCAATCCAAGATGTGCTCGCAGCGTTCCCAGAAATCGTGGAGCACCGCATGAACGTGCTTCATCACGGCACCCTCACCGAACTGCACCTCGAAATCGAACCCTCCCCCGCCTGTGCAAACCGTCCCGCACTCCAACGTGCGGCGCAGTCCGCCCTTTATCAAAGTCTCTCCCTCCGCATCGAAGTCACCACCACCGAACCCAACTCTCTCCCACGGTTCGAAATGAAGGCGAAGCGTTGGACGCATCACCGGAAATGAACGGCACGCCTCACTCTGCCCCGCTCTCCCACGCGGAAGTTCGGAATGCCCTCGGCACCGCCACGGCCGCGCTCCTCGAGCAGTTCAACGAGGGAGGCTTTTGGGAAGGCGAACTTTCCACCAGCGCACTCTCAACGGCTACCGCCATCATCGCGCTCGCAGAACTCCGCAAGACCGGACTCGACCAACCCGGCGACGATGCACTCATCGAAAGCGGCGTTCAGTGGCTCGCAGCTCATCGGAACGAGGACGGCGGCTGGGGCGACACCACCAAAAGCCTCAGCAACATCAGCACAACGGCCCTTGCATGGGCTGCTTTCGGCGCAGCCGGTGCGGACGAAACATTCCCCGCAGTGGTCGAGGATGCGACCACGTGGTTATCTGACCGGAGCGCGCAAACCGTTCCCACAGAGTTTGCTGCGGACTGGCGAGCGCGTCTTGCCGAGGCCATCCGGCGCCGCTACGGAAAGGATCGCACCTTCTCCGTCCCGATTCTCACCGCGTGCACCATCGCCGGCCGATTTGGCACCGAAGGGTGGCGCGAAGTTCCGGCGCTTCCGTTCGAACTCGCAGCCCTGCCCCAGCGGCTCTACGGCGCGCTCCAACTTCCCGTGGTGAGCTATGCGTTGCCCGCGCTCATCGCCATCGGTCAGGTCGTACACCATCACCGCCCATCGCGCATCCTCCCTTTGCGCTGGCTTCGATCCGCTCTGCGCCAGCGCACCCTCAGCATTCTTGAATCCATTCAACCCCCAAATGGTGGGTTTCTCGAAGCCACTCCCCTCACGAGTTTTGTGCTGATGAGCCTCTGCCACGCGGGCCAGAGTGACACGCTCGTCGCCCTCCGTTGCGCGAGTTTCATCCGCTCCTCCGTGCGCCCCGACGGAAGCTGGCCGATTGACACTCACCTAGCGACGTGGGCAACAACTCTTGCAGTGAAAGCCATTGCACACCAGGAACAAACGCTTTCTCCCGAACAACGCCAATCGATTCGCGCTTGGCTGCTCAATCAACAGTTCAAAACGACCCATCCCTACACCGGAGCTGCCCCCGGCGGCTGGGCTTGGACCCCCCTCCCTGGCGGGGTGCCCGATGCCGACGACACCCCTGGGGCACTGCTCGCTCTCGCGCACCTCGGGGCTATCGACGGGGAGGTCGAGCGCTCCGGCGCCGCAGGGGTTCAATGGCTACTCGCTCTCCAAAACCGTGACGGTGGAATCCCAACCTTCTGCCGAGGCTGGGGTGCTCTGCCCTTCGATCGAAGTTCGCCCGACCTGACGGCTCACACGCTCCGCGCTTGGAGCGCGTGGCTTCCCCAACTTCCCCACGAACTCCAAACCCGCGTCGAGTCCGGGATTTCTCAGGGGCTCGACTTCCTCCGTGCAACGCGCCGAACCAACGGCGGTTGGATTCCCCTCTGGTTCGGCAACCAACACGCGCCCGACGAAACCAATCTCGTCTACGGCACAGCCTGTGTCGTCATCGCTCTCCGCGACCTCAAAAATCGCGGCATCCTCTTTCCCCCAGAACTTCTGCAGGACGCCATCCAGCTCCTCGCTCGCCTTCAACGACCCGACGGAAGCTGGTGCTCTTCCCTCAGTGCTGACGCCGCGTCACTGGATCCCGCCACCTCAGGCATCCCGTCCATCGAGGAAACAGCTCTCGCCGTCGAGGCCCTCGCAGGAACGGCGAAGGTCGGCGCGTCGGACCGAGGAGCACGCTGGCTGATTCGGCAAATCAACTCAGGGGAATGGACAAATCCCTCACCCATCGGCTTTTATTTCGCACGCCTTTGGTACTACGAAAAGTTGTACCCCCTCATCTTCACCACCGCCGCGCTAGGCAAAGTCGCGCGCCACCTGCCGCCGACGCACTAGCCCCGTCTCGCAAACCAGCGAGCGAAATACGCTCACCGAGCGCGCACATCAAAACACCAGAGCGTGTCGTGATACCGAAGGTACAATCGGCCATCCAACAGGACGGGGTGCGCCCACGCATCAGACCCAGACGTCGTGGTCAGCTGAAAGCGGCCATCCACTTCAAACCGGTCTGACAGCGGCCGAATCAACGCCGCCAACCCATTCTCGAACAACGCGTAAAGCCGGTCTTCCGCCCAGAGTAACGCTCCCGTCGCATGATTATTGGCCGGACTCGACATCTGAATCTCGTACCGACTCTCCCCCGTTTTCCAATCAATCGCATGCAACGCCGCGCTCTTTTTGCATCCGTTGGTGTAGAGCATGCCGCCCCTCAGAATGCCCGCGCCGGTCAGCGGATCGACCTCACTTCTCCAAACCATTTCTGGCTCGTACGACTCACCGTCCGCTTTCAGGCGATACGCCGTGCCCGGTGCACCGTCTGGCGCGGCGTAAAACACCATCCCGTCACCGAAAACCGGCGCACAGCACGTCGCGCCCCAGTTATTGCGAACAGGCACCTTCCAAAGCACGCGCCCGTTCCCCGCATCCAACCCAATGCCATGATGCGAAGTGGTCCCAATCAAAACCTGGCGCGAACCCATTCGAATCAATCCCAGTGACGAATACGCAGCCTTATCGCCCTCCAGCGATTCGCCCCGCCACAAAACCTTCCCATCGCGCTTGTTCAACGCCACCACACCCCCCTCCGTACCCATAGGCGACACCAGCAATCGTTCCCCATCAATGAGGAGGCAGTCCGTCATGCCCCACGTAATATTCTTCCCACCAAAGGCATCCAGCACACTCGGAATACTCCAACGCTCCTCTCCGGTCCTCGCATCAAATGCAGCCACGCGGCCATGCGCATTCATGTGGTAAACCAACCCCTCCGAATACACACAACTCGAACGCGAACCCGCATAGTTCTTTGTCCAAGCCCCGCCATTCGAAGCCGACCAACGCACGTGCCCATCCCCATCTAAACACTGAACCATCACCTCCCCGTCCTTATCCCCCGTCAGGTAAATCAACCCATCCACCACAATCGGAGAGGACCATCCCCTACCAATTCCCTCCGCCTTCCACAAAAGCGGAGGCCCCTGCTCAGGCCACCGCTTCAGCAACCCCGTTTCGCTGCTAATACCGTCGCGACGCGGCCCACGCCACTGTGGCCATCCCTTTTCAGGAGAGGCAACTGGCCCGTCTCCACCCGAAGGGACAGCCGCCGCAAAGACGCATCCCGTCAGGAGCACTAAACCCATCCGCAACATCGAACGCATCATCATGACCCGAGCAAAACGCAAACACCGCGCCACGCTGTCCATCGCCTCACTGAACCGGCTTCCGGTCTACCCACCGAAAATCAGCGAACACAATGCGCGTCAAATCCGCCCCCTTGGCTGGCTTGATTTCCAAGCTCCCAACTTCCATCCAATCCTTGAGCCGTTGCCCCGAGATGCCGTGCACCATCCGTTCGGCAGGAACCACCATATCCTGCCAGTCATCTGACGCCGTTATCTCCAACGCCGTCACATACTGCTGCCCCGCAGCAAACTGAATGTTCTGCGGCTCCGTGCAATAAAACCGAAATGCCAAATCCCTCCCCGCAGGCGCTTTCCACTTCGGATCGTTCAGTTTGTCCGTTCGAGATCCACGGTGAACGTTCAAACATCGAAAGCCCCGAATACCTCGAACCCCCTCCGCCTCCGCAACCTCAGACCAGCCCTCCCCGCTGCCAAGTTCCGTCGAAGGTTTATCCGTCGCAACCGCCGCCCCCAACTTCGACGGAACCGCAGCATTAAATCCAGTCGACCTCACCACCGTGTTGTCATAAGTCACGTTCGCATAGCTGAAAACGTAGTCGGTCGTATTGAGCACCGGTAGCTTCGCAACCCATCGTCCGCCCGCACGGACCGCACTCACATCGCGCCACGACCGCGCAAAACTAATCGGGCTCTTCTGCGCGAGATAGCACTCCACCGACGTCACCCGTCCCGGCGAATCAGGCGTCACAACGAGCTCCGGAATGCCTTGGGAGTCCAAGCGTATCTCCGAAGCAGGCTGCTCAGGCCAAAAGATGTCCCGTCCCAAAACATGGCGCTCAAGCCACAGTCGCGTGTCCTGTCCAATCCGCTCCGTGTTGTGATGTCCCCGTGCCTGAACCGCAAACGACCACGGAACACCCGACGGAAATTGCTTAAAACTCTCCAACCCGCGTTCATGCCCCCCGTGGTGATCGTTCGATCCATTCAAGAAAAGCGTTGCCGCTTTCAGGAAGGGGACATGCGCCTCAGGCGCAAGCGATTCCAGGAACACCGACTCGCCGGCGCTCTTCGGAGGAACCACCGCGCCGGGGTCGTACATCCACACGCGCTTGTCGCGGTAATACACGTTGTACCCAATCCCGAAATAGGCCGCCACCGCACGCACCCGAGCATCCATCGCGAGGTTCCACATGAGCGTTCCTCCATAGGAGTAACCGATGGCACCGAGCCGCCCGCGATCCACCTCTGGCTGCCGCTCAAGATAGCTTAATACCCTGCGCTGTAACGCGTACCATAAGTAATCAGAGCTCTGCGTGGGATTCGTGATGTCGGCGCCCCCAGGAAGCGTGGTAATCACGCGATCCCCCGCCTTGCCATCCATGTTTCCGTGCGCAAGTCGCGGCGGATATTTCGTGAAGTGCACACGCTCACCCGTTTTGCCGCAGTAGTCGTGCGCCATCACCGCCCAACCTTCTTTGACATAACTGGGGTCGATGGCAGCCTGGCCCATCCACCCGTGAACCATCAGAAGTCCGGGGGCTTTTTCCGCACCCGCTTTGACGCTGTACTCACAGTACACACGCACTTCCTCCGCATTTACATATGCGCTGATGTAGCTCTTCCGTTTGCGAACCCCCTCCCGCACAACGTCTTCAACGACTTCCTCTTTGAAGTCTCCTTTGCTGTCGTCGTACCCTGCCCAAAGTTCTTTCGGCGAGGGCGACCCGAAAACTCCTGCGCCTCCGACGAATACAGCGAACAGGACCACACAGATGCGATGGCTGAGACGGCATTTCATGCTCCGTCCACGAGCAAGCCATGTTCCCCATCACGATTGGTGCGGACAAGGGCGACGCAGCACACTCCGGACAGGAAGAAGGCATACCCTCAGCGCGTGGAAAAGCGCTTGGAATCGGCGCGCTGGAAGGTTGTCTTTCCACAGGCTTATGCACCTTTCAAACCTCATCGCTCCTCCGCTCGTAGCGGCTGCCCTCGTCATCCCTGCGGCAGCCTTGGCCGACAGCGCTGATTTGAACCATTTCGAAAACAAGATTCGGCCCGTGCTGGCCGAACGGTGCTACGAATGCCATTCAACGTCCCAGAAGGTAAAAGGTGGCTTGGTCCTCGACACCAAAGACGGTCTCCTCAAAGGCGGCGATACAGGCCCGGCCATCGACCTCACCTCTCCCGATAAAAGCCTGATCGTCAAAGCGCTCCGCCATCAAGACGATCTTCAAATGCCCCCAAAAAGCGAGCGGCTCCCAGAGTCCGTCGCCAACGACTTCGCCCTCTGGATCAAGTCGGGAGCACCCGATCCTCGAACGACCGAATCCAAGCCCACTCAGGGCATCGACTGGCAGCAAGCGCGGCGACACTGGGCATTCCAATCAGTCAAACGCCCGACCGTTCCGGGTGAGCCAAGCGGCGGCCATCCCGTTGATCAGTTTGTCCGCACGCGCCTCTCACAGGAGGGCCTCGAACCTTCAGCGCAAGCAACTGCCCGCACGCGCATCCGGCGCTTGAGCTTCACGTTGACCGGTCTGCCTCCCGCATTTGAGGATGTGGAAGCTTTTGAAAATGATGCCTCAGCTGCTCACTACCGAAAGCTGGTGGACCGCTACCTGAACTCTCGAGAGTTTGCGGAAAAATGGGGCCGACACTGGCTCGATGTCGCGCGCTACGCAGAAGACCAAGCCCACACGTTTGGCGTGAAACCGAACTCCGAGGCGTGGAAATACCGGGACTGGGTCATCAACGCGTTCGCGCAGGATCTTCCATACGACACCTTCGTTCGCCACCAGATTGCCGCCGACTTCCTCCCCGAACCCGACCGCAAAGCCAACCTCGCCGCTCTCGGTCTCTTCGGACTCGGCGCTCAATATTACAAGAATACCGACGCTGCTCGCGCGATTGCGGACGAACTCGACGATCGCGTCGATACCCTTTCACGAGGGTTTCTCGGACTGACCCTTTCCTGCGCTCGCTGCCACGATCACAAGTACGATCCCATTCCAACACAGGACTACTACTCCATCGCGGGAGTCTTTCACTCCTCCCGACTCGTCAATGCCCCCGAGGCCACTCAGCAAGAGATTGATCGCTACAACGAGGCCAAAAAGCAGCTCGACGCCGCAGAGCTCGAACTAAACCTCTTTGTCCGAGAGCAGCGTCACGCCGCTTTGCTGTCACATTGCGCCCATACCGCGGGGGCTTTCGCTGCCCTCGACGCCGTGCTCTTGGAGAAACGCCGAGCGCCTTCGCTCGCAGTCCCGAAGGAACTCGATCCTCTTTTCAAACTTCTCGACCGATTCCGTAACGACAAGAAATACAAGAATATCGCAGCGGCGTGGCTCTCGCTCGAGGCGGCCGGCTCAGAGGAAGAAAAATCGCTCTGCGCAGAGGTTCTCCGCGACGCCCTGGTTGATGCGGTAGAAAAGGAACGAACCGCGTTCACCAACAAAAAGCCCGACAAGAATCTTCAAGAGATTGTCGATTCGCTATTCGGAGAAAAAGGGGCAGCACCTCTGGGAGACGGATGGAAAAGCACAATCACCCCAGAGGGGCAGCAACAGCTCGCGCTGCTCGAATCCACTGCGGCTGAACGGAAAAAAATCCTTGGTCCCGAGCTTCCGGTGGTTCATGCCATTGCTGAAAATAAACCGGCGGACCTAAAGGTTTACATCCGGGGAAATCCCGCGAACCAAGGCGCTCTCTCGCCACGACGCTTTATCCGCATCCTAGCGGGCGATGAGCCGACTCCCTTTGCGCAGGGAAGCGGACGCAGCGAACTTGCAGACGCCATTGCCGACAAGACCAATCCGCTCACCGCGCGCGTCATGGTCAACCGTCTGTGGGGGTGGACGTTCGGACGAGGCATCGTCAACACGGCAAGTAACTTCGGGGTTTTGGGAGATAAGCCGACGCATCCCGAACTGCTCGATTGGCTGGCTGCGGAGTTCATGGAGAACAACTGGTCGGTGAAATCCGTGCTCCGGCTTCTCGTAACTTCAGAAACATTTCAAC
>JACCEE012768131.1_pt1 | contig 10254 bp, 15 predicted proteins | sample 7449931 | NCBI WGS metagenome assembly JACCEE01 (sample SAMN15323457, study PRJNA562643) | freshwater metagenome | isolation source: river surface water | place: USA:Blue River Watershed | collected 2017-08-19
ACTTAAATGAGCAAGCAATAAATGTAATGCCAATAAGAAATAGTATGATGGCAGAAATGAATCAGGTAAAGCTTAAATTGGATGTTCACGGCAGAACAGATGTGGAATTAGGTAGCATGATATATGTTCATTACCCAAAAAGTGGTCCAAGACAAGAATCAGATAAAAATAAAGACATAAAAGACCCATTTTATAGTGGTTTATATATAATAACAGCAATACATCACAGAATTACATTAGAGTCACATTCAATGGCAATGGAAGTGATAAAAGATTCTTTCGGTGATATAACAGAAGGTAATGGCGGAGTATAAATTATGGATTATAGATTACCAATAAGACGACCATATGTTGTCGCTAAAAAAACAGAAAAACCTAAAGAAATTATAGAAAAAAATGAAGAAACTGAACAAGTTTCAACTGATAATGTTATACATCTTTCAATAAGTGATTCTGTCGGATTAAAAGAATCATTTGGTTAATAAGGTAAAAATGGTATGATTGAAAATTTATATAATGCACAAGGTTTTTATTGGTTTTTTGGCGTATGCGAATCAAGAGACGACCCCCTTAAAGCAGGGCGTTGCCAAATTCGTATATTTGGTGACCATACTGCAAATAAGGAAGAGTTACCCACAAAAGACTTACCTTGGGCTATACCAATGATGCCAATAACATCGGCATCTATTAGTGGTAAGGGAACAAGTCCATTAGGGCCTATAGAAGGAACATGGGTTATAGGATGGTATCTCGATGGTCCCGATAAACAAATACCAATGATGATAGGCACTATTGCAGCATCATCTATACCTAATGAAATAACACAAACACAAACCAAGGAAAGACCTACTCTTACAAATCCAACAGAGGAAGAGACAAAGGAAGCAATAGAGAAGAACCCAAATGCACCAGTTCCAGCAAGAAAACCTGTTACTGGATGGTCTTTAGGTAAAACTTCGGAAAAGTATGAATCTGGTGGTAGAGGTCCGGGTGTTATTAATGATTACAATGGTAAAGCAGCAAAAGACTTAGGTGGGGCAAGTTATGGGTGTTACCAATTAGCAAGTAACTTACCTCCAGTTATGCCAAATGGAAAAGCAAGAAATAGTGCGGCAGGTAGCACATTAGTAGCATATATCAGACAAAGCAGATTCAAAAATAAACTACTTGGATTAAAACCAGCAACACCAGAATTTGATGCGGTTTGGAAATCAATAGCTAAAGAACACCCAGAAGAATTTAGAGAAGACCAACATGAGTTTATAAAAAGAACACATTATGATGTTCTTTTAAGTAATGTAAAAAGATGTGGTGTCGACCTCTCTGGGTATGGTCCAGCGGTGCAGGATATAATATGGAGCACGGCTGTACATATTGGTCCCGGAGCAACCTCAGTATTTACAGAACCGTTAAAAGGAAAAAGTAATTTATCTGAGGCAGATATCGTAAGTTTAGTATCTGAGTTTAAACGAGCTAACGTACATAGGTATTTTAAAAGTAGCCCTCCTGATTTACAATCAAGTATTGCAAATAGATTTGTTAATGAAAAACAATCTCTATTGAAGTTAATAACATAAAGGAATTACAATGGCATCCACATTAGATAGTGCAGTGGGACAGATTAACAATGACCTAAGAATTGCAACGAGTAAGGCTGTTAGAGATATAGTTAAAGATATCCTAAAAGGTAAAACTATAGACCCTACAGTTGTCACAAAAGTAGTAGATACCGTGATGAATAGGGCGGTAGGTAACATATTAAACACAGCAACTCAATCAGTTAATAAGACAGTGTCTAAGGCACTTGGTAAGACATTCAAAAATTCTCCACTAAACGTCATTGCTGGCAATTATGTAGCAAACGTTCTAACCTCAGTCATAACAGGAAAACAAACCCCTGCGATGACTGTAAAAATGACCAACTCTATTTCACAGGGAATTAGTAGAGAACTATTTTCTAAGTTACCCGCAGGAATTACAAAAAATATCAAGATAGATATACTTGGAACAAAGTTTTCTGCGGGATTGAGTGGTATTGTTTCTAAAGCTATTAACGATACTGTTAAGGTGGTGGTAGAATCTGTTTTTAGTAACACCAGCTCCGCATCAAAAGTAAGCATACCTAATATAAACAAGATACCAAGTTTAATTAAGATACCCACAGAAGTTCCCGACTTATCAGCATTAGCAACAACAAGTTTATCAGGACTAACAACAAGTGTTGCTGAGTTATCAGATAAAATAGGTTCTTATGCCAATACAGTGGTTTCCAGCCTAAGCAATATAGAAGATTTAAAGATAGTCGATATTCAAATACCCGCTGGTCTTGACTTAAGCAGAATAGCATCCACAAATAGTGGATTAGGCAAAATTATTCAGCTCGCATCTACTGGATTAGGAGAAGTATCTAAAGTAACTGGTTTATCTAAAGCGGACTTTGCTGAAATTCAAGCAGAATTGAAGAAGAGTAACATAAACAACCCATTATTAAAATTGGGTGGAACCTTTACAGATATAGAAAAAGCAATTTCTGGTGGTGTTACCTTATCTGGTTTAAGAAGCATAACAAAGGACATGACTTCAAAGTTAGCAGATATTAACACAAGCTTTGGTGTTATGTCAGAAGAAGATAAGAAGACGGCAAAAGAGATTGAAAGCAACACTTTAGAAATAAGTAAAGTAGTTGCGTCAAAGGCGGTAGAAACCGCAGCAAACTTCAACACCCTTTCAGAAGACCAGTTGAATAAACTAACTGCGGTAAAACAAGGATTTCAAGACCCAAATGCAAAATTTCCACTTCCAGAATATTCGGATAGAACAGAAGTCAATAAGCTATCTACAGGGGATGCAGATAACACTATAGTTGATAAAAAAAATGCAAACAGGATGTTGGGGGCACAACTACCAAATGGGGATAAATGGGACCAACCAGTATCTTCATATAATGCAAAATACCCATACAATAAAGTAACGGAGACAGAGTCTGGTCATATTACTGAAATTGATGATACTCCCGGCGCGGAGAGACTACACCTCGCACATAAGACAGGGACATCAATCGAGATAGACCCAGTAGGTAACAAAATTCAGGTAATAAAGGGGTCTGATTATACAATAATTGATGCTAATGGGTATATAAGCATTCAGGGAAAGGCTAATGTCTCTATCAACGGTAGTTGTAATGTCTTTATAAACTCAGACGCCAACATAGAAGTAAATGGTAATACATCTATAAATTGCCATAACAATATAGAAATGAATGCCGCAGGTAGGTTAAAACTTACTGCCGGTGAAGGTATTGATATCAAGAGTCCAGAGGTTTATATTGATGCAGACAATCAATTCCAGTTAAATGCGGACGTATCTGCAAAGCTACACGTCAAAGAATTTAACATGATAGTTGATACAGATATGAAAACAGAAGTGCATAATGACCATAGACTATCTATTACTAATAATAGTGATGTTAATGTTGGAGGAATAACTAAACATCATTCAACAGGGGATATACACACCAATACAGATGGTATAATGCTAAATTCTGCTAAGGGAGATATTCATGTAAAGTCAGATGGATCATTGTTTAATGAGGGTGTGAATTATAACTTAAAAGCATCTGGTGCAGGATTCTTCACCTTTGCTGGTGTTATGAACAACAAGGCGAGTCAGATACTTGAACAATGTGGTGGGTGGGCAATGAGTGCAGGGGGTGGTGTAATGGCAGCTTCTGGTGGAAACATGAGCTTTAACACATCAGGAACATTTGCAATTGATTCTGCAACAATGCATCTAAACAGTGGAGTATCATCTACCACAGGGGATTTACCCTCATCCGCACAAGCAGCTTCTAAAGCCGCACAAGCATCGATTGCCGGTGCCCTTGAGACAGAATATAGTGATGCTAGTTACATGACAGGTAGAAAGAGTATAACAGAAACCAATATACAAGATTCTTTTGTAAAGGAAAGAACCACATCAAAGGTCATGACAAATATCATGCCAGCTATAGTAGCAAGCGAACAATCTATCAACGAAGAGGTAAAGGCAACACTAATCGAAGATCATAACATATCCCCTACTGCTATAGACAAAAAACCTATAATAATTGAGAAGGCAACACTTCAAATACCAGAAGTAAAGACCATAATACCAGACGAATTACCATTAGGTGACACTGTTATACCTGCCAACTTTAAGTTAAGCCCATACTTTACGGTAGGATCATTTACTACTGATGCAATCGATTCCAGTAGGTTAAGTCCTATAGGAGACGTTATGCCACTTAGTAAGATTGTGACAAACTTACAATATATTGCACTTAACGTTTTAGAACCAATATATGCTGCACGTCCTGACGTTATAGTTCATACTGGGTTTGTTCCTGTAACGTCGGAACAACAAAATTACAATAGATATAATTTTGGATTGGCCGTTACTATAGACTTCAAGAATGCAAATTCATTTGATGACTACTATAACGTAGCAAAGATAGTAAGTCAAGTAATACCATTCGATGAATTAACTCTTGTTTACATAAGTGCAGACTTCACCGGAAGCCATAATGACTCAGGTTCAATTATGATTAAAGTGCCGGGTGTATTTTATCCAAATGTGACGGATGTTACAAATGCAGAAACATTACAACAGTGGGTAAATGTAAACAACAAAAAAATACTAAGGACTTGGTTTAACGGGAAATTAGTGGATGGAAGCAACTTGGTTAAATTAGCATAAAAGGATACGAAATGCCCACAAATGTTAGACAATTTAGAGATTTAAACATGCTTTTTCAATCACATCCAGCAACCCATGATGTGACTACTAAAGTAGATGCCGCAGCGGTAAAACAAAGCATACGTAACCTTGTTTTGACTATGAACTATGAAAGACCATTTCACCCAGAAAAGGGATGCCAGATGTATGGGCTGTTGTTTGAGAACGTTGACATTATAAGCTTACAGATAGCCAAACAGAGCATTATAAACGTTTTAACTACATATGAACCCAGAGCAAACCTGATAGAAGTGGTTCTTGAAGATCTAAGCTACAAGAATGCTATAAATGTTACTATATACTTTAGTGTAATCAATAGCAACGTCGTTGAAGAAGTTTCTATATACGTTGACAGACTAAGATAAGAAAAAGGGGCCGAAGCCCCTCTTATCAAAACTCATACTTGATTTTCACAACACGAACATCAAATTTACCAACTCCACTACCAATATACTTTTCAGCACTTTCAACAGTTTTAAAGTCGTGTGCGCTGCCGATATCAACTTCATAAGGATATCCACCAGAAGAAGAATCGAGTGCAACAAAAGGCATATATTCTTCGTCCCAATATCCAGAAGACGAATTTTTGTATTGGAGAACAATTTTAGTTTTATTGATAGTCATTTTATTTCCCTTTTTAGTTAGAAGCAACAGACCAGAGGACTTCACGCTTACCGCGAACACCCGCTTCTTTGTCCTTCAGACCAGTGCGAACAAACAAACCAGTTTTTTCAAGGAAACGAAGGGTGTTATTGGCTTCAATGGGTTCAACACCAAACTTAGAAGCAACTTCCTTGGCAGTCATGTTAACCACCATATCCTTTTGTTCTTCCATCATCTTACGAAGTGCAAGGACAGTTTCAGAAGCCTTACGACCAGCACTACTGCGGTTAGTGCTTACCATGACAGGCATGGTAGCAACAAGTTGTTCAGCAAGTTCAGTAACCTTGGCACGAGAAACCTTGTTAGCCTTGGAGAAGGTAGCGATGATTTCAAGGGCGGTGGTGTTCAGAGTAGTGTTGGTCATGTTGTTTCTCCTAACGAGTTGTTTGTTCAGTTGATGTAATGAATTATACAGTATCTGATTTATTTGTCAATAGAAACTGAAAAAGAATTTCCAGCAAATGCAGTTTCCAAAACAGTTTCACCATTAACCATAACAGAAAGACGACCACCATCATAAGAAAAACAAACGTTTTCAATTTTCAGTTGACCCAGATCAAGATTGGTCGAATGATTGGAATCATACCCTTCAAATTCTACTTGCATAATAGTTAACTCCTATTAAAATACAAATTTTTCAAGATGTTCTTCAAGAACATCATTTTCTTCAATTCCGCCAAAAAGAGAAGTGCGAATATTGAAAACATAGCGACCAGTGGATTTCTCTTGATATACATACTCAACAGATACATGAGTCCCGGCAGAAATGTTACCAACTTGAACCTTAGTCTTAGCCGTTCTATACAGTTTCATTTTTTGTTCGGACATTTTGTTTCTCCTAACGAGTTGTTTGTTCAGTTGATGTAATGAATTATACAGCAATCTAAGATAATGTCAACAGTTAAAACTAAATTCATCAGCAATAAAACAAGAAACATACATACCGATATCTTTATTACTCATACACAGATTGAAGGTGTCAATAGTGTTGCCAAACCCATCATCTTGATAGAAAACAACCAAACTCCAAGCATGGGGTTGAATTTGATCTTCATCAACCGAGATATTTGACATAATATCCATGTTGTTTATCTCACACGAAGTTGAACATGTCATCGATGAATCCCATCACGAAAACCTCCATGTTTTTGTCTTTTACGTTACACTGATTGTACGTATTGATGCAATTTCCAAAACCATCGTCTTGGTAAAAGCACGCCAAACTTGCCTCATGAATGGGGAAGTCATCATTGAAGTTGATTTCGTAATGGATAGCCATAATAATTTCCTTGAAATTAAGTGTTAAACGAAGTTGAATCGATCTTCGATGAAATCTACAACGAATGTAGAGATCCCCTCGTTTTTACACAAATCAAAAGTGTCAATAGTGTTGCCAAACCCATCATCTTGATAGTATCCATTGATACTATAGAGTTGAACCTCAAGTTGGTTATTAGAACTAATTTCATGAACGAAAGACATTTTAGATCTCCTTGTGAGTTGATGTTAAAAATTATACCCTAAAATATTGTAGTTGTCTACTGTTTCTTATACTTTGGGTTCTCGAAAGGCATCACCATCTCAACCATGTATGCAGGAAGTGTGCCACTTGAAGTGGTAAGGAACCCGTCATGATGAACATTATTAGGATTGAAATGATATCTACCGATTTCCAATTCTTCCCACCCATTACGAGCGAGCAAATACCACCTGATATGAGTGTTGCTCTCATTACGTAAATATTCAATCACCTCTTCATTCAGATTAACCCATTCACCTACAGGCATTTCAAAAGTCATTTTATTTCCTATCGCATATTCTCAATAAAAATATCACCACGTTCACAACGTCCCCCAGCGGGGATACAAGTAGGAGCATCCATACAAGGACCACATCCCATAATTTCCCACCATAGTGCAGTAGTAGAAAAATCATTTACCCCATTGTGATAAAATTGGTAAATTGAAAGATGTGGATTCAACCCAGTCGAAGCATATCCTACTTGTTTATTCATTTTAAAGTCCCAGAACTACGGTAAAGTGGTGTTTGTGTTGAACAGCACTAATTACATTCCACTTAAGGAAACGATATACCCGAACCTTCCAATGGCCACGAGAAATAATAGTACTCACTTTTTTACCACGAACGACTTTACGATCTACTTTTTTACGATGCTTTTCTGCATGATAAAGATAAATGTAGTCGTCTTTAACTCTTACATTTTTACGAACATTAGACCACTTACTGCCCCAAGTAGGTACTCCATAGTTAAAAAGCCGAGTGTAAATATTGTCAAACGTAGTCACTTCAAAAGTGGAGTGAAGAAAATTAGGTTTTTGAATTTTAATCATCTTTTTATCCTTTCGATTTATGATGTTGCTAGTATATAACAGTGATTATAAGTTGTCAACAAGAAAATAACTAATAATATATAAATTATGAGGTGCTGCGCACCTCATAGCCGGTCTTCGACCGGCTTTAATAATATATGTACTATATAGTGTGTACTAGTAAACCACTAGATTTAGTGTACCATATAAGTACACATATGTCAACATATATTTTTATATGTACTATATAACCAACCACTTCATTAATTGTACCATATTTTTTAACTAGTGTCAACAGTTGTTCACAATTAATCATAGCGGATAAATATCAGTATTGTTAAATGGAGAATTATTACATGGCCGGTGATCTTAATGTGGTTGATCTTGATTTTGATGACATCAAGACAAATTTAAAAAACTTTCTAAAAAATCAAAGCTATTTTACTGATTACGACTTTGAAGGGTCTGCTTTATCTATTCTTTTAGATATTTTAGCATATGATACTCACTATAAGGCGTATCTTGCAAACATGGTTATTAATGAAAGATTTCTTGACACTGCTGTTAAGAGAGCGTCAGTCATCAGTCACTCTAAAACCCTTGGGTATGTCCCAAGGTCGGCAAGAGCATCAAAGGCAGTCGTGGATATTACTGTTTATGGTGTAAGTTCTAACTATACAATGAGTATTGACAAATATACACCATTTACATGTGATATAAACGGCAATTCTTATACTTTTGTCACACATAAAGCACATACCGCTATACCTTCTGGTGAGTTTAACGCATATACATTCAGAAATGTTGAGTTGTATGAGGGGAATCCCATAGCCTACTCATATGTAGTAGATGATTCTAACTTAAATCGTTTATATAAAATTCCAGCACTTAACGTGGATACAACTACCCTGTCAGTGGTTGTACAAAATGGTAGTAATGATTTAACAAGTTATGTATATTCCTATGCAGATTTTGTTAGTGTTGTCGGGTCAACAGATAGAGTTTACTACTTAGAAGAGGGAAATGATGGTTATTACTACATTTACTTTGGGGATGGTATATTAGGAAAACAGATTGATTCTGGGAATATAATAAATCTTTCATATATTGTGACCAATGGGGAAGTTGCAAATACAAGTCAGATGGCATCCCAGGTTTTTTCGTTAACTGGGACTATTGGTGGGTATAGTGCAAGTAACGTGATAGTTTCTTTAGTTAGTGCAAGCATAGGCGGTTCTAATAAACAATCAACAGAAGAAATAAGATTCCTTGCACCAAAGAACTATAGCGCACAAGGGAGAACTATTACTGCTATTGATTATAAGGCACTATTGGTAAAGGATTTTCCAGAGATAGATAGTATATCCGTTTGGGGTGGAGAGGATAATGTACCTCCTATATACGGGAAAGTCTTTTTAGCAATAAAACCAAAAAACGGATACTCAATAAGTTCAGCCACAAAAGACTCTATTTCTGCATACCTTAAGAATAAGAGTATAGTTAGCATTCAATTTGACTTTGTAGATCCTGATTTCACTTTTGTTTCAGTTAAGAGCAATATCAAGTTTGACCCCACACTAACGACAAATGACTCAACACAAATAGAAACTCTTGCATCTGACACTATACAATCTTATTTTAAGGCAAAACTTGGGCAATTTAACACACATTTATACATATCTAAGTTACAATCTATAATAGATACTGTAGAAAAAAGTATATTAGGTAATAGTATTACACTTGGATTACAAAAACGCATAGAACCTGTTATAGGGTTAAACTCAAGCTATACTTTGAATTTTAACAACCCTATTTCCCCATACAGTTTATATAGCAGTGCTTTTCAAATTGTTCAGGGAACTAATACTTATACAGTAGCAATAAAAGATGTCCCTAAAACAACACCTCCAGATAATAATGGTTCTGGTGTTCTTGTATTGTTCGATATTACTACGGGAAATACAATAGTCAATAACATAGGAAATGTTAATTATGCTACTGGTCTTGTAAATATAGTCGATCTTTCTGTTTTTGGTTATCCCGTATCTGCTATATATGATGTAAGAGTTAATTGCACACCACAGGCAAGTATAGATGAAATATCAAATAGTATAATGGGCGACACCTCCGAGAGCGCATATATACCAACACCAATGCAAAATCAGATTTTAATGCTTGATGACAGTAGTGGTGTTCCCGGATATTACGTCAACAATGGTTTGATGGTGAAAGCAACACCACTAAAAGGATAATAAATGGCATTAATTAAAAAAACATCCATTATTAGTGACTCAAGGTTTCCGTCTTTTGTAAGAGGAAACCCTGAGTTTGATACTCTTCGCCAGTTTGTTAAGTCGTATTTTGAAAGTATAGAAGAAGTAGGTAAAGCTAACTACGAACTTTCATATGCGCAAGAAAACTCTGATGTAGATACTGTGACTAGTGAATTTCTTGATACATTCTATTCATCATTATGCCCAGAACTACC
>JACCEE012418687.1_pt1 | contig 10252 bp, 11 predicted proteins | sample 7449931 | NCBI WGS metagenome assembly JACCEE01 (sample SAMN15323457, study PRJNA562643) | freshwater metagenome | isolation source: river surface water | place: USA:Blue River Watershed | collected 2017-08-19
CATTATCATTTTGTCTCGTTCCATTCTTTGTGATGAAGAGTTAATCTTCAAAGTAAATAAATTTCCAAACGTAAAAGTACTTGACAAACTTACTTCACAAAAAATCTTTTAAATGTGATTGAAGAATCACGGTCGTAATGCAGCCAACTCAAATTTTTCGGAAAACTATAACAATGAAAAATATCCTCATAGTAGATGACGATGTTGATGTTTTAAATTTAATCAATGTCCTTCTGAAAGAAAAGTATCCCAAAACACTATGCGCTTTGTCAGCTAATGAGGCCATCGCTTTTCTCGAAACACAAAAAGGGTATTTTGACCTTCTGATCACAGACTATTATATGCCAAATATGAACGGGATAAAGCTGATTTCGACGATTAAAGAAAGAGAGATTGCTCCACCTTTCATTATTCTTCTATCTGGGATTGACCCATATGAACCAGAAATCATCGCAAAGCTTAAGATGATGACCAATCTAAAATTCTTGAATAAAACAGATCTTTGTAAAGATTTGTTAAAAACGATTGCGTGTTTTGATAAATCAAAAATTTAAAGTTAAATTTATTTTTCTACACACTTTATTTCGTTTTTAAAAAATTAATACAAAAAAATCTTACCGTTTAAGTAACTTCCCTTGATGCCCACTTAGGAGCATAATCCTAAAATAACACTTACATAACAAGATCAGAGCTAGCTATGAGAAATATCCAATGGCAAAAAGACTTCTCTACAGGTCATGCGAAAATTGACCAGCAACACCAGAACTTGATCGATCTTCTGAACATCTCGGAAGGAAATTCCTCGTGTTCAAAAACTCAGATGTATAAGGCGCTAACTTCGTTTGTTGCTGAAAGATTTAGCAAAGAGGAAGAGTTGATGAGGGTTCATCAGTATCCTTTCCTTCAAGAGCACTTATCCTTTCATGATCGCTTTGTAACAAAATTTCTGAATACTAACTCAGACCAATTAAACGAAGAATTATCAACAATAAATGAACCCCTCCACGAATTAATACAAGATCATATCTTTATCGACGACTTGAAACTTTTTGAATGGTTAAAAGAGCATCAATATCTTGAAAAAGTGTTTTAGTTTAAAACTTGTTCACGCTGCAATCACTCGTGGTCATCTCTTGAAGATTTTCTTTCTGACTCAAAACTAGAGTTTGGAGGTTATCAACCTAATTTAAAAAAAATCTCTGAGGGCCTTCTTCTTTTCACACATAGAACCCCTGCTTGCCAAACCACAATCTCAATAAAAGCTAAAGAATTTTTGGACCTCTTTCCAATCCCTATTGCGGATGATTCTTTTGCCCCTGAAATAGAAGGGTGTCCGAGATATTGTTTTCAGCCGATGAATACAAAACCTTGCCACAATCCTCCATGTAAAGGAAGTCCGATTAGAGATCTTATTAAGCATGTTATGGAGTATAGAAAGGCGTTGGCAAAAAATATACTGACCACAATTTAAATTTCAAGCAAGGCCTTCCCAGTGTCTTATTTGCTACTTTGTGCATGACAATTTTTTAACACCAGAACAAAAACAAGAGCTTCTTCGAGAGTTAAAAATTGAAGATAAAGCAAAATATTCAGATCGAATAAAAGTGGTTCTTCTTCTCGATAAAGGCTGGACTTACGTTAAGATTTCGGAGGCCCTTTTTATTGACGAAGGAACCATCGCCAACTATCGCCGTCGTTACAAAGAGGGTGGCATTGAAGAACTTGTTACTGATGATTATAGCGGCAGAAGATCAAAGCTCTCTAATGATGAACTCATTGAACTTCAAATTTTTTTGACAGGAACAACATTTCAAAAAACTCAGGATATTTGCGATTATGTTCAGAAAAAATATCAAGTTACTTATTCCATTTCAGGAATGATTGCCTTGCTCCACGCTATGGGATTTTCATATAAAAAAGCAAAAGGCGCTCCCGCCAAAGCAAATAAAGAGGCTCAAGAAGCGTTTATTACAGAATATGAAAAACTAAAAAACACAGAGGGAAAAATCTATTTTGCAGATTCCACTCATCCTCAATACAACACTGTTTGGGCTTATGGTTGGATTCGTACAGGCGAAGAAAAAACATAACTTTGATTTTGGATAATGCTGCTTTCAATCGTTCATGCAAGGTCAGGCTTCTTGCAGAGGTTTTAAATAAAAATAAATCTCTTTTATCTTCCGCCTTATTCACCGAATTTAAATCCAATAGAGAGGCTTTGGAAATTTGCTAAGAAAAAAGTTCTTTAAATTAAATAGTGCATTGAAAATGTTTAGCACAGTACTTAATCAGCCTCACCTTGAGGTTAAGTTAAAAAATTTTTCTGTTTTCATTTTGACGACTTTTTTTGTCGTATCTGCAACACCTCGAGCACGATAAATATTTAAAAGCTCATCCGTTACACGATCCCATCTTTTCATGAAAATCCTCCTAGTTTTGGTTCTGTGAGCGCGAATCTTACATTTTGCAAGCTACCGAAACTAGACGACGTCACGTGATTCCAAGAATTTGAAAAGGAAAAAAATATTTTTGTTGAAGATATGACGAAGTATATGACAGTGATCGCCCTGCCCATACCCCGGCAACACGACAGAAACCTGGCTTCAAGCCACTACAGGGGAAAAAGAGAACTCTTCTTTGTTGAAAATTTCTTACTTTTTCTATTTTGGGTAATAAGTCTATTTTTTTAAATTGTGACCACACTGTCTATTTATAAAACTCGCAACGGAGTCTAATAGTATTTTTTTCTTAATCGGCTTCGATAAACAATCGTCACAACCTGCTGCGATAGCCTTCCTACGCTCAAAATCTAGTGCACTCGCTGTAATAGCGAGAATTGAAACATGGCTTACTCCATGTTCTTTTTCCCAAATTCGAATGTTATTTGTTGCCGCACACCCATCCATACCAGGCATTTGCAAGTCCATTAAAATTAAATCATATCGCTTGGCCCTAAACATCTCAACACCCTGTTCACCTGAATAAGCTACATCTAAATAACAACCTGTGTTTTTCAAAAACAATTGCACCAATAAAACATTATCTTCAGAGTCATCAATCAATAAGATATTTCTATGCTTAATGCCAGCTACTGCATGATCAAAATGAACCCCTTGCTGATTTTCTAACTCAAATTCGTTTGGGTTCAATTTCGATTTTTTTAAAGGTACAGAAAAGTAAAAATGGCTTCCAACACCAGGTTCACTATCACACCCAATATCTCCATTCATAAGTTTAACTAACCGTCGACAAATTGCGAGCCCCAGACCAGTTCCTCCGTAAAGTCGACTCGTTGAAATGTCCTCTTGAACAAATGGCTCAAAAACTTTTGAAATATTCTCTTTGGCAATACCAATTCCTGTATCGAACACGGAAATTTGGAAGTCGGCAGACTCATCAAGCTCCCGAAATAGAGTTAAGACAATTTTTACTGACCCTATTTTTGTAAACTTAATTGCATTTGCGACAATATTTATCAAAACCTGAGTTAGTTTAACTTCATCTCCAACGTACAGGACGTTTTTCAATTCTGGAACATCTATAATTAAACTTAATCCTTTATTGATTGCCATCGGAAGTAGGATTTTCTCGACATTTATTATCATTTGTTTTAAATCAAATTCTTTTTCTTCTAACTCAATTATCCCTGCTTCTATTTTTGATAAATCTAAAATCTGGTTAATAATCAATAATAGTCCGTCAGCAGCCTTCGAGATAACGTCGATATGTTTTTTCTGCTCCTCAGCCATTTGAGCCTCTTTAAGTTCATCTGCAAGGCCAATAATCACATTTAAAGGAGTTCTCATTTCATGACTCATGCAGGAAATAAATTGGGTTTTCTCAAAATTGGCGTTATCTGCCTGTTCCTTTTCATTAGTTAATTGCTCTTGAAGTCGATTCCATTCTGTTACATCACGTATCAGCACCATCATTGCTTTGTTCCCTTCCCACTGGGTGTCAACCGTATGCATCTCCCCCGTCCCAATTGTTTTATCTTTTCTTCTGATAGTGATGTTTTGAGGGGCACTGTCAACATCTGGAATTATCGGCTTTGATCCTAGAATTTTTTCTTGCGGCGTTTGTAATAATAAACAAGAAGCAATATTTGCAAAGACGACAGTCCGCTCAGAATTAAGGATAAGAATCCCAACATCATTACGTTCCACAATATTAAAAAAACTATCTCTGTTTTGTGCGAACTGTTTTTCTAGGTTTTTTTGCTCAGTAATATCCTCAAAGCTTTCAATTCCTCCGACAATTTCATTATTATGATCTCTGAGATAATCAACATTTTTTCTTATAATTAAAGCTTTTCCACATTTTGCCCTTATAATACATTCTTTACCAAAGATAGGCTTAGTAATTTCGCTTGAAAAAAGTCCGCATTTCTCAAGACACGGGGTTAGTGCAAAAGACCGACAACTCTTCCCGATAACCTCTTCCCTACTATAACCCGTTATAATTTCTGCTTGCCTATTCCAATTTGTTATATTCTTTTTCTGATCAACAGAAAAAACTGCAGAAGGTATCATGTTAAACATCGTCTCAAGAAGACTTCTCCTCGAAAGATCCTTTTTTCCATTAACTGATATTTTCTTTTTAAGATTCAAAATTAGTTCTCCTTTACTTATGAGCAACAAATCATGAATGACCTATAAAATAAAAGACGATTTTGCTCGCACACGATGAGTGACTTCTATTTTAACTCCTTTCAAAGAGTTGATCATTTTCCTAACTAAAACCACTTCAGATAAGCATACTCCACTCCTTGCTAACATTTTATAAGGAGCTACTCTAGAATAAGTTATCATTTAATCAAAGCCATCTTAATCTTAGCAACTTGCTCTTCAACAAATTGAAGTTGTTCTCCTACAAGATCAGGATTAGTTTTGATATTTTTTAACCTCGTCATCGCTTTCTCAATATCGTTAAAAAGAAAAGCGGTATCAGTTGAAGCTTGATTCCTTTGATTCCTTTGATTCATATATGAATCAGTCAAATCGATATGTAAGCCTCTTAAGATCACTGGTTGACCTTCAGGGGAGTTCTCAGCAGCCTTGCCTCGACTCCAAAATCTTTTGATTCCTCCTCCTGTCACAGAAATCGCGTAATCAATTTCAAAATAAGACTTTCGTCCATGAATATAGTCAGACAAGGCACAATTAAAAAAATCTCGCTCCATTGGAGGAATGAGATTATTAAACCCTCCAATATTAAAGCTCTCATGGCCGATTGAATAACCTGTTTTTTCTTTCCACCACTCATTGTGATACATGTCACCAGTCTTGATATTTAAACTCCAAAGCCCAACATCAGCAGTGCGCAAAGTTGAGATCCAACTTCGATTTTGATTACCATCAACTTCGCCAAGTTCTACAGCACGTTTTTCCAAGAGATTCATAAAACGATCAGTCGGAATATCAAAAGCCGAAGCAACTTTGAGAAGGGTCCCATAAGAAGGAGTGCGTTTGCCAGACTCAAGAAGGCTGACATAAGTACGGTTGAATTTTAATTTTTGAGCAAGCTCTTCTTGCGATAAGGAGTGCTCCGAGCGAAGCATCTTAAGAACTTGTCCAATTGACTTAGTCATAACAACTCCAAATATTCCATCAAGCATACCCATGTCGTCTTATATGAATATTTCGACAGTGGCAACTTAAGTTTTTTTAAGAATAACCTAATCCAGTCTAAACAAAAACTATTTAATATAAATATATTAACTTAAAAAATAAAAATACCTTACCTCATTTCCCACACGAAAAGAGTGAAACGAAATCAAGTTTTTACTCAAGGGATAATCCCAACTCAAGTATTTTACTGCCAATTTTTTCAAGGGGCAGCACATAATCGACTCCCCCAAGTTCAATCGCAACTTTAGGCATACCGAAAACGACACAAGTTTTTTCATCTTGGGCAATAGTAACAGCACCAGTCTCTTTCATTCTTTTTAACCCCTGCGCCCCATCGGCTCCCATCCCAGTAAGAATAACACCCACGCCATTTTTCCCCGCATATCTTGAGACTGAATCAAAAAGAACATCAACTGATGGACGATGTCTTGAAACAAGGGGTGCCTGATTTTTTTCTACGTAGTATACCGCCCCTGAGCGTGCCAGAGTAAGATGATGATTTCCTGGGGCGATGAGGACTCGCCCTGTAACAACTCTATCCCCAGTTTGAGCCTCTCTCACCTCAACCTGACAAATTTCGTTCATTCTTGCCGCAAATGAACTCGTAAAATGTTCTGGCATGTGTTGGACAACGACGATCCCAGGCGCGTGGGGAGGCAAGGAAGTTAAAATCTCCTGGAGGGCCTGAACGCCTCCTGTGGATGCTCCAATCGCAACGACTTTATTTGTCGTTTCAGAGAGCAATTGTGTCTTATGCAAAAATTTTTTATAAGATGCCGACGCTCTTTTTTTGACTTTTATATTTGCAGCGGCCTTAATTTTATCTACAAGCTCAATCGTAAGATCTCCCACTGCATAGGCTGAGCCTGGCTTCGCCATAACATCCACCGCTCCAATTTCTATGGCCTCAAAAGCAAGATCTCCCCCCTTTTTTGTCAATGAAGATACGACAACGACGGGTATGGGGTAAAATTCCATTAAACGGGTCAAAAAAGTAAGTCCATCCATACGAGGCATTTCAATATCGAGAGTTAAGACATCTGGAGCAAGTTCTAAAATTAAATCACGCGCAACAAAGGGATCTGGAGCCGAACCAACAACCTGAATTTCTTCATCGCTCGATAAACTTCTTGTAAGAACTTGCCTCACAAGGGCAGAGTCATCAACGATTAATACTTTGATTTTCTTTCTCATCGATCTACAGCCATTTGAAAATAGAGTGGTCTTTCGTCAATAAGAACAGCCGTATTTATATATCTTTTGAAAACGCCACTCCCTTCATCACGATTAAGGACGTTTATTTTCGGAAGCCCCATTGAAAACTTTTCAGCATCATTTTTAAGAGCTGAAAGGATTCCTCCTCCGGCAATATTCATCATCTCATTTGCCGTGTCTAAAGGAGTGACTTCGCAAGTCTCAAGTTCGCTTGGATCTAGTCCAAGAAAATTGGCAGTTAGTTCTTCAAGCTTATCCTCAGGGATAAACATCGAAAACCGCCCAACTGAATCAAGTACGAAGTCCATTGTAACTTCTATGTATTTCCCATCTAACGAAGGAACATCATTACTCGGCATAGGATCTGCAAACATATAAAAGTATTTCTCAAGAATAATGAGTAGTTGTTCCTGCATTTTTATGGGAGAAATGTCTAATTCTATCGTCATATCTGTTTCCTTTGTATGAGCTCAGCAATTTCTGCAAGGGACTCAGGACTAAATGGTTTTTTTAAAAAATACTTCACTCCCCTTTCTTCAAGATCTGCTCGATGCCGCTCAACCAAAGATGAAGTCACCACAATTTCGACTTTCCCAAGTAGTCCTTTGTGAAACATATTCTCAACAAGTTCGACTCCAGTCATTTCTGGCATATTAAGATCAAGAAACATACAGCCCACTGTTCCTGATTCTAAAAACTTCAAGGCCTCATTACCGTTTTCAACTTCAAAGATGTTTGTCACTGCGTTCGGTGTGAGAGTTAAAGTTTTTTTTACGTAGGAGCGACTTAAACGAGAATCATCTACAATAAGTATATTCATAAAATCTCCACCTAAATTTCGATGCTTTCTTTTCCTATGACTTTGACGATCGTTTTCCCCGAATCCATATGAAGAAACATCGTCTTGGCGGTTTTATCACCAATCAACTCACCTTTAATAAGGATATTGTTTCTCCACAAAATTTTTTTGAGAATAGAATAATTTCTTTCTCCTATTTTAAAGAGCCCTGAATCATCCATTGGATGACCTGCTCCTGCAACTTTACAAATGAGATTAGCCCTCTCACATCCTAGATTAAAAATTTCCTGAAGAAGGGCTGTCACCCCACTGTCCACAAACATATGAGGATTGATTTGAGATTTTTCAGGTTCTTTCACAGAAGTTGGAAGCATACAGTGGATGAGACCTCCAATATTTTTTACAGGGTCAAACAAAGCAACCCCAACACAAGAACCAAGTGAATGGGTCACGAGGACATCATCCAATTTTGTAGAAATCGCCATCTCTGAAATACCAACGGTTACGACATTTTTTTTTACTTCCATGACTAAACCTCTTTCCTATAAACGGAAGGCATTACTATTTTTAGAGGGACAGGACAATTCGGAAGAGTCTCTGAATGCCCAACAAAAAAAAGTCCTCCCGGACGAAGCAAGCGATAAGCTTCGGAGGCTATTTTGTGTTTCAAATCCAAATCAAAATAAATCATAACATTGCGACAAAAAATGCAATCAAATGGTCCAGACATTGGATAGGGTTTTACAGAGAGATTGAGTCTCGCATAAGTCAAAAGTTTTTTAACTCGATCATCTATTGTAAAGAAACCTTTATCAGGAAGTGATCTTGTGTGTGCGATTCGAAAGTGTTCAGGGATTGAGGCAAGCTCTTTTTTGTCATAAACCCCTTTGGTGGCGGTAGCAAGAACACGAGTACAAATATCAGTCGCAAGTATTTTTATGTCATAATCAAAATTACCCAACGCATTTGCCGTCGTCATCGCAATTGAGTATGGTTCCTGTCCTGTTGAACTTGCAGCAGACCAGATTCTAAATTTTTTTTGCCCTCGTGAAGCCCATAATTTTAGAACTTGTTCTAAAATCTGAAAGTGTTGGGCCTCACGAAAGAAATGTGTCACATTTGTAGAAATGGCATCAATGAACCTTATAAGTTCATCACCACTGCTATCATTTGTAAGGAAATCATAATACTCATTGGGAGAAGAGAGTCCCAACTCCCGAAGACGTTTGCCAATACGCCCCTCAAGTAAGGACTCTTTTCCCTCTTTTAAACTGATCCCGCTTTTAGCAAGGATCAGTTCTTTAAATTGATTAAAGAGATGACTTTCAATCATTCTTAAAACTTCCTTAACTCTTCATCAGTAAGAGGAATGACTTGTTCAACATTCTTTCGCTTGATGGTCTTTGCTGGTTGCGCCTTACTCACTTCATGGTGGATTGGCGTCTCGTTGCCATGCGATAAAACATTCACTGCTGGAAGATGACCTAGGGATTGAGTTACTGCTCCTTTTCCAAGGTCAAAGCGTCCCACCATGCTGGCAAGTTCAACCGACTGACTATTGAGTTCTTCTGCTGCACTGGCAGATTCCTCAGAGAGAGAAGCATTAGCCTGAGTCACCTTATTTAACTCTGCAACAGCTCCATTAATCTGCTCTATCCCTTTAGACTGCTCGTTAGTCGCTGAAGACACCTCCGAAATGAGAGTAGAGACCTTTTTTGCTCCTTCAACAATTTGTTTTAAAATATCTCCGACCTGATTAGAAACATTCACACCATTAGTCGCATTAGCTTGAGACTCCTCAATGAGTGCCGAAGTATTTTTTGCAGCCTCTGCACTTCTTTGAGCAAGGTTCCTCACCTCTTCAGCAACAACAGCAAAACCTTTACCTGCTTCGCCTGCACGAGCGGCCTCAACTGCTGCGTTTAAAGCAAGAAGATTTGTTTGAAAAGCAATTTCATCAATAGTTTTTACAATTTTTGCCGTTTGATCAGCAGAAGACTTGATCTTATTGATGGCCTCTCCCATCGAAATCATTGCATCATTGCCTTTCTCAGCATCTTTTTTTGAGGTCTCTGCAAGGGCGTTTGCCTGATCTGCATTGTCCAAATTCTGCTTCACCATCGAAGCCATTTCCTCAAGACTACTTGAAACTTCCTCTAAGGAAGAAGCTTGTTCATTTGTTCCCTGTGCAAGGTTTTGCGAACCACTCGTAATCTGCGTGCTTGCAGACGCCACTTGTTCGACAGCTCCAGAGACTTGGATGAGCGCATCCTGAAGAATTTGAACTGTCTCATTCATTCCACCTACAATCTTTGCATAATCTCCATTGTGCTTACTTGCATCGGCACGAGTAGTTAACTTCCCATCTGCAGCGGCCTTTGCAATCATATTGGCATCAGAGATAAGTAGATTAACCGCATCAATGCATTTATTCAGATTGTTTTTAATCTCGTTGAAGTCACCATTATAGTTATCTATAATTTTTGCAGGAATCTTACCGTTCGAAATCTTCTCCACATAATCTGCAGCAACATTCAGAGGGCCAATGACGGAGTCGAGAGTCTTATTCACCCCATCAACAATCTTCGCAAAATCGCCTGAGTGCTTA
>JACCEE012045089.1_pt1 | contig 10251 bp, 5 predicted proteins | sample 7449931 | NCBI WGS metagenome assembly JACCEE01 (sample SAMN15323457, study PRJNA562643) | freshwater metagenome | isolation source: river surface water | place: USA:Blue River Watershed | collected 2017-08-19
AATCATAATTACGATATTCATTAACTCAATATGTTGAATTGTAATATAAGATTCTAGGTTAGAAACCTTTCTCATAATAATCAACAAGGTATTAACCATTGCGAAACCAGAGAATACAGCACCTGCAACGAAGTAAGGAGGGAAAATGGTTGTATGCCAACCTGGAATAACAGAAGTAGCAAAGTCCATCGATACAATAGTATGCACAGAAAGTACAAGAGGAGTAGCCAAACCAGCTAAAACTAATGAAACTTCTTCAAAACGTTGCCAATCTTTTGCTCTACCGCTCCAACCGAAACTTAAAATAGAATACACTCTTTTATTAAATGGAGTAATCGCTCTATCACGTAACATAGCAAAATCTGGTAACAAACCTGTCCACCAAAAAACTAAGGAAACAGATAAATAAGTTGAAATTGCAAATACGTCCCATAATAATGGTGAGTTGAAGTTAACCCAAAGAGAACCAAATTGATTTGGAACTGGAAGTACCCAATAAGCTAACCATGGACGACCCATGTGGATAATTGGAAACAAACCTGCTTGAATAACTGAGAAAATGGTCATTGCTTCCGCTGAACGGTTAATAGCCATTCTCCATCTTTGACGGAAAAGTAAAAGTACTGCTGAAATTAGAGTACCAGCGTGACCGATACCAACCCACCAAACAAAGTTAGTGATATCCCAAGCCCAACCTACTGTTTTGTTTAATCCCCAAGTTCCGATACCGGTGGATACTGTGTAAATAATACAACCCAATCCCCAAAGGAAAGCGGTTAATGCGATTGTAAACACAATCCACCAATGCTTATTGGCTTTACCTTCAACAGGTGCAGCTACATCTACAGTTACATCGTGATAAGACTTATCACCTATAACTAAGGGTTTTCTAATGGTTGCTTCGTAATGAGACGACATAATCCTTTATATTGATTCTTAATTAATTTTTTTACTAGATATTTCTAACTTTAACTTGGTAAACCACATTTGGTTTTGTACCAACATGCTCTAACAAATGGTATGATCTTTCGTCAGCAGCTAATTTAGTTACTGCAGCATTAGTATCATTAACATCCCCAAATATCATTGCTCCAGAAGAACAAGCATTTGAACAAGCAGTTTGGAATTCACCATCTTTGATTTCTCTACCTTCTCTTTTCGCTTTAAGAATAGTTGCTTGTGTCATTTGAATACACATAGAACATTTCTCCATAACTCCACGAGAACGAACGTTAACATCTGGGTTCAATACCATTCTACCCAAATCATCATTCATATGATAATCGAATTCACTGTTTTTGTTATACAAGAACCAGTTAAAACGACGCACTTTATAAGGACAGTTATTAGCACAGTAACGAGTTCCAACGCAACGGTTATATGCCATTTGATTTTGACCTTGACGCCCGTGAGAAGTCGCTGCTACAGGACAAACTGTTTCACATGGTGCGTGATTACAGTGCTGACACATAACAGGCTGGAAAGAAACTTGTGGATTATCTCCAGCTTTTTCCATTTCGTTAAAAGTAGACAATGAGCTTGAAAGACCAGCGATATTTTCTTTTCTTTCTACATCACCTTCAAAAGTACTTTCTGATGAATAATATCTATCAATACGCAACCAATGCATATCTCTACTTCTTCTTACTTCATCTTTACCAACAACTGGTACGTTATTTTCAGCATGACAAGCAATTACACATGCTCCACAACCAGTACAAGCATTCAAATCAATTGAAAGGTTGAAATGATGACCAATCGAACGATCGAAAGAATCCCACAACCCAACAGAAGTAGCTTCTACTTCTTTATGATCTAAAGATACCATCGGTTTCTCGTTCCAAATTTCAGCATCTTTAGTATTGAAAATTTCTAAAGTTGTTTCTTTAATAATATCTCCACGACCCATTAATGTTTTTTGACCTTGTACACAAGCAAACTCATGTTCTCCAGAAGACAATTCTAGGGTTACGTTTTGTAAATCATTAAAATCTTTATATAATGAGTAAGCATTAATACCTACTTGCATTTCTTCTTTAAGAGCAGCTTTACGACCATATCCTAAAGCCATACCTACAGTACCAACTGCTTGACCAGGTTGAACAATCACAGGAACATTTTCTAAAGTAACCCCATTAGAAGTTAATTTTACATATGAACCATTCAATCCACCATTAGCAACTATTTCATTAGTAAGTCCTAACTTTTTTGCATCTGCATTAGATACTGTAATGTAGTTATCCCAAGAAACTCTTGTTATTGGATCTGGAAACTCTTGTAACCAAGGATTGTTTGCTTGTTGACCATCACCCATTCCTGTTTTGGTATACAATACCAACTCAAGACCTTTTGAACTAGATGAACTAGCTAAGGCATTAGCTGCGCCAACATAATTTGCAGCACCAGCTGAAACAGTTGAAATAGCTCCTACATAAACACCATCATGTAATACTTTATTCCAAGAAGAACCAGCAATAATTCCTGATGACACTGATTTTAAATAATCATAATAAGTACCAGCAACACCATTTAAAGACAACAATACATCTTGAAATTGCTTAGTATTGAATAAAGGACGAATGGTTGGTTGAGTAATACTGTAAGTACCTTCCGTTAATTCCAAATCACCCCAAGACTCTAAATAATGAGGTACTGGAGCTGCAATAGTAGCTAATAAAGCGGTTTCATCCTCTTTTATTGTTAAAGCAACTGAAGTCGTTACTTTCTTTAAACCATTAGTAAATGATTTACTATCTGCTAGTGTATACACCGGATTAACTCCACTCATAATCAAAGTATGAACAGCACCAGCATTCATATCTTTTATTAATTGAGCAACAGCAGCGTTAGAACCTTTTCTAATTAAACGAGCACCAGAGGTAACAAACGCTTCACTAGACAAAGATTGATTAATTGCCAAAACTAACAATTGTGCATTAACATCTTGAATTCCAGAAACTAAAACACCCTTAGATCCAGCAGATTTTAATTGTTGCGCTGCTTTTGTAACTTCAGCTTTGAATTTATCATCTAATTTTACTGAAACATTATTTCCAGTAACAACATTATATATATGAACTAAAGCTTGTTTTTGATTAGCTACAGACATTGGCACACGCTTATCAGCAGCAGCACCAGATAATGTCATATTTGCTTCAAATTGAAAATGACGAGACATTTTTCCTGCTTTAGGGATTCTTCCTTGTGCATAACCAGCATCAAATCCACCACCTTGCCAATCTCCTAAGAAATCAGCTCCTACAGAAACAATCAAAGAAGCTTTTGAGAAATCATAGTCAACTAAAGCTCTTTTCCCATAAACAGTTTGAAATGCATCTAAAGCTTCAGAAGAAGATACAGCATCATAAACGACATGTTTAGCATTTGGATTTTTAGCAATAAATTCAGCAATTAATTTTTCAGTAGAAGGACTCGCCAAAGTATTTGTTAAAAACACAACTTGACCTGCTTTAGCTTTAGCTTCAGCAATACTTGATTTTAATTTTGAATCAACTGTTGACCAAGAAGCAGCATTACCTGCAACTTTTGGTTCTTTTAAACGCATATTGTCATACAATGACAATATAGATGCGTGTATTCTAGCATTGGCAGAAAACTTAGCTCCTGCAATGGTATTATTATCAATTTTAATAGGTCGCCCTTCACGAGTTTTCACTAATAAATTAGCAAAATCAAAACCATCAAAAACAGTTGTAGCATAATAATCCGCTACACCAGGAATGATTTCCTCAGGTTGCAACACATAAGGTATTGATTTGTTAACTGGTCCTTCACAGGCTGCTAATGTAGCAGCTGCTGTACTAAAACCAACGTACTTTAAAAAATCACGACGTGAAGTAGAAGAAGATAATTTATCACTATTACCCAAAAATTCATCGGTAGGAATCTCTTCAACAAACTCGTTATTCTTAAGCGCCTCAACAATAGAACTATTTCCGTCTAGCTCTTCAACACTTTTCCAGTATTTTTTGTTTGATGACATATTATATATAAATATTAAATCTTAATAATTTCTTTTAATAGTGGCATTTACCACACTCCAAACCTCCCATTTGAGCAGCTGTCAATTTCTCAACACCGTACTTTTTAGAAAGTTGTTCGTGAATTTTGGTATAATATTCATTACCCTCTGTCTTAACATCAGTTTTTCTATGACAATCAATACACCATCCCATAGTCAAAGGAGCGAATTGTTTTTGAATTTCATACGTTTCAACAGGACCGTGACAAGTTTGACATTCAATACCAGCAACAGTTACGTGTTGAGAGTGATTAAAGTATACAAAATCTGGTAAATTATGAATACGAACCCACTTAACTGGTTGCGTTTTACCAGTATACGATTGAGTTGTTTTATCCCAACCCACAGCGGCATATAATTTTTGAATTTGTTCATCATAGAAAGCTTTGCTGTATTCTGGGGTAGCAGTAGTTTCAGCCACTTCAGAAATGTTTTTATGACAGTTCATACAAACATTCAAAGATGGAATACCAGCATTTTTACTTACTCTTGCAGCAGAGTGACAATACTTACAGTTAATCTCATTATCACCAGCATGTATTTTATGAGAATAATGAATAGGCTGAATAGGAGCATAATCTTGATCAACTCCAACCTGCATTAAGTAACCATATACAAAATAAGCACTACTCAATAATAAAAGAATTGCAGTAACTAAAACTAAAAATTGATTTTTTGCAAACGCTTTCCAAATTGGCAATGAAGGAGTTTTTGGTTCAACTTCAATACCATTCGCTTTTGCAACTTTTCTTAAAACGTTGTTTACCAAAAACAACAAAACAACCAACATTGCCATTACTAATGCTAAAGCACCAAGAATAACATTGTTACTTATTCCGCTATCACTAGCTTTAGCAGCATCTACAGCTGGGGCACCAGCAGCCGCAGCCGGAGCTTCTGCTTTAGGTTCAGATGTATAAGCTATAATATTATCAATGTCTTCATTAGACAATTGTGGAAAAGCAGTCATTACCGCTTTATTATTTTCTTCAAATACCTTTACAGCAGCAGCATCACCAGATTTAATTAAATCAGAGCTATTCTTAACCCACTTGTAAATCCACGCCATTTCATACTTAGAAGCAACATCTCTTAAAGCCGGTCCAGTTGCTTTAGCATCTAATTTATGACAAGCAGCACAATTGGCATTAAAAAGCTCTTTCCCTTTAACAGCATCACCTCCAGAAGTTGCAGCAGGAGCAGCAGTTGCATCTGCAGGAGCAGGATCTTGTGCAAACAAACTCAAGGATACAGTCAGCATCAATGCTAAACTCAAACATAATTTCCTTGTAATCGAACTATGGTTACCCATCTTTTTCATATAGTTATAGTAATTATCTACAATATTGTCGTGAATTCATCAGAACTAAACCATGATAAAAATCACTTTTTTTAAAATATTCGACAAAAATACACTTTAAGAACTATTAACAAAACCTTAAAATAGTCTTAATTTCAATTTATATTGATTCTAAATAAATATTTTATTCTGAATATACTCATTAAGTAGTACTTTTGCGTAAAAACCAATTAGTTATGAAAAATACATCAATCAAGGCATCTATAATATTAACATTTTTAATTACTACATCGTTAGCGAAACTACATGCTCAAAATAAAAATATTATAAGCCATCAAGACCCAAAAGTAGAGCAATTATTAAATGAGAAAAGAAAATCAAACACCTCGTTATCAATAAATACTAGGTATAAAATTCAAATTTTTAGTGGCACTAGCGAACTTGCAAAAAAATCGCTAAATGAATTCAAACTAGAAAACAAAAACACTGAAGCAACTATAATATTTCAAACTCCAAATTACAAGGTATGGGTTGGGAACTATAGGACCAGAATGGAAGCAGAAAGAAATCTAATGGAATTTCAAAAAAAATACAAAAACATATTATTGATTAAACCTTCAAAATAACAAATAAGAAAAATACAACTATTGAAAACAAAAAACGCCTCAAATAATTGAGGCGTTTTTGTTTGTATAATGTAATACTATTTAAGCTTCTTTTTAATCGCAACTTCATGATAAGCTTCAATAATATCTCTTTCTTCGATATCGTTGAATCCTTTTATCTGAATACCACAATCATAACCTTTGGCAACTTCTTTTACATCATCTTTAAAACGCTTTAAGGCTAAAAGCTCACCTTCAAAGATAACTACACCATCACGTACAATTCTAATTTTGGCATTCTTGGTAATTTTACCATCCATTACCATACTACCAGCAATAGAACCAACTTTAGATATTTTGAATATTTCTCTAATTTCAGCAGTTCCTAAAACTTCTTCTTTCATCTCAGGAGCCAACATACCTTCCATTGCATCTTTTAAGTCGTCAATTGCAGCATAAATGATAGAATAGTAACGGATGTCGATTTCTTCCTTATCTGCAAGCTGTCTTGCATTTCCAGCAGGACGAACGTTAAATCCAATAATAATTGCATCGGATGCAGAAGCCAACATTACATCTGTTTCAGTAATAGCCCCAACCCCTTTATGTATAATATTAATTTGAATTTCATCTGTAGACAATTTAGAGAATGAATCTGACAATGCTTCAACTGAACCATCCACATCTCCTTTAAGAATAATATTAAGCTCTTTAAATTGACCCAAAGCAATTCTTCGTCCAATCTCATCAAGAGTAATATGACGCTGTGTTCTTACAGATTGTTCACGCATTAATTGAGAACGTTTAGCTGCAATTTGTTTTGCCTCTTTTTCGTCTTCAAAAACATTAAACTTATCACCTGCTGTTGCAGCACCATCTAATCCCAAAACAGAAACCGGTGTAGAAGGACCTGCTTCTTTAACTACATGTCCTCGTTCATCGTGCATCGCTTTAATTTTACCGTGATGCTTACCTGCCAACATATAATCCCCTACTCTTAACGTACCGTGTTGTACAAGGATAGTTGAAACATAACCCTTTCCTTTATCCAAAAAGGCCTCAACAACCGTTCCTTGAGCAGATTTATTTGGATTAGATTTTAAATCTAAAATTTCAGCTTCTAATAATACTTTTTCCAGTAATTCTTTCACACCAGTACCTACTTTAGCAGAAATGTCATGAGATTGAATTTTTCCACCCCAGTCTTCCACCAAAAGGTTCATACCAGCCAATCTTTCTTTTACTTTATCTGGATTAGCATTTGGTTTATCAATTTTATTGATAGCAAATATAATCGGAACACCTGCAGCTTGAGCGTGAGAAATTGCCTCTTTCGTTTGTGGCATGATGTCATCATCTGCCGCAATAACAATAATTGCGATATCCGTAACTTGAGCTCCACGTGCACGCATCGCGGTAAAAGCTTCGTGACCTGGTGTATCTAAGAAAGCAATTTTTTGTCCGTTATCTAAAGTTACCCCATAAGCTCCAATGTGCTGTGTGATACCTCCAGATTCTCCTGCAATTACATTTTCTTTACGAATATAATCCAGCAAAGATGTTTTTCCGTGATCGACGTGACCCATTACGGTAACAATAGGAGCACGTGTTACTAAATCTTCTTCTTTATCTTCAACTACTTGAATTGCTTCTTCAATATCAACAGTGATAAATTCTACTTCATATCCAAATTCGTCACAAACAATAGTCAAAGTCTCAGCATCCAAACGTTGATTCATGGTTACCATGATTCCAAGAGACATACAAGTACCAATAACTTTAGTAATTGGCACATCCATCATAATAGCAATTTCACCAACAGTAACAAACTCAGTTACCTTGATTGTTTTGCTTCCTTCATCTAATGCTCTTTGTTCATCATCTGTTTTCTGACGATGCGTCTCTCTTTTCTCTCTTCTATATTTTGCCGCTTTGGATTTCCCTCCTTTACCTTGAAGCTTTTCAAGAGTTTCACGAATTTGATTTTTAACCTCTTCCTCTGTAGGCTCAACTTTGGCCACAATAGCAGGGCGATTTCCTTTTACAAAACCAGGTCTTGCACTTCTATTCGCATTGAATCCACCACCTGTATTAGGAGTGATTTTATTTGGATTTGGAGTTCCCGGTGCTGTAGGAGGTTTTGGCGCACCAGGTTTTGGCGCAATCCTCTTACGTTTATTCTTATTAGCATTATTAGCTCCTGCCGCTCCTGGAGCACCAGGTTTGTTTGGAGTAATCTTTGGATCTTCTTTTTTCTTTTTAGGCTTATTGAATTGAGATAAATCAATAATTTGACCTGTAAGTGTAGTTCCAGACAACTTTTGGTATTGAGTTGTAATAGTTTCCTCAACTGGTTCGTCTGAAACAGGAGTAACAGGCGTTGAAGCAGTTTTCTCTACAACCGGAGCTACTTCTTTAACTACTTCTTTTTCTTTAATCCCAGCAATTGGCTTCGCAACTGGCTGGTCTGTTGAAGGTTTTTCTGGAGAAATAGGTTTAGTTTCAACTACAGGTTCAGTTGCTTTTACAGCTGGAACTTCTGGCTTTTCTACAGCAATAGTTGGATTAGAAACAGGAGCAGCTTTTTTCGGATTAAGATCAATTTTACCAACTTGAACAGGACCTGTAACTACAGCTCTAGCTTTGATAATTTCTTGTTGTCTTAAACGTTCTTCGTCTGCTTTGCGTTTGTTTTCGATTTCCTTTTCACGCTCAATGCGCAACGCTTCTTTTTCCTTTCTTTTTTCCTCACCTACTTCTTTCGACGCCTCTTTATTCCCTTTGTCACCAGCAAACTGACCGCACAAGACATTGTATACATCTTCAGAAATCTTTGTGTTTGGATTTGACTCAATAGCAATCCCTTTATCCTTAAGATAATCCACAGCTCTTTCTAAAGAAATATTCAATTCCCTTAAAACTTTGTTTATTCTTATTATTCTCTCTTCAGACATAAAACCTTTTTATTATTATCTTTTTTTGTTGTGTTGTTAGAAGAATATAGATTTAACTATCGAATTCTTCTTTCAAAATTCTCATTACATCTAAAATTGTTTCTTCTTCTAGATCTGTTCTTCTAACTAAATCTTCTACTTCTTGTTTCAAAATACTTTTTGCTGTATCTAAACCAATTTTCGCAAATTCTTCTATTACCCAGTCTTCTATTTCATCTGAAAACTCAGTCAATTCAACATCGTCCTCATCAGCTGTAGCACCAGCAATATCACCTTCACGAATTACATCTAATTCATAACCCGTAAGCATTCCTGCTAATTTAATATTGTGTCCACCACGTCCGATAGCTTTAGAAACTTCTTCTAATTTCAAAAACACTTCAGCGCGTTTGGTCTCTTCGTTAATTTTAATCGAAGATACTTTAGCAGGACTTAATGCTCTTGTAATATACAATTGAATATTATTTGTATAATTGATTACATCAATATTCTCATTACCTAACTCTCTTACAATTCCGTGGATACGAGATCCTTTCATTCCCACACAAGCACCTACTGGATCAATTCTATCATCATAAGAATCAACCGCTACTTTTGCTTTCTCACCTGGAATTCTCACCACATTCTTCACCATAATCAGACCATCAAAAACCTCTGGAATTTCTTGCTCAAACAATTTTTCCAAAAACTTCTCAGAAGTCCTAGACATAATAATTTGTGGTTTATTACCTTTTAGCTCTACGCTTTCAATAATCCCGCGTACGTTATCTCCTTTTCTAAAGAAATCAGAAGGGATTTGTTTTTCTTTTGGCAAAACAATTTCATTCCCTTCATCATCAACCAAAATTACAACTCTTGGACGCACATGGTGTACTTCTGCAGTGTAAATATCACCAATAATGTCTTTAAATTGTTTGTAAAGATTGGTATTATCGTGTTCGTGTATTTTTGAAATCAAATTTTGACGCAAAGCAAGAATTGCTCTTCTTCCTAAATCAATCAATTTAACCTCTTCAGATACTTCTTCACCAATTTCAAAGTCGGCTTCAATCTTACGAGCTTCTGTTAAAGTAATTTCTTCATTTTCGAAATCCAAATCCTCATCAGCAACAATAACTCTTCTTCTCCAAATCTCCATATCTCCTTTATCAGGATTTATAATAATATCGAAGTTATCATCTGAACCATATTTCTTTTTCAATGCATTTCTAAATACATCTTCTAAAATTGCCATAAGCGTTACACGATCAATAAGTTTATCATCTTTAAACTCTGAAAATGAATCGATTAATGCTAAATTTTCCATGCGAATTCTTTAATTAAAATGTTACTGTAACAATTGCTTCTTTA
>JACCEE010280797.1_pt1 | contig 10249 bp, 11 predicted proteins | sample 7449931 | NCBI WGS metagenome assembly JACCEE01 (sample SAMN15323457, study PRJNA562643) | freshwater metagenome | isolation source: river surface water | place: USA:Blue River Watershed | collected 2017-08-19
ATCTGGCAGGCCAGGAGGGAATCGAACCCCCAACCTGCGGTTTTGGAGACCGCCGCTCTGCCAATTGAGCTACTGGCCTGTGACTTAGTCAGGCCGCGCATCCTACCAGCCTAAAAAAAAAGTTCAATGGCTTTTGCTCAAATTTTTACAGCCTAGAACCCTAAATTAAGGCTCTAGGCCAGCCTATTTATTACGCTTGGTGCGTCAAGCAGCCTTCTGCAAACACATAACGCACAGACGCAGGCAACATCTGCCCCATCAGCGGACAATTTTCACCGCGCGATAGCCACTCCGCCCCCACCAAGGTTGGCGCATAGGTATCAAACAACACCAAATCAGCGCGGCTCCCAACCGTTAATTGCCCAGCCGGTAAACGCAATGCCTCCGCAGGCCCAGAAGTTAAACGCGCCAACAGCGTTGGCAGGTCTAGTACGCCCTCTGTGACCAACGTCATGGCCAATGGCAACAAAATTTCTACGCTGCTGATGCCCGGCTCGGTGGCTCCAAAAGGGGCTTGCTTGGCATCAATTTCATGCGGTTGATGGTAGCTAGAAATAGCCGACAACACCCCAGAACGCACCCCCTCACGCAACGCCTCACGGTCAGCGTGTGAGCGCAAAGGTGGTTGTACGTTGTACAAACTAGAGAAGCCCAACAGCGCCTCATCGGTGAAAATGAGTTGATACAAGGCCACATCTGCCGTCACCGGCAAGCCGCGTGCTTGTGCGTCGGCAAGCATGGCAACCCCGCGAGCGGTCGTGATTTGGCTGAAATGAGCGCGCACGCCGCTTTGTTCCACCAGCAACAAATCACGCGCTAAGGCAACGGTTTCAGCCGTTTCAGGAATACCCGCCAATCCCAAGAAACTGGCGGTCGCACCTTCATGCGCCAAACCACCTTCTGCTAAATCAGCCTCTTGCGGGTTCAAAATGACGGTTAAATCAAAGGTGGCTGCATACTCCAACGCACGGCGCAGCACCCGATGATTCGCCATCGGTGCCAATCCATTGGTGAAAGCGACGCAACCCGCATCACGCAGCGCCACTAATTCCGCCAGTTGTTCGCCTTCTAACCCTTTGGTCAGCGCGCCAATAGGAAACACGCGCACATGCCCAGCCGCAGCAGCGCGGTCAAGCACCAACTCAGCCACCGCCGCACTGTCCAAAACCGGGCGCGTTTGCGGCGGACAACACAACGTCGTCACACCACCCGCCGCCGCCGCGCGCGTTTCGCTGGCCACGTTGCCTTTGCGGGTGTAACCCGGTTCACGCAGACTCACGGATAAATCCACCAGCCCGGGCGCGGCAATTAAGCCGTGTGCCTCAATTTCATGCTCGGCAACAAATCCTTCCGGCGCATCACCTAACGCAACAATACGGCCTTCCGCTAAGTGAATATCACACACACGGTCGAAGGCGCTGGCGGGGTCAATGACGCGCGCACCGTAAATACTGGTTTTCATTAGGCAATCTCCTGTTCGATTTTGCGCTGTGCTAATTGGCCATTTATCGCCATTGACAGCACAGCCATACGAACGGCGATGCCATACGTTACTTGATTGAGAATCACCGATTGCGGGCCATCGGCCACCGCTGATTCAATTTCTACACCCCGATTGATAGGGCCGGGGTGCATCACAATCGCGTCGGGTTTGGCTAATTTGAGGCGTTGTTCGGTCAGCCCATACAGCTTGTAAAACTCGCCTTGGCTCGGCAATAAACCGCCCTGCATACGCTCGCGCTGAAGACGCAGCATGATGACTACATCCACATCACGCAGCCCCTCAGCCATGTCGGTGAACACGCGCACACCGTATTGCTCCAAGCCGACCGGCAACAGCGTTTTCGGTGCAATCACGCGGATGTCTTGGCAGCCCAAGGTACGCAGCGCCAGCATGTTTGAGCGCGCCACGCGCGAGTGCAAAATGTCGCCGACAATCGCTACCGATAAATTGCTGAACCCACCTTTGTGGCGGCGAATCGTCAGCATGTCGAGCATCCCTTGCGTCGGGTGCGCGTGACGACCATCACCGCCATTAATCACCGCCACGTTAGGACACACATGCTCGGCAATAAAATGCGCTGCGCCGGAATCGGCATGGCGCACGACAAACATATCCGCCGCCATCGCTTCTAAGTTACGCAGCGTGTCGGTCAGGGTTTCGCCTTTGCTGGTCGAAGAGGTAGACACATTCAGCGTAATGACATCAGCAGAAAGACGTTGTGCGGCCAGTTCGAAAGTAGTGCGGGTGCGCGTGGAGTTCTCAAAGAACACATTGCACACCGTGCGCCCTTCCAACAGCGGCACCTTCTTGACGGCGCGCGCGCCCACTTCTAAGAAGGAATCAGCCGTATCAAGGAGTTCGGTCAACAGTTCACGCGATAAGCCATCAAGCGAAAGAAAATGGCGTAATTGGCCCTGATCGTTGAGCTGTAGCGGGCGCTTGGCGTCGAGTGGCGTCATGCGAAAATTCTCAGTCAGTAGGGAGCAACAGAAGTTTGGCTCTCAAATGAGCCACACAGGCTCCCGCAATTTTACCCGCTGACCAACGGCCAGCGACAGAGTAGCGCCACACAGTCGAGGCGCGTTAAAAACAGTCGGCACAACGGCTGTGCGAACCCTATTCAGCCAGCGTTTGTTGCGCCAACCAACCCTCTAACAATAACGCCGCAGCCAAGGCATCTACCGGATTTTCTCGATAACCGCCGCGCTGTCCTTCGGCCAGACGCTGCCCTTTGGCTTCAAACGTGGTTAAGCGTTCATCATGTAAGTGTGCGGGTAGGTTGAAGCGCCCCTGCAAACGACGCGCAAATTTTTCAGCGCGTGCGCTCATGTCACTGGGCGAGCCGTCCATGTTGAGCGGCAAACCCACCACGACGGCATCGGGTTTCCACTCTTTGAGAAGGCGCTCAATCTGCGTCCAATCCGGGATGCCATTGTGTGCTTTCAACACGCACAGCTCACGCGCTTGCCCGGTAACGGCTTGCCCCACCGCCACACCAATTTGGCGTGTGCCGTAATCGAATCCTAAAACTAAACGCAGCATCAGGCGTGCCCTACCGCAGAAGACAACCGCTGCCAGTCCACACCCAATAATGCGGCGGCGTGCGTTAGGCGCTCTGCCAATGGCACATCAAACAGCACCTCCGGGCGCGCCGGACAAACCAGCCATGCGTTATCGCAAATTTCTCGTTCAAGCTGTCCCATTTCCCAACTGGCGTAACCCAATGCAATCAGAAACCGTGACGGTCCACGCTGGGCCGCTATTTCCGACAAAATATCGTGTGAAGTGGTCATCGCCAATTCACCCAAATCAACGGTCGATTGAAAATGTTCGCCTTGTGGATGCAGCACAAATCCTCGGTCTGTGTGTAACGGCCCGCCCGCATAAATCGGGATGGCATGACAATGCGCGGACACCGCTTCCTTGGGATGAATTTGCTGCAAAACGTCACATAGCGTCAGTTCTGTTTCACGATTAATGACCAACCCCATCGCGCCAACGTCGGTGTGCTCAATCAAATAAACAACGGTGCGCGCAAAGTTGGGGTCTTGCAGGTGCGGCATAGCAATCAAGAAATGATGGCTGAAATAGCTAGGTTCGTTGGTTTTCATTGGCTTGCCAGACGGTCTCCGCGTTCAAAGCGCCAAGTACGGATGATTTCCAGTACGTCTACATCCGCTAAATCACCACTAAACGGGGTAAAGGGCGCGGCTAAACGCACAATACGCAGTGCGGCTTGGTCCAAAATGGGTTGCCCGGACGATTCCAAAATCGACACCTCGCGCAACGTACCATCACGGTTAATCGACACCAGTAACCGTAAACTGCCATACAACTGCTGACGCCGCGCCTCTTCGGGGTAATTCAAATTGCCCACGCGCTCGACTTTGCGCCGCCAATCTTCTTTATACCAAGCACCTTTGTCGCGCATGGTAGAAGCCGCATTGAGGCGATGCACACGCGGGCGTTTGGCGTACAGCTCGCGCTCGTTGCTTAACTGCGCTTCTAAACTGGCAATTTCAGACGACAACTGTTCGCGGTCGAAACGCGGCGCATCCGCCATAGTTGGGCGCGGGGGAGCCGTGTGAACGGGTGTCTCAGCGGGCGCGGCACGGCTGGCGCTTGGTGCGCGCACCGTGACTGCCGGTTTCGGCGCAGGCGGTGGCGTGACCGGCGGCGGCGCAGGCGGCAAAGCCACTTGAGCAATGCGCGCGCCCTGTATTGGGGCTAACTCCGTGGTCGAAGGCGTGCTGGGTTTGTCACGGGTACCGCTGCCTTGTTGATTCTGTTGCGCCAAGAAATCCGCCTTTTCGGGCGGTTTTTCGCTTTTGAATGTGGCTAATGTCACATCCAGCGTGCGGCTCACTTGGTCAGGTTTGGGCAATGAAAAACCCACACCCAGCAACACAATCACGTGCAAGACGGTGGTACACAGCAAGGAAATAGCCAGCGTACTGGGGCGAGAGTAGCTGGACACGGGCAAACGGGTGGCAGTGTTCATTGGCGCTGGCAAACAGGAAGGTCGGCGCAGTCTGCCGCCGACCCTGATAAATGTCTATGCAACGAAATCAGCAGCCGGTGGCGTTTAGCCATCACAGACTACGATTCGCCAGTTTTTGTGCAATTACGTCCATCAACCGACCGGCAATGTCGGTATTAAACGCGGCATCAATTTCACGAATGCAGGTCGGGCTGGTGACGTTAATTTCGGTCAAATTCTCACCAATCACGTCCAATCCGACGAACAACAAGCCTTTTTCGCGCAAAATCGGCCCTACGGTAGCGGCGATTTCACGGTCGCGTTCAGTCAGTGGGCGCGCTTCACCGCGTCCACCGGCGGCCAAATTACCGCGCGTTTCACCGCTGGCCGGAATGCGCGCCAAGCAATATGGCACTGGCTCGCCATCAATCATCAGAATGCGCTTATCGCCGTCTTTAATGGCGGGAAGATAACGCTGCACCATGATTTGACGGCTGCCGTGTCCGGTCAGGGTTTCCAAAATCACCGATAAATTCGGGTCGCCTGCGCGATGGCGGAAAATCGACGCGCCGCCCATGCCGTCCAGCGGTTTCAAAATAACGTCGCCGTGTTCGTCGGCAAACGCACGCAACACATCCGCACGACGGCTCACCAGTGTGGGCGGTGTCAGGTGCGGGAAGCGCGTGGCAAACAGTTTTTCGTTGCAATCACGCAAACTCTGCGGACGATTCACCACCAACAAACCCGCGCGCTCGGCTTGCTCCAGTAATTGCGTGCAATACAAAAACTCACTGTCGAACGGTGGGTCTTTACGCATCAACACCACATCCAACTCATGCAGCGCGATGTCTTGTTCTGCCTCGAAAGCAAACCAGCGCGCCGCATCATTGAACACCTGCAACGGACGCGGGCGCGCGCGCACCACGCCATCGCGTATATAAAGGTCTTGTTGCTCTAGATAGAACAACGACCAACCGCGCGCCTGTGCCGCCATCAGCATGGCCAGAGAGCTGTCCTTTTTGAACGCGATGTCCGCGATAGGGTCCATGATGATGCCAAGGCGAATGCTCATGAGCGGTGCTCCATAATCAAAAATAGTTGCTCAAAGTGGCGATAGCCGCGCACGGCGTCAAGTTCAGAAATCGCCCCACAGTTGTTGCGCCACACTTAACGCAACCACAGGCGCGGTTTCGGTACGCAACACACGCGGCCCCAAACGCGCGGCTAAAAAGCCCGCTTTTTGTGCTTGCTGTACTTCCGCATCCGATAAGCCCCCTTCAGGGCCAATCAAAAACGCCAACGATGCCGGTTTTTCGTGCGATGTGAGCGGTTCAGCCACCGGGTGCAGCACCAGCTTTAACGCGGCGTCTGTGTGCGCCAGCCATTCGGCCAACGTCAGCGGCGGATGAATCACCGGCAACACCGAACGCCCGCACTGTTCGCAGGCGCTGATGGCAATTTGTCGCCAATGGGCGAGGCGTTTGTCGGCGCGTTCATCTTTTAAGCGCACTTCACAGCGTTCACTGACAATCGGCGTAATGGCGCTCACGCCCAATTCGGTGGCTTTTTGAATCGCCCAATCCATGCGCTCACCGCGTGACAAACCTTGCCCTAAATGCAGATGCAACGGCGATTCAGCCAAGCCCGCTATTTGCTCATGCACCTCGACAAACACCGCTTTTTTGCTGACTTCGACCAGCTCGCCCAAAAATTCCACGCCGCTGCCGTCAAAGAGTTGCACCGGAGCACCGACCGCCAAACGCAGCACACGCGCCATGTAATGCGCTTGCGCTTCTGGCAATTCATGGCGTCCTAGTGCGAGGGGTACATCTACAAAAAAACGAGATAACCGCATGATAAATAACCAAAAACCTTGAATAAATTATCAGTGATAAGACAGCTCAAACTGCATATTGGCATAGTTACACGCGCCGCTCAGGTCAGGAAACAGCGTCAGATGGTTGATGTTCATCTGCTCCAAACCGCGCAACACCTGCACGCGCTCCGTGTTCGGCAAATACATTTTGCGTAACACCGGCGTGCGCTGGCCTTGAAACGTGTGGGCAATCAGGCTTTCCAATTCTTCGCCAGTTTCCGAAAAGGAAAATAAGCCGTTTTGGCCAATAACACGCGCGTTTTCATCCGAAAAGGGCGTGTAAAAACGCACCGATTTGGACAGTTCCGGGCAACACGCCACCGCGCGCTTATCCAGCGCAATCACGATGCGCTTGCGGGTGTCGTCTTTGCCGGTGTTGGCGAAGGCAAAAAATGCGGCGGTGTACGGGGAATAGGTCCAATCCAATAACGGCGTCAATAAATCGAAATGCTGGCCCAGCGCCCACCATTCCAGCGGCTCATCATATTGCGGCGGATTAGCGCCACGCTTGCCGCGAATGGCCATTTTGAACCGGTTGAGCTGTTCTTGACGTAACGCCGCCGTGCGCGATTTATCGGCAATTTTGCGGTCAATGGTGGATTCGAGGCGGTAATAATCTTTGCGATGCCCGCGATAAATCCAACCCGCACCCGGCGAAAAATTCTCTTGGATGTAGTCGATGAAATAATTCCAGCGGCGAATATGAATTTCTTCGATGCCATCTTTTATCCGCCCTGCTGTCCAGCGTGGTTGAATTGCTTTTTCCACCGCAGCCCCCAGCATTTCCAGTTATCGGACGATACCCACCTATTCGCGGGAGATGGCGATTATTAACCGGAAATAAAAAGAAAAAAATGTACGTTGGTTATTTTCGCCGCGCAGCAGGTAGGATGCCATCCAACCCAATTGGGTGTATTTATTCTGCTTCACTCACGACACAAGGAGTTTCAGCATGGGCTTGTTTGATTTGTTCAAAAGCGACAGCGGCGACAAAATGACCCCGCACCTCGCCTTTGCCACCTCGCTGCTGTACATGATGTCTGCCGACGGTGAAATTGATAACGAAGAAGTGGGCCACCTGTTGAGCGTTATTGGCGGTCAGGATGACGGCAGCGGCAGCATTGGCGTAGGTGGTCAAGCGCGTGACCTGCTGGACTCTGCGCTCAAGTATCGTCGCAATAACTCCATTGATACCTTCCTGCAAGCCGCTGCGCCGTTGCTCTCCGATGCACAAAAAATGTGCATTCTGGTCAATTTGATTGATTCTTCTCTGGTCGATGGCCAGCCAGAACCCGAAGAACAACAACTGTTCGGTAAGTTCCTCAACGCCTTCGGCATCTCTGAAGAGCGTTTCCGTCCGTTCTTCGAAGTGATTGTGTTGAAAAACGACCGCAGCGTTTTCACCAACGCCAATCACCCCAAAAATGACAGCAGCTACCGCGTACAGTTGCCGCACTGATAAATCGGTGCTGAATCAGCACCGTATGCGGTAAATACCCGAATTAACCGGGGTCGTGAAAGCGTGTCGGCATTCCGGCTGGCACGCTGACACTCAGCCGCTCAGACGTGGCTTTATCAATTCCTTCGCTGGCCACTTCAGCCAGAAAATCAATCTGTTCCGGCGTAATGACATACGGCGGCAACAAATACACCACATTCCCCAGCGGCCTTAACAGCGCGCCGCGTGTCAACGCATGTTGATACACCGCCAAGCCTCGGCGCTCCTGCCACGGAAACGGCGTTTTACTGGATTTTTCCGCCACCATTTCAATCGCCAACGCCATGCCGGTTTGTCGCACCTCAGCCACATGCGGGTGCTCGGCCAGATGCGCGCACGCGCTGCCCATTCGCGCGGCTAACGCACGATTGCGCTCAATCACCTGTTCATCGCGGAAAATATCCAAGGTGGCTAACGCCGCCGCACAAGCCAACGGGTTGCCGGTGTAGGTGTGCGAATGCAGAAACGCGCGCAGCGTCGCATAGTCATCGTAAAACGCTTGGTAGATGTCATCAGTGGTGAGCACCGCCGCCATCGGCAAATACCCACCAGTCAGCGCCTTCGACACAACCAAAAAATCCGGTGTCATCGCCGCTTGCTCACAGGCGAAGAAGGTTCCGGTGCGCCCAAAACCCACCGCAATTTCATCCGCAATCAAGTGAACGCCATAACGGTCGCAGGCTTCGCGCAGCAGCGTGAGATAAATCGGGTGATACATCCGCATCCCGCCCGCGCCCTGAATCAGCGGCTCCACAATCACAGCCGCCACCTCGTGATGATGCGCTTCAAGCGTTTGCTCCATCTGCGCGAACATCGTGCGCGAATGCGCTTCCCAGCTCACCCCGTCCGGGCGATGGTAACAATCGGGGCTGGCAACTTTGAGCGTATCCAACAGCAGCGGGCGATAGGTCTCGGTAAAGAGCGCCACATCCCCCACCGACATCGCCGCCACCGTTTCACCGTGGTAGCTGTTGGTTAGGCAAATAAAGCGTTTTTTATTCGGCTGCCCGCGATTGCGCCATGCGTGAAAGCTCATTTTCAGCGCCACTTCAATCCCTGACGAACCGTTATCCGCGTAAAACACGCGCGCCAATCCGGGCGGTGCCAGCGCCAGCAAACGCTCCGATAATTCAATCACCGGCTGATGGCTAAATCCCGCCAACATGACGTGTTCTAGGCTATCGAGCTGCTCTCGAACCCGCGCATTGATACGCGGATTTGCATGCCCAAACACGTTCACCCACCACGAACTCACCGCGTCTAAATAGCGTTTGCCGTCAAAATCTTCTAGCCAAACCCCTTCGCCACGCCGAATTGGAATCAGCGGCAACTGCTCGTGGTCTTTCATTTGCGTGCAGGGATGCCATAACACGGCTAAATCCCGCTGCATCCACGTTTGATTGGTGCTCATGGCGCATCACCTTAAAGAGAAAGCGCGCAGTGTAGCCACAAGCCGCATAATTCACGCTCATTTGACGGTGGCAGGAAACCCTGTGCATGAAGAACAACCCCCACACCTCTCACGACCACTTATTGCGTTACCGTTTTCGTTTTTTACTCATCACCAGCACGTTGGTGATTATTGCGCTGGCATGGCCTACGCCACCAACGTGGGCGCGGTGGGGGAGCTTATGCCTCTTGGTGCTGGCCGCGATTAACACGCTGCGCCACCGGCATTTGTTACAGCGGCTGGCGTTGGGAACGGGGTTTGTGAGTTTGGCGTTATTAGGCGCAGATGGCATGGTGCATTTGCCGCAGGCGCTTAATGACGGCCTCACCTTGATTGTGTTTTACGGTTTATTGGCGTCCACTTTATTTCATCGCGTGACCAGTGAACGCCCCGTAACCCCTGAATTACTCTACGGATTATGCGCGCTGTATCTGCAAATTGCGTTAGCGTTTGCCTACGCCTATCAGGTTGTGAATGGCTTGATACCGGGCGCATTTGGTATGCCAAACGGCAGCGATGCGCTGGGATTAGACACCTTCATTTATTACAGCCTCGCCACACTCACCACCGTCGGTTATGGCGACATCCACGCCATCGCCCCCGCCGCTCGGTTATTAGCCAGTGCGGAAGCGGTGACGGGCGTGATGTTTATCGCGGTTTCTGTGGCGCGCATGTTGGCGTTAATGCGCGACGGTGACGACTAAAACCGCGTTATTCCGCTGAAGGCTTCGGGGTGGCGCGCGTCAAAATTGCCGGTTTTTCTGCCCCGGTGCGCCGCTCCAGACCTTCCAACTGTTCCGCGTTCGGTAATCGCTCATTGCGCGAAGGCTTGTGAACAATCACCGGCTGGCGCTCACGCGCGGGACGCGACAACACCGAACCCGGCTCACGCAACGGCGCTTCATTCATCAAGCTGTGCGGCGGGCGGCGGCTGTTGCTGC
>JACCEE010589307.1_pt1 | contig 10249 bp, 9 predicted proteins | sample 7449931 | NCBI WGS metagenome assembly JACCEE01 (sample SAMN15323457, study PRJNA562643) | freshwater metagenome | isolation source: river surface water | place: USA:Blue River Watershed | collected 2017-08-19
GACTTCGTCGGCGAGCACACGGCGAGCATACAGATCGACTCGCGCGAGAATTTCGCGAAGCTGACCGAGTTCGGCAGCAGCTACACGCCGTCGGTGCTACCCAAGCTGCAGCACTACACCGGCGAACGTCCGCTGTTTGACCTGTACGGGGTCGAGGAAGAGATCGAGAAGGCGCTGGGCCGTCGTGTGGACCTGAAGTCCGGCGGCTACCTGATCATCGAGCAGACCGAAGCGATGACGACGATTGACGTCAACACCGGCAGCTATGTCAACGGACGCAACTTCGACGACACGATTTTCAAGACCAATCTCGAAGCTGCGCATGCGATTGCGCGTCAGCTGAGGTTACGCAACCTCGGCGGCATCATCATCCTCGACTTCATCGACATGGAGAATGCCGAGCACCGGATGGCGGTGCTGGCCGAACTGCACAAGGCGCTGGCGAAGGATCGCACCAAGGTCACGGTGTCCGAATTCTCTGCACTGGGGCTGGTGGAGATGACGCGCAAGCGCACCCGCGAATCGCTGGCCCATGTGCTGTGCGAGCCCTGCCCGGCCTGCCAAGGCAAGGGACAGGTGAAGACACCGCGCACGATTGCCTACGAAATCCTGCGTGAGTTGCTGCGCGAAGCCAAGCAGTTCAACCCGCGCGAATTCCGCATCCTCGGCTCGCAGGTGGTAATCGACATGTTCCTCGAAGAGGAGTCGCAGCATCTGGCGATGCTGGGGGATTTCATCGGCAAGCCGATTTCACTGCAGGTCGAGAACACCTTCCATCAGGAACAGTACGACATCATCCTGATGTAAGCGCAGGCTGTCTCATCTCGCGTCTGAATTCGCTAGCTCGGCTAGCCATTTGGCGGGTGAAATACCAGCCGGGGGAAGCCGCTTCATCGGCATTCCGAATCATTTCGGCGCCCGCCCTTCAGGCCGATGCCGCAGGCACACGGATGAGTTCGGATGGTGCCTTTCGATGTCGATCCGGGGGTGACTGCGCAGTAACCATATAAAATGCGGAACCAATGAATCCCGAAGTCATCATCACCAACCTTCACCGCCGCTATACCGGCGTCTCGGGCACGATCAATGCGCTGCTGCCGGTGCAATCGCGCACCATGGCGGTCGGCTTCGTCGGCACGCCGGTGCCCGGTGCCGCGCTGGCGCATGCCCAGAACCCGGAGCGCTTCGCTCATTTGAGCGTATGGCAGGCGATCGGGATCAGCCGCAAGCCGCTGCCGGATGGCCGCAAGCGCATCTGGCATGTGCGGCGCGACCCGGAAATGATGCTGGGGATTTTCCTGCGCGATGTGCTGCGTTTCCCGATCAAGCTCGTGTTTACCTCCGCCGCCAAGCACCGCCATTCATGGTTCCCGCGCTGGATGATCAGCAAGATGGATGGCGTGGTCGCGACCACGCCCGAAGCAGCTGCCTTCGTGCCGAATACCACCAGGGTCGTGTTCCATGGCGCGAGCCTGGAGCGCTTTGCGCCGCCCGAGGACAAGCGCACCGTATGGCAGCGCACCGGCCTGCCCGGCAAGTATGGCGTCGGCGTGTTCGGCCGCATTCGCCCGACCAAGGGTACTGACCTCTATGTCGATGCGATGATCGAGGTACTGCCGCGCTTCCCCGATTTCACCGCCGTGATCACTGGCCTGTGCCAGCCCGACGATGCCGTGTTCAAGCAGAAGATGGTCGACAAGATTCATGCTGCAGGACTGTCCGATCGCATTCTGTTTCTCGGTGACCTGCCGCTGGATGACATCCCAAACTGGTACCAGAACGTAAGCATCATGGTCGCCTGCCCGCGCTATGAACCCTTCGGTATTACACCGCTGGAGGCGATGGCCTCAGGCTGTGCAGTGGTGGCCAGTCGCACGGGGGCATTCGAGCATATTGTCGAAGAAGGCAAGACGGGGCTGATGGTGCCGACCGGCGATGCGCCGGCACTTGCCAAGGCGCTTTCGCGATTGATGGCCGACCCTGAACAGGCCATCGCGATGGGCGAGCGCGGACGCTTGCGTGTGGCGGCGCAATTCTCGATCGAGCGCGAAGCGGCTGGCATCCAGTCCGTTTATGAACACGTGAGGGTCTGAGCTGGCATGAGCCCTGACACTGCCAAGCCTGTGAAGCTCAGCATCGGCATCCTCGCGATGAACGAGGAAAAGCGCATCGCCGATTGCGTCCGCAGTGCCGTGTTTGCCGATCAGGTCATCGTCATCGACAGCGGCAGCACCGACGGCACACGGGAGATCGCGGCATCGCTGGGCGCCGAGGTGCACGAATATCCGGACTGGAAGGGCTTTGCCGAGCAACGCAATCGCCTGCTGCGCCATGTGAAGGGCGAATATATTTTCTTCCTCGATGCCGATGAAGTGATCTCGCCGGCACTGCAGCAGGAGATCCGCGCCGCCGCCGAAAGCGGACGCGACGCGATTTGGGAAATCCGCTGGTGCGAAGTGGCATTCGGTCGCGAGCTGACGCGGATGAAAAGTACGGGCGGTGTCAAACGGATGTTCCGGCGGGATTCGCTAAAGGGGTTCCAGGGACTGGTGCATGAAACCCCGGACCTGGTCGATCCTGCGATTCCGGCCATCGGCTTTCAAACCCGGCTGCTTCATTACTCCCGCACCTCGGTCTACGGTTGTCTGAAGAAGCTCGCACAATACGTTCAGCTGGGTGCTGCCAAGCGCGCGCAAGCCGGCAAGCGGGGCGGTGTGCTGCGTGGCCTCGGATCGGGCTTGGCCAGTTTTCTGAAATTGTATGTATTCGGGCGCGGTTTCCTGTATGGCGCCGAAGGCTTCCTGTTTTGCCTGTTCATCAGCCTTGAGTGTTTTTTCCGCTACGCGGCCTTGGGCTACGACCAGGATCATTTCGATAGCACGGCGTCTCGGGGATAAAAAAAATGCACACCACGACCATGCAATCTTATTTTGACCAGCCTCAGGAGCGTATCGACCAGGTTGCGAAGGTGATGCTGGTGCTGAGTTTGTTCTGGATGCCGATCAGCACCGCTGCGACCAATGTGTTCATGGGGCTGACCCTGGTCGCGTGGATATTGTCGGGCGGATTCCACGCGCGTTGGGAGGCTCTGCGCGGCAATTGGTTTGCTTATGCGACGGTCGGATTGTTCGTGTTGATATGCGCAGGCAGCTTGTGGTCCACCGGCAGTCGTGATGACATACTGTACCAATTGCACAAGTATGCGAAGCTGCTGTTCATGTTGCCGGCAATCACGCTGATGCAGGATGAAAAATGGCGCAGACTTGGGCTTTCAGCGTTCGGCCTTGCGATGCTGATTACATTGGCGCTGTCGCTCATTACTGTCGCGTGGCCCCTGTCCTTCGTCAGAAGCACTGCAGATGGCCCAACCGGAAATCATTTTGTCTTCCGCGACCATATTGCTCAGAACCTGATGATGTCGTATTTCGCTTTGGTCTTGGCCGCAAGAGGGCAATTAGAGAACACCAAAGTAAAGCAATTCCTCTGGCTTACGCTGGCCATGCTGAGCGTCATCGATATTCTGTTCTTTGTCCATGGACGTACGGGCTACGTTTCTCTGGCCTTGAACGCAGCTGTTTTTATTCTGTTTCTGCGGCACTGGAAGGCTCGTGTAGTTGCTGTGCTTGCCCTCGCATTGATTACTGCGTTGGCATCGCAATACTCAAGTAATTTCAACCACCGCTTGGACCAAGCGGTGACTGAATATCAAACCCAAGGTAAGAAGGAGCTGACCTCCGTTGGCCAGCGCATCGAATTCTTCAAGAAGAGCCTGCAATTAATCAAGGAAAGACCCTTGCTTGGATTTGGAACAGGCTCTTACCGCAATGAATTTTGCCGTGTGGCAGACACACAAGAATGGTGTATCGCAGGAGGCTTCCACCCGCACAATCAGTTCCTGTCCTTTGGCGTCCAATTGGGGATTGTCGGCATCTTGGCCTACCTGGGCTATCTGGCGATTTGCGTGGGTCAGATCATGAAAGCATCCGCACAGGACCGAATACTTGGAGTCGGACTGGTTGCGACACTTGTTGCAGACTCGATCTTCCATGCCCCACTGTTCCTGATAGCTGAAGCAGCATTTTTCATACTGCTTCTGCCACTATTCACAAGCATCAGCGAAAAATCGGCTGGAAAAATTTCATCGGAAATTCAGCCAAACTAGCAGAAGCCATCAATAGCAATGACAGATCGGATTCAAGTATTGTTCGATCTTTAGTGGGACGTCATATGCGGACAAACGCCGAATCAGGCGGTACGCAATTCGAAGATCGCGGTGGGCCCCACCCGGCAAATCATCGTGTAGCCAAATCCTTCGAGCAACGCGCATGCCGGCGACGCCAGCACCTCGCGCACACTGTTCTCATAGATCTCGATGCAAATAACTTTGGGCTTGATCGTCCATTCCGCCATATCAGCGATCGCTGCTTGATCGAAGCCTTCGATATCGATATTCATCACCTCAATGGATGTCGTCAGCTTGGCGGCACGTTCATTGATGATGGATTTCAGCGAGGTGCAAGGCACCACAGTCGAACGCGAAGCGCCACGTTCAGCAGCCAAAGCAGGATCGCAAGTGGCGCACAAATCAAAATCCTGGCTGGAAAACAGTTCGATCTCGGTCTTGGCCGCAGCCGTCGCCGGATCGACCACGGCTGACCAGATGTTCACATCGCCGGTTCGGGTCCTGTTGAAAGCGACAATCGACGTCTGACTTGCATCGACATTGATACCTCGCCAGCCCATCATCCAAAGATAGGCCGTATTTGACTGCCGAAACGGATGGTGCGCGCCAATATCGACGTAAAATCCGTTCGAGAATTTTCTTCCGAAGAGTTTGTGCAGGATGACGTCTTCGCCATACTGGGAAAAATGCAGGCGAAACACGCCAGCACCGAGCATCTTCAGAACCCGGGGAAATTTCATATTGATAAAATAATCAAGCAATCGATGGGCAGACCGCGCATCTTACATCCCAACCCGCCTTGATGATAGCCAACCTCGCCGACTGCACCGTCATCGTTGTCACCTATAACAGCGCCCATTGCCTGCCTTCGCTGGCCGCAGCGCTGCAGTCCGTGCCGAATGTGACCCTGGTCGATAACGGCAGTACTGATGCCACCCTCGATCAAGCTGCTGCCCTGCTCCCGCATGCGCGACTGCTCGCCAACGGCCGCAATCTCGGCTTTGGTACCGCGAACAACCGCGGGCTGGCCGACGTGACGACGCCGTATGCACTGCTGCTCAATCCCGATTGCGTCGTCACACCTGAGGACATCGCGCGACTGGTGCAGGTTGCCCGCACTTACCCTGACGCCGCGATCTTTGCGCCGCAACTTACCCGGCGAGACCATTCTCTCGAGGTCAGCTACCGCTGGCCGGACAATCTCTGGCGCTCGCGCGGCCCCGAGGCAAGCGGGCATTGCTGTGTGGGCTTTGCGACCGGCGCCGCGTTGTTGTTGAACATGGCAATCATGCGCCAGCAAGTGGGCTTCTTTGATGAAAGCTTTTTCCTCTATTACGAAGACGAAGATCTGTGCCAGCGTGTGTTCGACTGCAGACTGGAGATCATCGTCGTGCCCGAAGTCCGCTTGACCCACCTGTCGCGCGGTTCGGTCAAGGGGCGCAATCCGCTGCGGGCGGAATTCATCCGTGGCTACCATCACGCGCAATCCAAGCTGCTGTTCGAGCACAAACATGTGAACGTTGCGAGCGCCAGCCGACTGCGCTGGAAAACGTTGGGGCTGGCGCTGTTGACGCTGGTGCCGCGCCTGCTTTTGCCGCAGCCGAAATATCTGGCGAGGCTGGCAGGTCGGATTGCCGGACTGTGCCGCGGTTATCCGCAACCCCGTTCATGAAGATCAGGGGCTGCACGCCGGATTCCATTAGTATCAATGCCTTGGCCGGGCTGCCGGCCAGTTACCATGGCGCGCACACGTCGTTTGCCCTTTTGAAAATAGCACTGTCGACCTCATGATCCCTGTCATCCTCTCCGGCGGTTCCGGCTCTCGCCTGTGGCCTTTGTCGCGCTCGATGCGACCCAAGCAATTCCTGGGCATCACCGAAGAACAATCGCTGTTCCAGCTGACGCTGCGCCGATTGCAGGGCATCGTCGGCGTGCAGGCCCCGATCATCGTATCGAACCACGAGCATCGTTTCCTCGCTGCCGAACAGGCGCGCGAATCCGACATTGCGCCTGCTGCCATCCTGCTCGAGCCGTTCGGCCGCAATACCGCGCCCGCGATTGCCGCTGCCGCACTGCAGGCACAGCAGACGGGCGACGACCCGGTACTGCTGGTGCTGCCGTCCGATCACATCTTCATGAATGCGCAGGCTTTCCATGCAGCGGCCGAGCTTGGAGAAAAGGCAGCCGCCCAAGGCATGTTGGTGACCTTCGGCATCGTGCCGGACCGGGCTGAGACGGGCTATGGCTACCTGAAATCAGGCGGCCCGGTGGCCGGCCTGGACGGCGTGCAAGGCGTAGCCCAATTCGTTGAGAAGCCCGATGCAAAGACGGCTGCCGCCTATCTGGCTTCCGGTGACTATTACTGGAACAGCGGCATGTTCATGTTCCGCGCCTCGGTCTATCTCGAAGAGCTCGGCCGCCATCGTCCGGAAATTCTCGAACACTGCCAACGGGCATGGAAGGAAGCGCGACGCGACCTCGATTTCATCCGCCTCGACGAAACGCACTTCAAGGCATGCCCATCCGACTCGGTCGACTATGCCGTGATGGAAAAAACTACCAAGGCTGCGATGGTGCCGCTGGACGCCGGCTGGAATGACGTCGGCGCCTGGCCGTCGGTGTGGCAGTCGCAAGACAAAGATGCGAACGGCAATGCCGGGCGCGGCGATGTGATCTTCGAGAATGCGCGGGATTGCTATGTGCATGCCGACAGCAGGCTGGTGAGTCTGCTCGGTGTCAGCGACCTGTTCGTGATCGAGACTGCCGATGCGGTGATGGTGGGCCACAAGGACCATGCGCAAGATGTGAAGAAGATCGTCGAGCGCCTGAACAAGGATGGCCGCAGCGAGACCGAGCAGCACCGCGAGGTGTTCCGTCCGTGGGGTTCGTTCGATTCGATCGGCCGCGGCGACAAGTACCAGGTCAAGCGCATCATGGTGAACCCGGGCAGCAAGCTATCCCTGCAGTACCACCATCATCGTGCCGAGCACTGGATCGTGGTCAGCGGTTGCGCGAAGGTGACGATAGGCCAGACGACGAAGCTGGTCGCCGAGAACCAGTCGGTCTTCATTCCGATCGGCGAGACGCATTGCCTTGAAAACCCGGGCACGATCCCGCTGGAGCTGATCGAGGTGCAATCGGGCAGCTACCTCGGTGAAGACGACATCGTCCGGCTGGAAGACTTGTACGGCCGCGCCTGACTGGCGCGCCCCGGGGCGACCCGAGGCGACCCGGGGTGACACGAAGGCGACTGCTTATTTTTTAGGCAGACGCCCCATCAGGTAAAACTCATCATTCGGCCGCATCGCGATCGAATTGGCGATGCGGTTCGACAGGCCGAAGAACGCGGTGATCGAGGCGATATCCCAGATGTCTTCGTCATCGAAGCCATGCGCATGCAGTGCCGCATAGTCGGCATCACCGACGGATGCCGAATCCAGGCAAACCTTCACCGCGAAATCCAGCATCGCGCGCTGGCGCGGCGTGATATCGGCCTTCAGGTGGTTGACCGCCACCTGGTCGGCCACCAGCGGATTCTTGGCATAGATGCGCAGCAGCGCGCCATGCGCAACCACGCAATACAGGCAATGGTTTTTCGCGCTGGTCGCGGTCACGATCATCTCGCGGTCCGCCTTGGACAGGTTGCCAGTCTCCTTCAGCATCAGCGCGTCGTGATACAGGAAGAACGCGCGAAACTCATCCGGCCGGTGCGCCAGCGTCAGGAAGACGTTCGGCACGAAGCCGGCCTTCTCCTGCACCGCGAGGATTTTCTCGCGGATGTCGTCCGGCAGATCCTTCAACTCCGGTACCGGGAAACGCGAAATCGGCTTATGTTGCGATTGCTCTGCCATCAGTGTTCCTTTGCAAACTGAAGGTGGTAAAGATGCGCATAGACGCCGCCCTGCGCCAGCAGTTCGGCATGGCTGCCAACCTCGGCAATCCGGCCCTGCTCCAGCACGACGATGCGGTCGGCATGTTCAATGGTCGACAGACGATGCGCGATGACCAGCGTGGTACGGCCCTTCATCAATTCATCCAGCGCATCCTGCACCGCGCGCTCGGATTCGGTATCCAGCGCGGACGTCGCCTCATCGAGGATCAGGATAGGCGCGTCCTTGTAGATGGCGCGTGCAATCGCCAGGCGCTGGCGCTGGCCGCCGGACAGGCGCATACCATTGTCGCCGATGACGGTCTCCAGACCTTCGGGCAGCGCAGTGATCACGTCGCTCAGGTGCGCAGCCTTCGCCGCGGCTTCAATGCGCGCTCGATCCGGCTGCTCGTCGCCATACGCGATATTGGCGGCGACCGTGTCATCGAACAGCACCACGTTCTGGCTGACCATGGCCATCTGCGCGCGCAGGCTGGCCAGTTCGATACCGGCGATCGCCGTGCCATCGAGCAGGATCTGTCCTTGCGTGAGCGGATAGAACTCGGGCACGAGGTTCACCAGCGTTGACTTGCCGCCACCAGACATGCCGACCAGCGCGATCGTTTCGCCCGGCGCTATCTTCAGGTTCACGCCGGACAAGGCCGGCTGCGCCTGCCCCGGGTAATGGAAGCTCACATCAACAAACTCGAGCTGACCCTGCGCACGCTGCGCCAGCTTCGCGCCGCTTGTACGCTCGGGCGCAGCGTCAATCAGGCCGAACACCATGTCGCCGGCCGCGAGGCCGCGCTGCAGCGGGCCATTGACGCCGGCCAGGTGCTTGAGCGGGGTCAGCGTCATCAGCATGGCCGTGATGAACGAAGCAAAACCGCCGACCGTCATGTTGCCGTCACCCGCCTGCGCGAGCGCGATCATGATGATGACCGACACCGAGAACGAGTTGATGAATTGCGTGATCGGCTCAGTGGTCGCCATCGTCGCCGCCATGCGGATCATGAAGCCGCGCAGGCGCAGCGAGCGCTGCTCGAAACGGCGCGCCTCATAAGCCTGTCCGCCAAAAATCTTGATGACTTGCCGCGCGCGCGTAGTCTCTTCGATCGTTTGCGTGATCTCGCCATTGATCAGCTGGTTGTGCGCGATCAGCCGCTTGAGTCGCTTCGCAGTCAGGCGCACGACGAGGGCAATGACCGGCACCAGCGCCAGCGTCACGAGGGTCAGTTTCCAGTTCAGCCAGAACAGGTAGCCCAGCAAACCGACGATGGTCAGCGAATCGCGCACCAGCACCACCAGCACGCCGCGCAGCATGTCGAGGACCTGCTGCACCTCTTGCATCATCGTGTTGATCACCTGCCCGGTGGATTGCTTGTCGTAGAAGCCCAGCGGCACGTCCAGCAAACGCATGAACATCTGCTGGCGCAGCAACGTCATCAGCCGTCCCGTGACCCAGGCCATCATGTAGTTGGTGGTGAAGGTAGAGAAGCCACGGATCAGGAAGATGCCAACCACGATCAGCGGCACGTACCACAGCGGGAAAGTGCCAGCCTTGGAAAAGCCTTCGTCGAGCAACAGCTTCATCAGGCCGGCCACGGCCGGCTCGGTGGCTGCGGTCACCAGCATGCCGGCGATGCCGAGCGCCAGATGGGCTTTGTAGGGGGCGAGCATCCGCAGGATGCGCGTGAAGGTGCGGGACATGCTCACCGGTGCGTTCTCTTCAAATGGCCGTCAAGACGGCCTGGGGGATGTTCAATATTCAAAGCGGACATTGTCCGGGCTTAACCACTCGGACAACTTGGCGCGCAAATTGTCGTCGGCGCGCACGCGCCAGTCGTCGGACAGCAGCAACTCCCCGAGCGCGCCATTCTTCGTGTACTCGACCACGATGGGGCACGAGCCCTCGCGCTGCTGGAAGGGCTGGATCAACTCGCGCAGCTTCGCCGCATCGGCTTGCCCGTTCATCGACAGCCGCAACGCCTTCACGAAATGGGCACGCGCCCCGGCAATGTCCATCACCTTCTCGGCGGTGATGCGCAAGCCGCCGGAGAAGCGGTCTTCCGACACCTTGCCCTGCACGGCGAGGAATTCATCTTCCTTGAACAGCGCACGGTTGGCGTCATAGACCTCGTTATAGACGGTCACCTCGACTTGCGCCGTGCCGTCGTCCAGCGTCGCAATCACCATGC
>JACCEE010449277.1_pt1 | contig 10246 bp, 5 predicted proteins | sample 7449931 | NCBI WGS metagenome assembly JACCEE01 (sample SAMN15323457, study PRJNA562643) | freshwater metagenome | isolation source: river surface water | place: USA:Blue River Watershed | collected 2017-08-19
GCGCTGGTTAACAGCGAAATAAAGATATTGAAAATAACGATAGTAAAAGGGTCAATGTGCATAAGTTTTAATGCGATAAGTTATTGATATAGCTAACGTAGTATAAATTGGTTACGTTCGTGGTGAGCCGTGTCGAACCATGAACGTCCTTCGACAAGCTCAGGACGAACGGTCATATAATCATTTTATAGTGTGTTAGCTATAGCGTAGCCGCTGGTTCATTTTTCAACCAAACCAGTAAAACCGGCTAAAGTTTTTGATAACGCACTCAAATCAAATAATTCCGCCTGTCTTTTCAACTGAGTTGCCCAATCAAATAATGGGACATAATGGTATTGTTTCGCCAAATCCAGCAATTTTTCGGCTATATCAATCAAAACATCAATTTCAAATCCCCCCGAATGCAACAATTCTGTTATCTGTGGCTGATAATCGGCGTTTAACAATTGCCATAATTGCGCTAATTTTTCCGCGCTGATAGTTTCCTCTGCAATGCGCGGCGGTGGCGAATTAGGCAACGGCAATTCGGTCACTGCATGTTGCTTAATCGGTAAAAAGGTATGCAATGCCAGTAATAAATCTTTTTTATTCAATGGCTTATTTAATTGCAGATTATAAAATTGCGGTCGCGATTTCTCTTGCTCGGCTAATACCGAAGCACTAATCATAATAATCGGCACATCGGTGTAATTTGGCAATGCCCGCATTTTTTCACACACGCGGTCACCATCTTCACCGGGTAAGCGTCTGTCCATTAAAATTAAATCAAAAGGCTGCGCCGCTAATAAATCTAATGCCTGCTTGCCAGATACCGCTTCAGTCAGAGTTAAAGTGTTAAATTTTGCCAGATAAGAGCTAATTAATTTTCGATTAATCAGCATATCATCAACGACTAAAATCTGCGCTGGTTCAAACTGCATAACATTACTATAAATTACAGATTTTTCAACCACTTGCGCCATGTCATCAACTACGTCCACTTGCTTAAGCATCACGCAAAAACAACTGCCTTTGCCCGCTTCGCTGTCAACGCAGATACTGCCGTGCATTAATTCCAACAGCCGATTACAGATAGCTAATCCTAAACCAGTTCCGCCAAACACCGCACTTTGATTGTCTTGTTGCGTAAACGCGGCAAATATTTTTTGCTGTTGCGGTTTAGGAATGCCAATACCACTGTCACACACCTCAATTTTTAAATCCACTTTTTCAGCTACGGCGGTCACAGCAACCGAAACCATGATTTTGACAAAACCCCGCTCAGTAAATTTAACCGCGTTACCGACTAAATTTAAAATCACTTGCCGTAAGCGAATTTCATCCAACAACAATTTTGGCGGTAGTTTAGGGTCAATTAACACTGAAAAATCAATGCCTTTGTCATTAGCGGTTTGAGTAAACATCACCCCTATCTCGTCTATTAATGCGCGTAACGAAACCGGCGTGTATTGCAAAGTGAATTTTCCCGCCTCGATTTTGGACAAATCTAAAATATCATTAATCAACTGCAATAAAATTTTGCCACTACGCGCAATCGCCTCTAAGTAATAACGCTGGGTAGCATCACTAATCAGGTCATTTAAAATATCGCTAAAGCCCAAAATTGCATTCATCGGGGTACGAATTTCGTGGCTCATATTGGCAAGAAATTCTGACTTGGCATGATTTGCGGCAATCGCCACTTCTTTGGCGTGTTGTAGTTGTATTTGGGCTAATTTGCGTTGTGTAATATCTTCATGGCTGACCACCACGCCTAACTTTGCACCACAAAAAGGCACTACCGTCATCAAAAACCAGCGTTGTTCAGTTGGCGAGTGACTGGCATATTCTAATTCAAAACATTTAAGCGTTCCCGCCAACACCCCCATAATGCCATATTGAATCTGAATCGCCTCATTAAGCTTATCCTCATTAAACGATTTTTGGCATACATCAAAATAACTTGTTCCCACTTGGCAGTACGGATTTTCTGACACATTATCTTGTTCACCAAATTGTCGCCAAGCGTTATTTACCGCAATAATAATGCCCTGCGCATCCAGTACCGCAATATTGGCAGATAGTGAATTTAAAATGCTGTTTACAAAAGCGTCATTCTCAAGCAGCTCTTGTTCCATTTTTTTGCGTTCAGTAATATCAAGCTTAACCGCCACATAATGCGTCGTTTTACCCGCTGAATTTTTTACCGGAGCAATGTGCGCCTCTTCCCAATACGCATCACCATTTTTGCGCCGATTAATTAATTCACCGTGCCAAATTTCACCGGCGAGCAAACCTTTCCATAATTCCAGATAAGTTTCGGTAGGTGTAAATCCTGACTGTAGCACGCGCGGATTTTTGCCCAATACGTCTTCCATACTGTAGCCGGTCACTTGAGTAAAGCGCGGATTAACGTATAACAAATTCGCGTCTAAATCAGTAATTGCCACCGAAGCAGGACTTTGTTCAATCGCGACACTTAAGGTACGCAATTGTTCTTCTATCTGTTTTCTGTCGCTAATATCACGCGAGAGCATAATAAAGCGTGGATTTTGCAGGTCTTCGCTAGTTTTTAACGCAATTGACAATTCAAACCAATGTAGACCGTCGGCAAGCTTTAATTTATAACATTTACCCATTGACCAGCCTTGCACCAATGCTTCTTGCAGTGCCTGCTCAATTACCTCGGCGGCATCGGCGGGGAGAATTTCTGCGGTGGTTTTTCCCAAAAAATGCTCAGGTGGAATAGTAAATAATTCTTTACGCTGGGCATGATAATGGTAATAACGCCCGTGTATATCGACTTCAAATAACAAATCGGGGATCGCATCAAGGGTCGCTTCAAGTTGATTTTTAGCTGCTAACATTTCACGATTTAACGTGTATGCCAAGTGCAAAGCTCTTTTGCGTTCACTGGCAAGCAGCCAAATAATAAAACTGAGCATAAGGCTACTGCTAATGCCAGTGCCTTGAATAAAATACGCCCGTTCTAAATTTAACCTAGTCTCAAATTTGGCATGTGAATGAACCCTAATCGTCCAATGATGTCCGGCAACGGTAAGGTTTTTTCGCGTGCTAAACAGCGGCGGCTGTTTTTCTAAGGGTTTAGGATGACTTAAAAACAACGCTGTCGCCGGGCTTATCTCGCGACCGTCATAAACTTCAATATCAATATCGTCACAATGTTTAACCACGCCGTTGATAAAATCGCGGGCGCGAAACGGGGCGTAAATCCAACCCAATAAATGCGTGTGACGATTTTTTTCCCTGCTAATATCGGTATTAGGGGCATACACCGGCAAATAGATTAAAAAACCGGCTTGTTTATCAACTGTGGTTTCTTGTACCAAAGTGACTTTACCAGACAATGCCGCTTCAGCAGTGTCTCTGGCTCTTTCCATCGCTTCACGCCGCACTGATTCGGCATACATGTCATAACCAAACGCGCGTAAATTGCGTCCTGAAAATGGCTCTAAGTAAATAATTGCGGTAAAAACCTGCCTATCACCCGCCGGATAAATGTCGTAATGCGGAAAACCTTGGCGGCGAATTTCAGCTAAATGTTGTTGTTTAGCTGAAGCCGGAATCATTAACGAAAATCCTAGCCCCTGAATCCCCGGATAAAATTTATCCACCGTTAGAGTATCAACAAAAGCTTTAAACTCGGCGCGGCTGACCGATTGTGAAGCTAAAAACAAGCCTTTGGCACTGTGTAAAAGTTGTACATAATCTCTTAGGCGTTTAGTTATTTGAATTTCGATGTCGTCAGCATAATTATGAAACTCCTGCTGCAACTCTTGTTGCGCATCCTGTATTGCTAAATCGCGAAGCCGATACGTTCCGCCCAGTCCCAGTAATAAAACCAGCAGCGGCAATATCAGCGTGGAAAACCAGTTTGAATGCGGTGTTTTTTTCGTGACATCAATCATAGTCAATAATGTTTAATGGCTCGGCAAGCGCACAGTGATACAGGTTTCTTGTTCATTCGTCATCATCGCGATACTGCCATGCTGCACAGTTGTCATCAACTTAGCGGAATACGCCCCCAATCCAGTTCCCTGCGTTTTGCCAGCGGTAGTATATTTTTCAAAAAAATGCTCACGAATCTGCTCCGGCACCGTTCCCGGATTCGTGATACGAATAACGCCCTCATCCGCTTCATAAGACATAGCGATGGTAATACAATCCCGCGCCGCACACGCTTCCAGCGCGTTACGAATCAAATTCGCAAACAGCGAGTAACATAAATTTTTTTCTGCCAACACCAGAAATGATTGTGGCGCACCCTCTTCGCCTCCTTGCACTAAGCACTTGGTTTGTATAGATTTTTTACTGGTAGGGATTTGTAAATCCTCAATCACATCATTAATTACCGGCACTATATCAACCATGGTCGGACTATAGTGATAACGTCCGGTTTCTATCTTAAACAGGTCTAATGAATTATTAATCAAATTTAACATTTCATTACCCGCCCGCAGCATCCGTTCTAAATAATCCTGTTGTTCACTGGTTAAATTATCATCCATCAACATTAATTGCGGATACCCCATTAGGGCATTCAACGGCGTTTTTAAATCATGGCGCGTCATACGCTCGACATCATCACGCAAGCGTTTGTGATAAGCGCGTTCCAGATGTAGCGCGACTTTCGCCTGAATAATCGGTACGGAAAAAGGCATGTGAATATAATCCACCGCCCCTAATGACAGTCCTTTTAGTTCATCATTATGAGACACCGCCGCTGTGACAAAAATAATTTCAATGGACGCGGTTTTGGGATTGGCTTTTAAAATTTTACACACCTCAAAGCCATCAATTTCTGGCATCATCACATCCAATAAAATTAAATCAGGCAAGTGTTTTTCCGCCATTTTAATCGCCGCGCCACCATTGGTGGCAATGGTCATTTTGTATTTATTGCGCTCAAGCGCAGCTCCCAGTACGCGAATATTTTCCGGGTTATCATCAACAATTAAAATGTGTGAAGCTTTATTGGTCATCGAAAGTTCCTTAGTGTTAAAAATTTAAGGTAAATAATTAAGTTACAAAGTCAATTGTTACGGTTTTTTATGAAAACCGCCAACCACAATTATGCTCTTTTATCCATGATTAAAGCGCAAATTAGATAACATTCCCGTGTTAAAACGGTTAAAATGCTCAATTTTTTATACTCCCTTTCGCGGTTTAATGGTAGGGGACGTTGAGTAATTGACTATGCAAAGCAAATATAATACTGATGATTTACGAATTGTGGACGAAAAACAAGTCCTCTCGCCTGAGCAGCTTCACCATGAAATGCCGATTACAGAAGCCGCCGCGCAAACTATTTTAACCACTCGCGCGGCTATTCAACAGATTTTGGCGGGTAAAGATGATCGATTATTAGTCGTGGTAGGGCCTTGTTCTATTCACGATACCAAAGCCGCTCACGATTATGCCAGCTTGTTAAAAGCGGCAACTTTTCAGTTAAAAGATGACTTATTAATTGTAATGCGGGTGTATTTTGAAAAACCGCGTACCACCGTCGGTTGGAAAGGCTTAATTAATGACCCTGACTTAAACGGCAGTTTTGATATTAATAAAGGCTTGCGTACTGCCAGAGAGCTGTTACTGGGATTAAATTCCGTCGGCATTCCCGCTGCCACTGAATATTTAGATTTAATCACCCCGCAATATGTGTCAGATTTAATTTCTTGGGGAGCAATTGGGGCGCGAACCACTGAAAGCCAAGTTCACAGAGAACTTGCCTCTGGGCTGTCGTGTCCAGTGGGCTTTAAAAACACCACCGACGGCACAGCTAAAATCGCCATTGATGCGATAGGTGCGGCGATGCGTCCGCATCACTTTTTATCCGTGTCTAAAAAAGGTCAGTCGGCGATTTTTTCCACTACCGGTAATCAAGATGTGCATATTATTTTACGCGGCGGTAATGGCAAACCTAATTATGATGCCATCAGTGTTAATCAGGTCGCCGAAGATTTGCTGGCGGCAAAATTGCGCCCTAACATTATGATTGATTTTAGTCACGCCAATTGCTCAAAACAATACCAACGTCAGCGCGAGGTTGCCGAAGATGTCGGGGCGCAAATTGCGCAAGGCGATAAGCGCATTATTGGTGTGATGTTGGAAAGCCATATTAAGGAAGGACGGCAAAATATCGCCGCCATTGATGAATTAGTCTATGGGCAAAGTATTACCGACGGTTGCTTAGGCTGGGATGATACTTTGCGGTTGTTGCGCAATTTAGCCGCCAATGTCGAAAAACGTAGAGCGATTAAAAACTAACATGACGGAGAGTGTGAGGATGAATATTATTGTAAACGGCGAGCGGCGCGAGGTTGCAGAGCAGACCTGTGTTGCTGAAGTGATTGCTGCATTAGGATTAACTGGCAAACGCATTGCGGTGGAATTAAATAAAGAAATTTTGCCTTTTAATCAACATGTTAGCCATATTTTGCAAGCCGAGGATAAATTAGAAATTGTCCAAGCCATCGGCGGCGGACAAGAGGATAGTTTTAGTTTTGCCAATCGCAGTTTTACATCGCGGCTGTTAGTTGGTACGGGTAAATACAAAGATTTGGAACAAACTCGCCTCGCTATCGAAGCCAGCGGTGCGCAAATTGTTACGGTAGCGATTCGCCGTACCAATATCGGACAACATGCGAATGAACCGAATTTATTAGATGTCATTTCGCCGGATAAATATACTATTTTGCCTAATACCGCCGGTTGTTATACCGCAGAAGAAGCGGTGCGGACGTGTCGTTTAGGACGTGAATTATTGGGCGGACATAATTTAGTTAAGTTAGAAGTGTTAGCTGACCAAAAAACCTTGTTCCCAGATGTCGTGCAAACCTTGATTGCGGCTGAATTATTAGTGAAAGAAGGCTTTGAGGTGATGGTGTATACCAATGATGACCCGATTACCGCCAAGCGTTTAGAAGAAATTGGCTGTGTGGCGGTAATGCCACTTGCCGCGCCGATTGGTTCTGGCTTAGGGATTCGTAACCCGTACAATATTTTGACTATTGTAGAAAATGCCAACGTACCGATTTTAGTGGATGCGGGGGTTGGTACGGCTTCTGATGCCGCACTGGCAATGGAATTAGGCTGTGATGGCGTATTGATGAACACCGCGATTGCGGCGGCAACAAATCCGATTTTAATGGCATCGGCAATGCGCAAAGGCATACAAGCCGGTCGCGAGGCTTTTTTAGCCGGACGAATGCCAAGAAGACGCTTTGCCTCTGCCTCGTCACCGCTGGATGGATTGTTTTTATAAGCGGTTAAACTTTTAATAACTCTTTGAATTAATTGTAAATTTTATTTTCATTTCATCAAAATACAGCGAATCTAAACCGTGTCTACTTCTATAGCCGATATTCTCAGCCAAGCTTTAGCCGAGCTTGCCTTAGCCAATGACCTTGCTCAACTCGATGCCGTGCGTGTGCATTATTTGGGTAAAAAAGGTTTATTTACTTTACAAATGAAAGGGTTAGCAAGTCTTGACCCTGAACAACGCCGCGCCGTTGGGCAAGTGATTAATCAAGCCAAGGACAGTTTTCAAACCACATTAGAACAGCGCAAACACGCTTTGGAACAAGCGGCGTTAACCGCGCGTCTTGCCAGTGAAGCCATTGATGTGACCTTGCCCGGACGTGGACAACAAAGCGCGGGTTTGCATCCTGTGACCTTAACTTTGCGCCGGATTCATAAAATTTTTGCCAGTGTTGGCTTTAAAGTGGTGGAAGGCCCTGAAATTGAAGATGATTATCACAATTTCGGCGCATTAAACATTCCAGACCATCATCCCGCTCGCGCCATGCACGATACCTTTTATTTTGACGCGCATACCGTGCTGAGAACCCACACGTCGCCAGTGCAAATTCGGGTAATGGAATCGGAAAAACCGCCGCTAAAAGTGATTGCGCCGGGGCGTGTGTATCGCTGTGATTCGGATTTAACCCATTCGCCGATGTTTCATCAGGTCGAAGGGTTTTTAGTCGATACCGAGGTTAGTTTTGCCGATTTAAAAGGCGTAATTTACGAATTTTTACGCGCTTTTTTTGAACAAGACAGCCAAGTGCGCTTTAGACCGTCGTATTTTCCGTTCACTGAACCGTCGGCGGAAGTCGATATTGAATGCGTTATATGTGGCGGCGCAGGTTGCAGGGTGTGTAGTCATAGCGGCTGGCTGGAAGTGATGGGCTGCGGCATGATTCATCCACAGGTGTTTAAAGCTGTTGGCATTGATAATGAACAGTATTCAGGCTTTGCGTTTGGTATGGGCGTGGAGCGGTTAGCGATGCTGCGTTATGGCATCAATGATTTGCGCTTGTTTTTTGAAAATGATTTAAAATTTTTGCAGCAGTTTAATTGATTTTTTTTGATTAAAATCAAAAGGATAAAAGGTAATTATGGTAATTGTGAAACCGTTGGTGAAGCAGCGCGTGCCGACAAAAAAACCATACCATAGTTACTTTGCGCCTTAACCTGATAATGTTGCAAAAGCTTGGCGTACATTTCTTTCGACAATAACGCCTGTTGCACAAATAAATATTCAACCGGTTCTGTGAATAGCTGATGGAAAAACTGTTCACGGTCGGCAACCAAAATTGTTTCCCCTATGCCTGGACCATTCACGGCGGATATTAGCCCGGTTTCAGCAAAATAAACCGCTTGATTGCGGGAAATAATAGCGGCTTTATTCGCGTTTATGGCATAACGATGAATAAAGGCGATGTTTTCAGTCAGCGGCGTTTTTGTCACCCGTAATAAAGCTTGGCTATTAGATTGAGCCTCCGCGAGTAATATCGGTAATTCATCTATAAAAGCAGCGGTCAATATTAATCCTAATAACAACGTCGGTAGTAATGTTGCTGCAAAGACAAGCGGCAATACTTTGGCTTTCATCGCTCTTAAGGTTCGGTCAGTTAAAATGAAAGCAATCGATATGGCAGGCCATACTACCGCAGTTAAAACCAAAATATGCGATCGCCCTTGATAATATGCAAATAGCCCTAACCCCAAAATGGCTATAAAAAACAACACGTCCCATAGCAAAGCTTGTTCGCGTTGGATACGTTTAGATAACGCGCCGCTGATGGCAAAAATATAAACACCCACCACCGCTAACCAAGGGTCTAAAGCCAAAACAGTTGCCAAACTAGGCGTGGGAATCGGCAACATAGCAAAACCGGCTTGATAAAATAGCCGTTGATATTTTATGACATCTTGCCAATGAATAACGTGGTCTGTTTTAGTTTGTAAATAAATGCCGAAACTGATTAACCAAATAACCACAATGGCTAAAGTCAATGCTATTTTTTTCAATATTAGTAAGCGGGTGCTATGAATTGGAAAAATAAGCTCAAGCACTAAATACGCCATAAATGCGCCAAAAACCGGAATGCCGGAATCTAAATTCCAAGTAATCGCAACGCCTGAAAACAACGCCATTAAAGCAATGGCGGTATAGTTTTGTCCTCGTTTTAGCAATGTGTAAAAGGCACACAGGGATAAAGCCGGAAATAGAAAACGTAATGGCCAATATTGGTAACACTGATCAACTATTTGGTTATCCATGCGTAGCATCCACGTTCCACCCGCCACAAGGCAAAGACTAATCGCAGAAAAGAGTTTGAGGACATTATTTTTAATCAAATGCCAATAAATCCAATATACTGCGCATAAACTGACTATTTGTAAAATACTCAGCACGGCTGTAAAGCTGAATACCGACAGCCCAATCAGGCTAAAAATGGGGTTTAAAATTTCAGCATACAAACCATATTGGGCGGGTAAATCTGCTAACACGGTTTTTCCAACCACCGTTTGTGAAACTGAATAAAACACTGCCTCAAAACTATCTATCCAATTTGCGTTTTCATTAACCAGAAACACCGATTGGACACGAAATGATAAAACTGAAAGCAACAGGGCAATCGCCACCATCACCATCAGATAATATGTCGTCAGTCGATGTTCCAGCATAGAACGTAACTGATTCAACACGGGTAACTTGAAGGTAGAGAAAAACACGCTGGTCGCTAACAGAACGGTTAAACAGACCGATTGCCAATAGCTTTGTATTGACCCTGTTATCAACAACAAGACATCCCAATAGATGGGGAAAATGAGCAACACAGGAATCGCTAAAACAAGTGTTGTCTGGATAACGCTGTGTTTGAGTAACTTAAATTCCCTACGTTTAAGCCATGACACTAATTTAATCGCGCCAAAATTTAAAGGCAGTAATAACACA
>JACCEE011275178.1_pt1 | contig 10242 bp, 5 predicted proteins | sample 7449931 | NCBI WGS metagenome assembly JACCEE01 (sample SAMN15323457, study PRJNA562643) | freshwater metagenome | isolation source: river surface water | place: USA:Blue River Watershed | collected 2017-08-19
AACAGGTACTTCAGCCTACAGATACATTGATTATTGTCATGAAGCAGGAAGTCAATGATACACTCATTGGCATCCTCAACGAGATTTGGGAGAAAGACCGGATTTTCATCGTGATTCATTCACTGGATCGACTCCAATTCAATCTACTTGAGCATCAATACGTTCCAGAGCATGTTGTCCTCAACGAGGCGGAACAGGAACAAGTTCTCAAGAAATACAATATTACGGACACAAAGCAAATGCCAAGCATTTCGAGATACGATCCAGTAGCACTGGCGATAGGACTCCGACCTGGACAAATTTGCAAGATAACGAGGCCGAGTAAAACCTCAGTTACAACTCAGTTTTACAGGTATTGTGTTGCGAATTAATAATAGACACAACATGTAAACGTAATAACCATATCATTTTTTTATCTTGGATATATAACTTGAAATATGGCGTGTCAAAACAATAGTAAATTTCGTATTCAAACAGGTCCAAATGATGGAAAAGATAGTATTACTGCAAACAATGTGAGTAAAATAGACGTATGTACTGCAACGAAAATTGTCGACCGTTTACATAAAGAGTTTACTGAACAGTATGTGACTTCTGCCGAAACAGGACGAACTGTAATATCAAATACACAAAAGAATAATCCTACCTTCTTTTTGAGAAAGCAACCAAAACTGAACGGTTTCAATGGTGAAGGTGCAGCAGATGGTACAAATGTAGACCGATTTTATAGTATATTTACAACAAAAGATGCAAATGAACCTGTTTATAGAGGTGCTGTTAGCGCGATTATGAAAGGTGAATATGATGAAAACGAAACTACATATTTAAAGATGCCTGAGAATATACAAACTCAGAACGATTTCTCTAATCCTAATAATTTCAAAGGCGTTTATGGTTTAGTGCGAGTAAATGAAATACTTGAGAAAAAAATAGCTGATACTGTGAACAAACTGCGTGGTAGTGATACATCAACAGTATTGGATGATGTAAAACACTATGAGAAACGTCAAGAAATAAAGAAAACATTTGAAGAGATTGCAAATCAAGAGAATCAGATTTATCGAGAGAAGTTCTTGAATATTGTATTGGTTGTTATTGGTGTTTTCATATTAACTTCGGAGTTGATGAAAGATTACTGTTCATTTAGTGGTGGTGGTGGTGGTGGTGGTTTCGGATCATCTGGTTCCGGATTTGGAGGCGTTGGTGGTTGGTTGTCAACTCGTTTTGGTAGTGGTAGTGGAGGAGCATTTAGTAGATTTGGTGGTTTAGGATTGGGTAGTAGTGGTCGATCGCGGGTAGGCAATCTATTTACGAGTAGTCCATATTCATTATCAAAACGTGAATAATAATCGCGCAAACATGGCTAATATGTTATAATATTCGTAATATATAACATATACAATGACAACCTACCCAAATAATGATCAAATACTATTTCCAAATGCATCACCCGATTCACTTGATAATTATGAACACAAAAAGAAACCATTGAAAGAAGGTCTTAAGGTTGAAAATGATGCTGGATTGGATAAGGCGTTATCATCAATGATGACTGAATACGTAAAAGATACAAAAAAGCTTGGTGAGAAAAATAAAGAAGGGATGCTTACAGGAACATCATTGAACCTGAATTTACTCGAGGGTGACCTTATAAAATACTCACGAAATGACATTAATAAAAATCCAATACAACCATTTACAGAGCAACTTAAAAAGTTGGATGAGATGACTGGTATCTTGCCATACAAAGAAGGACTCACAAATGACGACGCATCATTGTCAAGCCGTCCTAGATTATCTACTGTTCCTGTAACCCCTTCAACAACCACTGCGACAACAGGTACAACCACTGCCGGAAAAAGCCAAAAACTCATTGATCTTGAAACGCGTTTAAGTGCACTCACTACTGAGTACACTGCACAGTATCGGTTTTACACTGACGATTTAATGACACGTTCACAATTCTTGCAGACCAATACACAATACTTGAACAAAGTGATTCGTGACATTTCATACGCAGGTGTAGATGCGAGTGCTGCGTATTATTATGTAAATCCATTTGGTTATACTCATCGTTATAAAGATGTTTCGTCTGTAATGTTGTATGATGATGCAACGTGTCCACAAATTAAACGTGATGAAGCGTATTTGAGTACAGACACATTGAATCCATTCAAATTGACACCTCAATCATATATTGATATCAGTGGTGGAACTGCAGGAGGCGGATTTAGCCGATTTAAAGAATTGGCTAGTTACGATATGGCTAGTTATGTTCCATGTATTTCTGCAAAAAATATAAAACTGCCAGGAACAACACCGTCTGAAGATAAGTACGCATGGGTTGATGTTGAAGGTCGAAAACATATATACTCGCCCGGTATTTGGCCTGAAAAAAGACATCCAACATGTATCAATACCGTTGTAGGAGATCCAGTTGTAGTCTCTCCAAACCAATACAATTCATTACCGACGGCAGAGGATCAGCCTATGACCGAAAAAAGTGAGTGTTTTCGGGTGAATGTATCGCCAACAATCAATTCCAAACTGGCAGAGATTAAGAAAAAAATAGACGACACGGTAGAAGAAATAAAGAAAGAAAATCAGAATATCGTAAGTAATGTACCGAATACTACAATTATCCGCCGTAAAAAAACGACTGCCGAGAAACTAGCATCATTGGACGAAACTATTTTAGCCAAAATGAAATCGGTATTCGGTGATTTTTATTATCCATTAGTTTATGTATTTTGGTGTTTCATTATTTTCATCGCTATTTTTGTCATATTTAAATTTGCATTCACGGTATCATCTCCAGGTGATGAAGGTGATAGTAACGGGGAAGGTGGTGGTAGTGGTGTAAATATACCATTACTTGGAGTCGTAATAATGTCATTGATTATTATTTTTGCAGTATATTATTATTTTTCATACACGTATAACGCAGAAACATCATATACAGTGGTATAATGAAGCGTATATCCGTATAAAATATCATAACCAATAAAGCGCCGGAATGTATTCTATGTTATATGTATCAGTATAATACAGAGTTTATACATAATGAGTAATTCAGATTATTCACGTTTATTAACCAAAATGGCAGAGTTGAAAGAACTCACGGCAGAGTATAGCGATTTAACAAGAAAATATCGCCCTGCAACGTCACAAAGTACAGAAGGTACGTATACTCAAGAAAATAATAAAAATGCAATGTCAAATACAGCAACACCACTTGTGACACGTCCAGGCAATGATCATGCGAAAGTATGGAAATATGTAGGTAAAATTGATCCAGGTACAAGCCCATCATTATTGAATAATTCTTTGCAATGCTGGAATTTAGCTGCAAATGATACACGATTATTCAAAAAGGTAGTTTATACTGGTGATTCTGATTTTGGATCAAATCCAGGACAACAGGAATGGAATAACCGATGTTATGGTTTGATGTATGACGCATCTGACAACGAAGCATATAACACTACATCTGCTGGATATACTGTAATGACTGGAAAGACCGGGTCAACTGCTAAAAATATATATACAAAATTAGGAATAACAGATGACAAAGATGTAACAAATATTGCAGGAGCATCCAAACTTCAAGATATCGAACAGCGTGTGAATTCACTTGTTCGAGAGATTGTTGAACTATCTGAAGCAGGTATTAATAGTGAACTCAACCAACTTGTAGGGTCTGCTGCAGAATCACAAGAAATGATTGGTCAAATTCATAAATATATGAATTCCAATGCAAAAGATATCGAACGATTGAACCGGTTAATCAAAAAACGTAAGAATATGAATAGTGTTTATGGTGAAGTCAATGAGCAACGAACGTTGAATGCAAGAAAATACAGGTTCATATTCTATATTGTTCTTGCATTTTGTCTTATTCTTGGATATGCATCATATACATCAAAGTTTTCGATTTTAGAGCAGGTTGAATCTTTGAAAAATTATGTAGGATTTGGATGGTGGACGAACTGGTGGGTAATTACAATTGTCGTTATCGTATTAATATTATCGTCTTTTGGATGGGATATGAAAGATAATATATTGATGGTATACCGGTATGTTAGCGACCCGACATTTTGGACGGGTAAAATGTGGTGGGTAGGTGTAACATTCTTATTGTTGCTTATCATATTCCTTCATGCATCATTGAAGTCATTTTTTACCGGGTTTGACGCAAGCATGAAAGAACTTCAGGACGGAATGGATAAAGAATAGGATTAAATATATTTGTTTTCGTAATTATATTACTTGTTATATATAGTAGTCTCTGCAAACATCAATTACTATATGTTTTACCAAAATTCGAATGATTTAGTAAAAATGGCAAGCGGTAAATCTGGACATGTGCAAAATTCACATGAAACACGCGGAATACTATTAGATTATGCATCATTACGTGATCCGGATGTTGATAAAAATCAAACTGGTAGTCAAACGCTAAGTATAGGTACTGTATTTCAGAATATGGTCGAGTCAATTATCGAAAAGGTATCAATCACAGAAGGAATGCAGGAATCCGGTGAAATGAAAAAAAATGAAAATGGTGAAGGCGGTGGCGGGTCATACAATAAGTCGAATGCCTTAGAAACACAAGCTGAACAAGAAAAAAACTATAAAAAACAGGAAATTAATCACATTAACCGAATGAATTCTATCGTCGATTTTATCGATTTAGATGATAGAAATCGCCGCCAACGATGGACTGAAGTTATTGACGGTAATGGTGTATCAAAATATGGTTATATTACGAAAGATGGTATTTTTCAGATATGGCTTCATCCATCATCAACTGCAAATAATCCCAATAACTGGCTTGATACTGAAAAAATGAAACAAAATGCAGGCCTTATTGGTTGCCCGGCTGCATCATCGTCAGTTCAAAAAATAAATATAGCTGGAACATGGGAAGAATTAAAACCATATGATATGGCATATGAACATAATGATAGTTCAAAGAAAAACCCATTGTTCATGGTGATAAATACGGGTGTACGTGATCCCAAAAATACACCCGGTCGTGATGGTCTTTATTCATGCGGAAATGAAAGTAAAAATATTTTTGTTAGTCAACGTCCTTCTGCTGATTTTCAGTTTACAGGACAAGGAGTCGATACACTTGAAATGGGATGTTACAGTATTCCAAGTCATATCTACGATAAAGACTTTGAAAACCGTGGATTCACATTTCAAGAAGATTTATTTGAAGCATCGATTTCACAATGTAAACGCCGTGCCGAAGATTTAGGCAGTTCATATTTTATGATCTCTGGGGCTGAAAAGGGTAAACCTGCAAATCGCGGTGGATGTTGGATTTATACGAGTTCTGGAAAACCGAACATTAGTGGAATATTGAACTATAATTCAAATGGTTCACAGTGTTATAGAGTTCATAACCAAGAAGACGATGAAGATGGCTTTATGAAATCGTACAATCCGTCTGATTTGAAACGTTATTACGGAAAAGACACAAATACCTACCGAAGTGTTGCATTGTACTCTCTTAAAACGGGTGGATTGACTGGAGTTGATACTAATCCGGAACGTGGTTACCTTGGTCGTATTTCAAATATTAATCAAAATGGCGAGCGTCGTAACTACACAAGTTCATCGTTAACTTTCGAAAAGCCAACAAAGCAAGTTCCAGGTTCATATGTAAATTTGGGTGGTTATGATACTCGTTCACTTGAAGACTCATATGCACTTACTCAAATTACCCCTGGAAAGAAAAATGAATCTGGTAACTTACTGTATAGAGCAACTCGTGATGGATGGGCCCCTTGGGTTTGGTGGTGGAGATGTATGAATAAAGGACCAACTTATACTCGAATCATTTTGCAAGACGGAAGAGAAATTAGTTCCTATTCATCTAAAAACTGGGAAAGTCCAAATGGGAACTGGTGGAACTGGTATTGGGTTCATGATACAGAAGCATTTGTATATGATGGTACTCGTAAATATTATGCATCGAATAGTATTTGGGGAAGTGGAAATTATATACATCTGCAGACGCCATGGTGGTATTTTCCTTGGTTTGGAGGTTATGATACGATTTTCTGGTTTGGATATGTTTATATGATTGGTGGCGCAATGCACAGTGATAGTAATGGAAATGGTCCACATGGTACTCGAAGATGGCAATGGCGATGGGATTATATGGGATATGCGCGAGATCTTGAAACATATCAAGTTGATTCAAGTAGGTTTCCACAGACATTTCCTCCTGACTACAATCGTAAATTACGGACTGTTGCTGTCGGTCAAAGTGTAAGTGCTACATTTGATCAATGTCGGGAAATGTGTGACGGAGACAATAAATGCGGTGGATATGTATATACCAAAGGTAATGCTGGTTCAGTTGGTCAATGTGAGTTGAAAGATCGTTCAAAGATGTATCCAATCGGACTTCGTGTCGCCGATCCAACGAAACAGTTGATGTTAAAAGTACCTACGATTAACTCAAATATTACAGATGATGGATGTAAAGTACGAAATGGTAAATATCGTTTAGTTGATACTGCACAATTTTTGCATTATCCGTATATTGGTGAAATGAACTCCGATTCAAAATGCGATATTAAGAAAATTGTTCCAAAGAAAGGATCATTGAATCCTCAAAATGCGTTATCTATGATTCAATCTGTGAATAGTGCATTTAATGATACTCAAGCGAATATAGATATCTTCCGTTATCAGTTGAAATCTGGAAAAGGTAAAAAGGGTAAATATGTAATGTATGGTCCCTGGATTGGTAGAGAAGTAGATTCAGAATTGAAGACGTTGGAAGATGGAAAAGTCATTCATGTTATTCAAGATGGAGATTATACGAAGATGGTTTCAAAGGATGGAAATGACGCGAGATACTATGTAGGTAAAGTGAGTGAACTAAATTTAGCCAAGTGGAATAAGAGTTATAATGCAGGCGGAAATTATTTATCGAAAGTAGTTGTTCCAGCAGGTCCGGCTGACGCGGATGAAGTCATAAACGATAAGAAGGAAGGGTTCACTGATAATAGACCGTATTCAGAGATCATGAAGGATGTGCAAAAAGACCTTACCAGAATTGCCAATTCAGAATATCAACGTGAACGATTACTTGCAATGACTGAGGAATCAAATAAACAATTGATCGCAGAGTCATATCAATTTATTCTTTGGAGTATTTTAGCAATTTTAGTAGTATTAGCACTTATCAAATTAAAAGAAATGTTTGGACAAGATGACGCAGAAGAAAATACTGGAGAAAAAGAAGGTGGTATTTTAGCAACAATATTAGGACTATTTGGTATCGGAAAAATAGACATGAGCGATATTGCCGATAAAACTGGTGATATTAAACAAGGATTGAGTAATGCAGGAGAAGAGTTCATGAAAGCAAGTGATGAGTTGTCTACGAATATTACACAAGGAGCAGATAATTTAGTTACATCTGTAGGCGATGTTGCAAATGGGGCGGTTGAAGGTGCAAAAAATATGGCAGATAAAGTAAGTGAAACAGCGACAGATGCTGTGAATAAAGTAGGGGATGTTACAAGTACCCCTCCGGCTTCAGCACCGGCGCCAGCATCAGCACCTGCATCGGCACCTGCGTCGGCATCCGGCGGTCGCAGTAAGAAGAAATAATTATATAATTAGTATTTATGGATTGTACATACAAATTATATCAATGGTGTATCAAATTTCAGAAAAAAATCAAATACTGATTGCATTGTTTGGAATTGTTGTTTTATGTGCTGGTAAATTATTTAAAGACTATCTTAACCGTGGAGGATATATTGAAGGGTTTACATTTACTACAGAAACACAACCGGTGCCACTGAAGCGTCAGGCAGAAGATGTTAAAGCAACGGTTTATTTAATTATTACTTTGGGTAATGATTTACCAACCGGAGGAAAAATAGAGACAGCATGGACAGCGAATGACTCAAATGGAACCTCTGCACTAACTGATACTAATATCGTATTTTCAACAGATCCAGCAAAGTATGTAGCTAGTCTAGAAAGTGAAATTGGAGGGACTAAAACTCCATTTAATAAGTCTTCAGTTTCTGGTAATTCTATTACATTTACATCAACTGCAGACATTAAGAAAGGTTCATGGGTTAAAATTGGTATTTCAGATATTACCTTGAGAAAGGGAATTACCATGGAACCAACTTTAAAATTTACAATTACACCCAATAATGGTGAATCCGCAGTATCAAGAGATATTAAGGTATTTAAGGCTGATAGTGGGGCTGGTGAAGGTAGCTTTGTATCATCAACAAGAATTACTGCTTCTGAAATACGTCAAGCAATAGAGTCTATCGACCGGCGTTTGAATGCAAGCCCCCCTCCTTCAGATTCTGACCGTATTGCTTTACTTGAAGCACGTGCGTCACTCGTAAGTATGTTAGCGTCAACTTACGGAACAGTCAAAGAAGCAGGTCAAGTCTTCGATTCAGAAGCATTGTATGCTGCTCAAAGAACCGCAATTGATTTTATTAAAAAGGAGCGTGCTCGTGCTGAAAAAAATGCGATACTGTTGTCACAAGACAATTCGAATAAGCGTCGCATGGCTCAAGTCAACACATATTATACGCGTCACTATGAGGCAAACACAGACATCATGAAGAATATCATTTATGTATCAGTTGCATTAATCATAATAGCTGTATTACGAAACAAAGAACTCATCCCTGCATCTATATCTACTTTAGGAATTATATTAGTGTTAACATTTGGAGGTATTGTGATTGGTACACAAATATACGATATTGTACGACGTAATGATCATGACTTCGACAAGTATGACTGGAACTTCAATGAAGATGCAATGAATAAGGCTGAACTTGTTCAACAGAATTCAGATCCAGCCAATTTATCTCAAATGGGATCGGGTATGGCGCCATGCTATGGTCCTGGATGCTGTGACGTCGGAACAACCTGGGATAATGACTCGAAGAAATGTGTACCAGCTGTTTCTCGTATAACAGGAACTGCAAAATGGGTACCAACATCTGCAGGAAGTGCTGCTGGAGATCTAATAATTGCAATAAAGGTTTCAGCTACTGGCGCTTTGACTACAAGTAGTAAGATAACAATTGATCTTCCAGAAGGTTTGTTTACAGGTACGACAATTACTGTAGCTGGAGGTACAGCTGTAGGAACGCCTAGCACAAAACTCGTTGAATTGAATCCTTCAGGAGCAATTGCTGCCGGTACAGTATCTCCGGATATTACGATTAAAGGTCTCTCATTGTCGAATGGATATTCATCCCTATCCAAAGTACTTAAGGTGAAAACAACTTCAGATACAAATGCATCTGGTATAACAATTTCTGGATTGTAAATACTGTTAGGTCTCGTGTATTATAATCTAACAATTATAGTAGTTAGATTATAATATCATCAAAAATGCCTGAAAAATTAAATATTGAAGATAATGAAGAGGTCAAACCCGAAGATAAGGCAAAAGTAGCAAAAGGACTAAATGCTGCACAAGCTGCAGTATCGGCAGATAAAGCTGCCGTTAAACTCACTGGTGGCGATCGTCCAATGGATGAAGTTATAAAAAAATCAAAAGGCGATTTGATCAAAATTAAACAAATTATCAACCAAGGTGGTTATTCCGGTCCTGAAAGAGATAAATATATCATGAGTCTTCATCATGCAGAATGGGTACAAGCCCGTATTGAAGATGAGATGTGTGATTCGAATGTTGAGAAAAAGAGTATCGAATATACAGCTTTAGTGAGAGGAAAAGCGCAGTCACACGAAATTATTAGAGCGCACAAAGATTGGGAAGATATGCGAGAAAAATGTAAGAAAACAAGTAACATATTGAAGGAAAAAGCAATTCAGTACGTGGAAACAGACCGACGTGTACGTGAGAATAAAGCCGCAGATGGTGACATATATCCACCAATTGGATCATCGAAACAAGGATTTCAAGTTTTACAAGAAGGTTTTGGTGGCGGCGAGGAAGAAACCATTAGAGAAGGTTTCGAGTTTTATGACAAAACCACACTTGCCGATAACACATTAATTGGAACTGTACCAAACCAAGAACCAAGGTATAATGTGCGTCTTCCACTTTTAAATGACGAAAGTTCGAATCGAGCTACTGCCGGTGGAAAAACAACGTTACCATGGAATGAGTATTATGTTGTTTGTAGTGATCAAAATCCACAACTTCAAGAAACATGTAAACTTGCTGTAGGTAAAAAAAATGAATATATATCC
>JACCEE012241681.1_pt1 | contig 10240 bp, 8 predicted proteins | sample 7449931 | NCBI WGS metagenome assembly JACCEE01 (sample SAMN15323457, study PRJNA562643) | freshwater metagenome | isolation source: river surface water | place: USA:Blue River Watershed | collected 2017-08-19
TGCCTTGCGACAGGGCATGGTCCCGGACATCATTCATTGTCAGGATGCCCATACAGCCTCTCTTCCCGCGATAGCGAGAACCGACCCTCGTTTCGCCGAGGCCTTTCGCCGAAGCGGTTTCGTCGTTACCATACACAACGCGGGTCCCGGATACCGACAGACGATCCAAGGTCTTGATCAAGCGATGCGCATCACGGGACTTTCGCGCGAGGCTATCGCTCCCGCGATGTTTGACGGACGCTTTGAGCCGTTTCTTCTTGCCTCCGCGTACGCGCGACTTTCCACGGTATCCCCCTGGTACGCGCGGGAACTTACCTCCGACGAGGGAAACGCGAACAGCGACGGTCTTGCCGGCGAATTCCGGAGAAGGGGCGTTGAGATAGACGGAATAACGAACGGAATAGACTACGCGCGCTACGACCCGCGAGACCCTTCCGTATCGCTGCTCCCGTTCAAGTTCGATCCGGCTTCCGGCGACCTTAGCGGGAAATATCGCTGCCGATCCGACTTCCTCGAGGGACTTCAGTCCCTCTCCCCGGAATCCGGCGTCGTCTGCTTTGGGTCGATCGATCCAGACCCCCATGCCGTGTATTTTTCGTATCATGGCCGCGTGGCCTGGCAGAAGGGAATCGACGTACTGGAGCGCGCCGCGAAGGAAGTCCTTGATACGTTGCCCTTCGCGCGTTTTTTAATACTGGGGCAGGGCGATCCCGTGCTCGAAACCCTGCTTATCCGCATGGCTTCGCGCTATTCCGGCCGATTCGTCTATTTACGCGGCTATGAGCGCTCGCTCGCGCGCATGGCCGTCGCCGTCTCGGATTTTATCGTCCTGCCAAGCGCGTTCGAGCCTTGCGGGCTCGAGGATTTTATCGCCCAGATTTTCGGGACCATTCCCGTGGCTCACGCCGTCGGCGGCTTACGAAAGATTCGCGACGGGGAAAACGGGTATCTCTATTACTCGGAATCCGGCGACGTGGATTCCGCGGTTCTTTCTCGGCTGCTCGTCAAGCTGGGGAACGGGGTAGTGGAAGGCGGCGGGATCGGCTGCGCGTCGGTGCCAGGCTATGCGGGGCTTATCGAGGCTGCCGCGCGCGAAGTGCGGGAGAGATACAGCTGGGAACGCATAATCGACGAGCGGTATATGCCGCTCTACGAAAATGTCCTATCCTGTCTTGACACGTTTTCGTCTTTCGTGTAACTTGGTTTTCGTTCGCGTTGCCAACTTAGCTCAGCTGGCCAGAGCACGTGATTTGTAATCTCGGGGTCCAGGGTTCGAATCCCTGAGTTGGCTAGGCTAGAGCGAAATAAAAGCAATGTGAGTTTTCGGAGAGATTCCCGAGCGGTCAAAGGGGGCAGACTGTAAATCTGTTGGCTACGCCTTCCAAGGTTCGAATCCTTGTCTCTCCAAATGCCTTCCTGTAACAGGAAGGCTTTTTTTTTGTTCTAATGCCAAGGAGTCGCGACGAAATGCCGGATCCATTCTATTCAGAGGGCCTTTGTTTTTCGTGTCAGCGCTGCTCAGCCTGCTGTCGTCATGATCCCGGCATCGTGCACGTGTCGGAGAAGGATCTCGTGTCCTTAATGGCTTGGTCCGGCCTTGACCGGGATTCCTTCATCGACTCGTATTGCCGGTGGCTCCCTCAGGCGGACGGCTTTGAGTATCTTTGCCTTCGGGAAAAGCCCAATTATGACTGTATTTTGTGGGACAATGGCTGCGTGGCCTACGGCAACAGGCCCTATCAATGCTCCTCGTATCCGTTTTGGCCTTCCTTGCTCGCTGACGAGGACTGGTGGGAGGCCAATGGCCGCGATTGCCCGGGCGTTAACCGCGGTGAGCGGCATTCAAAAGAAGAAATCGAGGCATGCTTGACCAGGCGAAGGCAAGAGCCGTATATTCGCAGAAAAGCCTGATAAGCCTTACCTGCCAGATGGGGGCATACGATGCGCATTCATTTTTGGGGAGTACGCGGATCCATTCCAACCCCCCTTTCTCCCTTACAGATCCAGAATAGAATCGCCGCGGTCGTTCAGCGGATATCCGCGAAGGATATCGAGTCTCCCGACGCGAGGGAACGCTTTCTCGCGACCTTGCCCGAATGGCTGTTTGGAACCGTCGGAGGGAATACCTCGTGCGTGGAACTGGAGAACGAAAGCGGTGATTGCGTCATTTTCGACGCGGGAAGCGGCCTTCGGGAACTTTCCCTAAACCTTCGACAACGCACCGGACATTCCGCGGGCGGAAAGACCTATCATATCGTTTTCTCGCACTTTCACTGGGATCATATTCAGGGCTTACCCTTTTTCTCCCAGGCCTTTGACCCGCGAAACCGCGTGGTGTTTTACAGTACTAATCCCGATCTGGAGCGAATTCTCTGCGACCAAATGAAGTCCCCGTATTTTCCCGTCCCTATGGAAGGGCCCGGCGGCTTCGGCGCGAAACTTGAGTTCGTGCTGCTCAACGACGGGAACATGCCTTATACCATCGGTTCGAGCAAGATCAGCTGGCATTCGGTAAACCATCCCGGAGGCTGCACGTCGTTCATGGTTTCCGAGGGGCGGAAGAAGGTTATTTACTCCACCGACACCGAGCTCGACCGGGAAGATTTCCTGAAGACCCCGGAAAACGAGGCGTTTTACTCGAACGCCGACATCCTCATTATGGACTCGCAGTACACCATGGGCGAGGCGCTGGAAAAAACCGGGTGGGGTCATTCAGCCTTTTCCATCTCGGTAGACTTTGCGCTGAACTGGGGCGTAAAATCCCTGGTTCTTTTTCATCATGAGCCCACGTACACGGATCAAAAGGTTTTTTCGCTGCGTCAATCCGCCGACTGGTATCGAAACTATGCCGGCACCGAAAGCATCGATATCGAGATCGCCAAAGAAGGCCAGGATATAACAGTATGATTCATTCCGGAAAACCCGAATACTCGTTCAGCGACTCGGAGATCAAGACGCTCGCGAGGTTCATGCGCAAGGTGGACCCAAAGTCTTCCTTGGGGCTTGACTCCTTTCGGTGCTTTCTTGAGGGCTACGTCAATCAGATCATGACCATAGAAGAGGCAGAAGTTTTTTTTGATGAAGAATAACAAGACTCGCGGGCCTGTCGCATTAATAGCAATTCTCGCCGTTTCGCTCACCCTCGCCGCGCTCGCTGGCTTCGTGGCCATGGACGCGCCCGTGGGCGGCGAGGGATCACCGTCGCTTTTTTCGGTAGAGTCCGGCGCCAGCGCCCGGGCAATCGTCGCGTCGCTCGCCCGTGCCGGCTTCGTCCGCAGCGAGGCGTTTGCGTATTTCTACGTGCGGGCCTTTGGTCTTGAGCTGAAAGCCGGTTCCTTCATGATCTCGCCGCGCATGCCCACTTCGACGCTCTTGCGGCGCATCGACGAGGGAAAGCAGGAATCGCGCCGGGTCACCATACCCGAGGGGCTTTCCCTTTCTGAGGTCGCGCGGCATCTTTCCTCGGCGGGCGCGTGCGACGCCGCGGACTTCGCGACGGCGGCCAAGGATCCCGAACTGCTTAAGGAACTCGGCATCTCGGGTCCAAGCGCCGAGGGCTTTCTTTTCCCCGACACCTATTTTATCCCTTACGGACTCGCGCCCAAGGCCATAGTCGCGATGATGGTGAATACCTTTTTTCAAAAAACCGCCGAGATCCCGAATCTGCCGACCGACCGCGTCGAGCTGGAAAAAAAAGTCATTCTCGCGAGTATTATCGAGCGCGAATATCGCGTCGCTGACGAGGCCCCGAAAATCGCGAGCGTATTCCGCAATCGCCTCAAGATCGGCATGGGATTGCAATCCTGCGCGACGGTCGTGTACGTCATCACGGAAATTCAGGGCAAGCCGCATCCTTCGCGCCTGACGAATCAGGACCTCGAGATCGATAGCGACTATAATACCTATAAATGGGCGGGATTGCCCCCGGGACCGATCGCGAGCCCGGGCCTTACGGCGCTTTCAGCGGCATGCAATCCCGAGGATACCTCCTATCTGTACTTTAGGCTTACGGACCCCCAGTCCGGCAGGCATTCGTTTACCCATTCGCTCGACGAGCACGTACGCGCCCGTCGCTCGCTCGACGTCAAGCGCGCGGCGGCCAACTAATGGGAAGGATCAGCAGCGAGACGATAGACGCCGTCAATAAGCGGTCCGACATCGTTTCCGTCGTCGGGGAGTATACCCGTCTCGAAAAACGCGGTTCCGACTGGTGGGGGTGCTGCCCCTTCCATAACGAAAAAAGCCCGTCGTTCCACGTTATCCCCGAGCGGGGGATGTTCCATTGCTTTGGATGCGGCAAGGGCGGCGGCATAATCAACTTCGTGATGGAAATGGAGAAGCTTTCCTTTGTGGAAGCCGTGGAGTCGCTTGCCAAAAAGGGCGGTATCGAGGTCGTGTACGACGGCGGCGCCCCACAAGCCGACGTGCCGCGGGATAATACCAAGGAATTGCTCGTCGAGCTATACGATCGCGTGGCTGGAAGCTTCCATTGGCTGTTGACCGAATCTCCCCAGGGGGAGAAGGCGAGAAAGTACCTGGAAGGACGACAAGTCTCTCCCGAGATGATCAAGAAATTCCGCCTTGGGTATTCTCCGGCGGATCGTCGTTGGCTTCACGCTTTTTTGCGCAAAAAGGGCTATTCCGAGGATTTTCTTGAGAAATCGGGACTGTTTTCCAAAAATTACCATGACAGCGCGTTTTTCAGCGATCGGTTAATGTTTCCGATCAATAACCGGAAGGGTCAGGTCGTCGCCTTCGGCGGGCGTATTTTGGAAGGGGATGGCCCGAAGTATCTTAATTCGGGAGATCTTCCCCAGTATAAAAAGGGCGAGACCTTATTTGCCTTCGACCATGCCTTACCTGAGATCAGGACCACGAAGAGCGTGATTTTCTGCGAGGGGTATATGGACGTACTCGCTTGGCACCAAGCGGGAATTGCCCGGGCCGTGGCTCCGCTCGGTACCGCTTTTACCCCTGATCAGGCGAAGCTCGTGCGCTCGTTCGCCGAGACCGTGTACCTGTCCTTCGATTCCGACGAGGCCGGACAGAAGGCGACGTTCAAGGCAATCCTGCTCTGCCGCCAGTTTGGCTTCGACGTACGCGTAATTGAGATAAAAAACGGTAAGGATCCTGCCGATATTTTATTAAATGAGGGTCCAGACGCATTGAAAAGAATACTTGATTATTCTATAATAGATCTGGACTATCTCGTACTGACCGCTGGAACGCGATTCGATACGGGCAGTCCCGAAGGGAAAACCCGTGCCTCGGCCTTCATGTTTCCATACATTGAAGTCCTGGAATCCGATATACAAAGGGAGTCTACGATTAACCGGCTTTCAGCCGCGTTCGGAATAAGCGAAAAGGCGTTGTTATCCGATTATCAAAACAGGAAACAACCGCGCCCCATCATAAACCCAAAGGGGCAAGAAGCGTCCGAACGGCCGAAAACACAGAATATCAGGAGGAACGCCGAATTGCGCGCCGTACTAGCGGTCGCGGCAAATACCGGTTTTTTCCCGTTAATGCGGTCTAGTCTGGCTTCCGATGATTTCGAGGATTCCGTGGCAAAAGGCTTGTTCATCGTTCTTGAGGAATGCTATCGGACGGGTACTACGACGTACGACGGAATTCTCTCGCGCTGTACCGATGATTCCATGCGTAATTTGATCACCGAAACGGTGATGAACGGCGAATTCGCCGAAAACGCGCAAAAGGTCGTCGAGGACAGTATCGCGTTGGTTCGGCGAAATGTGCTCGAACGGCGGAAGACGCGGCTTTTGACCAGGATGAACATGCTGCGCGGCGGCGATCCCGAGGAAGTTCGAGCCGTCATCGAGATGATGGCCGAGAAGAAACGAATTGATGAAGAGCTTTCTAAATTGAAGGATATGAACGAATGACTGATCTCGCACTCGATCCGGCCGTCGTAAAACTGCTGGATTATGCAAAAGATAAAAAAGTCCTAAGTTGGGACGAAGTCAACGACCTTTTGCCTGAAACCATCGTTAATACCGAGAAAATGGATCAGGTCCTCGTGATTCTCGAGCAGAACAAGATCCAAATCCTCGAGGAAGACACGGTTGCCGACGAGGAAGTCGCGGAAGAAAGCAAAAAACCCCAGGAAACCGACAGGAAGCGCTTGGTTTACAGCGATAAAGATTCCTCGATCGACGATCCCATACGCCTGTACCTCCGCGAGATCGGCAAGGAAAACCTCCTTACGGCCGAGCAGGAAGTCGAACTTTCCAAGAAAATGGAAGACGGCGAGAACATCATCAAGGACGTCATCAAGAATTCCGGAATGATCATCCCGGAGTTTTACGGTATCGCGCAGAAGGCGTTCTCCAAGATCGATCCGCACGAAAGCTCAAAGCCCCGCAAGGAGCTTAACGAGGAAATGGCCGAAAAACGCCGCCTCAAACAGCTCTACGGCGAAACCCTCAAAGCCGTCCTTCCGGACATGAAGCAATACATGGCCCTGAAAAAACGCCTCTATGAGCGCGATCAGGTAACCAATATCCAGGAAGACCCCGAGTTGGTCGAGATCCGGAACCGCATTCTTCCCGTGCTCCAGAATACCGAGCTTCAGTCGGAGGAAATCGAGCGCTTTTCGGAAAAATTCATCGAGGCTACCCGTAAGATCCGCGAATACCGGAGACGGCAGGAGAAGAAGGAAAAGGAACTAAGGCTCGCGGATTACGGCGAGCTCCGAAACCTCGGAAAGCGACTCGCCCTGGCCCGTGAGCGCGCCAAGCTCGAGCAGGAGCTTGGGATTAGCGCGAATGACATTAAGGAAATCTATACCCAGATCCAGGTAATAAACCGCAAGCTACGCAAGCTGGAGTACGATTTCGAGAATTCCGTCGAGGACATCATCTCGATGGCGCGCGAGATCCATCGCGGCCGCGTGATGATGAAGAGCGCGAAGGACCGGCTCATCAACGCCAACCTCAGGCTCGTCGTCTCGATCGCCAAGAAATACACGAACCGCGGGCTTCATTTCTTTGACCTCGTGCAGGAAGGCAACATCGGCCTCATCAAGGCGGTCGAGAAATTCGAGTATCGCAAGGGCTATAAGTTCTCCACGTACGCGACCTGGTGGATTCGCCAGGCGATCACCCGCTCCATTTCGGATCAGGCGCGCACGATTCGCGTCCCGGTTCACATGATCGAGCAAATCAACAAGGTCGTCCGCGAAAGCAGGCAGCTCATGCAGCGACTGGGACGCGAGCCCACCGACGAGGAGATCGCCGACCAGCTTGGCTGGAACGTAAGCCGCGTCAAGCAGGTTAAAAACGTCGCGCGGGAGCCAATCTCCCTGGAGACCCCGATCGGCGAGGAAGAAGACTCGCTGCTCGGTGACTTCATCGAGGACAAGGACGTCGAGAATCCCGCCAATCAGACGGCGTTTACCCTGCTTCAGGAGCAGCTTAGGTCCGTGCTTTCGACCCTGCCCCCGCGCGAGCAGGAAGTTCTCAAAATGCGCTTCGGTCTCGACGACGGCTATTCGCTCACCCTCGAGGAGGTTGGGCTCTATTTCAACGTAACGCGCGAGCGCATCAGGCAAATAGAGGCAAAGGCCCTGCGAAGGCTCCGCCATCCAAGGCGAAGCCGCAAGCTCAAGGATTATCTCGATAACTAATTTAGGAACAAGAGGGGAATAATATGGTAATGACAGAGGTTTTGGACAAGCTCAAGGCGCTTCAGGATATCCTCGCCCAAAAAAACAAGGTAGAGGCCTCGATTCAGGATGCCCCGAAGCTCCTTTCGACCCAGGAAGAGCTTCTTGCCCGGCTCAAGAAGGGCTATATCGAGAAGAACGAGCAGTACGAAGCGACACGCCAGCATCTTGCCGAGCTCAAAACCCAGCTTTTCGAGGCCGAGAGCGCCCGCGAGAAAGCCGAGAAGTCCATGGACACCATAACTACCCAGCGCGAATACGAGGCGCTCGATAAAGAAATCAAGGACGCCGGAGAACGCGAGCAGTCGATCCGCAAGGACCTTCAGAAGGAAGACCATTCCTATCAGGAACTTGACGAAGACCTTAAGCGCGAGGAAGCCCTCATCAAACAGCAGGAGGAGGAACTCGGCGAACGCAAGGAAAAGCTTGCCGCCGAAATCTCCGCGATGGACGCCGAACTCAACGAGCTTAAGAAGGCCGAGGACGAAGTTTCGCCCGGGATCAATCCCGAGACTAAGTTCAAGCTTGAGCGCATCATTAAGAGCAAGCAGGGCGTCGGTATCGTCGCGATTCACGGAAACGTCTGCACCGGCTGCCACATGATCCTTCCCGCCCAGTTCGCCAACGAAGTTCGGATCGGCGACAAGATCGTCTATTGCCCGTATTGCAGCAGGATCCTTTATTACGTGGAGAATCCCGAGGGAGAAAACGAATTCTTTAACGAAGAAGACGCGGGAAGCCTTTCCGACCTCGACGATTTCATGGAAGAGGATGAGGACGACGACGAGGAAGGCGACGAGGAAGAGGATTCCGGCGAAGAAAAGATGGATTACGAAGAGTAATTTGGCAGAGGGCAGTTGGGATCGCCGGGAGAAACCCTAGCGGGTGTCTTCTGGAGGAAAGTCCGGGCTACGTCGGAAATGATGCCGGTTAATGACCGGGCGGGGGATTCCCAAGAATCCTTCGACAGATAGCGCCACAGAGAATATACCGCCTATCAGGCCTCGCGGCAGGATCGGTAAGGGTGAAAAGGCGGGGTAAGAGCCCACCGCGGTTTCGGCAACGAACCGGCATGGCAAGCCTCATCAGGAGCAAGGTCAAGCAGTAAAGGGTGTCCGACCCAATGTGCGATGTTTTCGCTGTGGAGTTTTTCGGGCAACCGGAAAACTCCAAGCCGAACCTTTGGTTCGGCCAATTTACGGGTTGGCTGCGAAAGAATCGCGGTAACGCGCATTCGTGAGATAGATGGTCCCTGGCGAAGTCGACCCTTACGGGTCGACTTCGCTACAGAACCCGGCTTATTAGCCCTCTGCTTTTTTTATATACGAAGAGTTATCGAGGTATGAAAGGCCATGGCAAAACGACGCGACAGGAAATACTTGCTAACCGGACGGAGAAGTTTTTTTTCTTCGGGAGCCATTATAGCCGCCTGCGCGATCGGTTTTATCGTCGTGGCCGTCGTGTCGATCGCGTTGGTCCGAAAGGCTTATTTTAACGTTCCTTCCGTTTCTTCGCTCTATCCTGAATGGAATTCGGGCGCCTATGGTTCCGTGTACGAGCATACGGCCCAGATTCTGGATAAGCATCCCCTCGACGGGGCAGCGCTCGCGATGCGCGGTTTCGCCGGGTATTATCTTTTTACCGAGCAAACCGACCCATCGGTAGGGCAGGGCTATCTTTCAACGTCCATTAATTCCCTGCGAAACGCGTGGTATCGCGTCTCGGATTCGGAAAAACCCCAAATAGCGTATGTCCTAGGAAAGGCCTATTACCAGCGCGGCTATTATTATGCTGACCTTTCGATGAAATACCTCGACTACGCGTACAAGGCCGGTTTTCGCAACGACGATCTCGCCGAATTTCGCGGGTTGTCGGCGTCCCTGGTGGGCGACTATCAGGTCGCCGCGGCTGCGTTCACCGAGGCCCTGTCCTCCAAGCCTTCCGACCTTCTTTTATTCACGCTTGCCAAGACCTATCTTAAACTGAACGACGCGCCTAAGGCGAAGCAGTATTTTTACGAAACGGGACGGACCTCCCAAGACGAGCTCTTGCAGCTCAAGTGCAAATTCGAGATCGGGCAGATTTTGGTCGCCGAGGGAAAGTACGAAGAGGCCCTTTCCGAATTCAACACTATTCTCGAAAAAACCCCGAATTCTGCTGACGCGCATTATGGACTTGGTGTATTATATGAAACTCAGGGCGACCTGATAAAAGCCAGGGCTGAATGGCGAAAGGCCGTGAAGGCCGACCCCGTGCATGCCGGCGCAAGGCTCAAGCTAGAAAAATAGATTAGGGCAAATATTCGGAGGACTGCTTGTATGGGATTCTTTAAAAACCTTTCTGCCGATATCGGTATAGATCTTGGCACTTGTAATACCCTGATTTACGTTCGGGGAAAGGGCATTGTCGTCAATGAGCCCTCGGTCGTCGCCGTCGAGCGCGGAACCAAGCGCGTCGTCGCCGTGGGAGCCGAAGCTAAGAGAATGCTCTGGAAGACCCCCGGTAACATCATCGCGATTCGCCCCCTCAAGGACGGCGTCATCGCCGACATGGACA
>JACCEE012527145.1_pt1 | contig 10237 bp, 7 predicted proteins | sample 7449931 | NCBI WGS metagenome assembly JACCEE01 (sample SAMN15323457, study PRJNA562643) | freshwater metagenome | isolation source: river surface water | place: USA:Blue River Watershed | collected 2017-08-19
AGCTGCGTACCCCCTTAAATGGCATTTTAGGCTTATGCGGTGCATTTTTAGAACATGCGTATGGTGAAGTTAATGAAATTCAAGCCAGAACATTACACACCATTATAGAAAATGCTAACCATTTGCTTATGCTCATTAATGATATTTTAGAACTTGCTAAGTTAGATGCGGATAAAGTGATTTTAGACCCTGAATATGTCAAAGTGCTTACGATGGGGGAAAGCTGTATTCGTTTATTAGCAGAATTGGCAAATCGTTCTAGTGTAAAATTGATTACTGAATATGACCCAGCATTAGAATATATTTATGTTGATAATTTACGTTTTAAACAAATTTTGCTTAATTTATTAAATAATGCAATTAAATTTAATAAAGAAAATGGATTAGTTATTTTACGCACCCGCTCTGATGTACTGAATAAGCAAGCCATTATAGAAGTAAAAGATACAGGGCTAGGAATTAAAGAAGAAGATAAACAACGTTTATTTAAACGTTTTGAGCAATTAAATGGTGGATTAAGTCGAGATAAAGAAGGAACTGGGCTTGGATTGGCCTTAGTTTCTCGTTTGGTAGAATTGCATCATGGTAATATTAAAGTTGAAAGCGAATTCGGTGTAGGAAGTTGTTTTTCAATCATTATTCCGTGGCAGCCTGACAGTCGTCCGTCTTTAGAATTTAATTTACAATTGCCTACAGTTTCTTCCCTTGAATTAGAATTTAATTCTGCACTGACGGTAAATTTAACAGAGCTAAGTCAATCTACTAGCATTGTGTTACTGTTAATTGCTTTTGATGAACATCAAGCTAATATTTTAACGGATTATTTAACAGTTAAAGGCTATAAAATTGTTAGTGCAAACACCAATAATTTATTAAGTATCTTTGAGCAAGAACACCCCCAAGTTGTTTTAATAGACATACCTGCCATATTCATTGCTGATGCGTTTGTATTATTAAAAACCTTAGCACAATCATCTTTAGCCATTAATGTTCCTCTCATTGTGCTATCTGAGCATTTAAAAGAAAGTCAGCAACAACAGCTTGCGACTTACTCACCTTATGCCCATTTAACCCGTCCTATACAACCTTTAGAGTTGCATAAAACCATTCAGAGATTATTTTCTTAATTTTTCAAGTTTATTTAATGCAAATTTGGAGAATTGCCATTTAATTATGCAATTTATTGACTTCATATACAAAACACAGTTGAGTTTTAAAAACTGAACTGTTTTTTATCTTATTGATAAATTACTTTTCTCTATCTATCTTGTTGTTAATAAATTCTGCTTGTATAACAGTTTGATGCTTGCTTAAATTCCTTTACACTAGATAAAATCTATAAAGCATTTTTTAGCTTATGAAAAATGCAAAATCATTCTTTATTTTTAATCAACAGGTTAAAATTTTATGATAAAAAATACTCAAACTTTGCTCAATGACGTTGTGCAACATATTAATCAAGTCATTTTAGGCAAAGAACATCAAGTACGTTTAATTTTAACCTGTTTATTGGTACGCGGACATGTGTTATTAGAAGATGTTCCAGGCGTGGGAAAAACAACTTTAGCCCATGTTTTTGCAAAAATTTTAGGGTTGCAATTACAACGGATTCAATTTACGAGCGATTTATTGCCAGCGGATATTATTGGCGTTTCTATTTTTGATAATTCAACGAATCAATTTAAATTTCATCCTGGTGCAGTGTTTTCACAAATGTTATTAGCTGATGAAATAAACCGTGCTACGCCTAAAACTCAAAGTGCTTTATTGGAAGCGATGGAAGAACATCAAGTAACAGTGGAAGGACATACTTATGAATTGCCGAAGCCGTTTTTTGTGTTAGCTACCCAAAATCCGCAGTATCAAATTGGTACATTTCCTTTGCCAGAATCGCAGCTTGACCGTTTTACCATGCGTTTAGGTTTGGGGTATCCCGATGCACACACTGAGCGGCAATTGTTAAAAGGGCGGGACCGCCGCGAAATGATTGAAGAATTGCCCACAGTGATGCCAATTGAACAGTTATTAGAACTACAAAATAATGTTAAAAATGTGCATGTTGCAGAGGCTTTAATTGATTATGTGCAAGCCTTGTTAGCGCATACGCGGGAAAATCCAAATTATCGGCATGGTTTATCGCCCCGCGCGGGTTTGGCATTGTTACGTTGTGCGCAAGCGTGGGCGATGATGCAAGGGCGCGACCATGTATTGCCAGAAGATGTGCAGACTGTTTTAGTCGGTGTCGTGGGTCATCGCTTGATGACCGCACAAAGTTCTAATCAATCTGCTGCTGAACAATTGTTACATGAGGTCAAAGTGCCTTAAAATAAGTATTTTGTAGCGGGTCGTTTGAAACGATTTTTTAAACTTTACTAGAAAAATGGAGTAGTTATGATTCACCAAGGCAACGCAACCCCGAATGATAAAAATGTATATGAAGTGACTAGCGACGATTTACCTTTACATTGTCCGATGCCCAGCATGAGTTTATGGAATTCTCATCCTCGCGTTTATATTCCGCTTGAAGGGAGCAAAGACGGTAAAGCAAAATGCCCTTATTGTGGGGCTGAATATGTGTTAGTGAAAAAACAAGCTGCTTAAGCATTTGAAAAAGGGGTGAAATTTGCAAAAGTGAGTTTTACCCCCGAGTGGTTTTTATGAAACGACATTTAGGTTTTACTTTAATTGAGCTGTTTATTGTCATGGCGATTATGGCAACGGCGGCAATGTTATTAGTGCCCACTTTAAGCAGTGGCGGCACTGCGCGCTTGGAAGCGCAAGCACGCGAATTAATTGCAGTTTTGAATAATGCGCGGCAAATGGCGATTATTCAGGGAATGCCGCAGAGCGTGAAATTATCGAAAGGCGGGGATGATGTGCATCAAGCAGGGCGCGTGACAGCGGGCAAATGGGAAAGTCAGGGCGCGGAGGTTCGCTGGGCAAATTATGCAATAGGTGAAGATACTAAAGGATTGTTACAAGTGACTTTTTTTCCTGAAGGTGGCAGCACGGGCGGGACGATATTAATTTCTGATAAGGAATTGAACGCTAAAGTTAAGATTGATTCGATTACGGGAAAGGTGAGTTATGATTTTGTCAGCGTGGCGGAAGAAGAACGTTTATCTAAGAAACTTAAAGATTAATCAAGGTTTTACTTTATTGGAAATTATGGTTGCTATTGCCATTGTGGGCATTACTTTGGGTACATTATTTAGTTTATTGACGGGCAGTAAGCGATTAGCGTTTCGAGCTTCTCATGATATTGCTGAGGTGGTCGTGTTACGGTCGGCGGTGTCGGCAGCGTATTTATTTAAAGAGCCTAAAGTGCCTGAATTACCTTCAGATTTGGCGGGACAGTTGAATTTTAAAACAGAGGATTTGCTAGAATCTCCTGAAAGACAAACGCAAAAAATTCAATTAGCATTAGAACCTTATACGATTACAGATGATAAAAGTGGGATGGTTTTAAATAGTTTGCGTTGGAAAAAATTGACCGCGAGTCAGGCGCAGTAGTTATTTAAAAATTTGAGCATATTTTTTAAAGGTTTTTTTAATGAACAAACTTTTATTAGGTGATAATTTAGAAATTTTAAAAAGTATTGAATCTGAATCAGTAGATTTAATTTATTTAGACCCACCATTTTTCTCAAATCGTAATTATGAAGTGATTTGGGGCGATAAAGGCGAAGTGCGTAGTTTTGAGGATAGATGGGCGGGCGGTGTTGACCATTATATTGCATGGCTTAAAGAACGAGTTGAGGAAATGCACCGTATTTTAAAGCCTACAGGTTCTATTTTTTTGCATTGTGATTGGCACGCGAATGCTTATATTCGTGTTTTTATTTTGGATAAGATTTTTGGTTATAGTAATTTTTTAGGTGAAATTACTTGGCAAAGAACAAATATTCATAATGATGCTAAGAAAAAATTAGCGGTTTTAACGGACACTATTTGGTATTACGCTAAAACAACTACTTTTAATTATAATCCTGTTTATAAAAATTATAACGAAGATTATTTACAAAAGTTCTACAAATATCGTGATGATAAAGGAATTTATCAATTAGGGGATTTAACTAATACTAAAGCAGGTGGTTATATCTATGACTACAAGGGGTATTCTCCTAATCAAAATGGTTGGAGATGTCCTTTAACAACAATGGAGAAATTGGATAAGGAAAATTTAATTCATTTTCCTAAAGATAAAAAAGGACGTTTAAGAATTAAACGTTATTTAAATCCTAATAAAGGGACATTAGTTGGTACAATTTGGCAAGATGTAAATTGGTTAGATATTTCTGATGAAGAATTTAATTTGTTGTTCAATACAGAAGAAATTAGTGATATTTGGACAGATATTCAAAATGTACAAGGTATAGCAATAGAAAAGATTGGCTATCCCACACAAAAGCCCGAAGCTCTGCTCGAACGCATTATTAACATGGCAAGCAATGAAGGCGATGTTGTGCTCGACCCATTCGTCGGTGGTGGGACAACCGTAGCAGTAGCAGATAAGCTTAAACGCCAATGGATTGGGATTGACCAATCTGTACAAGCAGTTAAAGTTTCAGAACTTCGCTTGCAAAAACAACGTGATTTATTCTCATCGCCTTTCGTTGTACAACTTCACAAATATGATTATGACACCTTGCGTTATTCCAATGCTTTTGAATTTGAAAGCTGGATAGTGCAACAATACGGCGGCACGCCCAATGCTAAACAACGCGGCGATTTAGGTATTGACGGCAAAAAAGACAATACCCCTATTCAAGTAAAACGCTCTGGTAACATCGGACGTAACGTTATAGACAATTTCCTTTCTGCTTGTAAACGCTTTGATAGCAAACGCTTTGAAGAAAACCAAAACGCAAAAAAACCTGTCGGCATTATCATTGCCTTTAGTTTTGGTAAAGGCGCAATTCAAGAAGTTGCTCGCTTAAGCAATCAAGAAAACCTGATAATTGAATTAATCACAGTTGAAGAAATTGTACCCATTGCGAAAAAGCCAAAATTAAGCATTGATTTTAAAGATTCAGGTTTAGATACAAAAGAACTCCGTGAAATTGAATTCACCGCAATCGGCGAATCAGAAGCGGGCATTGAATTCTATGCGTGGGATTTTAGTTATAATCCTGAACAAGGTTTTAAAGCAGAAGTGATGATTGATAAAGAAGGTAAACAACGTTACAAATTTAAAAGCGGTGAATTTCAAATCGCCGTTAAAGTTGTCGATAATGACGGTTTAGAAAACTTAGAAATCATCAAACTAAAAATAAATGGTATTGTTAAACAACAAAACTAAAAAACTATCACAAAAAACACAAGGAAATTTTATGCAAGTTTTAAAAATGACCGATTTAGAATTAAAAGGCAAACGGGTTTTAATTCGTGAAGATTTTAACGTTCCAGTTAAAGAAGGCAAAGTCACCAGCGACATTCGCATTCAAGCCGCTTTACCTAATATTCGCCATGCTTTACAAGCAGGGGCAAAATTAATGTTAATGTCGCATTTAGGTCGCCCTACCGAAGGCGAATATAACGAAGAATTTTCTATGAAACCCGTTGCCGACCATTTAGCCAATTTATTAGGTCAGCCTGTACGTTTAATCAAAGATTGGTTAGACGGCGTAGAAGTCGCAGATGGTGAAGTAGTTTTATTTGAAAACGTGCGTTTTAACAAAGGCGAAAAGAAAAATAATGACGAATTAGCCAAAAAAATGGCAGCCTTGTGTGATATTTATGTAATGGACGCATTCGGCACCGCCCACCGCGCCGAAGCTTCTACGCACGGCGTGGCAAAATTTGCCCCCATCGCCTGCGCTGGCATTTTATTATCTGACGAATTAGAAGCGTTAGGCAAAGCGTTACAAGCCCCTACCCGTCCTCTAGTCGCCATTGTTGGCGGTTCAAAAGTTTCTACCAAACTCACGATTTTAGAATCTTTATCGAAAGTCGTTGACCAGTTAATTGTTGGCGGTGGAATTGCCAACACCTTTATTGCTGCACAAGGTCATGCAATCGGTAAATCGCTAGTTGAAACAGATTTAATTCCTGAAGCTAAACGTTTATCTGAAGCCGCACAAGCACGCGGGGCTGATATTCCAGTGCCTAGTGATGTGATGACGGCTACCAGTTTTTCTGAAGAAAGCGCGGCGACGTTGCGCGCGGTTAATGCTGTCGAAGCGGATGAATCCATTTTAGACATCGGCCCTGAAACTGCACAAAAATTGGTGGAAATTATCAAAAATGCGGGTACTGTTGTATGGAATGGCCCAGTCGGCGTGTTTGAATTCCCCAATTTCCGCACGGGCACTGAAGCAATTGCCAACGCCATTGCCAACAGCAAAGCGTTTTCTTTAGCAGGCGGTGGTGATACCTTAGCAGCCATTGATACCTTTGGTATTGCTGACAAAATTTCATACATTTCCACTGGCGGCGGTGCATTTTTAGAATTTTTAGAAGGTAAAAAATTACCAGCCGTTGAAATTTTAGAACAACGCGCTAAAGGCTAATTTTTGCGCATTCCTGACGGCAAAACGCCGTCAGGGCACGTTAAAGAAGGTAATAATGACAAAAAGACACTATTTTGGTACTGATGGCATTCGTGGCACGGTTGGCATTGCACCGATTACGCCCGAATTTGTATTAAAACTAGGTTGGGCATTGGGACGAGTTTTAAGCAATGGTAATAGCAATAAGGTCTTGATTGGTAAAGATACCCGCATTTCAGGTTACATGTTAGAATCCGCGTTAGAAGCGGGTTTAATTGCAGCAGGGATGAATATTCGCTTATTGGGGCCAATGCCCACGCCAGCAATTGCCTATTTAACCCGCACTTTTCACGCTTGCGCGGGGATTGTCATCAGTGCGTCGCATAATCCGTATCCTGATAATGGCATTAAAATTTTTTCCAGCGATGGCATGAAGTTAGCGGACGAATTAGAGTTACAAATTGAAGCAGAATTAGCCAAAAGCCTGCACACGGTCAGCCCTGAAAAATTAGGCAAAGCGGAGCGTATTAGTGATGCAGCGGGGCGATATATTGAATTTTGTAAAAGCAGCATTCCACACGAAATTAACTTAAAAAATTTAAAAATCGTTGTCGATTGTGCTAATGGTGCAACTTATCATGTTGCGCCGAGTGTTTTCAAAGAGTTAGGCGCAGAAGTGATTAGCATTGCTAATCAACCAGATGGTTTTAATATTAACGCCAATTGCGGCGCAACGTCTCCCAAAACCTTGCAAGCGGCTGTTTTACAACATCAAGCTGATTTAGGTATTGCGCTTGATGGTGATGGTGACCGTGTGGTCATGGTTGACAAACAGGGCGAAATTTTAGACGGCGACGAATTGTTATTTATCATTGCAGAAAATCGTCAACAACGCGGCAAATTGCAAGGCGTGGTGGTTGGCACAGTTATGAGCAATTTAGGGCTGGAATTAGCATTAAAAGCGCGTGGCATTGGTTTTGAGCGGGCGGCAGTCGGTGACCGTTATGTGCTTGAAAAATTAGTACAAAATGGCGGAACTTTAGGCGGAGAATCTTCTGGGCATGTGATTTGTTTAGACCGCACCACGACGGGCGACGGCATTATTACGGCTTTACAGATTTTAGCGATTAGCGTAACGACGGGCAAAGCCTTACACGAGTTAAAAGCGGGGATGCACAAATGCCCGCAAAAAATGATTAATGTCCCGATTAAGCAAAAATTTAATTTAAACGACTTACCGCAAGTACAAACCGCGATTCATTCAGCAGAACAACAACTTGCCCAACGCGGGCGCGTGTTGCTCCGTCCGTCTGGCACTGAGCCATTAGTGCGGGTAATGGTAGAAGGTGAAGACCTTCAGCAAGTGGAAAAGTTAGTGCAAGAATTGGCGGAAGTAGTGCGAAAAGCGACGGCTTAAGTTGAGTTTTGCGAGATAAGCAAAGACCTTCTAGGTTTTTGAAACCTAGAAGGTCTGTTACTCCACTAAGTCTTTGTTGCTTAGGTTTTGGATTTAGGATTATCGAAAGCCTAAATTATTGAACAATATCTAACCCAAATAAACCATTTCCTTGACAACCACTTTGTGTGCTTAAGGTAGCAGTAAAATATTGTGGCGTTAAGTTGCGCAATAAACCTGAATCAACGGAATTGGGAAGTTGTAAGTGGCTAGGTAAAGCCTTAACTTGGGTTACATAATTATCTGTTTCCCAATTGTCGTTATTGGCGAATTGTTCCCCACTGGGATATTTTTGTAACAATAAGTTAGGGTCTATACACGCATCAACTTTGAATCCTCTAAACATGGCTTGCATGTTACCTGTGCCGCTCATGCCAAGTCCGCCGATAATGGGAACAGGGGCGTTTGCGCTGAGGTTGATGAGTTTTGCAGTTGATGCGCTGGCAGATTCAATTAAATCTACGCCGATTAAGCCTTGTCCGTTACAGCCATTTGAGCCAAGTGAAATAGTGTAATAGCCAACAGGTAAGTCAATTAGTAAGCCTGCGTCTTTTGGATTGGTTAGGGTTAAATGGCTAGGTAAATCGCTGATATTTGCAGAGACTGAGCCGCCTGTTTGCCAGTTGTCATTGCGGGCGACTTCTTCACCGCTTGGGTATTTTTGTAATACGAGCAGGGGGTCAACGCAGCTATCAATGGCAAAGCCTCTGAACATTAAACGTAAATTGCCTGTTCCGCTCATGCCTAAGCCGCCAATGATGGGGAGTTTGGCGTTTGCACTGAGGTTGATGAGGCGGGCTGTGGAATTGGGATTGCTATTCGCAGGAGCGAATTTTTGGATGCGGTGATTGTTCGAGTCTGCCACATAGACATTGCCGCTGGTATCCACTGCTATTCCACTAGGACTAGAAAACTGCCCATCGCCGCTGCCTTCTGTTCCCCATTTGGTAATAAATTGCCCATTGGCACTGAATTTTTGGATGCGGTCATTGCCCTGGTCTACCACATAGACATTGCCGCTGGTATCCACTGCAACTCCTTGGGGATAAATAAACTGCCCATCGCCGCTGCCTTCTGTTCCCCATTTGGTAATAAATTGCCCATTGGTACTGAATTTTTGGATGCGGTTATTGGAGTCTGCCACATAGACATTGCCGCTGGTATCCACTGCTATTCCATCAGGAGCACTAAACTGCCCGTCGTCGCTGCCTTGTGTTCCCCATTTGGTAATAAATTGCCCATTGGCACTGAATTTTTGGATGCGGTGATTGCCAGGGTCTGTCACATAGACATTGCCGCTGGTATCCACTGCTATTCCAGTAGGCCCACCTGTTCCCCATTTGGTAATAAATTGCCCACTAGCACTGAATTTTTGGATGCGGCCATTGTAATAGTCTGCCACATAGATATTGCCGCTGGTATCCACTGCTATTCCTTTAGGAGAAATAAACTGCCCATCGCTGCTGGTTCCCCAGCTGCCGGATGTTCCCCATTTGGTAATAAATTGCCCATTGGCACTGAATTTTTGGATGCGGTTATTGAAAGTGTCTGCCACATAGACATTGCCGCTGCTATCCACTGCAACTCCTTGAGGATTATAAAACTCCCCATCGCCGCTGCGGATGTATGTTCCCCATTTGGTAATAAATTGCCCATTGGCACTGAATTTTTGGATGCGATTATTTCCTCTATTTGAGATATACACATTACCGCTGGTATCCACTGCTATTCCACTAGGATAGTTAAACTGCCCATCGCCGCTACCGAATGTTCCCCATTTGGTAATAAATTGCCCATTGGCACTGAATTTTTGGATGCGGTGATTCTGCTGCTCTGTCACAAGGAGCTCATTGTTAAAGTCTATCACATAGACATTACCGCTGGTATCCACTGCTATTCCACTAGGATAGTTAAACTGCCCATCGCCGCTGCCTTGTGTTCCCCATTTGGTAATAAATTGCCCACTAGCACTGAATTTTTGAATGCGGTGATTTTCACGGTCTGCCACATAGACATTGCCGCTGGTATCCACTGCTATTCCATTAGGAGCACTAAACTGCCCATCGCCGCTGCCTTGTGTTCCCCATTTGGTAATAAATTGCCCATTGGCACTAAATTTTTGGATACGGTTATTGCCATATTCTGCCACATAGACATTGCCGCTGGTATCCACTGCTATTCCACCAGGAGCACTAAACTGCCCATCGCCGTTGCCTTGTGTTCCCCATTTGGTAATAAATTGCCCATTGGCACTGAATTTTTGGATGCGGTGATTCTGCTGGTCTGCCAC
>JACCEE010799782.1_pt1 | contig 10234 bp, 7 predicted proteins | sample 7449931 | NCBI WGS metagenome assembly JACCEE01 (sample SAMN15323457, study PRJNA562643) | freshwater metagenome | isolation source: river surface water | place: USA:Blue River Watershed | collected 2017-08-19
AATAACCGATGATATTGATACTTTTATAATGACTTTGAAATACGGAATTGTTAAAAAAATGGATTTAGGAATTTGTTCGTTTATAACTGATGAAGAGATAAAATTAAAAAAATATTTTATAACAAATGTAAATGTCGGGTTACTTGGTTTTATTGCAAAGAAAACGGATAAAAATTTAAAATATTTCGGAAGCAAATTAAATCTTTTAACTTCTGTTGCCGAATCAATTGTTTTTTATAAAAGACCAAGAATTTATTGCATTTGTGATGAATTTAATTGGATTGGGTATTTACTCAACTTATCAATTCTTAATAAAAACTATATTGAAAATGATTATAAATCATTTGAATTGACAATATTCGGAAATATCAAACTTATTTATGCATATTATATGGATAAATTAAAAAAAATTAAAAACACAAAACATGAAGAAATTTTAATAAAAAAAACAAATAAAATAGAAATAGAAGGAATATCTTATTTAAGTATTGATAATGAATTTGTGGGATTTACTCCTGCAGAAATAACAAAAGCAGAAAATAAAATTAATATTTTATTAAAAGAATAGGAGTTAATATGATAATTGATTTAAGTATTGCCGGAATTGTAGTGTTTTTCGGAATTCTCGGATATTTTTCGGGAGCATTAAAACAAATTTTTAAAATTGTTGCAATTGTTGCAGCTTATTTCTTGGCAAAATTTGCAGCAAATGCTTTTTATATGTCTGTTGCAGAAAAATATAAAGTTCCCGAACAAATAGCTTATATTATAACAAGTGCAATTGCTTGGTTTATAATTGCTTTAATTTTAAGTATTATAGTTTCTGTTGTGATTAAATTAATTCATAAATCAGGCGGAGATACATTAAGAGGTGTTGACCGTTTTGGCGGATTAATGTTGGCGGCAATAAAAACAATTGTGTTTTTATATTTATCAATAGGTGCAATGAGTTCCTATAAACTTGTAACTGAAAAAAAATTCCCTGAAATGGCAAAAAATCTTGATAAATCAATATTGGTTGGGTTTGTTGAAGAAAACAATATGGTGAAAAAATTATTTTGGATTGATTATACATCAAGACTTGCTGATATTTCATTATTACCGGAAGTTCAAAGTAAATTATCAAATGATCCGGCATTCGGAGCAATTCTTAACAAACCTCAATATAAAGAACAAATAGAAAGAATCGGACAAAAAGGCGTTTCTCAAAGTTTACTAAACGATAAATTAACAAGAGAATTAATGCAGGATAAAGATTTTCAAAAATATATTGTTTCGGAAAAAGTTGAAGGATGGATTAAAGATGCAAAATTAAAACAAGAAAATATTAAAAAGTAAGGAGAATTATTATGTACAAATTATTAGTAATATTTATATTATTTTCAATCAACATTTTTGCAACAGGTCCAAACGGATTTGGATTGGGTGTAATCGGCGGAGAACCAAGCGGATTAAGTGCGAAATATCATTTAAACCAAATTAATGCTTTGGATTTTGCAGCAGCATGGTCTTTTCAACACGATGTAATTCATTTACATTGTGATTATTTATTTCATGACTTTGATTTGGTTCCGGTAAGAAAAGGAAATTTCGGAATTTATTTCGGAATCGGAGGAAGAGTTACAATTCATGATGATGATAATGACAATCATAATGATAATGATGATGATGTTTATTTCGGAATAAGAGTTCCGATAGGAATTGATTATTATTTTGCAAATTTTCCTGTTGAAGTGTTTCTTGAAATAGTTCCTGCACTTAACTTATTTCCGGGAACAGATTTCGATCTTGACGGAGGAATAGGAATCAGATATTATTTTTAATTACTTAACAAAAGGATATTTAATGAAACTTGTTATTCTATTAATTTTGTTGATTATACTGTCAGCGTGTAAATCACAACAACAAATTGAATATAATCATGCGATGAAATCAGAAAAAATTTCGGATCTAAATGATTATGTTCGTAAATATCCGGATGATAAAAATATTGAACAAGTAATTTATCGTTTACGAATTCTTGAATATGAATATATTAAAAAAAGTACCGATATTTCAATGTTAAAATATTTTATAACAAGATTTAAAGCCGGTAAAGATGTTGTTGAAATCAAAAATAAATTATTTGAAATTCAATTTAAAAAATTCAATGATTTAAATGATTTAACTCAATTAAAATCATTAATGTATTATTTTTCCGAAAAATCTTATTTAGACAGAATTGAAAAAGCAATTTATCTTATCCGTGAAAAAAATATTATTTCGGACATTAATGTTGAATCGGTAAAACAATTTATAACTGATTATCCCACATCTTCTTTAACTCCGCTGTTACAAAAAAAGCTTAGTGATATTGATTTTAATGAAATTTTAAAAACAAATGATTTGGTAAAATTTCAAAATTTTTTAAAAAACAATAAAGATTATTATACAAATGAAAATAAAATTATTTTGGATAATTTATTATTTGAACATTATAAAAAACAAAATATCGAAATAATTGAAACTTTTTTGGATAATAATAAAAGTTTTTCAAAATATTCGGAGCTTGAAAAGGTTTTGGTTGAAAAAAAATATAAATACTATATTGCTTTTTTCGAATTTGACAATTTGATTGAACTTTATAAAAATAAACCTGATAAAAATTATGAAGAATCAGTAAATTGGTTTAAAAGTAATAAAGAAAAGGTTAATCAATTAAAAATCAGTTTAGATGTTTTAAAATCTCCTCTTTCATATTCGGAAGAAGATAAACTTGCAATTTATAATATTCATGAAAGTTCGGCGGATGAAGCTGTAATAACATTAAAAATGAGTTTTTTTATTGATGATATTTCATTATTTTTAAAAAAAACCGATTCATATTTTTTCATAATTCATTTAACTCATTTATATTCTCTTCAAATGTTTTACAATCAAAATATTGAAAAAAACAAAGTTGAATTTTTAAACAAAATAAAATTTTTAAAAGAATTAAAAGATGTTGAATCATTAAAAAAACAAATGTATTTATATTTTGTGATGGGTGATTATGATAGTTTTATATTGATTTTAAAAGCTTTGGCTCAAGAAAACGAAAGAAATTTATTTGTTAAATTTTTAATTTTTTATTTTACAGATGCTATTTCCACAGCTTCTGTCATTACAACTTTAGAAGAAGATACAAATAACAGAATTGATTCAATCAATTCGGATAAATCAATTCATAAAAATAAAGCAGACCATTTAATTCAATTATTTTATCTCAATAAAATAATAAATTTTATTGTTAATAAGGCAAATATTGATAAAATAATTTACAATAAAGAATATGCCGATAAAATTAATTTTATTAAAACAGAAACTGTAAAAGGTAATATTGAAAAAAATCCTTTTTCGGTATTAAGTGAATTTATAAATATTCATATTGAAACAGCAAACAAAATAATTCAGTCAAAAATGATGAAAGAAGAATTGAGTAATTATTTATTAAACACACATCCTTTAAATGAAGTAAAATATTTATTAAGAGAGCAAACATCTTTTGAAAAACAAAAAGATGAGTTTTTTAAGTTGTTTTTTTGAATTTTAAAACAAAAACAGCTTTGAATTTATTGAACATTTATATTTAACTCTACTGAATTATTTAATATTGCCTTTAATTTATCTCCTTTTTTTATCAATCCTACACCTTCCGGCGTTCCTGTAAATATCAAATCTCCTTTTTTTAAAGAAAAATATTTTGATAAATATGAAATCAATTCATCAATTTTAAACAACATATCATTTGTATTTCCTTTCTGCTTTAATTCTCCGTTAACATATAAGCAAAAATCAGCATTTTGAATATTATTGATATTTTCTTTTAAAATAATGTCCGAAATCGGTGCAGATGTATAAAATCCTTTTGCTAAAGCCCACGGATGTCCGTTTTCTTTTGCTTTTTTTTGAATATCTCTTAAAGTTACATCAATTCCTATTGAATATCCTAAAATATATTCATATGCTTTTTCTTTGGAAATATTATAACAATCTTTTTTTATAACAATTACCAGTTCCGTTTCATAATTTACTTCATTGCTTAAATCAGGAATAATTATTGTTTCGTTATTATTTATTATTGCCGAATTGGGTTTGAGAAAAATAACGGGATATTCGCTTTTTTTAAAAAGCGAATTCATTTCTTTAATGTGATTTGAATAATTCAAACCGACACAAAAGATGTTATTTGGTTTTATTTTCTTTGAGGTGTTTAATATGTTGATTGTTTTCATAAAATATCATCTCCAAAAAATGAATAAGAGAGTATAATATTTTTACTCAATAAAACACAAATATTTTATAATTATTATTTTAAAATCACTGTTTTATTTTCCGGCACCTGAAATTTTTGCACTTGCATTTTTATGAAGTTCTTCAGTTTCATCTGTTATAGAAATAATCGCTTCCCAATATGAAAAAGCTTTTTTATCACCTTTTTGTTCAAGTTCAAGAGATTTATTCCAGAATTTAGTTGCAAGTTCTTTCATTTTTGCCATATCCTGCAAATTTTGAGTATTGTTGGGATTAAATTCATAAGATTCTTTAAAATGTTTGTATGCAGATTTATATCTTTCGTTTTTTAATGCTGTTTGACCAAGTTCATTAAATCCTTCGGATAAATTATATTTCATTTGTTTTGCATATTTTGATTGCATTTCTAAGTCAGCCAACAATTCTTTTTCAATATCAAGAGCTGTTTGCCAAGCTTCTCTTGCCTGTGCATAATTTTTATTTATAAACTCTGAGTTTCCTGTATCGAATTTACTTTTAAACAATTGAAGTTTTTTGGTCAAATCCTGACAAACTTGATAACTTTTATGAGAAGCTCCTACCTTTGATAAAAATTTTAAAGAACGTTGGATATCCCCACCTATAAAATATTCAACAGCAGTATTAACTTCATGTTCCGGATATTTTGCAACCAATGCTTTTTTATCAAATTTATCAGTATCAAAAGAACTGTCCGCTGCTTCAATTTTAATTTCAAATTTTTCGTATTTGATTCCGTAATCTTTCATATCAAGCTCTAATTTAGACTTTAAATCAACGGATTCTTCATAACTCGGAGTTAAATCAAATAATTTTTTTAATTGTTCATAAGCATCTTTAAATCTTTTTGCTTTTCTGAATGAGCGAGCATCTTTATAATACTTTTTCATCAATTCTTCTTTTGCCTGTCTGATTAACATAGTTGCATCACTTGAATAATAAGTTCCTTTCGGTACTTTTGATAAAGAAGTAAGTGCTTTTTCAAAATCATATAAATCAATAGCCTGTCGACCTTCTTTAAAAATCAAATAATTATCTGCTTCTCCTTTGTATTTAACAAGAAGTGTTTTAACTCGTTCATTTGCAGGATCCATTTCGGTAACTTCATTGCAATATTTTATTGCCGAATCCCAATCTCCTTTTGTTGCCGCAAGTTCGGCAAAACCAACTTTTTTTTGAATTTCTTTATCTCTTGATTCAATCTTATCTTCAATTGATTTTTGTTTTATATTTTTTGTATCCAGTGTAGGATCTGATTTCAATTGACTTATTAAAAATAAAACAACCATTGAAAATCCCAAAATTCCGCTTGCGATTATGATTATTTTTTTAGGCGATCTTTTTGCAGCAGTTTTTTCAATATTACTTTCAACAGAAAAAACAACACTTCCGATTTCAATTTTATCATTGGCAAAAACTTGTAATTTACCTCTTACTTTTCTGCTGTTTAACATTGAACCGTTTGCACTGTCTAAATCTTCAATAAATAATTTGGGACCTGTTTTTGTAAGTTGCAAATGTCTGCCTGACAATGTATCATCAGGTAAAACAAAATCTGATTTTTTTGTTCTTCCGATTGCACTTATTCCGTCTTGAATTTCAAAGGTTAATCCGGGATATCTTTTATCAACGCAAACCAATTTGAAATAAGGTGCTGAATTTTTTTTGAGAGAATCATTTTGTTTTTGAGCAACAACTTCATCAACTTTATAACTTTTTTTAAGTTTATTTGTGTTATTTAATTGTGCAAAATACACACCAAATTGAATAATATCATTTTCGGTTATTTCGGTTATTTTTTCGATTTTTTGGTCGTTTATTGAAACTCCGTTTGTACTATTTAAATCTTCAACATAAATTTTTAAACCTTTTGATATTATTCTGAAATGTTTTTTTGAAATTGTTTTTGAATCGAGAATAATATGACACCCTTCTTCTCTTCCTATAACTGTTATTTGTTCATTTAACGGAAACTCTTTTCTTATTGTTTTTCCGTCATTGACAATCAAATTATACATTTAACTCTCTTAAAATGTTAAAATAATGTTTGTTTTTTATATGAATTATTTAAAAATACCCATATCAACTTCAATTCCTTTTCTTTGTAAATCTTCATAAAACTTAGGAATAAACCCTGTTGCTATGAATTTACCTTTTACTTTACCTTTTTCATCAAAACCTTCTTGTTGATAATAAAAAATATCCTGTAATGTGATAATATCAACTTCCATTCCTGTAACTTCGGTTATATTTGTAATTTTACGCGTTCCGTCTGAATATCTTCTTATTTGAACAATAATATTTACAGCCGAAGCAATTTGTTCTCTTATAGCCCTAATAGGTAAATCCATTCCGCTCATTAAAACCATCGTTTCAAGACGGGAAATCATATCTCTCGGAGTATTGGCATGACCTGTTGTCATTGAACCATCATGACCTGTATTCATTGCTTGTAACATATCTAATGCTTCACCGCCTCTGCACTCTCCGATAATTATTCTGTCAGGTCTCATACGAAGTGAGTTTTTAACTAATTCTCTTATGCTGATTGCTCCTTTTCCTTCAATATTTGCGGGTCTCGACTCAAGAGAAACAACATGAGGTTGTCTTAATTGTAATTCAGCAGCATCTTCTATAGTTACAATTCTTTCATCTTCAGGTATAAAAGATGAAATAATATTAAGTGTTGTTGTTTTTCCGGAACCTGTACCACCTGAAACAAATATGTTTTTATGTGCCAAAACACACATTCTTAAAAACTGAGCCATCCCTTTGCTTAATGAATTGTATTTTACCAAATCATCAATCCCTAATTTTTCTTTTTTAAATTTACGAATTGTTATACAAGGTCCTTTTAAAGCAAGAGGGGGAATAATTGCATTAACACGGCTACCGTCTTTTAAACGAGCATCAACCAACGGAGATGATTCATCAATTCTACGTCCGATTGGAGCAACTATTCTTTCAATAACACCCAAAACAGCTTTATTGGAACTGAATTTTTTAGGACTTAAAACTATCTTTCCTGCCCTTTCAACATAAATTTGATTTGCATGATTAACCATAATTTCACTTATTGATTCATCTGCTAAAAATTCTTCCAATGGTCCTAAACCCAATGCTTCGTTTAAAACATCCGTAAGCAAATTAAATTGATTTACATAATGAGGAATTTCATTATCTCTGTCCATTTGTTCTATAATATCTTTTATTGCATCTTCTGTTTTTTGTCTTAAATCAGCATCAGCCAATTCATCAATTTTTAATCTTCTTAAATCAAGATAATCAATTAATCTGTCATGAATTTCTTTTTGTAATTCAATATATTTTTTTTCCTCGGGAGTCATAATTACAGAAGGATGCGGAGTTTGTTTTTCAGGTTGTTTTGCAACAGGATCATCTTTTTTAACAGGAATTTCAATATCATTATTCTTTTCTTGTAATTCTTCCGGAATTTCATCAAGATTAGCTTTTTTTCTTCTCCTTCTGCTTCCGCCTTCTTCCGAATCTGATTCTTGCTCAACTTGCGGTGATTCTTCATCAGGAATATATTTGGCTTTTAAGTAGAAATCACCTATAAGAATAATATCATTAGGAGAAACAACTTGAACACCTTCTATTTTTTCCTCATTTACAATTGTTCCGTTTGTTGAACCCATATCTTTTATAAAAACTTTTCCGTTTTTAACAATAATTTTGGCATGTTGTTTTGACACATTCTTTCTTTCAAAAAACAAATCATTATCAGGTGTTCTTCCTATTGTAACTTCATTCTGAGTAAATTCTTTTAAATCTTTATCTCCTAACTTGTCTTTTATAACAATTTTAAGCATTTTCCCTCTTAATCAAATATTGAGAAACTAACTTGTTCTTCAGCCATTGAATACCTTTTTTTCATTTCTTTAATTGTATTTTGAATAGAAGGGGTATCCGGTTTAACAATAATAGGATGAACAAATATTAACAAATCGGATTTTCCGTCTTGAAAATCTCTGCTTTTAAATAATTCTCCTAATATAGGAATATGTCCGAAACCGGCTAATTTGGAAATAGCTTTTTGTTGGTCAAATCTGAATAAACCTGATAATACAATTGTATCACCTGTATGAACTGTAACTGTTGTTTCAACATTTCTTGAAATAAACGAAGGAACACCTTGAATAGTATTAGTCCAATCGGGTTCGGATACTTCTGTTCTTATTCTTGAAATTATGTTTCCGTCATTATCCGCAACAGGATCCATTTCAAGTTTAACACCCCAATCCTTAAACTCTATATAACATTTATCATCAACACACATTAATATCGGTATTTCTCCGCCTGATAAAAAACTTGCTTTTTCACCGCTTGCACAAAGTAGTTTTGGTTTTGCTAAAATTCTTGAATAAGCATCATTTGAATCTAAATACAAATCAGCAGACAAATTTTGAATTCCTTTAATATAATCCAAACCTGCAGTTTGTGCCGGACTGATATTATAGTAAGAAGAATAATCAATTGCGTTTGGCAATACATTGTTAGGTCCTGTTCCTGCCGAATGCCATTCAAGTCCTACCTTCAAATGGGCATTTTTTCTTATTTCAACAAATTCAACATCAAGCAAAATCATTTTTTTCAAACCGATTGTTATTAAATCGATAAACTCTTGACCTATATTTCCGCTGTCATCTACCACAGTTGTTCCGCTGCCTTGTTGAACACTTGCATTTTGTTGTGTTGCCTGAGAAGCAAGCTGATAAGTGGTTGATTGTTTTAAGCCAAGTGATTTTGCAATTGAAAGTGCTTTTATTTTATCTCTTTCATCAGAAACAAAACCTTCAATAAAAATCATATCACCAATAACAGAAGGTCTGACATCTTTAAGTGAATTTTCTTTAAACATTCTTTCAAGTTCCAAAACAATACCTTTTTTTGCTTCGGGACTAACAATAACAAGAGATCTTACTATCGGAAAAATTGTCATTACTTTTTGAATTCTGATATAATCAATTGCTCTGTAGACTTCACCGTCAAGAATAATATATTGGTCTGCTACTTTAATTTTAATACCTTCAATGTCTTTTAAAAGTAAAGCAACATCTTTAACAACACCTTGTGGGTCAAGTTGACTTACTCTGACTGTATAACTTACTCTGTTTCCGTTTGTAAGCCATAAAATAAGAGTTGTTCTTCCGTGTTTTTTTGCTGTAATAATAAGTTGGTCAGAACCTATAGCCTGAACATCAACAACACCGGGATCACCGATAGCAACTCTTTGCAAACCTTTAACATTAACAACTTTTTGTTGTCCAACACCTAAATCAATTGTTGAATCTTCTGTTTGAGCAACCAAAGCAAAAGAAAAAAACAAAATAAAAATAAACCATAATCTCATAGTACACCCCTAAAAATACTATTTGATTATATATAACTTATTTCGATAGGTCAAGAATATTTGTCATTTTATTAATAATTTATTGTTTTTTATCAAAATAAAATTAACAAACTGAAAATACAATTAAAAAAATATCTAATTTTTTAATAAATTATTGATAATATTCATTAAAAATTATACAATGACAAACATTAAAGCTGTTTAAACAGCTGATTGTTTTTAGGATAATAATGAATGATTATATTGATAAATTTTTAAACCATCTTCGTTATCAAAGAAGATTCAGTGACCACACAATCAGAGCTTATGAAACAGATTTGGCTCAATTTAAAGAATTTATTGATAAGAAATATAAAGAAATTGAAATAATAAATATTTCTGCTTTGGATATTCGTTCGTTTTTACATGAAATGTATAAAAACAAACTTGATGCTACGTCAATTTGCCGTCACTTATCTTCTTTGCGTTCTTTTTTTAAATATTTATTGAGCGAAAAGTTCATTTTAAAAAACGTTGCGGAAGAAGTTAAAAATCCTCACACATCAATAAAACTTCCGAGATATTTACATG